>Ga0187894_10002893_pt1 | contig 19929 bp, 15 predicted proteins | sample GBC1701081metaG_FD_136650 | JGI IMG/M metagenome (GOLD analysis project Ga0187894, IMG submission 136650) | White microbial mat communities from a lava cave in the Kipuka Kanohina Cave System on the Island of Hawaii, USA - GBC170108-1 metaG ...
ACTTCGTGAACGGAGACAACACTTATTGCGAACTGATCAGGCAGTTGGTGTTAATTGCCATTTGGCATGAAGTCTGTTTTGGCCACCAAAGCTCTGCAAAAAGAGTTTTGGACGAGGTCAGTAGCGCCCGCGGTAGCGGGTGGATCAAACCATCGGTCGAAGTACCTCTCGTGAGTTCCGAGGCAAAGCCTTACTAATAAAGACAGCGGCTAATCATGGGACGAGCTTTACAAATTTATAGCTACCTTCCTCCCTCAGTGCGTTCCATTGGGGCCAGCATCCAGGGAGCTCGACTGAGGGCCTGGCGCTATGGATCCAACACCGAAGAGTTGGTTGCCAAAGCGCTCGAACGCGACCATTGGAGTAGCGAGCAATGGGCCACCTGGCAGAAGCGCCGGCTGCACGATCTACTTCACCGTGCGGTAACAAGCGTTCCGTACTACCGCAGTCTTTGGGCTGACCGGCGCAGGCGTGGCGATCATTCCTCCTGGGAGGAACTGGAGAATTGGCCCATTCTGGAAAAGGAATCGTTGCGCGCGAACCCTACCGCTTTTCTGGCCGACGACGTCGGAGTTCGCTTTATGAAGCAGGTTCATACCAGTGGGACTACCGGAACGTCGCTGGATCTGTGGCGAAGCAGGAATACGGAACGTGAATGGTATGCCTTGTTTGAAGCTCGGTGCCGAAGCTGGCACGGTGTCTCGCGCCACGATCGTTGGGCGATCCTGGGCGGGCAACTCGTTACACCAGTGCGGCAACGCCGGCCGCCATTCTGGGTGTGGAATGCCGCCCTCAAACAGCTCTATATGTCGTCGTATCATCTTGCGCCCGATCTGCTTCCTCACTACCTCGAGGCACTGAAGAACTACCGGATTAGTTACCTCTTAGGGTATCCATCAGCACTCTATGAACTTGCTTTAGAAGCGTTGCGTTCGAAGAGTCGAGATTTGAGGATGAGTGTGGTGCTTGCCAACGCCGAACCAGTATTCGATTACCAACGTCAGGCGATCGAAGAGGCGTTCCAGTGTCCGGTACGCGAAACCTACGGAATGGCCGAGATCGCAGCAGCGGCGAGCGAATGCGAGCAGGGCCAATTACACCTGTGGCCGGAGGTAGCCTGGATCGAGGTGTTCACAGATGTTGGACGTCTCACAAAAGGTTCTTCGGGCGATCTCATTTGCACCGGATTGCTCAATGCGGACATGCCGCTGATTCGTTATCGAATTGGAGATCGCGTGAGCGTACCCGAAGCCAATACTGCTTGTTCGTGTGGACGTGCGCTACCGGCGCTTGCCTCGGTGGAAGGGCGGACGGATGACACGCTTTATACGACGGACGGGCGCCGCGTGGGCAGGCTCGATCCGGCATTCAAGTCGCAGTTGCCAATTCGTGAGGCCCAGATCATTCAGGAAACTCTAGACCGTGTGAGAGTGCGATACGTTCCGACGTCAGAGTTCAACCAGGCTGTCACACGCTCGATCACTGAACGCTTGCAGGCTCGACTGGGACCTTTGGAAGTAATCCTGGAGCGAGTTGACGAAGTGCCTCGCACCAGCAATGGAAAATTTCGCGCGGTTGTCTGCAACCTGCCGACAGAATTGAAAGAGTCGCTCCGGCAAGCTGTGGCTTGAGCCACCTTCCATGAGAGTTCTCTACTTCTACCAGTACTTCACAATTCCCAAAGGCTCCTATAGCACGAGAGTCTATGAGTTCGCCCGGCGCTGGGTGAAGGCGGGAGACACTGTGACCGTGGTGACCAGCGTCTACGACAAATCGGGAATCAACCCGCAGCAGTTGATTTCGCGGTTTGAAATCGACGGCATTGACGTTCGGATGATCAACATCCGGTTATCCAACAAGCACGGCGTGGTGTTCCGGTTATTCACGTTTGCGGCGTACGCCCTGCTGGCCTCCTGGTACGCACTAACCTTACCTGCTGACGTAGTGGTTTGTTCCTCAGGTCCACTGACGGTTGGGCTGCCGGGGCTGTTGGCTCGTTACGTGAGATGGCGTCCGTTTGTGTTCGAAGTTCGTGACCTTTGGCCTGAAGGCGCGGTGCAGTTGGGAGTTCTCCGTCATGGCCCTGTCATCTGGCTGGCGCGATGCTTTGAGAGACTCTGTTATCGAAGCGCGGCAAAAGTAGTCGTGCTCTCGGAGGGCATGGCGCGTTGGATTCGAGAGGCTTATGGCTTTGAAAACATGGAGGTAATACCTAACGCCTCTGACAACGATCTGGTTGACACTTTGGAAGACGGCTTGGAGTTGCCTGACTGGGCTCGAGGCAAACAATTGGCTTTATACACCGGGACATTAGGATTGATAGACGATTGCAGCCAGATACTCGACGTCGCGCAGATCACGCAAGAACAAAATGTAAACGATCTGGAGTACGTTCTGATCGGGGATGGCAAAGAACGTCTTCAGTTAGAAAACAAGATGCGCACTCTGAACCTGCGCAATGTGCATTTCCTCGGCTTGTTGCCGAAAGAAGAAGTAATGCGCTGGCTCAAGGCCGCTTGTTGTGCGCTGTTCACGGTCAAAGATAAACCTTTCCTGTCTACCGCGTCGCCAAACAAGGTCTTTGATGCCTTTGCCGCGGGTGTTCCGGTGGTCCAGGCTACACAAGGTTGGATTAAGGAGCTAATCGAGCGTGAACAATGTGGCATTAACGTGCCCAGGAATGATCCGTCGGCAATGGCCGATGCAGTTGTTCTGTTGGCTCACGGCAACGGGCTTCGCCGCAGGCTGGGAGCTAACGCTAAACGAGTGGCCATAGAACAATTTGATCGATCGGTACTGGCCCAAAAAATGCGCCTGTTGTTGTTGAAGGTTGCCCGGCACAGGAGAGCAGGGGAGTACAGAGTGGGAGATCGCAAAGATGCGCTGGGCTGACTTCCTGATCCCCATCGCCGCTTTTCTTTCTGGCTGGATTGCAACCCGTCTGGCAATCCCCTGGTTGAAAAGGCAAGGAGTGCTCGACGTCCCTAACCATAGGTCTTCTCATCATGTGCCTACCCCGCGCGGTGGCGGTATCGGCATCGTGGTAGGGTTCTCTGTCGGAATTACGATCGCGCTCATGGTAGGACGACCCTTGCCGGGATGGGAGTTCTATGCCGGCTGTGGCCTGGTTGCTTTGACTGGTGTGATTGACGATCGGCGTGGTCTACCAGTGACAGCGAGGCTTCTGATCCAGTTGGTTGCCGCGGCACTGATCATAGGTGGTACGGGAGGTATCGATCGATTGCCACTTCCTGTTCCGCTGGATTTACCACTCGGGCCTGCGGCGATTCCGGTGGCCTTGATTTGGATCGTAGGCGTAATCAATCTCTACAATTTTCTCGATGGCATTGATGGTTTTGCTGCTTTGCAGGGTATGTTGGCTGGAATTTGTTTGGCTGTCTTCGCAAATGGCAGTGCGATGGCCGCAACGGGGCTGGCTTTGGCTGGAGCTTGTGGAGGATTCCTGGTTTTCAACTGGCATCCCGCGAAGGTTTTCATGGGAGACATTGGCTCCGGCGTTTTGGGCTTTACTCTGGCGGCTTTGCCATTCCAACTGGAGACGAATTCAAGGGTTGACGCTATCTTCGTGGTTTCGATCTGCTTGTGGTTTTTTCTTTCCGACGGCGTTTTTACGATCTTGCGCCGGGCCTCTCGTGGTGAGAGGGTATGGCACGCTCACCGTTCTCACCTTTACCAGCGGTTGGTAATGACAGGTCTGAGGCACGATCGAGTGGTGTTGTATGTCTTGAGTGCTGCTGCGATTCTGGCTGGCTTGGCCATTATCAGCATTCGCAGCGGCAGTATGAATGCTAAATGGAGCGTCATGTTACTGGCTTCCGCTTCCTTTGCTACGTATTATTGGTGGACGTTAAGAAGAGAAAGAACTTCTGGGCTGAAAACTCGCTTGATTACTGCGGCTCAGACATCTTCAGAACAACTCTATCAAGGAGTTGATCACCGGCTTACGTAGGACAGTTGTAAATCTCTTCCTCTTGATCAATTAAATCTGAAATGCAAAGGGTGTCCAATGGTTGAAAACGCACTTTTGTCTCTATCCGCGGCCATGAGCCGGCCTATGACGCTGAATGATAGTTCAATCGTCGTCGCGAATCGGAACCTTCTCTGTTGTGATCTTTCCGAAGGCGCCGTCATTCTCGACCTGGAGTCAGGCGTTTACTACGGGTTAGATGCCGTCGGAACTTTCATCTGGAGCGTGATTCAGGAACCCAAAGCTTTCAGCGATGTTACCGCCGCGGTGCTCGATGAGTATGCCGTCGAGCGTGACCGTTGTGTGGAAGACCTGAAGAAACTCTTTGCGGAAATGGCAGAGCGAAACTTAATCGAGTTTAAGTAGTTCGAAAGTGGTTGAGGTTGGAAGTTGAATAAACTGCTTCGGTTCACACATCTCTCATCCGCAGAGCGAAAAATCCTGCTTAAGTCTGTGACGCTGCTGTGGGCGGTGAGAATCGGTTTATGGGTCCTTCCGTTTCAAAGATTACGGGAAATACTGAGACGCCGGACGCGAGTCGCACCAGCAACATTGCCGGATGCGGGCGCGGTCGAAAAGATCACGTGGGCAGTTACACGCATGAGCCGGTATGTCCCCGCGGCGACTTGTTTGACGCAGGCATTAGTAGCCGTAGTCATGCTGGAAGAAGCAGGAGCGCCTGCCTCCTTGCGCATTGGCGTAACCAGAAAGAAATCAGGCGACCTTGAAGCGCACGCGTGGGTTGAAAGCAGCGGCAAAGTAATCATTGGAGGAACGCACGTCGACCTGGCGCAGTTTACGGTCTTGCGTGCGGCCCAGGGAACATGAGCGCAATCTTTGGCATACATTATCCCGGCAGCCGTCCCGTCTCTCGACTGGATCTGGAACGGATGTCACACGCGATTACTCATCGTGGACCAGACGGCTTCCGTCTCTGGTGTTCCGCAACAGCCGGTCTGGGCCATCGCATGCTGCGGACGACGCCGGAATCGCTGGATGAGTTGTTGCCCTTCGAGGATTCGAGCGGCGAGTTTGTGATCACTGCCGACGCACGCCTCGACAATCGCAAGGAACTCCTGGACCACTTGCGACCGGCCGGCCTGAACCTGGGCCATGAAACTGACAGTGAGCTAATCCTGGCGGCTTATCGGAAATGGGGCCCGCGCTGTGTCGAGCAACTACTGGGCGACTTTGCCTTTGCCATCTGGGACCGGCAAAAGAGCCAGCTCTTTTGCGCGCGCGACCATTTTGGGGTCAAGCCTTTCTACTATTATCTGGCGCCGAGTGGGGCGTTCATCTTTGCTACTGAGGTCAAAGCACTCCTGGCCTTGCCTGAAGTTCCTTGCGAACTCAATGAAGTTCGCTTGGGAGATCACCTGGCCGGCGTTATTGCCGACGCTGAAAGCACTTTCTTCCGTGCGATCTTGCGACTACCCGCGGCTCACACCATGACGGTGAGCGGCGGCAAAGCCACTCAGCAGCGTTACTGGTCTCTGGATTCAGCTCGAGACGTCAAGCTGGGCTCTGACGCCGAGTACGCCGAAGCGTTCCGGGAATTATTTACCGAGGCGGTGCGCTGCCGTTTACGTTCGGCTGGTCCGGTGGGCTCGTTGCTGAGCGGCGGACTCGACTCGTCTTCGATTACGTGCGTTGCCAGAAACCTGCTGGCCGGTCACAGTTATCCGCTCAAGACTTTTTCGACGATCTTTGACGTGGTGCCCGAGTGTGACGAACGGCAGTTCATTAAGCCGATTCTGATCGAGAACGGAATAGATCCGCATTTCATTCAGGGCAATCAACACGGTCCATTTCGCTGTCTCGAGCAGCTTAATGCTTACCAGGATCAGCCTCCGTTTGGTCCAAACTCGGCCATGATCTGGTCGTTGTACGAGGCAGTTGGCGCCGCGAACGTGCGGGTTCTTCTTGACGGGCATGACGGCGATACAACCGTCTCCCACGGTGAGCGGTACTTGCACGAGGTGGCACAAGCCGGTCATTGGCTCAAGCTGGCGGCGGAGCTGCGGGGAATCACGAGGCAACAAGGAGGCTCGACCTGGGAATTGCTTCGTGCCTTCGGCTGGCGCTACGGTGTAAATCCGTTCATTAGCAAGCATCGTTCTTTGCGCCTGGCGCGCCGTATTTACCGGCGCGCTACAAATGGTTCAATGCAATTGGCGGCGCCGCTAACCTGGAACGAATTGCTTAATCCTCACTTTGCTTCCCAGATCAACATGCCGGAACGCTATTCAGCATGGCGGCAAACCATCGCCAGGACGGCTGCAACCGCGCGGGAGGCTCATTACCGTCACCTGGTCCATCCGATGCAGGCCTTCGCCCTTGAACTACACGATGGCGCGGCGGGCGCTTTCACGATCGAGAAACGTTACCCGTTCTGGGACAAACGTCTGGTCGAGTTTTGCCTGGCGCTGCCTTCTCAACAAAAGTTGAGCCAGGGGTGGACCCGCGTGGTGCTGCGGCGGGCGATGAAGGGAATCCTGCCTCCAGAGGTCCAGTGGCGCAAGGACAAGATGGATTTCGTCCCGAGTCTTGCTTACGGACTCAAAGTGTTTGAGCGTGAGCAACTCGAAGAAGTGATCATTCGCAATCCCGGTGCGCTCGAGGAATATGTAAACGTGTGTGCGTTACGCGGTGCCTACCAGCGGTTTTTGGACCAGGAAACTAATTCTGACTCAAGGGACCTGTTCGCGATTTGGAAGACAGTTTCACTGGCTTCGTGGTTAAAACACGCGCGGCCCCAGGCTCGCGCGGTATCGTGAGAGGGGGTGATTCCAATGTAATCCGAAGCGGGTGTAATTCTTGCGCAGATGTTGACTTACTCAAGGAGTAAACAAATGTCACAAACCTACATCAGAGTCGAAAAGAAGCCTTACACAACGCCGACGGTCACCGTTCTGGGTGACATCGAGGCGATCACATTAGGCTTCAACGTCGGCGAACACCTCGACGCGGATTTTCCACAAGGCACGCCTTTCAACGACATCACGTTGTCGTAGAGTCTTGCGAAAAAAATTTCCGCAAATGAACAACTACACTGCCTATGGTTTAGGCATTAACTCTGCCCTGCCTCTGCCGGAGCTGCAAACTGCGGCAGAGGCGGCGACAGACGTGACCATCCGGTTCGCGTGTGTCGACTGGTCGCCTAACGGAAGCGGAGGATTCTGCTTTGAAGTTACCAATAACGAGGCACACTTCTTCTGGCCTCACCTGGGGAAATTCCGAGTAAGCCGCGGCGCTGAAATTCTTATCGATCCATTGCCTCAGGTCGAAGAACGTTTACTGCGTTTGCCGTTGTTGGGAACAATCTTAGCCGTATTACTTCATCAACGAGGTTATCTGGTACTGCACGCGAGCTCGGTTGCAGTTAATGGCGGCGCGCTTGTCTTTATCGGGAATAAAGGATGGGGTAAGTCAACCATGGCTGCGACACTTTATGGCCGTGGGCATGATCTGATTTCAGACGACGTGGTGGCGCTAAAGCTCGAGGGCCAGGGCTCTCCCCTGGTGATGCCGGGCTTCCCGCAGTTCAAGCTTTTCCCTGAGGCGGTCGTTTCGTCGCTGGGAGATGATTACGAAACGCTGCCTGAGCTTGCCGAAGGATACAAAAAACGCGGCCGGCTGGTAACCGATCGCTTTGCGCAACAGCCATTGCCGCTTAAGAGTGTTTACGCATTGGGCGGTGGTCCAGTGTCGGCAATCAAGGCTCTCGAGCCGCAAGCTGCACTGCTCACTCTGATCGCAAACTCTTACATTGCCCGATTCGGTAAGCAGTTGCTTCGCGGGGCCGAAGCTTCCGCGCATTTACGCCAATGTTCAAGAATTGTTAGACAGGTTCCGATCTACAGGCTGGAAAGACCGAAGGCTTTGCCGTTACTGCCTGCGGTCGCGCAACTGGTGGAGGAGCATCTTCATTGTTTAGAACCGGGCGCAGCGTAGATTGAAGATCCTCCGTCCAGACACTCACTTTTGAAGAAAAACTACGAGCAAAGAGATCACAAAAGAGGGATTTAGAACCATGGAAAAAGACGAAGCAACCGAAAAGAAGCCGTATGAAACGCCCAAGCTTATCGCGCACGGCGACGTGGAGAAAATCACGCTTGGTAACGGGTCGGGAGACAGATTGGATTGGGCCTTTATTGGCTACAGGGAGACCCTGGAGAACGATTTTTCATGATCCGAAGCTCGACAAGGCATTGCCAGTTCAAGTGAACCCAAACTAGTGAAGAAATGAAGACTCGAGTCCTTGTCTTTCCTCCGCGGATAAAGCTAACCGAGCTCGCAGCGTTCGTCGATTACTGGCGGCGTGCGTTTGGCTTGGTCCGCACGGCGGCGCCTGGTTGGACCATCGCCTGGGCGAGTTTGTTGATCCTCCAGGGTATCCAGCCGTTGGCCTCCGTCTATTTGGTTAAGCTTCTGGTCGATAGTTTGGTAGCGGCTGCCAACGCCAGAGGTGATTGGGTGCATGTACGACCGGCGATCATCCTGATCGCGCTGACGCTTGCCGTCATGGTGATCGGCGAGCTCTTGCAAAGCCTGGCGGAATTGGTGCGCACTGCTCAGTCGGAACTGGTCCAGGACCACATTAAGGGCCTGATCCACCAACAAAGCGCCATGATGGATCTGAGCACTCACGAATCTCCCGAGTTTCAGGACCGTCTCGAGCGAGTTAGGAACGACGCGAGCGCGCGGCCTCTTGCTTTGCTTGAGAGCGCCGGGAGTTTTGTGCAGAACACCATCACGCTGGCCGCGATGGCTCTCGTTCTGGCGCCTTTCGGTCTCTGGCTGCCAGTGGTCCTCTTGCTCAGCACCTTACCGGCATTCTTCGTCGTTGTTTTATTTAACCGAAGCCATCACGCATGGTGGTACAAGCGCACTAGTGAACGACGCTGGGCCCAGTACTACGACCTGCTGTTGACGCATACTGCGATGGCTCCGGAGCTGCGCCTCTTCGGGCTTACGACTTACTTTCAGAATGGCTACCAGCAACTACGCAAGCTACTGCGAACAGAGAGACTGGCCCAACTCAAAAGCCAAAACCACGCCAAGTTAAGCGCCAGTATCTTCGCCCAACTGGTAGCAGGGCTAGCTTTGGTCTGGGTGATCTTGCAGTCCTTGCGTGGAGCCGTAACTCTTGGCGACCTGGCACTCTTCTATCAGGCTTTTAATCGAGGCCAGGGCCTGCTTCGCGCTCTCCTGGGAAATCTCGGACAGATTTATACCTGCAGTCTCTTTCTTGAAAATCTTTTTGCCTTTTTGGATTTGCGGCCGCAACTCGTCGACCCGGACCATCCTGTTCCGGCGCCAGCTACTCTCAATCGAGGAATCGAGTTTCGCGATATCACGTTTCGCTATCCCGGCAGCCAGGAACCAACGCTGAAGAACTTCAACTTGTCTATACCGGCCGGCAAGGTTGTCGCGATTGTCGGTCCCAATGGCTCCGGCAAAACCACGTTGTTGAAGATCCTCTGTCGCTTCTACGATCCCGAGCAGGGACAGGTGAAGCTTGATGGCATTGACGTGCGAGATCTCTCCCTCGATCAATTGCGCCGCCTGACTACCGTGCTGTTCCAGTTTCCTTTGAACTATCAGGCTAGTGTGCGTCAAAGCATCGCCATGGGTGATCTTGAATCAAATCCGAGCCTGAAGGAGATCGAATCTGCGGCCCGCTGCGCGGGCGCGCACGAGCTGATCGCCCAACTGCCGAGCGGTTACGACACGTTGTTGGGAAAGACGTTTGCGCAGGGAGTCGAGCTAAGTGGCGGTGAGTGGCAACGCATTGCAACGGCGCGCGCCTATCTGCGCCGTTCCCCGATCATTCTACTCGATGAACCAACCAGCATGATGGATTCGTGGGCTGAAGCTGATTGGTTTGCACGCTTTCGCGAATTGGCGCAGGGGCACACTGCCGTTGTGATCACGCATCGTTTCAGCATCGCGATGCGCGCCGACATCATTCACGTAATGCAGGGCGGCAAGATCATTGAATCAGGCAGTCACCAGGAACTGGTTGCTCGTAGCGGCCATTATGCCGAGTCGTGGCTGGCCCAGATGCAGGCTGGCGGAAACGGGACTGGAGCAACGTCTGAACCGTACTTGCAGGATGTCAGCGCGGAGGCGCGCTGGCTGGCGACTTGATCTGAGGATCGGTCCACTATGTTCATCGCCAGAACGTCGAGAACAGAACTAACAGCACCGCGATCGGATCTGCGGCCGGAAGAGCAGTTGCTACTCGCTTGCGCGAGGACAATTGTTAACGAGGCCACAACTGAACGAATTCGAACGCTGTTAGATGGAAATATCGACTGGCGGTATACGCTTACACAAGCGGCCCAACACCGCATCATTCCATTAGTCTGTCATAGCCTGAGTGAGATCTGTCCCGAACGGGTACCTGCGGAAGTGCTCAAGCAGATGCGGGAGCATAGCAGTTTCAGTGCGCACTACAACCTTTATCGCACGGGCGAGTTGATCAAGCTGCTGCGCTTATTCGAAGTCAACGGGATCGCAGCGCTTCCTTTCAAGGGCCCGGTTTTAGCACTCGCAGCTTATGGCAATCTTGCTCTGCGAGACTATGGTGACCTCGATATCCTGGTGCGCCCGCAGGACGTACTGAAGACAAAGCGAATCCTGCTTGGTTGTGGTTATCGGCTCGTGAGTCAGCCGGGCAGCCGGAAAGAGCCGCGCTTCTCGCAACGAAACAAAGACATAATTTTTGACCGCCACGACGGCCGCGTGCGGGTCGAACTTCATTGGCGACTAACCGGACGACACTTTGACTTTCCGCTTGACCTTAACTCGCTGTGGGCAGCGCCTGAGACAATCCCTCTGGCTGGTTCGGAAGTACGAACCCTGGCGCCTGAGGATCTGCTGTTGTATCTCTGCATGCACGGTTCGAGACATGGTTGGGAAAGACTGTTGTGGATTTGTGACGTGGCTGAGCTGCTGCGTACGCATCCGGGGATGGATTGGGAATCGCTCGCGCGGAAGTCGAGTCGTCTTGGCAGCAGGCGCACGCTTGCTCTCGGTTTGATCCTGGCCCGTGATGTGTCAGGTCTGGAATTGCCGGAGGATGTGTGGCGTACGGTAAAGATCGAGCCGGATATGGAATCGCTGGCCCTGCGGCTGCGTGAATCGCTCTTCCAGCACAAAGAAGGCGACAGAAGTCTTTCATATTGGCATGAGATTCATCTGCGCATGCGCGAGCGCAACTGGGACAGGTTGAGATTACGCCTGCATTACCTGCGGCGCTATCTGCGTCTCGCAATAGTCCCGAATGAACGCGATCATGCGATGTTGGTACTACCGTCGACAATGCTTTTTCTCTACTACTTGATCCGGCCTGTCAGGTTGATTCGAACGTTCGTGATTGATGAGTTAAAGAAACGGGCGAGCCGAAATACTTCTACTCAGAGTCACTCCCACAAAGGCCCCAGGAAAGAAACTCAATACTCGTGAAAGCTTTGCCCGAAAAGTCCTTTCCTGAACTCTTCTCTGTATCTCTGTGCCTCTGTGGTTCCAAAAATACTTAGCAAAACAACCACAGAGAAACCCACTTAAGTAAGGAGGAAGTGTTGGCGTGAGGGCTGGTCTGAGCCCCGCGCTAATCATCATTAACCATGGTCATCGAATCCCCCCGACCAAATCTCCCACGATCATGGCGAGCAACACTGCTAACCAAGAAGTCGCAGTTTATGCTGGATACCGCAGTGCTATTATCAGCATTTGTGCTTGCCTACTTGTTGCGGTTCGAATTTGATATCCCTGAACCGCAAAAACACTACCTGCTCTACCAGATCCCATTCGTCTTGTTGCTTCAGCTTGTGGTTCTATGGCGCGTTGGAATTTATGCCTTTGTCTGGCGCTACGTGGGAATGGCTGAAGTCAAGGCATTTGTCATTGCGGCACTTTGCGCCGCTTGTACATTGCTTTTACTGCGCTTCGGGTTGCCCGAGCAGTTTCAAGTTGCTCGCGTTTCGATCTCCATCATCGTGATGAATACCGTCTTTGCCTTCGGTGGTGTGCTCGGCTTGCGAGTGCTGCGCCGTGCTGTTTACGAGCGCAACCAGAAACGCCAAAAAATGAACCGGCCGTTTCAAGCGCGGGTTACCAAAAAACCAGTGCTGCTGATCGGTGCCGGTCGCGCCGGCTTGATGATTGCACGCGAGCTTGGGCTTCGTGGAGACGCGGATTTGGAGGTCAAGGGTTTCATCGATGACGATTCGTCCAAACTCGGCTCCGTGATCCAGGGAGTCAGAGTGCTAGGGACGGCGGAGGACATTCCACGCCTGGTAGCAGAACTGGGAATCGATCACGTTGTGATCACATTTACTGAAGCCTCGCGACGTGAATTTCGACGAATCCTTGATATCTGCGAGCGTGCTCGCGTTCGCGTACGCACTGTGCCGGGCATTTATGAGTTGGTGCAGGGAAGCGTCAAGGTGAGCCGCATACGCGATGTGCAGATCGAAGATCTACTCGGTCGTGAGCAGGTGCAACTTGACGAAGACAGCATGAGTCGGTTCCTCGAGGGTAAGACAGTAATGGTCACCGGAGCCGGCGGGTCGATTGGAGCAGAGTTGGTTAGACAAATCGCCCGCTTCCAGCCGAGTTGCCTCCTGCTGGTGGAACGCGCCGAATTCGCTCTATTCGAGATCGACCACGAGATGGCAAGCGCCAGTGCTCAGATTCCGGTAATTCCCCTGGTGGCTGACATCGGCGACAAGTCTCGCATGCATACCATCTTTCAGACATACCTTCCTCAGGTGGTCCTGCATGCTGCCGCTCACAAGCACGTGCCGATGATGGAGTCGAATCCTTCTGAAGCCATCAAGAATAATGTCCTGGCCACTCGCCTGCTCGGGGAGATGGCTTCGGACTTTGGCGTCGAGGCCTTCGTGCTGATTTCAACCGATAAAGCTGTCCGTCCGAGCTCGATCATGGGCGCCTCGAAGCGTGTGGCTGAACTGGTTATTCAAGATTTGAATCAACGTTCGGGCACTCGGTTTTTGGCGGTTCGCTTCGGCAATGTGATCGGTTCGGCAGGATCAGTTATTCCCATATTTCGCGAGCAGATTAGTCACGGGGGTCCGGTAACGGTCACCCATCCGGGGATGGTCCGTTACTTCATGACCATTCCTGAGGCCGCCCAGTTAGTGCTTCAGGCAGGAGCGTTGGGTCAGGGTGGCGAGATCTTCGTGCTCGATATGGGCGAGCCGGTGCGCATTCTCGATCTTGCAAAAGAGACGATCACGCTCTCAGGACTCCGGCCATTTGACGACATCAATATTGTTTTCACCGGAATTCGACCCGGCGAAAAACTCTACGAAGAATTGCAAACGACTGATGAGAGAGTCTTAAAGACCAGCCATCCCAAGATCTTCATTGGCACGATCGCCGCCTACCCAGAGGAGAAAGTACGACACGCTCTTGAACGGCTCTCGCTGCTGGCGGACAACGGATGGGATCGAGAGCTGCGAAGAACGATTAATGACCTGTTGCCGGAAGCGCATTTGCCTGTTCCCGATGAGGAATTTGCGTTTGCAGCGCCTCTGCCGCTTTACGCAGAGCCTGCTTGAGCAGTCGTTGGTGGTGACGATTAAGGAATGAGTTTTCGGGTTTTCGTCTACGGATGCGACGGAGACTCGAAGAGAGAGGGACGACGGGGCGGAACCCTCCGAGCTTGCCTAGCCGCTAGAGGTGCCCAGCCTCAACCGTCGTCCCTCTCGTTATTTATACTCTCGACAGTAGCGATATTCCAATCCGCTCGATGCACAAAAGTCCTTGCCGCCCGGTTCTCTGTGCAACCTCTGATGTTCTCTGTGTCTGCTCTGTGGTTAACTAGTTCTTAGGAAAAAACTCACCACAGAGACACAGAGAACACAGAGGTTGCACAGAGAAGAAGCCACAGAAAGAATTTATTAGTTTGCTGGACCGACGGACCATCGCTGTATCGGCTACCTTTACAGCCGAGCCGATTTCGGAATCACTCTGCTTTCTGCTCGAGAAACTCGGTCTCTCGGTCAAGGTGGAATTTGCCCCTTACAATCAGATCTTTCAACAACTACTCGATCCAAGCAGCCTCATTCTTGCGAATCAAAGAGGCCTCAATGTCCTTCTCTTGCGGCTGGAAGACTGGTCCAATTCCGAATGGTCGCCGGCGGGCAATTGCATCTTTCCAGATAACGCCCTTGAGAACGTCAGACGTAACGCGACTGACTTTGTTCAAGCGATGCGTTCCGCCATTCCTCGTGCGCCGGCTCCATTTCTCGTTGTTCTCTGTCCGGTCTCGGCGACCGCGAGCCAGGTTCCGGATCTGACAGATGATCTAGACGGCACCGAAGATTGGCTTCGATCTGAGCTGGAAGCGGGCGGCGCTCAGTGCGTTACCTCCAAAGTCCTGGCTGCTTTATATCCAGTCGCTGAATATGACGATCCTCAAGGAAACCGGCTGGCCCACATTCCCTATACCCCGGCTGGTTTTGCGTCGCTGGGAGCGATCGTTGCCCGCCGGACTTATCGCGCCTGGAGCCCTGCGCCAAAAGTTATCGTGCTCGATTGCGATCAGACACTGTGGCGGGGCGTTTGTGGTGAGGATGGCCCAATGGGCGTCGAGATCGACGCGCCGCGAAAAGCGCTGCAACACTTCATGGTCCAACAGCATGACGCCGGCAGGCTCATCTGCCTGTGCAGTAGAAATAACGAACCTGATGTCGTTGAAGTATTCGAGCGGCGTCCGGAAATGTTCCTGAAACGTGAACACATCATTTCCTGGCGAATTAATTGGGAAATGAAGTCGGTGAATTTGCGCTCGCTCGCCGGTGAGTTGAATCTTGGTCTCGATAGTTTCATCTTCGTCGATGACGACCCGGCCGTTTGCCTTGAAGTGAGGAAAAACTGTCCGGGAGTGTTGACTCTACAACTCCCCGCAGAGCCTGCTGAAATTCCGCGTTTTCTAAATCACGTCTGGGCCTTTGATTGCTCGGCGCAGACCCGGGAAGACAAGGAACGCACGAAGCTATACGAGGAGAACATAAAGCGCGAGCAACTTCGTGGTGAGACCTCCAGCCTCGAAGAGTTCATCGCCAGCCTTGCATTGGAAGTCGAGATTGCTGAACTGCGCCCCGAAACCCTCTCTCGCGTTTCGCAGCTAACACAGCGCACCAACCAGTTCAACTTTACAACTCTTCGCTACTCTGAACAGGAGATTCAGCGCTTGTGCGAGGCGGGTTGGAAATGCCTGACTGCGTCAGTAAAAGACCGCTTTGGAGACTACGGTCTGGTGGGTGTCATGATCTTTGGAGAGGACAAGTCGAGCCTGGAAATTGACACCTTCCTGTTGAGCTGTCGCGCGCTTGGGCGTGGGGTAGAGCATCGGATGCTGGCCCAACTCGGTTCGCTGGCCGTAAGCCGAGGATTGAATTACGTTGACCTGCGCTATCGTGAAAGCGCGAAGAATCGTCCCGCTTTTGAGTTTGCCAGTCAACTCCAGTCGATAAAGAAGGAAGCGCCGGGAGACGAGATAGTTTTCAGGGTGCCTGCCCGGCTTGCATGTGAACTAACTTTCAACGCGAACGGCCATGCTTTGAAGTCGGCGCCGGCAGGATTGAATGCTCCTCAAACCCGCCAGGAAAAACCATTCGCTCATTCGAGTGTCAATCGGTCTCTCTACCAGATAGCGACCGAGCTGCATGATGCCCAGAAGATCTTGTCATCCGTTAAAGGTGAAAAGGAGCGTTCGAGGCCTCTGCCGGCGGGAACCTTATCAGCGCCACGTGATGAAGTTGAGCGGCGGCTAAAAACGATCTGGGAATCGAACCTTAACGTCCACCCTATTGGAGTGGAGGACGATTATTTTGAGTTGGGAGGCGACTCTTTTAAGGCCGTTGCTCTCTTTGTTGAGATCGAGAACGAGTTTGGCCAGGCGCTGCCGTTGACGACACTGCTGAAGGCGCCGACGATCCGGCGAATTGGCGACTTATTAAGAGAGGACAAAAAGGAAAGTGCGTGGTCTGCCCTGGTGCCACTGCAACCTGAGGGCACGCAGCCACCGCTCTACTGTATGCACGCGGCCGGCGGAGACGTTCTGTTCTATCGAGATTTGGCTAGACACCTGGGCCGAGATCAACCGGTTTATGGATTGCAGGCGCGCGGGATGAGTCGGATTGAGACCACGCACAATAGTGTGGAGGAAATGGCCGCTTACTATCTCGACGCGATCCGGGCTTTCCAACCGCAAGGACCTTACTATCTTGGTGGCTCTTCGTTTGGCGGGTTGGTGGCGTTTGAGATGGCCAGGCAACTGGATGCGTTGGGCCAACCGGTGGGTCTGTTGGCGTTGTTTGATACCTATGCTCCCGGTTATCCGAAGCGGCTCCACTCTTTGATGATTCAGGCTCGTATTGACAGGTTGATTGACCGGTTCCACACGATTCGGGAAAACCTGAGTCTGCTGTCCCCGCGAGAGAAGATTCAATACTTAACGGCCAAGGCAAAGAAAGCCAAAAAGATGCTCTGGCGCAAGTTCGCCTGGAAGAAGAACGAGTTTGCAATCAAGTTCTCTACCGCTACCGGCAAGCCTTTACCGGCAGACTTACAACGCAATCACAAAGCGATCGCCCAGGCCCTGCGCGACTACAAACCCAAACCATACCACGGAGAGTTGACCCTTTTTCGCGCCAAAACTCAGCCAGCCGGCATTGTGCCTGACGAAACGTTAGGCTGGAATGAACTGGCCCTGGGGGGACTACGGATCTACGAAGTTCCCGGACTGCATGGTGTGGTCACAGTAGATCCTCACGCAAAGTTCCTCGCTGAAAAGCTGGCGCCTTGTTTAGCATCCGCTCAACAAGAAGTGGGATTGTCTGATCGCGCCGCTTAAGCGAACGGTATTTCCGATGAAGAATTCCACTCAGCCACCGGTCTCGGTCATCATCCGGAACAGGAACGAGTCGCATCACCTGAAACATGTGCTCCACGCCCTCTCGTTGCAGGATGTGAACCATATCGAGGTGATAGTGGTTGATAACGAATCAACCGATGGTAGCGTTGAACTTGCCCGGGCCTTTGGGGCGAAGGTACTGCTGCTTGAAAAGTCATCTTTCAGCTATGGCCGGGCCCTGAACATGGGACTGCGCGAAGCTGCGGCTGAAATTTGCGTGATCTTGAGTGCGCATTCACTGCCGCTTGGATTTGGATTCATCCGGGAATGTTTGCAGCCTTTCAAGGGTGAGAGAGTAGCTGCTGCGCGTTGTGTTTACGTAGGCAAAGGAGCCGACGTGCTTCGATGGATGGAGCCAGAAGTTTTAGATGGACAGGGAGACTACATTTCGAAAGGGCCATTAACCAGTGGTTGTGTCATACGCCGCAAGGTGTGGCAGGAAGTTCCTTTTGACGAGGAAGCGGAAGCGGCTGAGGAAAAATTATGGGCCTCCGAAGTTTTAAGAAGGGGATATGTTGTTCATTCGCCCTGCAACGCCTTCTACGCCTATCTGAAAGAGCTCTCACCAGATGAAAATATGAGAAAGAATTATCGTGAACTGAAACAAGTTTACCGGAGCACGGGGCAACGCGTGGGGTTCATCAATCGAAGCATTGGAGAAACAATAGTGGACCTGGCTAAGGGAGTAGTAATTGGCGTCCCTATATCTGCTTTGCGTGTTGCCAGATTCGAGTTGAAGAGAGCGTACTTGCGCCTTCGCTTTGCACGGCAAGCAGGAGTCTGATCCATGCTGGCTCATCAAAATGGCCAAACCATGAACGGATCGATTCCCAGAATCGCAATTATTGGATGTGGCGCCGTAACGGAGCTGAGACACTTGCCTGCTTTGGCCGCCTTGAAGATCAAGCCGGTGATTCTCGTCGACGTCAATCTTGATCGCGCTCGAGCTTTGGCCGAATCCCATAACATTGCGACCGCGAGCGTTGATTATCGCTCCCGGACCGCGGAATTCGATGCCGCGATTCTGGCTCTACCACATCACCTGCATGCAGAGTTTTGTCTCGATTTGCTCGATCGTGGCATCCATCTCCTGGTGGAAAAACCGCTCGCCCTCACGACCCTCGAGTGCGACGCTATTATCGACCAGGCCCGGAAGAAGAACGCTATTTTGGCAGTCGGATTGATGCGCCGCTTCCTGCACGTTTCGCAGTGGGTTAAATCGATCCTGGATTCCAAACTGCTTGGATCCATCCAATCATTCGACATCCGGGAAGGCTCGATCTACTCCTGGCCCATGGCCTCGAACGCCTTTCTTTGTAAATCCTCAGCGGGTGGTGGTGTCCTCATTGACACCGGCGCGCATACTCTCGATCTGATTAATTGGTGGTTTCGTGACGTAACCCTGGACCGTTATTACGACGACAGCTATGGCGGAGTCGAGGCAGATTGCCAGCTACACTTGAAGCTGAGCAATGGCGCAGACGGTTTTGTCGAATTGAGCCGGACGCGACGACTTCGGGGCACAGCGATCATAAACGGCGACAAAGGAAAGATCGAAGTCTCGCTGTCGCGGAATCAAATAGTCTCGGCAGAACCGAAGGATTTTTTGCGGCATGAGTTGGGCCAGATCAGCGGCAGTCAAATGCCGGTCCAGGACTTCAACGATCTGTTTGTTTTGCAAATTCAAGATTGGGTTCGCGCGATCACGGCAAGGCAAGCGCCATTCGTTCCTGGCGCGGAGGCGAGACGATCGATTGCCTTAATCGAAACGTGCTATCAGCAGCGTCGAACTTTGGACCTTCCCTGGCTGCGCCCGGCGATGAGCAATGCGGTTGCATTAGGAAAGTGACCCCAATGTTAAGGAATAAGAAAGTACTTGTAACCGGTGGCTCAGGTTTTATCGGCGGGCGACTGGTAGAAAAACTGATTCTTGAGGAAGGCGCAGAAGTCCGCGCGCTGGTCAGGAACTTCAGCACTGCCGTTCGCCTTGCTCGATTCGACTTGTCGATGATTCGGGGCGAGATTGTGGATTGTGCGACGGTGGAGGAAGCAGTCAAGGACTGCGACACGGTGTTTCATTGCGCATACGATTTCAGAGATGCCGAGAAAAATCTGCAAGGAGCTAGAGTGCTGGGCGAAGCCTGCCTGCGTGCGGGCGTCAGGCGCCTGGTTCACGTCAGCACTGTTGCTGTTTATGAGGCTCCGTTGACAGGAGACATGGACGAGCACGCCCCCGCTGCAAAAGCCGGTTGGGAGTATGCGAATAATAAACTGGCAGTCGAACAGTTGTTGCTACAACTTCACGCTGAATATGGACTGCCGTTGGTCGTAATCCAACCTACGATCGTATTCGGTCCCTTTGGAGGCGCCTGGACCATCACTCCGGTAAAGCGCTTGCGCAATGAAAGACTCGTATTACCCAGAGAAACGAAAGGACTCTGCAATTTCGTCTACATCGACGACGTAGTAGAGGCGATGATCCTGGCGGCTAAAAAGGATCAGGCAGTGGGCGAACGATTTCTGATTTCCGGACCAACTCCCGTAACCTGGACCGAATTCTATCGTGCTTATGAGCGCATACTAAACGTGAGCTCCATTGTCTTAATGGACGCAGGTGAGCTTGAGAAATCTCTCGGAGGTAGAGGGTCAAAAATAAAGATGCTGCGCAGAGATCCGCGACGGCTCCTGCAAATAGAACCGGTTCATAATATTTATAGACTGGTCCGAGATCTGATTGGCAAAGACATTAGAGCGCGAGCCAGGAAAGCCTTGCCGTCACCTTTGAATGTGCCAGACTCACAGCGACTATCTTTGTTACGAGCCGAAAGTCAGGTTAAGAGTGACAAAGCCCGACGCATTCTTGGTTATGAACCCGCATTTGATTTTGAACGGGGAATGAAGCTGACAGCCGAATACATAGCCTGGGCAAACCTGTGAAAGTCATTATCGACCTCGTCTCTGAACCTCTGTGCCTCGGTGGTTAAGG
>Ga0187894_10002894_pt1 | contig 19923 bp, 16 predicted proteins | sample GBC1701081metaG_FD_136650 | JGI IMG/M metagenome (GOLD analysis project Ga0187894, IMG submission 136650) | White microbial mat communities from a lava cave in the Kipuka Kanohina Cave System on the Island of Hawaii, USA - GBC170108-1 metaG ...
AGCACGTCCTGATGCATCCAGTAGCCGCCGTAGACCTTGTGCTTCTTGTCCATGCCGAAGTTGAACCACGCCTCGTACAGGCGCAGGCGATCGACGCCGACGACCTGCGCCGACACCCCGTCGGTGTCGGGCGGGATGCCCGCGATCGTCGCACCGTAGTCCTTGGTGCCGACCGGGTTCCAGATCAGCTTCGCCACCTTGCCGCCGAGCGCGGTGTAGGTGCGGATCGCGCCGAGCGTGACCTCGTGGCCGAAGGTGTAGTCCATGCCGATGAAGGTCACGTTGCGCAACCCGAGTTCCTTGTAGAGGTACTCGCCCCACGGATGCCCTATCTGGCTCGCCGAGACGGCGGTGCGGATGACGGTCGGGGTCCGGTCCCACTTGGTGATGTTGTCCGCGCCGGCGGCGTCCATCACGAGCGGCACGCCGGTCTCCTTGCTCACCTGCGCCACCGCGGGGCCCTCGTGGCCGCACAGCGGGCCGACCATCAAGTGCACCTTCTCCTGCAGCACGACGCGGCGCGCCTGGGTGAGCGCCTGGTCGGGGTTGCAGGTCGTGTCGCCCGTGACGATCTCGACCTTGCGCCCGCCGGCGGTATAGTTCGCCTGCTCCCAGAAGAGCGCGAAGCCGTCCTGCATGTCCTTGCCCGGCGAGGCGAGCGGGCCGGTGAGCGGCGGCAGCAGGCCGATGCGGATCGGGCCCGACTGCGCCTGCGCGGACGGCGCCGCGCCGAGCGCGGCGAGGGCCGCAATGGAGACGAGCGAGCGGAACAGCGAGGGTGTCACGGGCGATCCTCCTTTGTATAGTGTCCGCGCCCCCGGGCGGCGGCGCGGGCGTTCGTTGTTGTCTTGATATGCGATCGCATTATAGTTACCGTGCTCGCCGCGCTGTCAATTCTGTTAACCGCGGCGGCGCGCGTGATGCGACGCGGCATCCCCATTCCAATCCGGTGAGAGAGACATGGCCGAGGAAACCCTGCGATTCGGGAGCGCGCGCGACGCGCTGCGCAGCGAGGACGAGCCGCTCCTCACCGGGCGGGGCCGCTTCACCGACGACCTCGCGCCGGCCGGCGCGGCGCACGCCGCTTTCGTGCGGGCGCCGGTCGGGCACGGCGTCATCAGGCGCGTCGACGTCGCGGCGGCGTCGAAGCTGCCGGGCATCGTGGCGATCTTCACCGGGACGGATCTCGAGCGCGACGGCATCGGCGCGATCCCGCCCATGGTGCTGATGCCCGGACGGGGCGGCTCGCAGATGTTCGGCGCCGCCATGCCGGTGCTCGCGGCCGGGCGCGTGCGCTACGTCGGCGAGCCGCTCGCGATCGTGGTCGCCGGGACGGCGGCGCAGGCGCAGGACGCCGCCGAGGCGGTGACGGTCGAGCTCGACGAGCTGCCGGCGGTGTCGGACGTCGAGCGCGCTTCGGCGGCCGACGCACCGGCGATCTGGAAAGAGGCGCCGGGCAACGTCTGCCTCGACTGGGAGGACGGCGACGCGAAGGCCGTCGAAGCCGCGTTCGCCAAAGCCGCGCACGTCGCACGCGTGAAGCTGCTCGACACCCGGGTCGCGGCGGCGGCGATGGAGCCGCGCGCAGCGATCGGCGCGTGGGACGCCGCGTCCGGCCGCTACACGCTCACCGCCGGCACACAGGGGGTCGCGCTCGTGCGCAAGATGCTCGCCGAGTCGGTACTCAAGGTGCCGCCCGAGACGATCCGCGTCCTGACGCACGACGTCGGCGGCGGCTTCGGCATGAAGGTGCAGGTGTATCCGGAGTACGCGGCGCTCCTCTACGCGGCGCGGCGCACCGGCCGCACGGTGAAATGGCGCGCCTCGCGCCTCGAGAGCTTCCTCGCCGACACGCCCGGCCGCGACGGGCTGCTCGAGGGCGAGCTCGCGCTCGACGCCGACGGCAAGTTCCTCGGCCTGCGGGTGCGAACTAGGGTCGGCATCGGCGCTTACGCCTCGACCTTCTCGGCGGTGATCGCGACCAACAACACCAAGAACTGCCTGTCGAGCGTATACGTCATCCCGGCGATCCACATCGGCGTGCAGATGATCCTCACCAACGCGATGCCGCTCGGGCCGTACCGCGGCGCCGGCCGGCCGGAGGCGATCTACCTGATCGAGCGCCTGATCGACACCGCCGCGCGCGCGACCGGCATCGACCGCGTGACGCTCAGGCGCCGCAACCTGATCCCGGCCGCGGCGATGCCGTACAAGGCGCCCAACAGCCCGGTCTACGACAGCGGCGAGTTCGAGGCGGTGCTCGACAAGGCGCTCGCGGCTGCCGACTGGAACGGGTTCGCGGCGCGGCGCGCGGCGTCGGCGCGTGCGGGCAAGCTGCGCGGCCTCGGGATCTGCTGCTTCCTCGAGGTCGCGGGCGGCAGCCCGCTGCAGGACACCGCGGATCTGCGCTTCGAGGCGGACGGCAAGGTGGCGTTGCGCATCGGCGCGCAGGCGATCGGGCAGGGGCACCTCACGACGTTCCCGCCGGTCGTCGCGGCGCGCCTCGGCATCCCGGTGAGCGCGGTGCGCCTGGTGCAGGGCGACAGCGACGAGGTGCCCGGTGGGCTGCCGACGGTCGCCTCGCGCTCGATGATGATGGCCGGCGGCTCGACGGTGACCGCGTGCGACCAGGCGATCGAGAAGGGGCGGCGGATCGCCGGCCATCTGTTCGAGGCCGCGGCGACCGACATCGAGTTTGCCGCCGGGCGGTTCCGCGTGGGCGGCACCGATCGCGCGATCCCGATCCTCGAGCTCGCGGCGCGCGCGCACACGCTGCCGGGATTGCCCGACGACCTGAAGCGCGGGCTCGACACCGTCGCGACCTTCCGGTCGCCGCAGATGAGCTTCCCGAACGGCTGCCACCTCTGCGAGGTGGAGATCGACCCGGAGACCGGCACGGTCGCGGTCGTCGGCTACGCGGCGGTCGACGACGTCGGCCGGATCGTGCACCAGACGATCGTCGAGGGACAGATCCACGGCGGCGTCGCGCAGGGGCTCGGCCAGGTGCTCGGCGAGCGGGTCGTGTACGGCGCGGACGGGCAGCTGCTCACCGCGTCGTTCATGGACTACGCCATGCCGCGCGCCGACGATCTGCCGTCGTTGCGCCTCGGCCACCACGTCGCGCCGTGCACGACCAATCCGCTCGGCGTGAAGGGCGCGGGCGAGTCGGGTGTCGCCGGGTCGCTGCCGGCGGGGATGAGCGCGATCCTCGACGCGCTCGCCGAGCGGGGCGTGACCCACCTCGACATGCCGGCGACGCCGGCGCGCATCTGGAGGGCGCTGCAGGGGCGCAGCTGACCGGCGACCGTCAGTCCAGCTTGGCCGGCGTCGGCGCACGGACCGGGATCTCCATCAGGTCCTCGCCGAAGAAGAGGCTGCCGGAGTAGATCGCCGACATCTCGCGGATCAACCGCTCCTTCACGCCCGGGACGTCCATCTGCTCGGTGATGTGGCTCGCGACCAGGTTGCGCACGTTCGCCTCCGCGCCGAGCCGCGCGAGCTCGAGGTGTCCCATGTTCCGGCGGTCGAACTCGGCGTTCAGCGCGGTGCCGCTGATGAAGTGGCACATGTGGACGAGGACATCGCAGTCCTGCGCGAGCTCGCGCATCGCGCGGCACGGCCCAGCATCGCCCGAGTACGCGAAGCACGCGCCCTCGGCCTCGAGGCGGTAGCCGAAGCACTCGAGCACCGGCTGGGCGTGGAGGACCGAGCGCGCCTGCACCGTGAATCCGCCGCAGTCGACCGTGTCGCCGCTCGCGAGCTCGCGGACCACCGGCCGCGGCTTGGCGCGCGGGAGGCGTCCGCCGCGCGCCACGTACACCGCCTGGCTCATCGGCAGCTCGGTCCGCGCGGCGAGGTCGGGCCCGAAGATCCCCTGCTCGCCGACGATCAGCTCGGTCATCCGCGCGGTGTGCGCGGGCCCGTAAACGTTGAGCTCCGGGATGCGGCCGGCGCCCTGGTCCCAGCGCGTCATCAGCAGGCGGACGTAGTCGAGGCAGTGGTCGTAGTGGAGATGGGTAAAGAAGACGTCGGTGATCTCGACCGGCTTGACACCGGCCTCGAGCAGCCGGTGATAAGCGCCCGGCCCGAAGTCGAAGAGGATCTTGCGCTCGCCGACCTCGACCAGATACCCGGCGCTCATGCGCCGCAGCGACGGCGTCGGCGTCCCGGTACCGAGCAGCCGGATCCGCATCGGTCGCCCCCGCGCTAGCGCGCCGGCCGGGCGGCGAGCGCCGCCTTGAGCGTCGCGAGCGCTGCCTCGCGCTCGGCGCCCGCGAGCACGAGGCGCGGTCCGCGCACGCGCTCGTTGCCCATGCCGACTTCCTGCTGTACGAGCTTGATGAGCTGCACGAACTTGGGCACGACGTCCATGCGGAGCAGCGGCAGGAACCACCGGTAGAGCGCATCGGCCTGCGCGGTCTCGCCGCGCACGGCGTGCCGGAAGAGCGCCGCGGTCTCGCGCGGGAAAGCGTTGACGAGTCCGGCGATCCAGCCCACCGCGCCGGCGCGCACGCCCTCGACCGCCATGTCGTCCAGCCCGGCGAAGATGGCCAGCCGGTCGCCGCAGCGCGCCTTGATCGCGGTCACCCGCCGCGCGTCGCCGCTCGATTCCTTGACCGCGACGAGGTTCGGGTGCTCGCCGGCGAGCTCGTCGATCTGCTCCGGCAGGAAGTCGGTCCGGTATGCGGGCGGGTTGTTGTAGAGCATGCAGCCAAGGCGGGTGGCGCGCAGCACCGCCTGCACGTGCGCCTTCATCTCGCGCCAGTCGCTCGCGTAGACGTAGGGCGGCAGGACCATGAGGCCGGCGCAGCCCGCGCGCTCGGCGGCTTGGGCGAGCGCCACCGCTTCCACGGTGCTAAGCGAGGCGATGCCAGCGACGACCGGCTTGCCGTCGAGCGCGCCCACGAGCGTCTTCAGGATCGCGACCTTCTCGTCGACGCTCAGGGTCGCGCTCTCCCCGAGCGAGCCCGGTGCGACGATCCCGTCGACGCCGTTCTCGATCTGCCAGCGCGCGTGCTTCGCCAGGAAGGCGTGATCGACGCCGTAGTCCGGCTGGAACGGGGTGGTGATCGCCGAGATGACGCCGGTCCATTGCATCGCGCATCCTCCTCTAGTGGTAGCGGTCGGGCGAGAGCAACCCGACGTCCTGGCTGGGGCGCTCGCCCGACAGGATCTCGGCGGCGAGCCGGCCGGTGATGGGGCCGAGGCTGAGCCCCATCATCGCATGGCCGGTGGCGACGACCAGGTTGTCGAATCGCGCGGTGCGGCCGAGATAGGGCAGGCCGTCCGGCGAGCACGGGCGCAGGCCGCGCCACGGTTGCACGCCGTCGAAGTCCGCGGGGTCGAGGCCGGGGTAATAGCGCGCCGCGGCGTCGATGATGCCGCGCACGCGCACCGGGTTGATCGCCTCGTCGAGCCCCGCCATCTCCATCGTGCCGCCGAAGCGCAGCGCGCCGTTCATCGGCGTCACCGCCACGCGCGCCTCGGTCAGGATGGCGCAGATCCGGGGCGACTCGCGCGGGCGCAGCAGCGTCAGGCTGTAGCCTTTGCCCGCCTGCAGCGGGAGCTTGAGGCCCAGGCCGCGCGCGAGCGGCGCCGACCACGACCCCGCGCAGAGCACGAACTCGTCGGCTTCGATCTCGATGCCGCTGCCGGCGCGCGCCGCGCGGAGCCGGCGAGCGCCGTCGACGCGCCAGCCGGTGATCTCGGTGTGCCACAGGAATTCCGCGCCGGCCTGCGCGAGGCCGCGCTGCAGCCCGGCCATGAAGCGGTCCGGCGCGAGATGGCAATCCTGCGGGAAGTACACCGCGCCGGCGACGTCCATGCGCACGCCCGGATCGAGGTCGGCGGCCGCGCCGGCATCGAGCACTTCGGCGGGGATCCCCAGCGCGCGCGCCTGCTCGGCGAGCCGCGCCTCCTCCGCGAGGGCGTGGCGGGTCTTGCAGAGCATGAGCAGGCCGCGCTCGGCGAGGCCGAAGTCGTTCTCCGGCGTCGCGAGCTCCTCGAAGCAGGCGCGGCTCGCGAGGTGCAGGTCGCGCAGGACCGGCGCGGCGCGGCGGACGTGCTCGGCGCTCGCGGCGCGCCAGAACTTCAGCCCCCAGTCGACGAGGTCCCACGACGCGCGGGGCTTGACGTAGAACGGCGCGGCGGGGTTCCACATCCACTTGAGTCCGAGCGCCACCATGCCCGGCGCGGCGAGCGGCACGAAGTGGCTGGGCACCACCATCCCGGTGTTCTGGAACGAGCAGCCGTCGCGGCGCTCGCCGTGCCGCTCCGCGAGCGTCACGCGCCAGCCGCGGCGCACGCAGTAGTAGGCGATGCAGAGACCGATCACCCCGCCGCCGACGACGAGGACGCGGCGCGTCAACGAATGCCCCAGCGGAACAGATCGCGCTCGTCGAAGAGCTGGACGCTCTCCGCGTTGACGAAGGCGGTGCCGGTGATGGCGGGGGCGGTCTCGCCGGTCGCGCGATCCAGCCAGCGGTACGAGGCGCTGAAGGTGCTCCCCAGGATGCTCTCCTGTACCCACGGCGCGCCTTCGGCGAGCTCGCCGTCGGCGGCGAGGCAGGCGAGCTTCGCGCTCGTGCCGGTGCCGCAGGGCGAGCGGTCGTAGGCCCGGCCCGGACAGAGCACGAAGTTCCGCGAGTTCGCGCCGGCGACCGTGGGCGGCCCGAACAGCTCGACGTGGTCGACGTCCGGGAAGCCCTGCGCGTTCACCGCCGCGCGGATGCGCCACGAGAGGTCGGTGAGCGCATCGACCCTCGCCAGCGCGAGCTCCTGGCCGTGCTCCTCGACGAGGAAGAACCAGTTGCCGCCGTAGGCGACGTCGCCGGCGAGCCGGCCGAAGCCGGGCACGTCCACGACGAGGCCCTTGCGCACCCGCCGGCTCGGCACGTTCGCCACGGTCACCGCGCCGCTCTCGTGCAGGGTCGCGCCGACGACGCCGACCGGGGTCTCGATGCGGTGCTCGCCCGGCCGGATGCGGCCGAGGTGGGCGAGCGTGGCGACCAGCCCGATCGTCCCGTGGCCGCACATGCCGAGGTAGCCGACGTTGTTGAAGAAGATGGCGCCGGCGGCGCAGGTCGGATCCGCCGGCGCGACGAGCAGCGCGCCGACGACCACGTCCGACCCGCGCGGCTCGTTGACCACCGCGGAGCGGTAGCGGTCGAACTCGCGCCGGAAGCGGTCGCGGCGCGCGGCGAGCGGCCCGGCGCCGAGGTCCGGACCGCCGTCGACGATCACCCGCGTGGGCTCGCCGCCGGTGTGGGAGTCGATGACGCGCAGTCGCTGCATCTACTGCGGCTGGATCCCGAGCTCGTGCGCGAGCTTGGTCCAGCGCTCGATCTCCACCCGGATCACCTCTTCGAACTCGCGCGGGGTGTTCCCGACCGGCTGCAGCGCCGCCTGGACGAGGCGCTCCCGCACGTCGGGAAGCGCGAGCGCCTTGACGGTTTCGGCGTGCATGCGCTGCACGACCTCGGCGCTCGTTCCGCGCGGCGCGAGCAGCCCCAGCCACTGCGTGGAGTCGAAGCCCGGGAACCCGGACTCGTGCAGGGTCGGGATCTCGGGGAGCGGTGCGAAGCGATCCTTGGACGTAAAGGCGAGGATGCGGATGCGCCCGGTCCGGTGGTGGGGCATGAGCGGCGTGGAGCCGAGCACCGCGGCCTGCACCTGGCCGCCGACCAGGTCCGCGACCGCCTGGCCGCCGCCCTTGTACGGCACGCCCGTCAGCGTGACGCCGGCCGTCCGCCACAGCAGCTCGGCCGTCATGTGCTGGCCGCTGCCGGGGCCGGGATGCGCATACGTGATCTTGCCCGGGTTCGCCTTGGCGAGCGCGAGCAGCTCGCCGATGTCGCGCGCCGGCACCGCCGCGTTCACCGCCACCGCGTTCGGCTGCGTGGTGACCTGCGTGACGCCGACGAAGTCGCGGAGCATGTCGTACTGCACGTTCTTCACCACCAGGTGCATCGTCGTCACCTGGTTGGCGGCGAAGAGGATCGTATAGCCGTCGGGGGCCGCGCGCGCCACCTCGGTCGTGCCGATGATGCCGCCCGCGCCGCCGCGGTTGTCCACGACGACCTGCTCGCGCAGGGCGAGCGAGATCTTGTCGGCGAGCGCGCGCGCCGCGACGTCGGTCGAGCCGCCCGGCGGGAACGGCACGATGAAGCGCACCGGCTTCGCCGGCCAGGTCTGGGCGGCCGCGGTACCCGACGCGAGCAGCAGGCAGGCGAACAGAGTCCGTAGCGGGAACATGGGCACCTCCCTTGCGCGACTGTGCACCCGTGGGATGCCGGGCGTCTTGTCGGTTTAGGGAGCCGTGACTGTGCTTTCGGCACAATGGCCGGCATCGGTTTCGGCGAGGAAGCGAGCGACGATACGCCGGAAGAGCTCCGGCTGCTCGAGGTGAGCGGCATGGGCGCAATCGGGCAGGAGGCAGAGCTGTCCCCGCGGCAGGCCGCGCCACAGGCGGAACTGCTCCGCGGGGTTGGTCGAGCGGTCGCGGTCGCCGCCGATGACCAAGGCGGGCACCGCGATCTCCCCGAGTCGATCGCTCGCCTGCCATGCCGCGACGGCCTCGAGCGCGGCCACGGCCGCTTCCGTGCGCGCGCTTTCCGCCATGCGCCGGTACATGGCAAACGCCGGCTGTGCGCGTCCCTGCACGAACCAGGAGGCGATGATCGGCTCGCTTGCCGCCGCGACGCCGACGCGGCGCAGACGCTCGATCGTGGCCGCGAAGGTCTCGAACCGGTCGGGCAGCCGCCCGGTCGACGCCGCGCCGTACAGGACGAGACGCTCGATGCGGCCGCCGCAGTCGAGCGCCATCTGCAGCGCGATCATCGCGCCGAGCGAATGTCCGAAGAGCGTGCAGTTCCCGATCCCGAGCGCGTCGAGGATGTGCACGATCAGCCTGCCGTACCCGCCCACGCTCGCCGGAGCCGGCACCTGCGCGCTGCCGCCGAACCCGGGGAGGTCGACGGCGATCACGTCGTAGGACGGAGCGAGCGCCGCGGTCAGATCCTCCCATTCGCCGATGCCGCCGAGAAAGCCGTGCACGAGCACGAGCGCGGGCCCGCTGCCGACGCGCCGGTGATGGAGGGGGACGGCCGCGGGGCTCATCGGCCTAGGGGAGCGGATAACCGAACAGCGCGTGCGGCAGCCACAGCGAGAGCCGCGGGAAGGCGGCGAGGATCGCAAGGTCCGCCACCATCAGGACGATGAAGGGCACGGCCGCGCGCACCGCCTGGGCGTAGGACACGCCGGCGAGCTGGGTCGAGACGAACAGGTTGAGGGCGACCGGCGGCATGATGCAGCCGATCCCCATGTTCACCGCGATCAGCACGCCCCAGTGGATGATGTCGATGTTCGCCTGGGCGAGCAGCGGCAGGACGGTCGGCAGGAAGCGGAAGATCATCGCGGGCGGCTCGAGAAACATACCGAGCACGATGAACGCCGCGCTCAGCACGGCGAGGACGAAGTATCGGTTCATGCTGATCTGGGAGATTGCGTCCACGAGCTGGACCGAGACCAAGTCGCGTGCCAGCACGAACCCGACGAAGCCCGAGGTGCACACCATGAACAGCGCCATGCCGGTGATATGGCCCGCTTCGACGCACGAGCGATACAGCGCCGCCGGCGAGCGCATTCGGTAGGCGAGCACCGCCAGCAGCAGTACATACGCGAGCAGGATGGTGCCGACCTCCGCCGGCGTGAAGACGCCGCCCAGAATGCCGCCGACCACCAGGACCAGGGCGAAGAGGCCGGGCAGCGCGCGCAGGACGTACGGCACGACGAGCCCACGCGGCACCGGCGCGGTCGCATAGCCGTGCCGCCGGGCGTGCCACATCACCAGGGCGACGAAGCTCAGGGCGAGCAGCACGGACGGGACGATGGTGGCGGCCGCCAGGCGGCTGACGGAGCTGCTCGCGGCGGCGGAATAGAGCAGGACAGTGATCGACAGCGGCGCGGTCATGCCGAGCGTGCCGGCGGCGCCCTGCAGCGCGGCGCAGAAGTCCGCGCGATACCCGCGCTGCTTCATCTGGGGAACCATGAGCGACCCGACGGCCGCGGTATCGGACACCGCCGAGCCGGAAATGTCGCCGAAGATGAAGCTCGCTACGACGTTGGACGCGCCGAGCCCGCCGCGCACGCGGCCGACAAGCACCTGGGCGAAGTCGACCAGGAGCGCGGCGATTCCCGCGGCGTGCATGATCTTCCCGGAGAGGATCAGCAGCGGGATGGCTAACAGGGCGTACACGTTGATGCCGTTGAAGGTTTGCAGCGCGCCGGTCATGAACGAAACGTCTCCGACGAGGGCCACGTAGAGGGTGGCCATGAGGCCGAGCGAAATCGCCACCGGCACCCCGAGCAGCATCGGGCCGAACAGGAACAGCGCGAGCACCAGCGCCTTGGGCGTGCCGGTGAGCTGTAGCAGCCGCCCGAGCGGAAAAGCCACCACCCAGAGGTAGGCGGCCGCGATCGCGGCCTTGCCGAGCGCGCGGGCCGGCGCTTCCTGCGCGACGTTGCGCCGGATCCAGTGCACCAGCATGACCGCTACGCCGACCGGGATGGCGAGGAAATGCGCGCTCAGCGGGACGTGCAGCGCGTCCGTATGGCCACGTCCGACCACTTCCATCGCCTGCCAGCTCGATAGGAGCAGCGCGGCGAGGTAGCCGCCGGCAAGCCCGTGCGCGAGCACGCTCGCCCTGGCCTGCCAGCGCTCGGGCATTCGCTGCACCAGGAAGTCGACGCTGACGTGCCGGCCGTGCAGGTAGGCCGAGGCGATGTACAGAAAGGTGGCCCAGCCGAAAATCAGCAGCGCCACCTCGTCCGACCACGACAGCGAGGCGTTCAGCACGTAGCGGAAGAACACCCCGAGCAGCATCACCGCGGCAAAGACCGCGGTCGCGAGCACCGCAACCGCGGTCGAACCGCGGTCGAGCGCGTCGCTCAGGCGGGCGACGAAGCGCCCGCCGGGATGGCCGTCGCCGCTTGCAGCACGCAATGTCGACCGCGCGCCGCTACTTCTGCGAGCCGAGGATCTTGTTGGCCAGCTCGATGTCGATCTTGCCCTTCTGCTGTTCGGCGACGTCGCGCCAGACCTTGTCGCGGATCGCGGTCCACTGAGCGTATTCCGCGACGCTGGGATAGTAGATCTCCATGCCCCGCTTCTTGAGGTCGCCGAGGTAGACCTCGACCTGGTCGGCCGAATACTTGCGGGTCCATGCCTGCGTTTCCCGCGCCGCATCGTGCAACGCACGCCGGTCGGCATCGGAGAGGGACGCGTACTTCGCCGCGTTCATGTACACCTGGACGAAGGACGCCGTGTAGTTGAGCCGGATGTTGTACTTGACCACTTCTTCGAACTTGCCCGACCAGACGGGCCCGATGTTGCTCTGCATGCCGTCGACCACGCCCTGCTGGAGCGCCGTGTAGGTCTGTCCCCAGTCTACCGGGGTGGGGTTGGCGCCCCACGCGCGGTAGATGGCGAACTCGACCGGCGTGCTGATGGTGCGGATCTTGAGGCCCTTGATGTCGTCGGGAACCCGCAGCCGCTTGTTGCGCGTCTGGATGTCGCGGCCCGAGCCGAAGCTCGCGAGGTACAGGTGCTTCAGGCCGGTGTCCTTCTCGAACCTGCCTATCGCTTCGCGGCCGAGCGGCGTGTCGAGGAAGTCGAACATGTCCTCGTAGCGCTTGAAGAGGAACGGCAGGTCGAAAACGAAATAGGCGCTGGTATAGCGGCCGGCGTTGCCGTTGGAGATCATGCCGACGTCGAGGCTCCCGGCCTGCGCGCCTTGCAGGAGCTGATGCTCCACGCCCAGCGACTGGTAGAAGACTTGCCCGCGCAGCCTGCCGCCGGATTTCGCGGCGAGAAGCTCCGCGAACCGGTCCATGGACACCGACAGCTGGTCGGCCTTGGCCGACGAGCTGCCCATCCGTAGCTCGACCGCGCCTTGCGCGTACACGCTGGATGTGGCCGCGGTGAGCAGGCCCGACAGCACAACCGCCCCGAGGGCGGCAATCGGCGGTTTCATGCGATCCCCCTCTTGTCTTGCAGCGTCCGCACTGAATGTGCGCCTCGCGCCAGTGCCCGTCTTGTCCGTTAGGCGAGGCTAAACTAGGATTTCTGCACAATGAAAGTTGTCGCTCCCGCCGACGTCGATCTCCGGGCCGAGCTGTTCGCGCAGCTCGCGGAGCCGTTCAGCGGGGAAGCGCTGTTCGACTGCCTGCCGGACCTGGTGTTCTTCATCAAGAACGACCGCTGCGAGTACGTGGTGGTCAACCAGACGCTCGCCGAGCGCTGCGGCCGGCGCGACAAGCGCGAGCTCGTCGGCCGCCGGGCGGACGAGGTGTTCCCGGCGCCGCTCGGGCGGAGCTACCGGGCGCAGGACGAGCAGGTGCTGCGCAGCGGGAGACCGATCCGCGACCAACTGGAGCTGCACCTTTATCCGAGCGGCGGGTGGGGCTGGTGCGTGACCAACAAGCTGCCGCTGCGCGGCCGCGACGGGAAGCCGATCGGGCTGTTCGGGTTCTCCAAGGACCTGCAGGCGGCGAACGAGCGCAGCGCGGACTTCTCTCAGGTCGCCTCCGCGGTGCACCGCATCCAGACCCAGTACGGCGAGCCGCTGAAGGTGCGCGATCTCGCACGGCGCGCGGGGCTATCTGCGTACCAGTTCGAGCAGCGGATGCGGCGCATCTTCCAGATCACGGCCGGCCAGCTGATCCAGAAAGTGCGCATGGATGCCGCCGTGCAGCGGCTGCGCGAGACCGACGACGCGATCGCCGCGATCGCACTCGAATGCGGATACTCCGACCAGAGCGCCTTCACGCGCCAGTTCCATCGGACCGTCGGCATGTCGCCGTCGGAGTACCGCCAGACGGTCGGCGGGCCCGCACCGGGAGCGCGTGGCCGGCGCCGGGGGCCGGGGAGGTCTTGAGCGCCGGGCCGTCCGCGGCGCGCGTCTACGCGGTGCTCGCCGCGGGCGTCCTCGTCGTCTCGACAGCGTCGATCCTCATCCGCTGGCTCCAGGTGGCGGGCGTGCCGTCGCTCTCGATTGCTGCGTGGCGCCTCGCGCTCGCGGCGCTCGTCCTCGCGCCGGTCGTCCTCGCCCGCCATCGCGCGGAGCTCGCGCGGCTCGCACCCCGCGATTGGGCGCTCGCCGCCGCGGCCGGCGCGTTCCTCGCCGCGCACTTCGCCGCGTGGATCCTCTCCCTCGAGTACACCTCGGTCGCCTCCAGCGTCGCGCTGGTGAGCACGAACCCGATCTGGATCGGTATCGCTTCGTGGCTCCTCTTCCGCGAGCGGCTGGGCGGGATCCTGGTGATCGCGATCACGCTTGCGATCGCCGGCACCGCGATCATCTTCCTCGGCGGCGGCGATACCTCGGGCGGGACTCGGCCGACGCTCGGCAACGCGCTCGCGCTCGCCGGCTCGCTCGCGATGTGCGGTTACCTGCTGGTCGGACGCGGGCTGCGCCGCTCGATGTCGCTCCTGCCCTACGTCGGCGTGGTCTACGCCGCGGCCGCCGTCTGCCTGGTCGCGCTCGCGCTCGCGGCGGGCGCGCCGCTCGGCGGCGTCGGGCGCGAGTCGTGGCTCGCGCTCCTCGCGCTCGCCGTCGGCCCGCAGCTTCTCGGCCACTCGAGCTTCAACTGGGCGCTGAAATACCTCTCGGCGACGCTGATCGCGCTCGCGATCCTCGGCGAGCCGGTCGGCTCGACGATCCTCGCCTGGTGGCTGCTGGAAGAGCCGGTCGGCGCAGTCAAGCTGGGCGGGATGGCGCTGCTGCTCGCCGGGATCTTTCTCGCCGCCCGAGGCACCGGGAAATAGGGGCGAATCGCACCCGCCCTGCACCACCAGATCGGTCCTCCGTCTACGCGCCAAGCGCCTTCATCTCGGCATACAGGTCGGCTTTGCCTTCGAATCCGATGCCCGGCAGCTCGGGCATCGTGACGTGCCCGTCCTCGACTCTTACTCCGTCGGGGAATCCGCCGTACGGCTGAAAGAGGTCGGGATAGGACTCGTTCCCGCCGAGGCCGAGGCCGGCCGCTATGTTCAGCGACATCTGGTGCCCGCCGTGCGGGATGCACCGGGCGGGAGACCAGCCGTACTCGCGCAGCATCCCCAGCGTACGCAAGTACTCCACCAGGCCGTAGCTCAGCGCGCAATCGAACTGCAGCCAGTCGCGGTCCTTGCGCATCCCGCCATGGCGGATCAGGTTGCGCGCGTCCTGCATCGAGAAGAGATCCTCGCCGGTGGCCATGCTGCCGTCGTAATGCCTGGCGAGCTCCGCCTGCAGCTCGTAGTCGAGCGGGTCGCCCGGTTCCTCGTACCAGAAGAGGTCGTACTGCGAGAGCGCCTTGGCGTAGGCGATCGCGGTCTTCGGGTCGAAGCGGCCGTTGGCATCGACCGCGAGCTTCTGACCCGGTTTCAGCACCCCCAGGATCGCTTCGATCCGGCGCCGGTCCTCATCCAGGGAGGCGCCGCCGATCTTCTTCTTGACGACGGTGTATCCGCGCTCGGTGTAGCTCAGCATCTCGCGCTTGAGCGCGTCGAGGTCTTGCCCGGGATAGTAGTAGCCGCCCGCCGCATAGACGAACACGCGCTTGTTCGGCTTGCCGTCGCCGTACCGGTCGGACAGGAGCTGGAACAGGGGTTTGCCCGCGATTTTCGCCACGGCGTCCCAGACCGCCATGTCGATGGTGCCGACGGCGACGGAACGCTCGCCGTGGCCGCCCGGCTTCTCGTTCGCCATCATGCACGCCCAGATCTTGTGCGGATCCAGGTTGTCGCGCGTTGCGTCGCGAAGCGCCCCCGGCTCGGCCTCGAGAACGCGCGGGCCGATGCGCTCGCGGATCAGACAGCCCTGACCGTAGCGGCCGTTCGAGTTGAAGCCGTAGCCCACGACCCGCTTGCCGTCACGCACGACATCCGTGATGACGGCGACGAGGCTCAGCGTCATCTTCGAGAAATCGATATACGCGTTGCGGATCGGGGACCGTATCGGTTTCGTGGCTTCGCGAATTTCGACGATTTTCATGAGCGGTCCGGTCTGGTTATGTTCCCGAGAGCAGCAGAGGGCGAAAGTCGCCTTCTACCTCGCCAGCGACGATCCGCCGCAGATCACGATCTCCTGACCGGTGATCGCAGCCGCGGCGGGCGACAGCAGAAAGCCGACGAGCGCCGCGATCTCCTCCGGACGGATGAGACGTCCGATCGGAGGAAGCTTGGGCGGCTCGGCCTTCCGGGCGGGATCGCCGAGCATCGCCGTTTCCGTGGCGGCAGGCGAAACGACATTCACCGTGACACCGGAGGCGACCACTTCGGCCGCCCAGCTCCGGGCGAGCGCGACCAGAGCCGCCTTCGAAGCCGCATACTGGCTGCGGCCCGCAGCGCCTTGTGCGACGCGACTGCCGATCAGGACGACCCGGCCGGCGCCGCTGCCTGCCATCGCCGGAATCAGGACATTGCCGATGCGCGCAATGGCCTCGACGTGAAGGCGCCACATCATCTCGCCGTCCGACGCACGCTGGCTCCCCAGCGGGCCGACCCGCAGGACGCCCGCGGCGTGAACCAGCGCCTGGGCACCGGACACCCGCGCTGCCGCCGCTTCGGCAGCAGCGCCGTCGCACAGGTCGACGCGCACCGCTTCAAAGGCGGGATGTTCGATGCCCGGCGCGGCGACATCGAAACCGGTGACGCGCCAGCTCTCCGTCAGCAGCGCCCGCGCGATCGCCTGGCCGATGCCCGAGCTGGTCCCAGTGACGACGGCCCGACGCTCACTCGACACGGATCTTTCCCTCGGCAATGATCTTCGCCGAGCGCGCCATGTCGTCCTTCTGGAAGCGCGCGAAGTCCTCGATCGAGCCCGGCGTGAGCAGCAGGCCCTGGGGGGCGAGCTTGTCGCGCATGTCGGTTCCGAGCGCCTTGTTGACTTCCGCGTTCAGGCGCTGCGCGATCTCCCTCGGCAGCTTGGCCGGACCCCACAAGCCGTACCAGCTGTAGAACTCGAAGCCGGGCACGGTTTCCCCGACGGTCGGCACGTCGGGCAGACTTGGTACCCGCGCCTTCGACGTGACCGCGATGACCTTCAGCTTGCCTGCTTTGGCGAAGGCGGCGGATCCCAGGATCGGATCGATGAATCCGTCGATCCTGCCCCCCGCGAGATCCTGGTAGGCCGGCGACGACCCCTTGTAGGGCACGATCAGGTAGTCGATGCCGCTTGCGCGCTTGAGCAGCTCGGTGGACAGGTGGCCCGCCGAGGCCGTGGAACCGATCGCGAACGTGAGCTTGCCGGGATTGGCCTTGGCGTGCGCGATGAGGCCCTTCACGTCGGTGACCGGCAGGTTGGTGTTGATCGCAATGGCGAGCGGCGCCAGGGCGACGAGCGCGATCGGCTCGAAGTCCTTGACCACGTCGTAGGGCGGGGCGCTCATCGCCATCGGCGTGGTGGTGAACGTCGAGGCGTTGAACATCAGGGTGTAGCCGTTGGGTTGCGCCTTGGCGACCGCGCCGGCGCCGATCGTTCCGCCGCCGCCGGGGCGATTCTCCACGACGAAGTTCTGGCCCATCTGGTCGCCGAGCTTCTGGGCGAGCAGGCGGCCGACGAAATCGAGCGTGCCGCCCGGCGGGAACGGAATGATCATGGTGACCGGCCTGCTGGGGTACGCCTGCGCGAAGGCCCCGGTCGAGGCGATCAGCAGCGCTGCAGCGAGCGCTGCCCGGCAAAGACGCCTACCTTCCATGGTTGCTCCTCCTGTCTGGACTTGAAGGGATCGCCGCGTCGCTCGCACGGCGCGGTGATTCGGGTGATGCGGTCGGTCCGTCGAGCCTGTTCCGGCTCAAGCGGATGTGTTCCTGGGCAACCCTGCGCGTTCGACTGCCGCTCGAATCTGCGACGTCTCCTCGGCGCTCGGGGCTTCGGTCGGCGGCCGCACCGTGTCGTTCTCGATGACGCCGGCGACCTTCATCGCGGTCTTCATGCGTGCGTGCGCCTCGCCGGTAGGCTCGCCCGCGCCGTACACGGCGTCCTTCAGCGGATCGATGACGCTCTGGATCTTCATCGCACGATGGAGGTCGCCGGCCTTCACCGCCTGCCAGAGATCGTTGATGAGGCTCGGGATGAACGTGGCGAAGCCGACCAGCGCGCCGTCGACGCCCTGGACCATCGATGCGAGCAGATACTCGTCGTGGCAGGTCAGGATCGACTTCGACGGATCGGCCGCGCGGATCGCCTTGATGTCCCGCGCATACTGATTCATGTCGCGCTGGCCGACCTTGAAGGCTTGCACGTACGGCAGGCGCGCGAGCTCGGCCAGGGTCTTGGACGAGTACGACGCGCGGGTCCATGTCGGGTACACGTGCGCGACCAGATCCAGCTCCAGTCGGGAAATGGCGGCGAAGTACTCGAGCACGTGGTCCGGACGGAACCCGAAGCGCAGCCAGTGGTGCGGCGGCATCACGTCGAGCGCCTTGGCGCCCGCTTCCTTCGCCAGGCGCGCATGCTCGACCGCTTCGTTGATTCCCTCGCAGACGATGGATGAGATGACGGGCAGACGGCCTTTCAGCTCGTCCGCGACGATCCGGGTGACTTCCGCGCGCTCCCGCGGGGTGAGCGAGAACACCTCCCCGGTATGCCCGTTCGTCATGACCGCCACTACGCCGTCCTGGCCGGCCAGCCAGGCTGCCAGCCGGCGGAGCCCACGCTCGTCGATCTTGAAATCGGTCGTGAAAGGAAGTGCTATCGCCGGGATGATGCCGCGGTAGTTCTGGATCGTAGGCACGGTGCCTCCTCGAGGTCGGTGGGTCGGAGCGCTTCGCCGCCACACCCGCCGATTGATGTGGCATGAGGGAGCGCTTATGATCGACGCCCCGTTGCGCTGCGTCCAATACTGCTTTCGAATAGTTCTATGCGTTCGCGGAACCGGCCGATCGAGCTCGTGTGGCTCGAAGACTTCCTGACGCTCTCGGGCAGCGGCAGCTTCTCGCGCGCCGCCGAGCTGCGCAGCATCGCGCAGCCCGCCTTCAGCCGGCACATCCGCTCGCTCGAGGAGTGGGTCGGTGCGACGCTGTTCGACCGGAGCACGCATCCGGCCTCCCTGACCGAAGCCGGGCGGCAGTTCCGACCCGCCGCCGAGGACATCCTTCGCCGCCTCGCGCTCGCGCGGGAAACGGCACGGGAAACGCACGACGCGGCGGCGGCCACGCTGCGCTTCGCGGCGACGCACGTCCTGTCGCTGACATTCTTTCCCGACTGGCTGCGCGGGTTGGAGTCGCGCCTGCAGCTCGGGCGGATCCAGCTCGTTTCCGACAGTCTCCAGGCGTGCGAGGAGATCATGCTGCAGGGGCGCGCACAGTTTCTCCTGTGCCATGGCCACGCCGCGGTCGCGAACCGTCTCGAGCCGGCAGGCTTCCGGTTCGCCCGCATCGACACGGACACGCTGTTGCCGGTGACGGTGCCCGACAAGGCCGGCCGGCCGCGCTTCGCCCTGATGCGCCGGTCCGGCAGCCCGCTGCCCGTCCTGGACTACAGCTCGGAATCCGGGCTCGGGCGCATCGTGCACGCGCTGCTCGGCGCGGCGCTCGGCGAAGCCCGCTCGGAGGCCGTGTTCACCGCCCATCTCGCGGTCGTGCTCAAGACGATGGCGCTCGAAGGGCGCGGCATCGCGTGGCTGCCGCAAAGCCTCATCCGCGACGAGCTCGGCGACGGGCGTCTACTCGCGGCCGGTGGCCGGGACTGGCAGATCCCGGTCGAGATTCGCCTCTTCAGGCGCCGCGAGCCGGAGCCAGCCGCCGCCGAAGCGTTCTGGGAGATCGTGTCGGGCCGCCGGCGCTGAAGTGAGGACCGCTCGCCACGGCTCGCCCGGGCGCCACGCGCGAGAACGGGCTAACATCAACGCCCCGTTCCGCTGCCGTCTCCCGCGCCATGGACCTCGACTACACCCCCGAAGAGCAGGCGTTCCGCGACGAAGTGCGGACGTTCGTCCGCGCGAATCTCCCCCAGGACATTGCGGCGAAGGTCCTGCACCACCGGCGGCTGGTGAAGGACGACTACGTCCGCTGGCAGAAGATCCTCTACAAGAAGGGCTGGCTCGCCGGTCACTGGCCGCGCGAGTACGGCGGCCTCGCCTGGACGCCGGTGCAGACCCACATCTTCGACGAGGAGTGCGCCGCGGCGGGCTCGCCGCGCCTCGTCCCCTTCGGCCTCAACATGGTCGCGCCGGTCATCATGGCGTTCGGCACCCCGTGGCAGAAGGAGCACTACCTGCCGCGCATCCTGTCGCAGGAGGACTTCTGGTGCCAGGGCTACTCGGAGCCCGGCTCCGGCTCCGACCTCGCGTCGCTCAAGACGCGCGCGGTGCGCGAGGACGACCACTTCCTCGTCAACGGCCAGAAGACCTGGACGACGATGGCGCACTGGGCCGACATGATCTTCTGCCTCGTGCGCACCGATCCGACGGTGAAGAAGCAGGAGGGCATCAGCTTTCTGCTCATCAACATGCACTCGCCCGGGATCACCGTGCGGCCGCTCATCACGATCGACGAGGAGCACGAGGTGAACGAGGTGTTCTTCGACAACGTCAAGGTGCCGCCGGAGAACCTGGTCGGCGTCGAAGGCAAGGGCTGGACCTACGCGAAGTACCTGCTCGGCCACGAGCGCACCGGCATCACCGGGGTCGGCGCCTCGAAGCGCGAGCTCACGCTGCTCAAGGAGTTCGCGGCGCAGCAGCCGAAGGGCGGCCGGCCGATCGCCGAGGACCCGATCTTCCGCGCGAAGGTCGCCCAGCTCGAGATCGACCTGATCGCGCTCGAGACGACGCTGCTGCGGGTGCTCTCCAACCGCGACAAGCCCGGCCCCGAGGCGTCGATCCTGAAGATCAAGGGCACCGAGGTGCAGCAGGGGCTGACCGAGCTGATGATGGAGGCGC
>Ga0187894_10002895_pt1 | contig 19922 bp, 18 predicted proteins | sample GBC1701081metaG_FD_136650 | JGI IMG/M metagenome (GOLD analysis project Ga0187894, IMG submission 136650) | White microbial mat communities from a lava cave in the Kipuka Kanohina Cave System on the Island of Hawaii, USA - GBC170108-1 metaG ...
ATGATGCCACCCATTCCCTGGATCATGAAGTCGTAACCCGCCCGTTGCGCATAGGGGCCGGTTTGGCCGAAGCCGGTGATCGAGCAGTAGACGAGGCGCGGATTGAGGGCGTGCAGGCTTTGATAGTCGAGGCCGTATTTCTTGAGGCCGCCGACCTTGAAATTCTCCATCACGATGTCGGATCTGGCCGCGAGCTCGCGCAGGAGCTTCTGGCCTTCGGGTTTCGCCATGTCGATCGCGACCGACTGCTTGCCGCGGTTGGCGGAGAGATAATAGGCGGCATCGCCGCGCGATCCGTCCGGATTGGTGACGAAGGGCGGGCCCCAGCCGCGCGTGTCGTCGCCTTCGCCGGGCTTCTCGACCTTGATCACCTCGGCGCCGAAATCGGCAAGGATTTGCGTCGCCCAGGGGCCGGCCAGCACGCGGGTGAGATCGAGGATACGGATATTCTTGAGCGGCCCGGCCATGCGTCGACTCCTTAGCGCGCTTGCCCGGCGAGGTGGAATCACCTCGCCGAAAAGGATTCGCGCCAAATCAATATGTTGGAGCAAATCCTTATCGCCAAAGTCGGGAGACTTTGGCGGGATTTGCTCTGGGGAGCACGCTTCTAGCCTTTGATTCCCGCGGCTGCAAATACTGGCCGGCATGCGCGAAGAGCGCGACGGGTGGACGTTCGCGTCATCTGAGATGAGGCTCAGATCAGCCAGAAATCGTTCAGGTTATTATTTATATCGTATATCGATATATTGTTACCGCAATCCCGCTGGACGCGCCAAATTTTTCAGCCAACCAAGCGAGCCCAGAGAGGCTCTGCCACCACGATGCCGGCCTGCCGGGCCAAAGTTAGCTTTTCCTCATAGGGATTCTTCGTCCGCTCGCCGCCCAGCGCGAAGGCCGGATCGACCGGGCAGCCGATGCCGAATTTGGCCTTGACCGAGAAGGGCAGGAGATAGAGCCCGTGGTGGACATTGCGCAGGAAGAGCCGGCCCTGCCGCTCGACCATCCGGGCGACAGGGGGGCCGAGGAAGACACAGGAAATGTTCCCCAGATCGAGGCCCAGGACGTCCGCTTCGAGGACCGGATGACGGGCCTCCGGCGGCGTCGCATCGAGGGCTTCGAGCAGGAGCTCGACCCCCGGATAGCCGCAGGCAGCAAGCCAGGCGCAAGCCCAGCCGCTCTCTTCCGCAATGTCGGGCGAACCGCTGTCGCGCAGCAGCCGGGCCGCTGCGGCTGACAGGTCATCAAAGCCTATGGGCACCTCTTGGGTCCTCTCCTGGGCGCAGGGGTGAGCCTAAGGCTGGCCCCGCTTTTGCAAAACCGTCGTCCAACTGTCTCAAAACTGTAACCCGACCGTCATCGAGCGCCTCGGGTGGGAGGAATGCGATGTTCCGGTCTGCCGTGCGGCTTTTGGCAAATCATGCCGTTCTCCTCAAGATTCTCCTGCTTTCCGCATTCATCGCCCTCACCAATTTCGGCTTTGTCGGCCGTATCGACGTCCTCGTCGCGCAAAATCGCTATGTCACCCTCATCGCCTTCCTGGGCGTCTGGTTCCTGTCGGTTGCCGCCATTTTCGTTGCGGCGTTTCAGCCGCGCTGGTCCTGGCGTCTGGTCTGGGCCGTGATTCTAGCCGTGTCGACGGCAGGCTCCGTCGGCTATTACAGCATCAGCGGCTCGGAATTCACCGTATTCGATGTTGTGTCACTGTGGAACGCCCGCCAGGAAGCCGGACGGGCGGCGGATTTCTATGGCTGGCATCTGATGATGTCGGCGGGCCTTACCTTGGTCGCCGGGCTGTTGATCATGGGCTTCCCGGCACCGTTGCGTACGGCAAAGGCCCGCCTGTGGATGGGCCGCCTCGCTTTCCTGCCGGTTCTGCCCTTCGCCGCAATCGCGCTGATCGTGGCAATGAAGTCGGGCAGCGGCCAGCAGGCGATGCCGAAGCAGTTCGCGCCTCTTTCCGTCACCGCCTTTGCGGCGGGAAAGATCGCGACCCTGGAAAACCAGGTTCGCGGCGAGGTGATGTGGACGCCCGATCCGCAAGCGCGGGTGAAGAGCATCCTCATGCTGGTCGATGAGAGCGTTCGTGCCGACTATCTCGATTTTTCTCCCGGAAACCAGGTCACGCCGGATCTGCCGTCGCTCAAGGCGAATTTCGTGGATTTCGGTCCGGCGGCGTCGGGCGGCAATTGCAGCCACTATTCCAATTTCATCCTGCGCAGCGGTGCCAGGCGCAGCGATCTCACGGCGAGCGTCAACACCAACCCGCTGATCTGGAGCTATGCCAAGAAGGCCGGATACCGCACCGTCTTCATCGATGCCCAGGGCGCCATCATGAAGAATCCCGGCAAGCTTACGAACTTCATGACGATCTCCGAGACGCGCAACATCGATCGCTATGTTTCGCTCGACTATGTGTCGCCCGATCAGGCCGATTTCGAGCTCCTGCGCATCATCGCCGAGGAACTGAAGGGTGATCAGCCGGTCTTCATCTACGCCAACAAGAACGGCGCGCATTTCCCTTATGATGCGACCTATCCCAAGGACCAGGCGAAGTTCGGTCCGACCATGATCGAAAGCGGTTCAAGCGATACCCCACACCGGATCGCGTCCTATCGCAACGCGATCTCCTGGTCGGTCGACCATTTCTTCGACCGGTTCTTCAAGGACATCGATCTTTCTAATCTGGCGATGGTCTACACCTCCGATCATGGGCAGGCGCTCCGCGAGGGCCAGCTCACCCATTGCTCGATCGAGGACCCCGATCCGCGCCAGGGCCTCGTTCCGCTGCTTGCCTATGCGAGCGATCCTGGCCTGCGCGCCAGGCTCGAAGAAGGGGCACGTTCAAGCCACGGCTGGGCGAGCCACTTCACCATCGTGCCGAGCCTTCTCGAAATGATGGGTTACGCCCATGCCGATGTTGCGCGCTATTACAACGAGTCGCTCTTCGCCCGGCCGTCTGTTGCGCCGGCCTTCACCAGCGGCGACATCTTCGGCCTGTTCTCCAAGGAAGTGCTCTGGCATCCGATCGATCTCACGCAGGACTATCGCGAGCCGGAGTCGCTCGCGAACAAGCCGCGCGCACCGCAGACAGCGAGCGTCACGCCATGAGAACGCTTTCCCGCAAGCTCGGCAAGACGGAGCACGATCTGCGCTTCGTGCTGCCCAATCTCTTCACCGCCGCTTCGCTGTGCGCCGGCATGACCGCCCTTCTGCTGGCCGCGCAGGACCGCATAGAGCTTGCGGTGCTCGCGGTCTTCCTTGCCGGCATCCTGGATGCCTGCGACGGCCGCATCGCCCGCCTGACCGGCACCACCTCGCGCTTCGGCGGCGAACTCGACTCGCTCGCCGACGTGGTGAGCTTCGGCGCCGCTCCCGCCTTCATCGTCTATTGCTGGGGCCTCGAGCAGTTCGGCATGGCCGGATGGCTGCCTTGTCTGGCGCTCGCCACCTGCTGCGCCTTGCGGCTCGCCCGTTTCAACGTGGCGCAAATGGATGCCAACGCGCCCGCCTGGATGGCGAATTATTTCACCGGCGTTCCGGCACCCGCCGGCGCCTTTCTGGCGCTCGCCCCCATTCTCGCCCAATTGTCGGGCGCTCTCGGCCATGACGCGGCGTGCTGGCTTGCACTCGGCGTGCTGCCAGCGGTGGCCGGCCTGATGATCAGCACCTGGCCGACCTTTTCGGGCAAAGCCCTTGGCCGCAAGGCGTCTCGGCTCATGCTTCTGCCGCCGGTGGCATTGGCGGGACTATTGGCGCTCGGCCTGTTGAAATGGCCCTGGGCTACATTGCTCGCGATGGCGGTTCTCTATGTCGCGACGCTGCCGGTATCCAGATGGCGCCATGGCGTGCTCCTGGCTAGGGCTCGGCCCTGAGGTCCAGCCGTTTCTGGGACATGGAGCCAGGCTTCCGAACCCCATTGCCCGACAGTCATCCGCCCGTCATACTGGACTGAAATCAAGAAAGAGCCGGACCTGCCGGCCACGTAAATTGGGCATTTACATTGGTGTCGCGGGAATAGTCTCGCGGCACTTCGGAGGAAGCAGATGAAGAAATACGATTCCAAAAAGGCGACTTTGGATCTGGTGCGCGCCGCACAGATGAGCCGCCGCAACCTGCTCAAGGCGAGCCTCGCCGCCGGAGCGGTGGGCCTGACGAGCCCTCTCTATCTCAAGCGTGCCTGGTCGTCCTCGGGTGAGGTCTCGATCCTCATGTGGTCGGACGAGTATCCGGATCCCGTCATTCCAAATTTCGAGAAAGCGACCGGCATCAAGGTCAACACCACGCCCTTCTCGCAGAACGAAGAGCAGATCAACAAGCTCCAGGCGACGGGCGGCGAAGGTTTCGACCTGTGCTCGCCGACCATGAACCGCGCCCCGCAATATAAGGACCTCGCGGTCTTGGCGCCCTTCGACATGAACAAGGTCAAGAATGCCGGCAATATCATTCCCTCGATGCTCGGTAGCGCAAAAGAGCTGTGGGAATGGGAAGGCGGGCTTAATTGGCTGCCGCATCTCTGGGGCTCGGAAGCCATTTCCTACCGCACCGATCTGTGGAAAGGCGATCCCAAAGAGCTGAGCTACGGATCGCTGTGGGCCGATGACGTAAAGGGCCATACTCAAGGCAGAGGCCATTCGTTCCTTCTCGGCATTGGTCTGTGGTGGGACGCATCGGGCAAGATGCCGTCCAATCGCATGCTCGACGGCTACAAAGACGAGGCATCCTTCAAGAAGCTGTGGGATCCGATCCTGGCTTTCGCCATCGAGCACAAACCCTGGGTCAAGCAGTTCTGGGACTCGGCCGACAACACCAAGTCGGGACTCATGGAAAACGACGTTTGGATCGGCCAGACTTGGGATGGACCGCCGCTGTCGCTGAAGAAGGAAGGCAAGCCGGTCAACTACACCGCACCCAAGGAAGGCGCTATCGCCTGGGTGGACGGTATATCGCTCATGAAATCTGCCAAGAATATCGACCAAGCCTATGAGTTCATCGCCTTCCTGCAGACGCCCGAAGCGTCCGCGGCCCTCGCCGAAGGCTCAAGCTACAACCCGGTGATCACCGGCGCCGATGCTCTGCTTTCGGATGTGGCCAAGAAGAACTTCCAGGAAGCTTTCCCGGGCGATGCCCTCAAGAACCTCTGGCCCTGGCCGGCCGAGCCGACCTGGTATGCCGAGATCCGCAGCCAATACGCGGACAAGTTCAAGGCCGCCTGAACGGTTTGAAACAAATATCTAAGGTGCCGGCCCCGCCCTCGTCGGGGCCGGTTTCGTCTTGGCCGCACAATTGCGCTGGACCAGCGCGCCAGAACGGTTTTTACTGACGGCAAAAGAGACTTCGCAAGAAGCCGGACGACTGGGCTTTAAGGGTAGGGCAGGGGATGAGCGCCGACGTCGAACTCGATCGCGTCACCGTCAGGTTTGGTCAATTTACCGCGGTCAGCGGCGCGTCGCTGAAGATCGCCGGGGGCGAGTTCTTCTCGTTCCTGGGCCCATCGGGCTGCGGCAAGACGACGATCTTGAGGACCGTCTCGGGCTTTCTCGATCCTTCCGAAGGGGCCGTGCGCATCGCCGGGCAGGACATGACGGGCATCGGCCCGAACAAGCGCCCGACCGCGCTCATCTTCCAGAACCTCGCCCTCTTCCCGCTGATGACCGTGGCCGAGAACATCACCTATGGCCTGCGCGTGCGCGGCATGTCGAAGGCCGATCGCATGAAGAAGGCCGACGAGCTGCTCAGCCTCATAGCGCTCCCCGGCCAGGGCGGAAAACTGGTGAGCGAGCTCTCCGGCGGGCAGAGGCAGCGCGTCGCCATTGCGCGGGCACTGGCGGTCGAGCCGAAGGTGCTGCTGCTCGACGAGCCGCTCTCGGCGCTCGACCTCAAGCTCCGCCAGCATATGCGCACCGAATTGCGCGCCATCCAGCAGCGTGTCGGCATCACCTTCATCTACATCACCCACGACCAGGGCGAAGCGCTCACCATGTCGGACCGCATCGCGGTCATGAATAATGGCGTCATCGAGCAGATCGGCGACGGCAAGGTCGTCTATGACGCGCCGAAGACCGCCTTCGTCGCCTCCTTCGTGGGTGGGAACAATCCTTTTCCCGGGCACGTCAGCAAGGCCGACGCATCGGGCGCCGTCATCGATACGCCTTTCGGCCCCCTGCGCGGACGCAACCCGATGGGCGTCAAGGCCGGCGACAAGGCCATCCTTTTCGTGAGGCCTGAGGCGCTGCGCCTCGGCAAGGGCGCCCCCGATGCAACCATCACCTCGACGGTGCTCAGTGTCGCCTTCGAGGGTAATGCCAGCCACATATTCCTGAAAGGTGCCGCCAAGAAGGACATAACCCTCACCGTCGGGCGCCTGGAGCGCGTGACGATCCCGGAGCAGGGTGTCGAGGCGCAGGTCACCTACGATCCCGATCTGGGGCTGGTTCTTCCGGAAGGAAGCATGGCCCGTGAGTAGGCTTCTCGTTTACCTCATCCCGCTCGCCGTCATCGCCGCTTTCGTGGTGATGGCGCGGTATGAGCGGCGCTTGGCGCATGATCCGACGCATCGTGGCTTCTTCGAGCGCAACGGCACGGTGCTGGGCCTCGTCTTCATCGGACTGGTGGCCTTCTGGATGCTCATGCTGGTGGTGCTGCCCTATCTCTACATGGTGCAGGAGAGCTTCCATCCGAAGCTGGTCGCCGCCGACCGCGGCGGGCCGAAGGACATACTGACGCTCGATCAATATCGCTCCTTCTTCATCCAGCCGACCGATGGCGAGGTCAACACGACCCATCTCTGGGCTTTCTTCTTTACGCTTGCCATCTCAGCGCTCGTGACCTTTCTCAATTTCGCGATCTGTTATCCTTTGGCGTATTACATGGCGCAGGCGGGAAGCGCGCAGAAGGTTCGCCTCCTGATGCTGGCGCTGATCGTTCCCTATTGGGTGAACGAGATCCTGCGCGCCTTCTCGCTGCGCTTGCTCTTGGCCAGCAAGGGGCTCATCAACCAGATGCTGATGGGGGTAGGCCTTACCGATGCGCCGATCGACTTCCTCGGCAACAATGTCGGCCTCTATGTCGGCCTGTCCTATGCCTATCTCCTGGTGATGGTCTTCCCGCTCTACAATGCGATCGAGAGCCTGGACAAGAACCAGATCGAGGCAGCGCGCGATCTCGGCGCCTCCTGGTTCCGCATCCACAAGGATGTGGTCATCCCCTATGCCAAGCCCGGCATAGCGTCGGGCTGCACCATGGTCTTCATGCTGTCGGCGGGCTCGCTCGCCGCACCGCAATTCCTCGGCGGACCCCGGACCTTGTGGTTCACCTCGATCGTCTATGATTTCTTCTTCCAAGCCTTCAACTGGCCGCGGGGGGCGGCTTACGCCTTCATCCTGCTCGCCGCCTGCATCGCGTTGGTGCTGCTGATGCTCCGCCTCTTCAAGGTCAGTCTCGGGGAGGCGATAAAATGAGCTCCCAGACGATCAACAAGGTGATGATCGGCTTCTATGTCTTCCTGTTCTTCGCCTATCTCTTCGGCCCGCTGCTGGTCATGAGTGTCACCGCCTTCAACACGCCGTCCTATCCGGCGGCGTATCCCCTGGAAGGATTCACGCTCGACTGGTTCGTCAAATTGTGGAACCACAAGGCGATGATGCAGGGCCTCGTCAATTCGATCATCATCGGCATCGGCGTCATTTGCGTGTCGGTGCCGGTCGGCCTTGCCGCCTCCATCGTGATGAACCAGATCTATCACCGCGCCCGCTCGCTCTATTACCTGGTGACGGTGTCGCCGGTATTGACGCCAGGCGTCATCATCGGCATCTCGACCGTGATCTTCTGGCGCGATTTTTCCGAGATGACGGGCACGCGCGGTGTTTTCTATAAAGGCATCGTGCTTGCCATCTTCGGCCAGTCGAGCTTCATCGCCGCCTATTGCCTGCTCATCATCAGTGCACGGCTCCAACGTTTCGACCGCGCCCAGGAGGAGGCCGCTCTCGATCTCGGCGCCAGCTATCCGCAGGTCTTTTGGCACATATTGCTGCCGTTCCTGAAGCCGGCCTTGATCTCGGCCGCCGTCATCGCTTTCCTGTCGTCCTTCGAGAACTACAACACCACCACTTTCGCCATCCTCGCCGACAAGACGCTGGTGACGGTCCTCGCCGGCGAGGTCAGGCAGGGCACGACGCCCGCTCTGTCGGCGCTCGCCGTCATCATCATCGTGATCTCGCTGCTCGGCGCGATCGCCTATGAGATCATGAAGCGGCACGAAGAGCGCCGGAGCGCCAAGCTCGCGGAACAGGCGAAGCGCGCCGAGCGCGGTGAACTCGCACAGGGCCCGGCGCTCGCAGCACCTGCTTGAATGCTCAATCAGTTCGCGCCCTGATTGCGGGAAATTCCGGTGATTATCGAATAACTTGCCGCGTTTGCTAAGATTGTAGCCATTCACGCAACATCGAATTTATTAATCTCTGCGAATGTCCGCAAACCTGCCTTCATGGAATTTTTGACGGCGCGGCAAAGATGGCGAGATTTCTAGACTGCATTAAATTTTTGCTAGGAAACGAGCGCGGAAGCACTGCGATCGTGGTTGCCATCTCCATGCCGCTGGTCGTGGCCGGCGCGGCCTTCGGCGTTGAAACCTCCTTTTGGTATTACAAGGATATGCAACTGCAGGCGGCGGCCGATGCTGCCGCCTATGCCGGCGCCCTGGAGAAGCGCGCCGGCTCGAATCAAGCGGCGGTCAAGCAGGCCGCGACGAATGTTGCCGTCACCAATGGCTTCCGCGAGGTGATCGGAACCGCAGAACTCAACTCCCCACCCTTGACGGGCACCCATATCGGCGCCAAATCGGTGGAGGTCGTGCTCCAGGAAAAACACGCCGCGTTTCTTTTCGTCCTTCTTCCTGAAAACACCGGTCATCATCCGAGCGCGAGCGGTTGCAAATTATGAGGATGCTGGCAGCGCCTGCATTCTGGCCTTGCATAAGTCGGCGTCCAAGGCCGCGCTATTTTCGGGCAGCTCGACCAGCCAGTTCCTGGGCTGCAGCGTCATGGCGAATTCGCTCGCCACTGACGCCGTAACGGTGCAGGGCGCCGGCAGGCTGGAAACCAGTTGCATCTACTCGGTCGGCGGCGTGAGCCTGACCGATAACGTGGCAATGGACGAATGCAAATCCGCGCAAGTCGGCGTGCCGCCGGTCGGCGATCCCTATGCGGGGGTCGTGCCTCCTGTGATCCCTGAAACTTGCCAAAGCGACAGCGGCTCGACATTGCAGCCGGGGAAATATTGCGGCGGCCTGACACTGAAGGGAACGATGACGCTCGATCCGGGGGTTTATGTCATCTCCGGCGGCGACTTCAAGGTCAATGCGAATGCGAATATATCCGGCTCAGGCGTCATGATCTACCTGACCGGCGGCGCCAGGGTCAGCATGAATGGCAATTCCACCGTGAAGCTGAGCGCGGCCACGACGGGGGATTATTCGGGTCTTGTGTTCTTCGGCGACCGGACCGATACGGGTTCGACGAAGAACAACTTCAACGGCACGGCGGATTCCGAGCTTACCGGAGCTATCTATTTCGCCAGCCAGACTGTCCAGTTCCTCGGCAATTTTTCCGGCATTGACGGCTGCACCCAGGTCGTCGCCCTTACCGTTGAATGGACCGGCAATGCCAATGTCAGCAAGGATTGCACGGCTCATGGCATGAAGGCCATTCCGGCAACGCAGTTGGTGAAGCTGGTCGAGTGATCCCATGACTCGCCTGCATCGTTTCATAACCCACAGCGGGGGCGTCTCCGCCGTCGAGTTCGCCTTCATTGCACCCATGCTTATCATGGTGCTGGCCGGCATCGTGACGGGCTGGACATATTCGATGCAGCTCATGGAGATGCGCACGGCTGTGAAGACGGGTGCCAACTACATCCTGCAAGGCGGCGTGGACCTCAATGCCGCAAAGAATGCCGTGCTGCTGTCATGGGGGAACAAACCGGAGGACGCGAATGTGCAAATTGTCCGCCAATGCTCCTGCGCCGGTACGGTCAGTGCATGTTCGACGGTTTGCACCGGCAGCGGCGCGATCCCCAATATGTCGGTGATCATCACCGCGAGCGGGTCCGTCGATATGCCGCTCCACAATCTGTTTGCTACGGCCAGGATGCAAGCGCATCGCGAGGACGTGATCCGTGTGCGCTAAGACCCTTCTCGCAAGGCTGGCAGGCCGCTCACTCGGCCTGTGGCGATCTAGCTCCGGAGCGGCGGCTGTGGAGTTTGCCTTTGTGTTTCCCCTTCTCTTAGTCCTGATGCTGGGCGTCTACTCCGCAGGATCCGTCATGCACTGCATATCCAGTGTACGCTACGCGCTCGAGGAGACGGCGCGAACGCTGCAGATGAATCCAAAGCTTACACAGAGCGATCTGCAGAAAGCCATCGACGGCAAGCTGGTGAGCTATGGCAAGCAAGCGGTCACGCTGACGATGACGGTCCAGAAGAACGCTTCCGGCTCGGACATCGCGCGTCTGACCGCGAGCTATCCCTACATGATCGCTATTCCGTTCATCCCCAAATATCAGGGCGCCTACCAGCAGACGGTCGACATTTTTCTGGTGATCGCGCCCTGACCACGTCCCGGGCGTTGCCTAATGCCACGTTCCGCGCTCGGCCTGAGGATCCATGTCGGCCGGATGGCGGTTGAGGAAGGCGTCCATATGGACGACGATCTTGTCGGCCGCGGCATGCACCACGGCATACATGGCGGGCTCATCGCTGTAGATCGTCGCGACCGAATCCGAGACCAGCGGCAATTGATGCACGAGGCTCGGCGGCGCCGAGAAGCTCATGCCGCGGAACTGGCCGCTGATCGGGCGATGGGCGTGACCGAAGAAGATGTGCCGCACCGGATGGCCATGAAGGAGCGCCAGGAAGTCTTCGGCGTCATCGAGCATGATCAGATCCATGAGATCATGAGCGATGGCGAAAGGCGGATGGTGCATGAAGAGATAGAGCGGATGCTTGCCGGCGGCGGCAAGCTCGGATTTGAGCCACGCCTGGCGCTGGTCGCAATAGAGCCCGGCTGCGGAGGGCGGTCCCTTCAGCGTGTCGAGGAACAGGAAGCGGGCGCCGTCCCGCGTGATGGCGCTCTGGACGAAGCCATTGTCGTCCTTGGGGCCTTCCGTGAAGACCGACAGGAAATGGGCGCGGTCGTCGTGATTGCCGAGCATGACATGGGTTTCAATGGGGAAATCGGCGAGGCGGGCCTTGAGCTGGCGGTAGGCCAGGACATCACCCTTCTCGGCGAGATCGCCGCTGATGACCACGAAGGCCGCATCGCTGTGGAGCTTGATGATATCGTTGAGACAGGCCTCGAGGCGGACGAAGGGATCGAGCCCCCAGAGCTTGTCGCCCTTGGGCACCAGATGCAGGTCGCTGACATGGATGAATTTCACGGGTTCCTGTCCCAATTTTGCCGGCCCATTAGAGATTAGCGCATTGACGGGGGCTATTTCGACCTCTTTTCGGGCTTGATGCGCGAGTCGCGCAAAAGCCCGGCAGCCTCGATGATGGGGTAGCCGGCCGAAACGATATGCGAATTGATCCGGTGCAGATCGCGGATCAGGTCAACGAAAAGGGCGCTCTTGCGCAGGGAAGCGCCCCGCGCCTTGCCGCTGTCGCGGAAATGCTCATCGATGATCCGGTTCTCGAGCGTGCGAAAGGCGTTCTTCTGCTCGACCAGCCGCTTGGCGCCTTCGACGTCGCTCGAGGTCAGGACCCCGGTGGCGAGCCTGAGCGATTGGCTGATGATGAGGCACAGGTCATCGAGCGAGGCGTGCTGCTCGAGGGTGAAGCTGATGCTCTGCTTGGCCTTGGCCTTGATGCGATCGGCGAGATTGAGATGGATGACGTCGCCCGCATGTTCCAGGTTGCTGGCATAGAGCATGATCTCAAGCGCCCGCTGCGTGTCCTTCTTCTCGAGCTCCGACTGGGTCAGGTCGGAGAGATAGCCATGCACCGAGGCCTGATAGCGGTTCAGCCGCTCGTCGAGCGCCTTGAGCTCCTTGAGCTTCTCGAGGCTGCCGCTGCGCAGCGCCACGATCGCCATGTCGAACATGCGGTCGAGCAGCTCGCTCATGCGCACGGTTTCGAGCGCCGCATTGGAAAGCGCGACGCTGGGCGTCGAAAGCGCCATCTTGTCGAGATAGCGCGGCTGGCTGAGATTGTCGGGCGCCTGCTTCACGTCCGGCGCGACGCGCCGCATGAGATTGGCGACCGGCCGCGTGAACGGCAGGTAGACCAGCGCGGCAAGCAGATTGAAACCGGCATGGAAGACGACGGCCATCTCGACCAGACCGACCGGAAGCTGGGTCAGGTAAGGCGCGATCCGGCTCACGAAAGGGAGCAGGACGATGGCGACGGTGCCGCGGCAGAACAGGTTGGCGAGCGGCAGACGGCGGGCTTCGGGCGGCATTTGCAGGGTCGCCGTCACCGCCGGCAGGCCGCCGCCGCAATTTACCCCTAAGATGAAGCTCAAAGCCCCCGCGATGTCGAGGCTGCCATTGGCGAGGAAGGAGGCGATGAGGAGGATGACGGCGAGCGTCGAATGGCAGAGCCAGGCGAGGACAGCGCCGACGATGAAGGCGAGAAGCGGCTCGCGTCCGATGGCGGTCAAGGCGTCGTGGAACAGGCTCGCCTCGCGCAAGGGGACGGTGGCGCCGACGATGAGCTTGAGCGACAGCAGCATCAGGCCGAAGCCGATGAGCATGCGGCCGAAATTATGCGGACGGAACTCGCTCGAGGCCGAGAAGGTCACATAGCCGGCAAAGAGCAGGAGCGGCGCCCCCCACAAAGCGTAAGAGCTCGACGAGGCGAAGACGGCCGAGACGAGCGCCGATCCGACGTCGGCGCCGAGCAGCACGGCGAGTCCCATTGCCGTGCCGATGGCGCCGCTGCCGGCGAGCCCCGCCATGATCAGCGCCATGGCGGTGGCGCTGCCGAGAGCCGCCGTCGCGAGACCGCCTGCCGCGAAGGCGGAAACCCTGTTGCCGAGCCGCTGCTGGATGAAGTGCTTCAGCCGGTCGCCCCAGCCGCGCATGATGCCGGTGCGCACCATGCGCACGCCCCAGAGCAGCATCGCGACACCGCCCAGAAGCTCTATGATGACCGTGGTGCCGGCGGTCATGACCGGCGGGCCGCCGTCAATTGGGCCAGGGCAGGGACCAGGTCTTCACATTGGTGTAGAATTTCATCGCCTCCAGCACGCCCTCTTTGATGCCGTTGCCGGAGTCCTTGATACCGCCGAAAGGCGACATCTCAATCCGGTATCCCGGCACCTCCCAGATATTCACGGTGCCGACATCGAGTCCTTCGATGAATCGGGTGATCCGGTCAAGCCGGTTGGTGCACACGCCAGAGGACAAACCAAAGGGCGTGGAGTTGGAAATCGCGATTACCGCGTCATCATCATTGGGCACGCGCACGATCGGGATGATCGGCCCGAAGGTCTCCTCGAAGACGAGCTCCGATTCATGCGGCACGAAGTCGATCGTGATCGGCGGCAGGAGAGCGCCGTTACGGCCTGGATTGTACAGAACCTTGGCGCCTTGTGCTGCCGCAAGGTGTACGCGCTTCTCGAACAATTGGGCCGCCTGCTCGTGGACAACCGTGCCGAGGTCCGTTTCCGGCGCCATCGGGTCGCCGAATCTGATCTTCCTGGCCTTTTCGAGCACCAGAGGCACGAATCTGTCGGCAATGCGCTCCTGCACCAGGATGCGCTTCACCGCGGTGCAGCGCTGGCCGGAATTGCGCGTCGCCCCTTGCACGGCGAGCTCGGCCGCCTTGTCGAGATCGGCATCCGACAGGTCGTCGAGCACGATCAAAGGATCGTTGCCGCCGAGCTCGAGCGCGGCGCGGCGGTATTGGGCTTTGCCGGCGATGATCTTGCCGACCTTGACGCCTCCGGTGAAGGTAATGACGTCGATATTTTCATTCGTCACCATTTCCTCGCCGATATCCTGGGGCCAGCCGGTCACCACCTGGAACATTTCCGGCGGCAGGCCGGCTTCATAGAGGATATCGGCCAAGGCGATGGCGGTGAGCGGGGTCAGCTCGGTCGGCTTGCACACGACGCAGTTGTTGGTGGCGATGGCGGGCGCCACCTTGTGCGACACCATGTTGAGCGGATGGTTGAAGGGCGTGATCGCCGAGATGACGCCGACCGGCTCGCGCTTGGTGAAGATCTTGCGCGGCTTGCCTTGCGGGGTGAGATCGCAGGAGAAGATCTGGCCGTCATCGAGGATGGCGAGCTGGCCGGCCAGCGAATAGACGTCATAGGCGCGCCCGCATTCGTAGAGCGAGTCCTTCTTGGACAGGCCGAGCTCGAGCGTGATGAGATCGGAGAGCTGGTCGCGCCGGTCGCGGATGAGTTCGGCGGTGCGGAACAGGATCTGCTGGCGCTCATAGCGCGTGAGCTTGGGTTTGAAGGCGCGGGCTATGGTGAAGGCCTTGGCCGCATGCTCGGGCCGCCCCGCCGGCACCGTGCCGATGATTTCGTTCGTGTAGGGATAATGGACGGGGACGACATCGTCGGCGGCAACGGGCTTGCCGCCGATCCGCATCGACTCGGTGATGACCTTGCGCGTGGGGGTGATCTTGTTCATGGGATGGGCTTTCGTTACGCCGCCTGGTCCTGGCGGGCCGCGATGTGATTGCAGCCGATGGCGAAGGCATCGAAATTGCGCAAATCGCTGCCGAGGCCTTGAGTCTTGCGGTTGACGATGATGGGGATTTCCTGCTCGGAGAGGCCGCCATGCGAGCGCAAAGGCTCGGTGAGGCCGGAAAGATCATGCTTGTCGCGGCTGGTCCCGATCACCTTGCTATGGCTCTCACCACCCGACACCACGATGAGATCGCCCATGCGGTCTTCCGGCAGCTCGAAACGAGAGCAACCATCCTTGCGGTCGAGCACGACGTCGATGCCGGGCTCACCGGCGATGAGCCTGGCGACAGCCTTGGGCTCGGGTCCATAGAGATAGACCGTGGCGAAGGAGCCGAGCGCGCCGTGATGCACGACGTAAGGGTCGGTGATCGGTAGGATCACCTTGGTCTTGCCCGGCCCATAGGCCTGGTCGAGCACGTCCTGCAGGAAGATCACATCGGGCTCGCCATGGCTGAGATGCTTGTCCTTCATGCCGTGATCGGCGACGATGACGATGGTGGCGCCCTCGGCATCGAGCTCGCCCAGATAGCGGTCCATCATGGCGTAGAAGTCGTTGGCCTTGCTTACGCCCGGCGCATATTTGTGCTGGATATAGTCGGTCGTCGACAGATACATGAGGTCGGGCTTCATCGTCTTGAGCAGCGCCACCCCCGAAGCGAAGACGAATTCGGAAAGCTCGGCCGAATAGACCTCCGGCACCGGGAGCCCTACGAGCCGGCGCGCATCCTCGATGCCGTTTTCAGGCAGGGTCGCCTTGTCGGCCTTCTCGGACGAGAAGCAGACGGCGCTGCCGTCGAAGGCGAGCCCCTTGCCGAGCAGAAGCCGGAGCTTGTCCTTGGCGGTGACCACCGCGACCTTGGCGCCTTCCTTCTGGAAGGCTGCGAAGATGGTGGGTGCCCTGAGCCACTTGGGATCGTTCATCATCACCTCGCGGCCGGTCTCGGGATCGATGAGGTAGTTGCCGCAAATGCCGTGCACGGCCGGCGGACGGCCGGTGACGATCGACAGGTTGTTGGGATTGGTGAAGCTCGGCATGGCGGAAAGGCCTCGCCGGTCCTCGCCCCTGGCGATCATGCGGTCGAGATGGGGCATCAGGCCCTGGGCGCGGGCGGTCTCCATATAGGCGGGCTCACTGCCGTCGCAGCAGATGACCACCAGGGGCGCCTGCGGCCAGGCATAGGTCCGGCCGTTCACCGACACGGTTTTTCGATTCTGGATCATGAATTTAGCTCGTCTCTTTGACTCTTTTTCTCAACCTTCCAGCGGCCGCATGTCGGTGACGTTCATCTCCTTGAGCACGTCGCGGATGGCCGCAAGCGCGCCACGGATCACCGTCTCGTCGATCTGGCCGATCGTGCCGATGCGGAAGCTCGGCCGCTTGGTGAGCTTGCCGGGATAGATCGCATAGCCGCGCCTTCTCAGCAGCTCATAGAAGGTCTCGAAGCGGAAACTGGCATCGCGCGGCGTCAGGAAGGTCTGGATGATCGGTCCCGCCTGATCGTCTCGGAGCAAGGTCTCGATGCCCATTTCGCGCATGCCCTTGACCAGCACTTCGGCATTGCGCGCATAGCGGGCATGGCGCGCGGCAAGGCCGCCCTCGCGGGCATATTCCTCGAGCGCCTTCTGGAAGGCGACGAGGGCATGGGTGGGGGGCGTGAAGCGGAATTGGCCGGTGCGCTCGAGCACCGCCCATTGCTCAAAGAGATCGAGCACGGTCGAGTGGCAGATGCCTTCGCTTTCCTCGAGCAGCGTGCGCTTGACCAGGGCATAGGAGAAGCCGGGCACACCTTCGATGCATTTGTTGGAGGACGACACCATCACGTCGATGTTCGAGCCCGCCATGTCGATGGGGATGGCGCCGAAAGAAGACATGGCGTCCACCATCACGGTGAGGGCCCGGCCCGAGACGGCTTTGCAGATCGCCGCGATCGGATTGACGATGCCGGAGGTCGTCTCGCAATGGACGATCCACAGATGGCTGATGGTGCGGTCGGCATTGAGGACGCTGACGATTTCATCCGCCGTCGGCGTTTCGCTGTCACCCTTGTCGAGCGTCACCACCGGCCGGCCGAGTCGGTTGAGGATCTTCGCCGCCCGCTCGCCATAGGCGCCGTTGCACACGACGAGCGTCTTGTAGCGTTTCGACGGACAGAAGCTGCCGAGTGCCGCTTCGATGGCGAAGGTGCCGGATCCCTGCATGATGACGCATTCGTAGTTCTCCCGGCATTGGGCGAGCTCGAGAAGGGAGGTGCGGATTTTCTTTATGATCCCGCGGAACTCGATGTCGCGCGAGCCGTAATCGGCGAGCATGGCGAGCTTGACGCCGCGCGACGTCGTCAACGGACCCGGGGTGAGGAGATAGGGCATGTCCTCCTGGCCCTCGGGGCCGTTGAAGGTCGGCGCGAAACTGGTGGTCAGAACAGTGGCGGTCATGGCGGGCCTCGAAAGCTGGAACAGGCTGATCACATGTCCGCATTTCGGGCCGATGACGGGCATAAGTCAAATCGTTATATCCTATATTGAATATAAGTTTGACTTATGTAAGAAAGTGCCATGCGCTATGCCCAGCTCAAGGCCTTCCATGCGGTCGCGGCGAATGGCGGGTTCTCCAAGGCCGCCGACCGGCTGGCGCTGACCCAGCCCGCGGTCTCTGACCATATACGCAAGCTGGAGGAGGCCTATGGATCGGAGCTCTTCCTGCGCCGCCGCGGCGGGGTCGAGCTCACCGCCTTTGCCCGCAAGCTTTATGCCGTGACCGAGCGCATGTTCGAGGCGGAAACGGAAGCGCTCGAGCTGCTCTCGCGCGCCAGGGGCCTCGAGGAGGGAAGCCTCAGCATCGGCGCCGATGCGGCGACCCATGTGCTGCCGCTCATCCGCCGCTTCCGCGAGCGCTACCCCAAGATCGGCCTGCGTCTGGTGGCCGGCAACTCCGCGCAGCTCCTCAGCCGGCTCGATCGCTTCGAGATCGATTTCGCCGTCATCGCCGGAGCGCCGCCGCAGCAGGACTATCACGCGCGATTGCTGCGCGAAGACGCGCTGGCGGCCTTCACCGCGGCAACCCATCCCTTCGCCAGGCGGAGCGAGATCACCTTCGCCGAATTCGTGCAGCAGCCCGTGGTGCTGCGCGAAGAGGGTTCGGTCACCCGCAACCTGCTTCTGGAGGAGACCGCCCGTCGCGGGCTGGCCCTCGGCAATGTGCTGGAGATCGAGAGTCGGGAGGCGGCGCGCGAGGCGGTCGCGAGCGGCTTGGGGGTAGGCATCATCTCGACGGCGGAAATCGTCCCCGATGCAAGGCTCCACAGCTTGCGTTTCGGTGACTGGGAGGCGCGCATGAGCGAATGGCTCGTGTGCCTCGCGACCCGCGCCGATCTCCACCTCATGCGCGCCGTGCTCGGCCTGCTGCGGCGCTGACAGCCAACCTAGCGCGCGGGGTTTGCTCTAGGTCAAGCTCGCGAAGTTGAGAAGTGACATAGTTTCCAGTTGGTATAGACTGGATTCATGGTTCAGAAATTCATCGCGGCCTGCGTCCAGAATTGCGCCACGCCTGACGTGGAGGCGGATATCGCCATACTGGCGAAGCTTATCGACAGTGCCGCGGCCAAGGGCGCCGAGCTCATCGCTCTGCCGGAATATTGCGCCGGGCTCGATACCAAGGACGGCATGCTGCATCCTTTCGCGGTACCGGAAGGCGATCATCCGGTATTGCCCGCCATGGCGGCGCTCGCCAAGGCGCACAAGGCCTGGATTCTCGTGGGCTCGATCGGGGTCAAATCCGCCGACGGGCGCATCTTCAATCGCGGCTACATGATCTCACCCGACGGCGCGATTGCGGCGCGCTACGACAAGATCCATATGTTCGACGTCGATCTGGGCGACGGCCATGTCTATCGCGAGTCGGCCACCATCATGCCGGGCCAGGAAGCCGTGCTCTCACCCTGCATCGGCGGAACGATTGGACTTTCGATCTGCTATGACCTGCGTTTCGCGAGCCTCTACCGCACGCTGGCCAAGGCGGGTGCCCAGATGCTCGCGGTGCCGGCGGCCTTCACCCGCATCACCGGCAAGGCGCATTGGCATATTCTCAATCGTGCCCGCGCCATCGAGAACGGTGCCTATGTCATCGCTCCTTGCCAATATGGGACGCTCGCCGGCGGATCGGAATGCTATGGCCATTCCCTGATCATCGATCCCTGGGGCCGCGTGCTCGCCGATGGCGGCGAGGACGAGAATGTCATCACCGCGGAAATCGATCTTGCCGAGGTGGCGAAGACCCGGGCGCGCATTCCGTCTCTCGTCCATGACCGGCCGTTCACGATCGAGAGCATCACGCCGGCAGTCGCGGCGGAGTAATCAGCTTACGTTCGCGGCGACGACCTTCCTGACATTGTTCCGGTGCACGTCCTCATAGGGCGCGAAATAATTGACCCATTTCGCCTGTAAGGGGCCGGCGATCAGCGTCGAAAGTTCCTGCTCGCGCAGCTCCGGCTCGCTGATGCAGCGCTTCAACATGCGCACATATTGCTGGGTGGCGCGGATGAGGGGCTTCTCATAGCCGCCACCCGCGATGACGTTGGGATCGCCGTGATTGGGCAGGATGCGTGAGATCGACCAGCTCCACAGCCGGTCGAGCTCGGCGAGATGCGTGTCGAGCGACTTTGGTTCCGCCACGAAGGTCACCGTGTCCTCCAGCGCATCGCCGGCGAATAGCAGGGACAGGTCCTCGATATGAAGCAGCGTCGCGTCGTCGCTGTGGATATGCGCATGACGCAAATGGACGGTGAGCCGCCCGACATGGAGCTTGAGGTGATTTTCATAGACCGTCGTGGGCAGGACGAGCGGTGCTATGGCCGGGGCGCCGTGATAGCTGCCGTCTTCGATGCCCGCGCGATGCGCCTTGAGATGCGCGAGCGTCAGCGCATGCGCGATGATCTCGTAATCGGCGAATGCTTCGTTGCCGGCGACATGATCGAGATGATGATGGCTGAGCACGACACGGATGCGCTTCATGCCCATGCGGTCGAGAAACATCCGGATCTTGCGCGCATGAGCGACCGAGAGATGCGTGTCATAGACGAGGGCGTCGTCCTCATCGACGAGCGCATAGCTCGCCGTGCCGAGCGAGAAGCCGCCATCGTCGAGCCAGTTGTCGTTTTCCGAATAGAGCCGGACATCCGGAATCCGCCCGTCATAGAAAGCATAGACGAAAGGCAAGGGCTTCAGCACGCG
>Ga0187894_10002896_pt1 | contig 19920 bp, 23 predicted proteins | sample GBC1701081metaG_FD_136650 | JGI IMG/M metagenome (GOLD analysis project Ga0187894, IMG submission 136650) | White microbial mat communities from a lava cave in the Kipuka Kanohina Cave System on the Island of Hawaii, USA - GBC170108-1 metaG ...
CGCCTCGCCGACGGCACGCTGGACTTCTACCAGGCCAACCTGCGCCTGCGGGACCTGCGCGCGGGCGTGCGCCTCGCCGACACTTCGCTGACACTAGAAGCCTCCGGCAAGGCGGGCGACGGGACGCTGGCGATCGACGGGCAGTTCGGCTGGCGCAACCGGCGTCTCTCGGGAGAGCTCAACCTGACCGGAGATCGGCTGCTGATCGCGAATGTTCCGGAAGCGCGGGTCCTCGCCTCGCCGGACCTGCGCTTCCGCCTCGACGACAGGGATATTTCGGTCACGGGCGAGGTCGTGATCCCCGAGGCCTGCATCCAGCCCGCCGATACCGCCGGCGCCGTGCTCGTGTCCGCGGACGAGCGCATCGTGCAGCCGCAGGCCGGCCCCGGCACTGCCGAACGATTCAACGTCACGAGCGATGTCCGGCTCTCGCTCGGGAAAAAGGTCCAGGTGCGCGCCTTCGGGCTGTCGGCAACGGTGACTGGCGCGGTGCGCACGCAGACCGCGCCCCAGGGTGGCGCGACGGCGAGCGGCGAGCTCGAGGTCGCGCAAGGCGTGTACCGGGCCTACGGGCGCGAACTCGAAGTCGAGCGCGGCCGGCTCCTGTTCACCGGCGGCGCGGTCACCGATCCGGGCGTCGACCTGCGCGCGCAACGCGAGCTGCCTGGTTATACCGTGGGCGTCATTGCCCGCGGCCCGCTGCGCCGCCCGCAGTTGACGCTGTTCTCCGAGCCCAGCCTGCCGCAGGCGCAGATCGCCTCGATGCTCATCGTCGGCCGCTCGAACATCCAGTCCGATCCTGACGACCCGGACAGCGGGGTCAGCGCCACCGAACAGGGCGGTGCGTTCCTCGCGGGCCAGCTCGGCAAGTACGTCGGGCTCGACGACGTCGGCCTGATCGAGGACACGGGCACCGGCACCGGCGCCGAGCTGGTGCTCGGAAAATACCTGTCGCCGCGCCTTTACGTCAGCTACGGTATCTCCCTGGTGGACGAGATCAACACGCTGAAGCTTCGCTACACGATCGGCGACAAGTGGGTGATCTCCGCAGAGTCCGGCCAGGAAACCGCGACCGACGTCGAATACCGGATCGAGAAATGATGAAGACGATCATCGTCGACAAGATCGCCTCCGTGACCCAGGCTTGCGCGCTGTCGCACGAGCTTCGGGTCTCGGGCGACATTCCCTGCGAGGAGGGCATCATCCTCGCGGTCGAGATCCTGACCAACAAGTCGCAGTACAACACGCTCGAGCTGACCAGCGGGCGCATGGCGAGCGTGGCGCGCGGTGACATCGTGGCCGGCGCGCTTGGCCACCGAAAGGCGCTGTTCGGCTACTCGGGCCACCTGCCGGTGAAGCTCGCGCCCGGCGACGTCATCCAGATGCTGAACATCGGCGGGGTGCTCGGCGTCTGCGACTCCGTGAACCCGGCCAAGGGCCGGCCCTTCGACTGCCGCGTGCTCGGCACCGTCCTCCACTTCCCCTACCTCGGCGAGCGCATCGGCGTGCCGGCGCGCGTCGGCCTGCGCACGCTCGACTACGGTGCCGCGCTCGACACGGCCGGCGTGCCCGTGGTCGCGCTCGCCGGCAGCTGCATGGAGGCCGGCAAGACCGCGGCTGCCTGCGCCATGATCGCGCGCATGCGCCACCGCGGACTGGTCGTGGACGCCTTCAAGGCGACGGGCGTTTCGCTGCGCAGGGACATCCTTGCGTTCGAGGATTCGGGCGCGCGCCGCACGGCGATCTTCACCGACTTCGGCATCGTCACGACCACCTCGAAGACCGGACCGGCGCTGACGCGCACGATGTTGACCGAAATGGCCGCGGGGCGGCCCGACGCGATCGTCTTCGAGCTTGGCGACGGCATCCTCGGCGCCTACGGCGTCGAGGCGATCCTCGACGACGCGGCCGTGCGCGGCGCGCTCACGGCCGTCGTGCTCTCGGCGAACGACCCGGTCGCGGCCTGGGGCGGCGTGAAGCTGCTGCGCGATCGCTTCGGCATCGAGCCGGCCGCGGTCACCGGCCCCGCGACCGACAACTCGGTCGGCGTCGACATCATCCGTGAGCAGATGAAGGTGCCGGCCTTCAACGCGCTGACCGCAGGCGCCGCGCTCGGCGACTGCGTGATCGCGGCGGCGGGCCTCGCAAGCGCCGCCCGCCCGGTCGAGGTCGAGGCAGGCGCCGGCGCATGAGCGCGCGCATCCCGGCCATCATCCTCGGCGGCACGGGCTACGTCGCGGGCGAGCTCCTGCGGCTCACGCTCGCGCACCCGCGCCTCGAACTCGCCGCGATCGCCTCCGACAGCCAGCCCGGCGAGCCGGTCGCAAAAGCCTTTCCGCACCTCGCCGCCGCCTGCGGCGACTTGCGCTACACGTCGATCGCGGACGCGACCGCCCTCGCCGCACGGCACGCGAGAAGCGCGGTCCTCGCCGCGGCCCCGCACGGTGTCTCGCACGCGCTGATCGACGGACTGCTCAAGTCCGCCGAGGCTGCGGGCACGAAGCCGTCGGTGGTCGACATTTCCGCCGACTACCGCTTCGCCGACCTCGCGGAGTACGAGCGGGTGTACAAGCACCCGCACGGCGCGCCGTCGCGCGCGAAGGAATTCACCTGTGCGGTCCCCGAGCACCTGGACCGCGCGCCGACGCCGCACGTCGCGCATCCCGGCTGCTTCGTGACTGCCGCCCTGCTCGCCGCGGTGCCGCTGCTCAGGCTGGGCCTCGCGGACGGACCGATATTCGTTTCCGCGGTCACGGGCAGCACGGGCGCAGGACGCAATCCCGTCGCGGGCACGCATCATCCATTGCGGCACTCCGACCTCTACGCGTACAACGCCCTCGCGCACCGCCATGGCGCCGAGATCGCCGCGCTCGCGCGCGCAGCCACGGGCCGCGACGTCGCGATCGCGTTCGTGCCGCATTCCGGCCCGTTCTCTCGCGGGATCCACGCGACCGTGCAGGCGAAGCTGGCGAGGCCCCTCGACACGCCCGTCGCGATCGCCGCACTCAGGGACTTCTACGCCGGGAGGCCCTTCGTGCGGGTGCTCGACGAGCCGCCGAGGGTGAAAGACGTGGCCGCGAGCAATTATGCTCACCTGTCGGCAGCCGCGGACGGGCGCACGATCGCAGTCATGTCGGTCGTCGACAACCTCGTGAAGGGCGCGGCCGGCGGGGCCCTGCAGTGGATGAACCGGCTGCTGGGCTTCGACGAGACGGACGGTTTGACCTCTCCAGCTCCAGGGTGGACATGAACCATCGCATCGACCAGGCCGCCGTCATCGCCGCGCTCCGCGGCGCGGCGCCTTACATCCGCCTCTACAAGGGCAAGACTTTCGTGGTCAAGGCGGGCGGCGCGATCTTCGGCGACCTCGCGGGCACCCGCGCGCTGGTCGAGCAGATCGCGATACTGCACCACCTCGGCATCCGCGTCGTGATGGTGCACGGCGGCGGCCCGCAGCTCGACGCGATGCAGCGCTCGCTCGGCATCGAGCCGCGCATGGTGCGCGGCCGCCGCGTCACCGACGACCGCTCGATCGACGCGACCACCATGGTGCTGAACGGGCTCATCAATACGCGCATCCTCGCCACCTGCCGCGAGGTGGGCATCGATGCCGTCGGCCTGTCGGGCGTCGACGCGGGGCTCGTGCGCGCCAACCGGCGGCCGCCGGTACACGTCGATGGCGAGTCGGTGGACTACGGCTACGTCGGCGACATCGTATCGATCGACCCGACCGTGATCCGCAAGGAACTGGACGCGGGGCTCATGCCGGTCGTCAGCCCGGTCTCCGCGGACGACGCAGGCACGGTGCTGAACATCAACGCCGACACGGTCGCCGCCGCGGTCGGCGCCGCGCTGGGCGCCGAGAAACTGATCCTGTGCACGGGCGCGCCGGGCATCCTCGAGCGCGGCGACGACCCGCGCTCGCTCGTTTCCTACACGGACCTGGCCGGGCTCAAGCGGCTCGAGCAGGCCGGAAGCCTCGAGGGCGGCATGCTGCCGAAGGCCACCGCGATCGAGGCGGCAATCCGCGGCGGGGTACGCCGCGTGCACGTCATTTCCTACAATGTGCGCGACAGCGTCCTTGCCGAGGTCTTCACCAACGAGGGCACGGGCACGATGATCGTGGCCGACGTGAAGGCCCTGACGCTGGCCGAGCAGCACCCCGACGGAGACCGCAAACCATGAATCGCAACATCATCATCACCGTGATTGCCATCGTCCTGATCGCGCTCGGCGCACTCGGCCTCGCGCGCGGCAAGTTCAGCTACACCGAGGACAAGCACGAGGCGGAAATCGCGGGCATCGAGCTGTCGGTCAAGGAGCGCGAAACCGTCGCGGTGCCGCAGTGGCTGTCGATCGGCGCGATCGCCGCGGGCGCCCTGCTGCTCGTATCCGGGCGCCGCAAGCCCTGATGTACCTGGAGCCACCGCCATGAATGAAGACACCGGCAAGCTGATCCTGCGCATCGCGCTCGGCGTGCTGATCCTCCTGCACGGCATCAGCAAGCTCAGGAATGGCGTCGGCTGGCTCGACGGCGTGCTCGAGAACGCCGGCCTGCCGGTGTTCCTCAAGTACGGCGTCTACGTCGGCGAAGTCCTCGCCCCGCTCGCCGTGATTGCGGGCTGGTACTCGCGCATCGGTGCCTGGCTGATCGCGGTCAACATGCTGTTCGCCTTCGGCCTGGCGCACGGCAGCGAGCTTGTCGCGTTCAACGAGCAAGGCGCATTGGGGCTCGAACTGCAGTACCTGTACTTCTTCACGGCCGTCGCGATTGCGCTGCTTGGCCCCGGACGGTATGCAGTCAACCAGAGATGAGGGAGCGCCACGGGACCGGCCGGACCGGTTGGCTGCGCGCCGCCGTCCTCGGCGCGAATGACGGAATCATCTCGACCGCGAGCCTGGTGATAGGCGTCGCCGCGGCAGGCGGCTCCCAGCCGGCTATCTTCACCGCCGGGCTCGCGGGCCTCGTCGCCGGCTCGATGTCCATGGCGACCGGCGAGTACGTCTCGGTGAGCTCGCAGGCCGACATCGAGCGCGCCGACCTTGCACGCGAGCGCGAGGAACTCGAGGAGGATCCCGACGCCGAGCATCGCGAGCTCGCCGCGATCTACGTCGGCCGCGGGCTCGACCCGCACCTCGCGTCGGAGGTCGCACGGCAGCTTGCGGCCAAGGACGCTCTCGGCGCGCACGCGCGCGACGAGCTCGGCATTTCGGACCGGCTCCGTGCGCGCCCGATCCAGGCGGCGTTCGCCTCCGCCGCCGCATTCGCCGGCGGCGCGGCGCTGCCGCTGGCGGCGGCGGTGCTTGCTCCGCACGACGCCGCCCCGGAAGTCGTCGCCGGCCTTTCGCTCGCCTTCCTCGCATTCCTCGGTGCCGTCGCCGCGCGAATCGGCCGCTCGGGCATCGCCAAGGGCGCGCTTCGCGTCACGTTCTGGGGCGCGATCGCGATGGCCGTCACCGCGGCGATCGGCCGCGCCTTCGGCATCGCCACCTGAGGCACGCGCCGTGACCGGGCACGTCCTCGACAATCCCGTCTGGTACGCGCTCACGACCCAGCATGCCGGGCTTGCACTGACGGCCGACGGTGCCGCGCGTTACCCGGCCGGGATCGTGCCTTTCGCAGCGGTCGGCGAGCCTTCGCCGCGCGCGGCCGACCAGCTGACCAGCCTCGTCGACGATGCGGAATCCGTGTTCATCGTCGGGGTCGCGCCGCAGCCGCCACCCGCCTGGCAGCTCGAGCCGAAGAAGCCCGTGCTGCAGATGGTCTGCGAAGCGCGCGCGAAGGTGCCGGATGGCCCGCCGGTGACGACGATGGGGGCGGAGCAGGTCGCCGACATGATCGGGCTGACTGACCTCGTGTTCCCGGGTTTTTTCCGGCCGCGCACGCTCGACATGGGCAGCTACGTCGGAATCTACCGGGGCTCGCGTCTCGCCGCGATGGCCGGCGAGCGCATGCGGCTCGACGGCTACCAGGAACTCTCGGCCGTATGCACGCACCCGGACTACACCGGCCGCGGCTACGCGCAGCGGCTGCTCGCCATCCTCTGCAACTCGGCCTTCGAGCGCGGTTTCACTCCCTTCCTGCACGTCTACGCCGACAACGCCCGCGCAATCGGTGTCTACCGCCGCCTGTCGTTCGTCGACCGCACGGTGCTGCCATTCTGGGCCTTGCACCAGTGAAGGAGATCGAGACGGAGCGACTCGTGCTGCACCCATTCACCGCGGACGACGCCGCATTCGTGCATCGGCTGGTGAATGAACCTTCATTCCTGCGTTACATCGGCGACCGCGGCGTGCGCAGCCTCGACGACGCCCGACGCTACATCGCCGACGGGCCGGTCGACGGCTACGCGCGCCACGGCCACGGGCTGATGCGGGTCGTGCGCAAGGCCGACGGCGCCGCAATCGGCATGTGCGGCGTTCTGAGGCGCGACACCCTGCCCGATCCGGACCTCGGCTTCTCCTTCTTGCCGGAGTACTGGTCGCAGGGTTACGCGCTCGAATCCGCGCGAGCGGTCCTGCGCCACGCGCGCGCGGCGCCGGCCCTCGGCCGCATCCTCGCGATCACGACCGTGGGCAACGAATCCTCGATGCGGCTCCTCGACAGGCTCGGCTTCCGCTTCGAGCGCATGATCACGCTGGGAGGCGAAGAGCTGCGGCTCTTCGTGTCCGAGCCATGAAGCGCTGCGCCTGGGCGCAGTCGCCGGCGATGGCCGCGTACCACGACCGCGAGTGGGGCGTGCCCGTGCACGACGACCGCGTGTTGTTCGAGTTCATCACGCTCGAGGGCGCGCAGGCCGGCCTCAGCTGGGAGACGATACTCCGCAAGCGCGAGGCCTACCGGCGCGCCTTCGCGGGCTTCGACCCGGCAAGGGTCGCGCGCTTCACGGCGGCGCGACGCCGGCACCTGATGCTGGATGCCGGGATCGTGCGCAACCGCCTCAAGATCGACAGCACGGTCACGAACGCGCGCGCATTCCTCGCGGTCCAGCGCGAGTTCGGCAGCTTCGACCGGTTCCTGTGGGACTTTGCCGGCGGCCGGCCGGTCACGGGACGTGGCGGGAAGCCGCCCGCGCGCACCGCCCTATCCGACGCGCTGAGCAAGGAGTTGAAGCGCCGTGGTTTCCGCTTCGTCGGCACCACGATCTGCTACGCGTTCCTGCAGGCCGTCGGCGTCGTGAACGACCATTCCCGGGATTGCTTCCGCAGGAAGGCGGCGTGAGCCCGCTCGACCCGCAGGTCCTCGCCTTCGCGCTGGTCGCCGCGCTGATGACGATCTCGCCGGGTGCAGACACCTTCCTCGTCGTGCGCAATTCCCTGCGCGGCGGGCGCCGCGACGGCTTCGCGACGGCGCTCGGCATCTCGAGCGGCCTGTACTTCCACGCGCTCCTGTCGGCGCTCGGCGTGTCCGCGGTGTTCGCCCACTCGGCGGGCGCCTTCCTCGCGCTCAAGGTCGCGGGCGCCGCCTACCTCGCCTGGCTCGGCCTCCAGTCGCTGCGCTCGGGGCTGGGCCGCGTGCCCCCTGCGCCGCCGGGTGACGTCGCCGCCGCACGGGTCCCGCGGTCGCGGAGTTTCCGCGAGGGGCTGCTCACCAACCTCCTGAACCCGAAAGTAATCGTCTTCTACCTCGCGCTCCTGCCGCAGTTCATGGGCCCGGGCGACCCGGTGCTCGCGAAGTCGCTGCTGCTCGCGGCGATCCACTGCGTCGAGGGAATCCTCTGGCTGGGTTTCGTCGCCTGGGCGGTGGACCGCTCGCGGCGCTTCTTCCTGCGGCCCGTGCTGCGCCGCTGGATGGACGCCCTGTGCGGCACCGTACTGGTCGGCCTCGGGCTGCGGCTCGCGTTCGAGCAGCGATGAGCCGCAGGATCGCGCAGGTGGCGCTCCTCGTCCGCGACTACGACGAGGCCATACGCTTCTTCCTGCGCGCGACTACGCGCGGATGCGCGCCGAAGGCGTGCGCTTCACTGAGGAGCCGCGCGACGAGGAATACGGCACCGTCGTCGTGTTCCTCGACCTCTATGGCAACAAGTGGGACCTGGTCGACAGGAAGCGTAAGATTCGCCGCAGGGAGGGAACAACGATGGACAAGAGATTCCTGGTTGCCTGGCTGGTCCTGTTCGTCCTGTACATGGCCGGCGGGATCGTCATCCACGGCGTGCTGCTGAACGACGAGTACATGGCCACGGGCCTCATGCGCCCGGAAGCCCAACAGCAAAAGATGATGCACCTGATGGCGCTCGCCCATCTGCTGATGGCAGGCGCGTTCGTGTGGATCTATGCGCGCGGCGTGGAGAGCAAACCGTGGCTCGGCCAGGGCCTGCGCTTCGGCCTCGCGGTCGCGGCGCTGTTCATGCCGATCTACATCATCTACTACGTCGTGCAGCCGACGCCCGGCATCCTCGCCGTCAAGCAGATCGCGTTCGACACGATCATGACGCTGGTGCTCGGCGCCGCGGTCGCCTTCCTGTACCGCGGCCAGGGACGTTGACGACCGACTGGGTCGACGTCGGCGCGAGCGCGGAACTCGCGCAGAAGCCGGTGCAGGAGGTGCGCGTCGGCACGAAGCGCGTCGCGCTCACTCACCGCGACGGCCGCTTTGGCGCAATCTCCGGCATCTGCAACCACGTCGGCGGCCCGCTCGGCGAGGGCAAGCTCGAGGGCGACTTCGTCACGTGCCCGTGGCACTACTACAAGTTCCACTGGCAGACGGGCGAGGGCGAGCCGGGCTATGAGGCCGACCGTGTTCCTTCGCACGCCGTCAAGCTCGAGAACGGGCGCGTCCTGATCTCGAAGGCCCCCGTCACGAAGCGCGGCCGCCTGCCGCACGAGCCGCACCCGCTCGCCCGCGAGCCGCGCCGCGAGCCCGGGCCGATCCGTGTCCTCGGGCTCTCGACCACGACGATGACCGAGGGCCACCCGCGCTACAGCACGTCGGAGGACCTCCTGCTGCATGCGCTCGCGAGCGCGCGCGAACGCGCGGACGGCAGCTGCGAGACGCGGGTGATCAGGGTCCGGGAGCTCGAGTTCCGCGCCTGCGAGGGCTTCTACTCGAAGTCGGCGCGCGCCTGCACCTGGCCCTGCTCGATCACGCAGATGGACTCGAAGGACCAGATGGACCAGGTGTACGAGGGGGTCGTGCATTGGGCCGACGTGATCGTGGTCGCTACACCGATCCGCTGGGGCGGCGCGAGCAGCCTCTACTACAAGATGGTCGAGCGCATGAACTGCATCCAGAACCAGGAGACCACCGCCAATCGGCATTTGCTGCGCAACAAGGTGGTCTCGCTGATCGTCACCGGGGGGCAGGACAACGTGCAGGCAGTCGTCGGCCAGGTGCTGATGTTCTTCGCCGAGCTCGGTTGCCAGTTTCCGCAATTCCCGTTCGTCGCGCACACGCGCGGCTGGAGTGCGGAGGACATGGAAAACAACGAGCAGTACGTGCGCGACTCGAAGTTCCTGCACGACGGCGCGGCGGCGCTCTTGAAGCGCTCGGCCGACATGGCCCGCGTGATGGTGGAGGGCTCGCTCGGCGAGGGGGCGCTGGTCCGCGGCGGGCGCAAGGGGCATCGACTCGACACGCAAAGGAGCCCGTCATGACGGAAATCTTCGCGCTGTGGCTGCCGATCATCGCCTCCGCCGTGCTGGTCTTCATCGCGAGCTCGATCATCCACATGGCGCCGCTCTGGCACCGCAACGAGATGCCCGCGCCGCCCGACGGCGACCGCCTGCAGGACGCCATGCGGCCGTTCGGCCTCAGGCCCGGCCAGTACATGCTGCCGCGCGCAGCCAGCCCGAAGGAATGCAATGAGCCGGCCTTCGTAGAGAAGCTGAACCGCGGGCCGGTCCTGGTCCTGACCGTGCTCCGGAACGGCCCCATGTCGATGGCGAAGCCGCTCGTGCAATGGTTCTTCTTCATCCTCGTCGTTTCGGCGCTGGCAGCCTATCTCGCCGGCGCGACTCTGCCCGTGGACGCCCCCTACCTCGCCGTATTCCGGGTGGCGGGCACTACGGCGTTCGTCGCCTACGCCGCGGCAGCCTGGCCGGAGTCGATCTGGTACCACCGCCCCTGGGGCACGACCGCAAAGCTCACGCTCGACGGCCTGATCTACGGCCTGCTGACCGGCGGGGCCTTTGGCTGGCTGTGGTGAGGACGCGATGATCGGGGGTTTGTTTCGCGTGCGCATCGACGTACGCGTTCAACCGCAGTACGTCGAGTTGCTGTGCCACGGTAAATACTCGCGAAGTGAAGCATTCCGCGTCAGCGAACGGGCATTTCGAGAGGCGGCCACCGCCGGGCTCCGTAGCGCGCTGATCGACGTGCGCGACGTGACGGGCCGTGTGCCGTCCATCCTCGATCGTTTCGACGTGGGCGTGCATATCGCATCGCTTCATTTCGACCAGAAGCCGCGGGTACGACTCGCTTTACTCGGCCATGAGCCGATGATCCATCCTGAGCGGTTCGGCGAGATCGTGGCCCGCAACCGCGGCGCCGATGCACGCGTGTTCACCCTCGAGGCCGAAGCGCTCGCATGGCTCACGGCGGCCTAGGCGATTTTGCATTGCGACAAGCCCCGGTGTGCCTGCTTCGGGTTCCGGTATGCGCTAAACTCGGGCGGGAGTCAGTCCGGGGGCAGGGATGAAGTGTCTCTATTACGTCTCACCTGAGCTCGATAGCACCGTGCGGGTCGCGGACGACCTGCATGACGTCGGAATCGACGACTTCTTCGTCCATGTCATTGCCAAGGACGAATCCGGGCTCAAGAAGCGGCACATACACGCCGGCAACTACCTCGAGACGCTCGACTTCATCCGCGAGGGCTTTCTCGGCGCAGCGATCGGCCTGTTCGCGGGCGTGGTCGGCTGCATCATGCTCGACAATTTCGGCCCGTTCGAGAACATTCCGTGGTACGTCTACGTCGCGCTGTGCGCCGTGGCGACGCTGTTCGGCGCCTGGGAAGGCGGCCTGATCGGCGTCGAGAAGGAGAACAAGAAACTCGAGCGGTTCCACGACGACATCGAGGCCGGCAGGTTCCTGGTGCTCATCTACGCGCGCCGCGACCAGGAGTCGGCGGTCCGGCACATGATGGGCAAGCGCCATCCCGAGGCCGAGTTCGCGGGGCTCGACAGCCATTTCGTCAATCCGTTCACGACCGTCAGGCGGCGGCGGACACCAGGCGATCGGGTACGCGCGTAACAAAGGGACTCCCTGATGACGATCGCAGTTGTCCTGGTCCTCCTCGTCATCGGCTCCCTGATATTCCACTTCGCGAGTCCCTGGTGGTTCACGCCGATCGCGTCGAACTGGGGAACCATGGACGACACCGTGGTCCTCACTTTCTGGGTGACCGGCGTGGTGTTCATCGCCGTCAACCTGTTCCTCGCCTGGGTCGTGTGGAAGTACCGCCATCGCAAGGGCCACAAGGCGGAGTACGACCCCGAGAACAAGAAGCTCGAATGGTGGCTGACGATCGTCACCTCCGTCGGCGTTGCAGCGATGTTGGCCCCGGGGCTCCTGGTCTGGGGAAAGTTCGTCGACGTGCCCGACGATGCGGCGGTCGTCGAGGCGCTCGGCCAGCAGTGGCACTGGAGCTTCCGTTTCCCGGGCGAGGACGGCGAACTCGGCCACAGCGACTCGACACTCATCACGCCCGAAAATCCCTTCGGCCTCGATGCAGAAGACCCGAAGGGCCGTGACGACGTCCTGGTGGCGTCCCCGGAGCTGCACCTGCCGGCCGACAGGCCGGTGAAGGTGCTGCTGCGTTCCAAGGACGTGCTGCACAACTTCACGGTCACCCAGTTCCGGGTGAAGATGGACATCGTCCCCGGGATGATCACCCACCTGTGGCTCACGCCGACCGTGCCGGGGTCCTACGAGATCCTGTGCGAGGAGCTGTGCGGCGTCGGCCACTTCGCGATGCGCGGGCGCGTCATCGTCTCGCCGCCCGAGGAATTCGACGCCTGGCTCGCCGCGCTGCCGACATTCGGCGCGACGCAGGCTCTCGCCGCAGCGGACCCGGCCGCAGGCGCGGGCCAGTACGCGGTCTGCACCGCCTGCCACGGCGCCGCCGGCGAGGGCAATCCGGCCCTGAATGCGCCGAGGCTCGCGGGCCAGGAGGCGTGGTACCTGCGCCGCCAGCTGCACGCTTTCCGCGAAGGCCGCCGCGGCGCGCACGAGCGCGACACCTTCGGCGCCCAGATGCGCGCATTCGCGGCAATGCTCCCGGACGACGCCTCGGTCCGCAACCTCTCCGCCTACGTGCAATCGCTGCCCGGCCATGCGCCGCAAGCGACGGTCACCGGCAATGTCGAGCGCGGCCGTCGCCTGTACACGACCTGCGCCTCGTGCCACGGCGTCGAGGGCCAGGGGAACTGGGCGCTCAATGCGCCGCGCCTCGCGCAGATGTCGGACTGGTATCTCGTCAGGCAGTTGCAGAACTTCCAGCACGGCGTGCGCGGCACGCACCGCCAGGACTTCTACGGTTGGCAGATGGCCGTCTTTGCCGACGCGCTCAAGAACGAGCGCTCGATCAACGACGTCGTCGCCTACATCAATACGCTCGATCCGAAGCCGGCCCGCACGGCGAGGAATGACTGATGGCATACGTCGCAATTGCCGACCGGGACGCGCCGGTCCACGACCCCCACACGTTCTTCCTGAAGTACATCTGGAGCCAGGATCACAAGGTCATCGCGATCCAGTACTCCATCGTCGCGATCTTCGTCGGGTTGGTCGCGCTCGTGCTGTCGGGCCTGATGCGCCTGCAGCTCGGCTTCCCGGACACGTTCCACTTCGTCGCGCCGAACCAGTACTACCAGTTCATCACGATGCACGGGATGATCATGGTGATCTACCTGCTGACTGCGCTGTTCCTGGGCGGCTTCGGCAACTACCTGATCCCGCTCATGTGCGGCGCGCGGGACATGGTGTTCCCGTACATGAACATGGTGAGCTTCTGGGTCTACCTGCTCGCGGTCATCGTGCTGCTCGCGAGCTTCTTCGTGCCGGGCGGGCCGACCGGCGCGGGCTGGACGCTGTACCCGCCGCAGTCGGTGCTGCCGGGAACGCCGGGCGCAGGCTGGGGCATCATCATGATGCTCGCCTCGCTCGCCATCTTCATCGTCGCCTTCACGATGGGCGGCCTCAACTACGTGACGACCGTGCTGCAGGCCCGCTGCCAGGGCATGACGCTGATGCGCATGCCGCTCTCGGTCTGGGGCATCTTCATGGCGACGATCCTGGGCCTGCTCGCGTTTCCCGCGCTGTTCGTCTCCGCGATCATGATGACGCTCGACGGCACGCTGGGCACCAGCTTCTTCATGCCGGCGATCAGCTCGATGGGCGCCGATCCCGGTCACAGCGGCGGCAGCCCGCTGCTGTTCCAGCACCTGTTCTGGTTCTTCGGGCACCCGGAGGTGTACATCGTCGCCCTGCCCGCCTTCGGAATCGTATCGGACCTGCTCTCGACGCATGCGCGCAAGAACATCTTCGGCTACCGGATGATGGTCTGGGCGATCCTCGCGATCGGCGGCCTGTCGTTCGTCGTGTGGGCCCACCACATGTACGTGTCGGGCATGAATCCCTACTTCGGGTTCTTCTTCGCGACCACGACGCTGATCATCGCGGTGCCGACCGCGATCAAGGTCTACAACTGGGTGCTGACGCTCTGGAAGGGCGACATCCACCTGACCGTGCCGATGCTGTTCGCGATCGGCTTCATCTTCACGTTCGTGCATGGCGGGCTCACGGGCCTGTTCCTCGGCAACGTGACCGTCGACCTGCCGCTGTCCGATTCCTACTTCGTGGTCGGGCACTTCCACATGGTGATGGGCGTTTCGCCGATCCTGGTCGTGTTCGGGGCGATCTATCACTGGTATCCGAAGATCACCGGGCGGATGTTCGACGAGCGGCTCGGGAAGATCCATTTCTGGCTGACCTTCCTCGGGACCTACGCCATCTACCTGCCGATGCACTACCTCGGGATCCTCGGCGTTCCGCGCCGCTATTACGCCCTCGGCGAGACCGAGTTCCTTCCGCAGTCCGTGCACACGATCAACGCGGCGATCACGATCGCGGCGCTCGTGGTCGCGGGCTCGGTCGTCATCTTCCTCTTCAACATGATCGTGAGCCTGTGGCGCGGCGAGAAAGCACCGCCGAATCCCTGGAAGGCGACCACGCTCGAGTGGCAGACGCCCGACACCCCGCCGCACCACGGCAACTGGGGCCCGCGCCTGCCGGTGGTGCACCGCTGGGCCTACGACTACAGCGTGCCCGGCGCACCGGACGATTTCATACCCCAGAACGTCCCGGTCGACGCGCGCCATGCGACCGGCACGGGCCATCACGGCTGAGGCCGCAGCGGCATGAGCAACACCGCGATCGTCATCGCGCTGCTGGCCGGGATCGCGGCATGGTTCGCGGTCGCGAGCCGGCTGACGGCCAAGTCCTGGGAGGCCGGCGAGCAGCCCGGGGACGTCGGTGCGCTGCGCATGTCGCCGCAGCGCATCGGTCTGTGGCTGTTCATGGCCGTCGTGACCTCGCTGTTCGCGCTGTTCCTGACGGCGTACTCGATGCGCATGCACCACCGCGTCGGCTGGTGCCACCTGACGATCCCGCGCATCCTCTGGTTCAACACCGCGATCCTGCTCGCCGCGAGCGTCGCGCTGCAGCTCGCCTCGAACGCGGTCTCCGGCGGCCGCCGCGGGCCCGCCCGTTCTGCGCTCGCTGCCGCGGGCGCCCTGTCGATCGGGTTCCTCGCCGGGCAGGTGCTTGCCTGGCGCGCGGTCGGCCCGTCGCTGTATTTCGTGCAGGGCAGCCCCGCGATCGCGTTCTTCTACGTGCTGACCATCGTGCACGGCCTGCACCTGCTCGGCGGGCTGCTCGTACTCGGCCGCGCTTCGCTGCGCTTTGCGGGCGGCGCCGAGCTGATCGACCTGCGCCAGAGCCTGTCGCTGTGCGCGACCTACTGGCATTTCCTGCTGCTCGTCTGGCTCGCCGTGTTCGGCGTGCTGCTGTTCCTGTGAGAGGAAGCCCCGTCCATGGCCCATGACGCCCAGGCCGCCGCATTGCCCCCGCTGAGGCAGGTCGTCGAGGACTTCGCCAGCGACAAGCAGGCGTTCCAGGTGCCCTGGGGCAAGGCGATGATGTGGATCTTCCTGCTCTCGGACACCTTCATCTTCACCTGCTTCCTGACCGGCTACATGAATGTCCGGTTGTCGACGATGGACACGTGGCCGAACCCGAGCGAGGTGTTCGCGCTGCACCTGTTCGGCCAGGACATCCCGCTGATCCTGATCGCGATCATGACCTTCGTGCTGATCACCTCGAGCGGCACGATGGCGCTCGCAGTGAATTACGGATACCGGCGCGACCGGCAGAAGACGGTGCTGCTCCTGACCGCGACCGCCGCCCTCGGCGCGACCTTCGTCGGCATGCAGGCCTTCGAGTGGACCAAGCTGATCATGGAAGGCGTCCGGCCCTGGGGCAACCCGTGGGGCGCACCGCAGTTCGGCTCCGCGTTCTTCATGATCACGGGCTTCCACGGTTGCCACGTGACCGCGGGCGTCATCTACCTCCTGGTCACGGCCAGGCGGGTCGGGTCAGGCTTCTACGACCGCAAGGGTTCCTACGAAACCGTCGAGGTGGCGGGACTGTACTGGCACTTCGTCGACCTCGTGTGGGTGTTCATATTCGCGTTCTTCTACCTGTGGTGAGGCGACATGTCGCAGTCTGAAGGCCAGCAGCAGCACCCACTGACGATCTACCTGTGGATCTGGCTGCTGCTGTTCGTGCTCAGCGCCTGCTCCTACGCGGTCGACTACTTCCACCTCGAGGGCATGTTGCGCTGGACGCTGATCATCATCTTCATGGTGCTGAAGGCCGGCCTGATCGTCGCGATCTTCATGCACATGGCCTGGGAACGGCTCGCGCTCAAGTTCGCCATCCTGCTGCCGCCGTTGTGCCTGCTGGTGCTGATCGGCTTCATGGCGATCGAGGGCGACTACACCTTCATCACCCGCGGGGCCGCGTTCGTGCGGTGATATCATGGGGCCGTGGGCCCCGTGATCCGCGAAGCCGACTTCGTGCAGAGCGTCGCCGACGCGCTGCAGTTCATTTCCTACTACCACCCGGCCGACTACATCGCGCACCTCGGCCGCGCCTACGCGCGCGAGCAGTCGCCCGCCGCGAAGGACGCGATCGCGCAGATCCTCACCAATTCGCGCATGTGCGCGGAGGGGCACCGCCCGCTCTGCCAGGACACGGGGATCGTCAACGTGTTCGTGAAGGCCGGCATGGGCGCGCGCTGGGACACGAACCGGTCGCTGCAGGAGCTGGTCGACGAGGGCGTCCGGCGCGGCTACGGCCTGGTCGAGAACCGCCTGCGCGCCTCGATCGTCGCCGATCCGCTCTTCGCCAGGAAGAACACCGGCGACAACACGCCCGCCGTCGTGCACGCCGAGCTGGTCGCGGGCGACACGGTCGAGGTGACGGTTGCGGCGAAAGGCGGCGGCTCCGAGAACAAGTCGACGCTCGCGATGCTGAACCCCTCCGACTCGCTGGTCGACTGGGTGCTCGAGACCGTGCCCGAAATGGGCGCCGGCTGGTGCCCGCCCGGCATGCTCGGCATCGGTGTCGGCGGCACCGCCGACAAGGCGGTGGTGCTCGCCAAGGAATCGCTGATGGACCCGATCGACATGCACGAGCTGCTCGAGCGCGGACCGACGTCGAAACTCGAGGAACTGCGCATCGAGCTCTACGAGAAGGTCAATGCGCTCGGCATCGGCGCCCAGGGGCTCGGCGGCCTCACCACCGTGCTCGACGTGAAGATCCGCACGTTCGCGACCCACGCGGCGTCGAAGCCCGTCGCGATGATCCCGAACTGCGCGGCGACCCGGCACGCGCATTTCGTGCTGGACGGCAGCGGGCCGGTCGCGCTCGACCCGCCGCCGCTCGACCTCTGGCCCGACGTGCGCTGGAAACCGTCCGCGGCGGCGCGGCGCGTGAATCTCGACGCGCTCACGATGGACGAGGTGCGCGGCTGGAAGCCGGGTGAGACGCTGCTGCTGTCCGGGAAGCTGCTCACCGGGCGCGACGCCGCGCACAAGCGTCTCGCCGGTCTGCTGGACTCGGGACAGGAGCTGCCCGTCGACCTGCGCGGGCGCGTCATCTACTACGTCGGACCCGTCGACCCGGTGCGCGGCGAGGCGGTCGGGCCCGCGGGCCCGACGACGGCGACGCGCATGGACAAGTTCACGGACCTCCTGCTCGAGAAGACCGGCCTGTTCGCGATGGTCGGCAAGGCCGAGCGCGGGCCGGCCGCGATCGAGTCGATCAGGGAGCACGGCTCCGCGTACCTGATCGCCGTCGGCGGCGCGGCCTACCTCGTGTCGAAGGCGATCCGGAAAGCGCGTGTCGTCGCGTTCGCGGACCTCGGCATGGAGGCGATCTACGAATTCGAAGTCGCGGACATGCCGGTCACGGTCGCGGTCGACGCGCGCGGTGAGTCGGTGCACGACAGCGGCCCGCGGGAGTGGGGACAGAGGATCCGGGTGCAGGGCATCGGCATGCGAAAGGCCTGATGCCTTGCGCGTGCTCGACGCCGAGCAGGTCCAGGCCCGGGCGCCGCTGCCCGCCCTCATCGACAGCCTCGAGCAGGCGTTTCGCGGCCATTCGCAGGTTCCGCTGCGCCAGGTCCTGACGCCGCCGGGCGGCGCGGGCGACCGCCGTTTCTTCATGATGCCGGCCTTCGGCGAGGACGGCTCCGCGGCCGTCAAGCTCATCACCTACGTGCCGGAAAACGCGCGCCGCGGCCTGCCGACGATCCACGCGGCGATCGTCGTGTTTTCCGGCGAGGGCGTGCCGCTCGCGCTGCTCGACGGCACGATGGTCACTCGCCTGCGCACGGCAGCCGCCTCGGCGCTCGCCTCGAAATACCTCTCGCGCCCGGACAGCCGCCGGCTCGCACTGGCCGGGACCGGCGCGCTCGCACCGTGGATGGCGGCGGCCCACGCCGTCGTGCGGCCCATCGAGCGCATCGACGTCTGGGGCCGAAGGCCCGAACGCGTGCAGGCGACCGTCGAGGCGATCCGCGCGCTCGTCGGGGCTCAGGTCGACGTCCGCGCGGCGGCGGAATTCGCGGATGCGGTCGGCTCGGCCGACGTCGTTTCCTGCGCGACGAGCAGTGCGGCACCCGTGCTCGAAGGCCAATGGCTGACTCCTGGCACGTTCGTCGATCTGGTCGGGAGCTTCACGCCGGAAATGCGCGAAGCGGACGACGTGGCCGTGCGCCGCGCACGCATCTTCGTGGACACGTTCGAGGGCGCGCTCGCGGAGGCCGGCGACCTCATCGGCCCGATCGGCCGCGGCGTCATCAGCCGCGAGCGCGTCGAAGGCGAGCTTGCGGATCTCGTCGGCGGGCGCGTGCCGGGACGCCGGACGGCGGAGGAGATCACGCTGTTCAAGTCGGTCGGCACGGCGATCGAGGATCTCGCCGCGGCAAGATTGGTCATGGCGGCGGGTGACTAGGACCGTGCAGGCGCCTCCGCGGAAACGTTTTTCTCCCGTCGCTGCAGCAGGTGTTCGACCGCGATCCCGAGGTCGAGCGCCTCGCCGGTCCAGCGGGTGACGGCGGTTGCGGGTGTGATGGCAAGGGATGCGGCTTCATGCGCGATTACGAGGGCACGGGAGTCGGTCGGCTCGGGCAGCGGACTGTCGAAGGATTCCCCGTTCGGCTTCACGAAGCGAAATGCCCCGTCGTCGAGCGTCTGGAGGGTGAATTTCCCCTCGTGCAACAACCGGTGGTGGAAGCGGCACAGGGTCACGAGATCGGAGAGTCTGGTCTCGCCTCCGTCGGCCCAGTGCGTCACGTGGTGTCCGTCCACGTAGCGCTTGAACGTGCAGCCCGGGAAGCGGCAGCCCTGGTCTCTGGCAATCAAGGCCCGGCGGATGGCGGGCGGGATGGTGCGGGTCTTCCGGCCCACATCCAGCGGCTCGCCCCTGGCGTCTTCGACGATCCGGAGGACCGAGGCATCGCAAGCAAGGCGCCGGGCGGTCTCGACGGCAATGGACGGGCCGTGTTCCAGCTCGCAGCGGCCGGCACGACGGTGCCTCAAGGTCTCATGATCCACATGGACGACGATCTGGTGGCGGTCGGCCCCGGAGAGGTCCTTTGGACCCTGCGCCAGGAAGCTCTCGGCCAGCACGGCGAGTGCTTCGACCCGGCGCTTCCGGGACCGAAGCAGGTCTTCGCTCCCCGAAAACGTTCCGGCCGGAACGTTTTTGGCGTCCGGGATCGGCAGGCTGTCTTGCGCTGCCTGCAACGCCCGGACGAACAAAGCCCCCACCTCGGCAGGGAGTCGCGCCCGGACCACCAGCGACCCGTCCGGCTCGGTGTGCCACCACAGACTCTGATCCCGCTGCTGCACTGCCTCGCGGGTCAGTTCCTCGGCATCCAGCGCCCGGCGATAGGCCCGGACCACCTCCTCGACGTGGCTCGCCGTGCCATGCAGCGCGATGTTCAGGAAATAGTCTTCGTTTGCAGGCGTCGCCACCCGGGTGACGGCCCGGACCTTGGAATAGCTGAGACGTCCTTCGGCCATCGCCGCCGCAACTTGCTGCAACTCCGTGAGCGCCCGCGCCACCCGCACCCTCTCCCGTGCCGCGCCCAAGGCGATCCCGCACTGCCAGTTGAGCCAGTGCGCCATCGACTTCACGCCCCACTCCGCCCACCCCTGCCTGCGATCCAGCTCCGCGATCAGTGCCAATAACCGCGCATTCGCCGCATTGAGATGACCCGCCAAGGTCGTGATCTCGGCGACCAAAGCAGGCGTCGAGAAGGCTGAAAACTCCCCGTACATAGGTCGTCTCCTGAGCCTGTGTTTATGTACAGTATTGTATCAAATGCGAGCCGAAACACAATGCTA
>Ga0187894_10002897_pt1 | contig 19912 bp, 16 predicted proteins | sample GBC1701081metaG_FD_136650 | JGI IMG/M metagenome (GOLD analysis project Ga0187894, IMG submission 136650) | White microbial mat communities from a lava cave in the Kipuka Kanohina Cave System on the Island of Hawaii, USA - GBC170108-1 metaG ...
GACCTGAAACTAATGACTCCTGCTTACCCACTCTTTCCTACCCAGGAAGAAATTCGTCAGGCCTTGCGTGACCTTAAGGTGGCGGAAGCGATGACCGTCGAACCGGTCACGATTAGTCCGGAGGCGACGCTGCTGGAAGCAACTACACAATTGTATGAGCGTAGTATTGGCTCACTCCTTGTCGCTGAAGAAGACCGACTTCTAGGGATTATTTCGGTCAGTGACATTCTGCGGATTGTGATTGAACAGCACGAAACGTCGGAGAACTCGTGACCGGTGCCGGCTAAGAAGTGTATGAAACGTAAGCATGCTGACTACAGATTTACTTCAGACTCGTAGCGAAGGCCCTTATCTCTATCCACGCTATATCAAAACGGACGCCCCCCGCTTCGTTAGCATGGCGGAAGAGCTGATCGCGATTTATGCCAGCGCCGAGGGGAGACCACGTCGCGAGTTAACCGACGCGCTTGAGCGCTATGCTGACGACAGCACCGACTATCGTATTCAGCGTGGCCTGGCGAAACTCTTGAGCGATGACTGTTGTGAGTTTACCGAGCGAAGTATCGCCCCGTCGTGTGAGATCCGTCAGCGCTTGTTTGCGCTGGCACGCGAAAATCACCCGATTGTTCTCCACCCTGACTTGATCCATCCGGTGACGAAAGACGAGCTGCTAGCAGAAGTTGCCCGTGAGCACACCACCACCTCCGACCAGATTGCCTGGGCACTGTACGCCGATCTCAGCGAAAATCACATTCTCACGCGGTTTGAGGCCCCCTCACCTGGGTGGTTGTTGCAGCGCTACAACGTCGCCCTTGCCCAGGCATTGCTGTATCGCTGTATTCACATGAAACTGTCAGTGTTCCGCAACATTCCCAGCCGCTATAAACAGCTGTTCAAGTTCATTAAGTTTTATCAACTCATGCACACCATTCAGGGCGACCTGGACAGCGGCTATGAGGTGCTGCTTGACGGACCAGTAAGTTTATTTCGGCTCTCACAGAAGTATGGTCTTCAATTAGCGGTATTCCTTCCGGCGTTACTACTCTGTACCCGTTGGAAGATGGAAGCAGAGATTATCCTGCCGGACGGCGCGCGGCGGTTCTTTCCGCTCGACGAGAGCGCCGGGCTGGTGTCCCATTATCGCGACAGTACGATGTATGACTCCCTACTTGAGCGCACCTTTGCCGAACGCTTTACCGAGATTGACAGTGATTGGCAGATCGAGCGCGAAGTCGCGATTATTAACCTGAAGGATACGGTCTTTATCCCCGACTTTGCTTTCCGGCATAGCGACGGCCGGACCGCTTTGCTGGAGATTGTGGGTTTTTGGCGACCCGACTATCTCGAGAAAAAATTTCGCAAGCTGAGAAAATCGGGGCGGACGGACATGGTTGTTGCTGTCTCTGCGGACCTGAACGTCGGAGAGGAAGATCTGCAGGATGTGCCGGGCAGTGTCTTCTTCTTCAAGAATCGCATCAATCCGAAAGAAGTTATTGCTCGTCTCGAACAGGTAGGGCAGGACGCAAGGAATGAATCCTGAATTTGTGGGAGCGTAACATGCATATATCTGAACTCGACACCCCGGCGCTCGTTATTGACCTCGATGTCATGGAGCGTAATCTGCGCCGCGTGGCCGAATATACTGCGGCACACGGTTTACGCCTGCGCCCGCACACGAAAACGCACAAGGTGCCTGACGTAGGGAAGTTACAGCTCACTTCCGGTGCAGTCGGATTGACGGTCGCCAAAGTTGGCGAAGCAGAAGTTATGTTAACGGCCAATCCGCCTGATCTGCTTATTGCTTACCCAGTAGTAGGTCAGAAAAAAGTCGATCGCCTGCTCCACGTCGCCAAGCAAGTCAACGTGACAGTATCGCTTGATAGTATAGTGGCCGCTCGCCAACTTTCCGAAGCAGCGCAGCAAGCCAAAGTCACTATTGGTATCCTTGCTGAGGTTGATGTCGGCTTGGGGCGAGTTGGCGTTGCTCCCGGTGAAGAACTCGTGCGTCTCGTGCAAGATATCGTACGGCTTCCTGCCCTTACTTTTGAAGGCATCGCTTTTTTTCCCGGCCATATCAGAACTGTGGATGAGAAAGGGTGTGAGGAGCTAAAGCAATTGGGATTATTGCTCCAAGTGATCCTGGAAGATTTCCGTCGTGCGAGGATCGAGGTTCACATTGTTAGTGGCGGTTCTACGCCAACCTTATTTCACTCCCATGAGCTTCCCAGCCTCAATGAGATCCGACCTGGAACTTATATTTATAACGACATGAACACCGTGCGCGGCGGCGCGTGCACGGTGGAGGAGTGTGCCGCATCCATTCTCGTGACGGTAGTCTCAACCGCGCGCCCGAGACAGATGATCATCGATGGTGGGTCGAAAACCTTCTCTTCCGACCCGGCGATAAATGCGGCTGAGCGGACGTTCGGCCGCGTGCAGGAAGCACCGGCGTGTGTCTTCCACACCATGAATGAAGAGCACGGCTTTGTCGATATTCGTAACACTAGCCAGTCATTCGCCGTTGGAGATCGGGTGCGTATCATTCCCAACCATATCTGCCCGGCGGTCAATCTTCACGAACGCGTCTACGGCGTGCGCGGTGAGACCGTCGAGCAGGTGTGGCAGGTGGAAGGCAGAGGCAAGTTACAATAACCCTCCTTACTTCTCCACAAGAGGGCTCAGAGTTTCCCGGCTTCTCGTAGCTCACGCACCTCTTGCTCTCGCACGATCACTCCTTCGCGGTAGAGCGCGGCAATTTGTTCAGCCGTGTACCCGAGGCGGTTCTGCAAGATTTCTTCGTTATGTTCACCAAAGAACGGCGCGCGAAAAGGAATCTCTACCGGCGTCGCTGAAAGATGAAACGGCGATTTGGCTATCGGCGTCGTTCCTAAAATCGGGTGAGGGAGATCCTGGAATAGTTCTCGTGCTTTAAGCTGCGGATGTGCGGCCGCTTGCGGGATATCGAGAATCGGTGCCACAGGAATGCGTGCTTCGGACAGAATTTTTAGCGGCGTTTCATCATCCGCAAACGTTTGCAGCCAATCTTCAATATATTTGCGAACCTCTGGTCGGCGCTGACAGCGGGCGATTTGCGTCGCATAGCGAGGATCTGTAGCCAACTCGGGCTTGCCCATCGCCTTCACCAGTGGAGGCCATTGGTGTTCGGCAACCGCGAAGACGACGTAGCCCTTTTTGGCTTGATAGACTCCGTACGGACAGATGCTAAAGAAATCCCCACCAAAGCGGCTCGGAGTAATCTCCCCTCCACTCATGAGAAAGAGTGGGAAGTTAATGTAGTCAAGATACACGAGCGACTCAAGTTGTGAGACATCAATATATTGGCCTTCACCAGTCATCGCGCGATGAAACAGCGCGGCACAAATCGCCAATGCGCCATGAATGCCGGCATTAGGATCACCGAAGTAGTTCCCGACATATTCGGGCGGACCGTCGGGTTCACCAGTCATCGCCATGACGCCACTTTGCGCCTGGGCGATAATGTCGAAACTAGTGTGCTTGGCGTAGGGGCCATCCTGTCCGTAGCCAGATACTGAACACATGATAAGGCGAGGATTGATCTTTCTCAGCGACTCATAATCAAGGCCATATTTCGCCATGACGCCGGGGCTATAGTTTTCCACCGTGACGTCGACCTGACGGACCAACTCGTAGATGATTTCCAAAGCCTTGGGATGCTTAAAATCGACGCCTAAACTTTTTTTGCCTGCCGACGCGGCTAAGAAGAAGGCGCTGATCCCCGGTTTGACGAGGTGAATTTTGCGACCAAGATCGCCATCCGGTGCACGCTCAACCTTGATGACGTCCGCACCCATATCGGCGAGCAGCCGAGTGGCGGACGGACCAGCGAGATATTGGGTAAAATCGAGCACCTTGATGCCGGAGAGGAGTTTCTTCTTACCGTTATTTTCCTGTGGCATGATTTCTCCCTTCCAATCACATCTTGCAGAAAACGAAGTGCAGCTTGCAATTGTGACGCATCTGCTGACGGTCTGCAATCACAAACTCCACAGCATGAACTCCGTTGACAGTTACTGACTTTGGCTTACCATGCATGCTAATGAGGTGTATCCATGATCAACCGGAAGCTTTTATGGATGCGAATTGCACTCTTCATCGGGCTATTGGCGCCTCTCTCCCCCTCCCCGGTACAAGCAACTGTGTACGGCTGGAAAGGCGAAGGTGGGGTATTGAATCTCAGCAACGATCCCAATGATATCCCTGAAGCTCAACGAGATTCGGCGAAGCAATTTACTTCAAAGCTGGCGGGAAAAAGCGCGCCGGCGGAAGAAGTAGTGGCGGTCGTCCCTCCTGCTCCAGAGACGGCTTTAGTCAGCGCGTACGAGCGAGGTCTGGATCGCGGCTTGCTGACGGCCGAGCGCCAGATCGACATGGTCGGTGAGTTAACACGTACCGTGCTTTCTGCCGCGCCGCAGCCGTCGCCTCCTGCGACGATCATCATTCAGCAGCCGTCGACGGTTGTTCGCTATGTTTCGCCTGACTCATATGCATCCCCGTACTATGGATTTATCGGCCCATACTCGCCCTACTGGGGGTGGCCGTATGGCTTCAGCTATGCGTATGGATTTCGTCGGGGTCGATTTGTTCCCCACTCCCATTTTTTTCCCGTGGTTCGCGGGCGCCGGACCGGTATCTTTTTCCCGCAAGGCCATTTTTCTCACCACGGTTTCCTCTTCGGCTCCGGCTTTGTTGTACGCTAGAGGCCCTGAGAACGCTCAGATGACACCGAGCGGTCGTAGGAAGCACTAGAAGAAAGAGCAAACCGAAAAGGAGCCGTAGGTTGATCCGTATACCGCACGGATGGGAAATCCCTATCGCGGAAAGTGAGAAGACCGCAAAGAAGTGAAGCGCCGCATCTAAATAAGCCATACCTTCTCCCCTTGCGTTCTCCGCTTTTTATCCTTAACTCTAAACTTCTCGGATGAAAAATCCCCCTTTTCTTTTTGTTGCGCTTGCCCTTCTTGTTCTCTCCTGCGCCGTTCCGACGGACCGTGCGCCTGAGGTCGCCACCGACCTCTCGCCGGATTCGCTTTATGCCCCGCACGGCGAGCCCGGCGCCTGGTTCAATCCTTGGCTGCCACGAGCCAAACGACTGAGCACTCTCATCCGTTGGTGGATGTCGCGGAGTGCGTATACTGGGGAATGGAGAAATCCCCTCGATATTCCGCGAGTAGCAAACACTGGCGCTTCGCTCGCTGAGCCTGAGCACTCGGCTTCAGTAACGTGGGTCGGGCATTCAACTTTTGTCGTGCACGACGAGGCTGATATCTTCTTGACCGATCCGCAGTTCAATGATCGTGCGCTTATTCCTAAACGATATCATCCACCAGGAGTGCCGATCTCATCTATTCCCGGGTCAGCATTCGCCGTCATCTCTCATAACCATTATGACCACTTAGACGCCTATACGATTGAGACCTTACCATCCTCGGTAACCTGGTTTGTGCCGATGGGCTTAGGAGAGTGGTTTCGCAAGAGAGGCCGGCAGTCGGTAGTTGAACTCAATTGGTGGCAGAGCGCACGGCACGGACGCTGGCAAATCACTTGCGTTCCGTCGCAGCATTGGTCGCAACGCATCGAGCAGTGGCAGAACTCGACTCTCTGGTGCGCTTGGGTAATTTCCTCGGGAGAGCGGACGTATTTCTTCGCGGGTGATACTGGTTATTTCCACGGCTTTACCGAAATTGGCAAACGCTTTGGGCCGATCGATGTCGCGATGCTTCCTATTGGCGCCTACGAGCCGCGCTGGGTTATGTACTATTCACACATGAACCCGGCTGAAGCGTACCGTGCCTTTCTCGACTTAGGAGCGCGTTGGATGTTGCCGTGTCACTGGGGTACGTTTCGATTGACCGATGAGCCGATCGACGAACCACCGCGTGAACTGCGGCGGGCGGTCGAAGCGGCGGGCGGTTCGCTCGATCCGATTCGCATCATGGCGATTGGCGAACAGTGGGAAGTACCGAAAACCAGTACTGAGTGACGAGTAGCGAGGACTGAGTAGGGAACTCAAAGATCAGAATGGAAAACATCTCCCTCGTTATAGGCATTTTGTGATCCGCAATTTTTCTAACTCAGCCCTCATTGCTCAGTCCTCAGTCCTGCCTACGCAAACGTCTCGATCGCTTTGCGCACCGCCTGAGCATAAGTTTGCTTGCCAACCGGAACCGGCACGAGAATAGGCAGTTGGATACCAGCCTCGCGGAAGGCAGCAAGCTGTTCGCGGCACTGCGCGGGGGGGCCAATCAGCGAGACTTCCCCGGCCATACGGTCAGAGACGCCGTTGGGATTGCCTTCGGCTAACGCTGCCGCTTCCTGTACGAAGCCACTATTGTGAAACAGTTTGTTATAAAACGGTAGGCTACCGTAAAAAGCGAGATTACGTTTGGCAGCAGTCTTGGCTTCACCTAAATCATCACTGATGCAGGAAGGTAAACCGGTCGTGACATCGACGGCGGAGGCTTTCCGCCCAGCTTTGGCCGCGCCGCGTTCTAGGGCGTTCTGCACTTTAGGCATGCGGTTTTTGGGACAGAGATAGAGCATTACTCCGTCAGCGAGTTCACCAGCCAACTCGACGGTCCCTAATGCGAGGGCTCCAACATAAAGGGGCACTTTGTGTGTTGCCGCACGCGGTTGCATCGGCGCGCCCGGATAGCCTTTGCCCGTAGTCACATCCCGCACGATCTTGAGATAATTGCGGAAGAAGTCACGTGGGTTGTCCATCTTTTCTTGCAACAGCCCCTCAACGATGGGGCGATGGCTTACCCCAAGCCCTAAAATCAGCCGCCCCTTCGACGTGTCATCGATCGCCACGGCGGTCTGGGCGCACAAGGCCGAGTGCCGGAGATAAATGTTGGCGATCCAACTCCCCACCTTAATCCGCGAAGTCGCCTGGGCCATGATGTGACAGTTGGCCAATGCGTCATTCATGAATTCGGGAGAAAAGATCGCTTCGATTCCGGCCGACTCGGCGTCACGGGCGAGTTCCTGCAGTTCGGTAAAAGAGAGGCCAGAGAAACTGGCGGCAACAATTCCCAAACGAGCCATGGCAGTGTGTCCTCCTTTGTAAAATCCGTGCAAGTAAGTACATACCGGGGTCGCACCTTCTCCTCTGCCTTATGCATGACAAGGGAAACGGGTCAAGAGTCGCGGTCAATTTATTCTTGGCAGGGGCGCGGCGATATTTTTACCCTACCAGACAAAATCCCTATTCTCGGCTATTTTTCGCTATGGAAAGCACACCCTATGAACGACATACAGCACCTTTTCGCCAACAACCAACAATGGGCAGAAGAAATCAAAAAGGCAGACCCGGAGTTCTTCAGCAAACTGGCCCAGCAGCAAACACCTGAGTACTTATGGATCGGGTGTTCTGATAGCCGGGTGCCGGCCAATCAAATCGTTGGCCTCCTTCCGGGCGAACTCTTCGTGCATCGCAACGTCGCCAATATAGTGATCCATACCGATCTGAACTGCCTGGCGGTGCTGCAATATGCTGTCGCCGTCTTGCACGTGAAGAACATCATCGTTTGCGGTCACTACGGCTGTGGCGGAGTCAAGGCCGCGATGAAGAACGAGGCGTTCGGCCTGATTGATCACTGGCTGCGGAGCATCAAAGACATCGCCTATCAGCACCGCCATGAACTGGAAATCCTGGGGAACGATCAACAACGAGTGAATCGTCTGTGCGAACTCAATGTGATTCATCAGGCAAGAAACGTCTCTCATACCGCGATCGTTCAAGACGCCTGGCGGCGAGGGCAGTCCGTGTCCATCCACGGCTGGATTTACGACATTCAGGACGGCCTTTTGAAAAACCTCAATGTCTGCATCGACAGCCTCACGCAAGTTCCCGAGCAATACCGGATCGGCCCGAGCGACACCCCCGAATCCCCATCCTCTCACGAGAGCGAAAACAGAGCCACGCCGGATGCCGCCTTCGACAACGAGGGATTGGCTGACGACCATATGTAGTTGGCCAAGCCTAGCGTGAGCTATGCAGGTCTGTCCTTTTTCCTTGCTTTTTGCCGTGACATTCGCTAGCACCACGGGATCATGCTCGCCACAGTACTCTCCGGTGCATTAGTGGGGATCGATGGTCTGCTGGTGGACGTCGAAGTCGACGTCGCTTTTGGCTTGCCCCAGTTCACGACGGTTGGCTTACCCGAAGGCGCGGTCCGCGAAAGCAAAGATCGCGTCCGCTCCGCCATTAAAAACTCCGGCTACGAGTTTCCCGCCCGCAGGATCACCGTCAATCTCGCCCCGGCAGATCTCAAGAAAGAAGGCTCAGCCTATGACCTGCCGATCGCCTTGGGTATTTTGGCGGCTGAAGGCACTTTAGCCAAAGAGCGGCTGAGCGAGTACGCCTTGCTCGGAGAGTTGTCCCTTGACGGGAGAATCAAACCTGTCCACGGGGCGCTGCCGCTAGCAGTGATGGCCCGTGAGCGCGGACTCAAGGGGCTGCTAGTGCCGGCGGAAAACGCGGCTGAGGCAGCGGTAGTTGAGGGCATTGATATCATTGGCATCGCCACTCTCAGTGAAGCCTTTGTCTTTCTCAACGGTGAGCAACCCATTGCCCCCACCCGGGTCGATCTTGATGCTATGTTCGCCACGCATTCACGGTATGAGATCGACTTTAGCGATGTGAAAGGCCAGGAACATGTCAAACGCGCCCTCGAAGTGGCGGCGGCAGGGGGGCATAACGTCCTGTTAGTTGGCCCGCCGGGTGCTGGGAAAACGATGCTCGCTCGGCGTCTTCCTTCCATCTTGCCGAACATGACCTTAGCCGAGTCGATCGAAGCGACCAAGGTCCATAGTGTCGCCGGGCTCATGGATGGACAAGCGTTGATCGCCACCCGTCCCTTTCGCTCACCCCATCACACCATCTCAGATGCCGGCCTGATCGGTGGCGGCGCAATGCCAAAGCCGGGCGAGGTTTCGTTAGCCCATCACGGCGTATTATTCCTCGATGAATTGCCGGAGTTTCGCAAGAATGTCTTAGAGGTCCTGCGCCAGCCACTCGAAGATGCCAAAGTCACGATCTCTCGCGCAATCGGATCAATCACCTACCCCGCGAGTATCATGCTGGTGTGTGCGATGAACCCCTGTCTCTGCGGTTTTTTTGGCGACCCGCAGCATGAGTGTGCTTGCGCACCGCAGCAGATCCAACGCTATCGGGCCAAGATCTCCGGCCCTCTGCTCGACCGGATCGACATTCAGATCGAAGTCCCCGCCGTCAAGTATAAAGAGCTTAGCCAACACATCCCCGGAGAAGATTCCGCAGCCATTCGCACGCGGGTCAATCAAGCCAGAGAGGTCCAGCTTTCACGCTTCCAAGGGCGGGCGCTCTTTTGCAACGCCCAGATGAGCAGCCGTGACATTCGCAAGTTTTGTCAGCTTGAGGCAGCCGGAGAAAAACTCCTGGAAAGTGCGATGTCGCGCCTCGGCCTCAGTGCCCGCGCCTATACTCGTATTCTCAAAGTCGCCCGGACGATTGCTGATCTCGCAGGGGAAGACAAAGTCGGCGGGCCGCATCTGGCCGAGGCCATTCAATACCGTGCGCTCGACCGCAAATAACTTCTGAACGAGGGTACGACCCAATCTCGCCAAAATGCGCCACAACGCGGGATCAGCACGCGAAGTATACATGTCCCGCTGTGTGGCCCGATTAGAGATCCGTTTTCCAGCCTCCCTGAGGGGTAATATCTTTCGCCTGCGGTATCACCTCCTGGCCGAACCGTTGGATCTGCTCCTCCAACTCCTCTCTCCGTCCATTAGGGCAATCAAAGAAGCAGATCACCAGAGAGTATCCAGCCTCGGCAAAGCGGGTCAGATCAGACAGCACCTGCTCTGCCGTACCAGAACAGAGAGGCCGCGGTCTAGCTTGCACTAAGGAATCATCCCGCGAAGTAATCCGAGCGGAAGCGACCGCGATCATCGCGAACTGCGAAAGGTCACGCTTGCCCTTCTCTGCCTCACGACGGATGATATCTTGCAGTGAGGCATAGCGCACAGGGTCCGCATAGGTGTCGAGAAAGATCGGGTAAAACCCGTCACAGTAACGAGCTGCGCGGCGCGCCCCGGTTGGGGTTACTCCACCATAGATGAGAGGAGGCCGAGGCTGCTGAATCGGCTTGGGATCCATCGACAGGTCCTGAAACTGGTAGAACCGTCCTTGGAAATTGACCACGTTGTCTGTCCAAGACCGTTTGTAGATTTCAATGCATTCTTCTGTCCGCCCGGCTCGCTCTGTATACGGGACACCAAGCGCGGTAAACTCCTCAGCCATCCATCCCGCGCCGACACCAAGCAATAACCGTCCGTTGGAGAGGACATCTACCGTAGCGAATTGACGAGCATCACTCAGGGGATGCCGGTACGGCGCGATCAGCACACTGGTGCCGAGCTTTAGACGGGTCGTGCCGATCGCCACTGCCCCCATCATGACGGCGGCATCGAGCATTGTATGCCGCGGTTGATAGGCTCGTGTGCCTGAGGCATTGGCTACATGGGCACTGGTGGACTGCGTCGGCATGCAAACGTGGTCGGGAAACCACATGGAGTGAAACCCAGCTCGTTCTGCCAGTTGGGCAATCGACACGGTATGCAGTTGCGTGACAGAGCTGTTGTGCAGAAAGAAGTTCGTCTCCCCACGATATCCCAGCCCATGGGTATTAGCGTAGATTCCGACATCCATGACATCCTCTTTTCCTTGAGGCAATGAGGAATGGTGGTCTTCCGCTAGCGCTTCATCGCGGAGCAGGTCAAGAACGCAAAAACCCCGTAGCGAAATTTCACTAGAGCTTGTTACGTGGGTCGCCGCTCGCTTAACTACCCGCTTTCTTGGCTTCAATCTTCGTGACTACCGTTTTGTCTCCTTTTGTGTCGAGCGTCACTGTGACCATGTCGCCTGGTTTGACGTCGGCGAGTCCACAAGTCTTCCCTTCACAAGTGATGGTCGCATCTGAGGCCACCTCATGAGTGTGTTGGTTCTTGCCCGCCATGTCGGTCATGGTCAGTTTGCCTGGGTTCACTTCCACAACTTTTCCTTGATGCGTGTTGGCTGCCCACACCGGGGCGCTCATCATGAGTGCTGCCAGTAGGCCAAAGAGAAAGAACTGTTTGCAATTCGGCATCTCCTTTTCTCCTTATTGTATGGGAAGGTTTAGTCTTATGTTCCCTCCACCATCTTTCCCTCAAAAGCGTTCCCTTTCGCTGTTCACACACCGCAGTAGATTCGGGAGGGGCTCGTCTCCACGAGGAGCAGGCAAGTGCCTCTGCCCACTTCCTCCTTGCTTCTACAACGTTAGCGCGGTTTTGTTCTTACACAACCTCTCTTTACCCTTGATACTTAACGATGCGGCAAGGCAACCCGCGCATGAGCCAGGTACCCATGACTGGATCGTTGTCCGCGACTGCATCACTCGTGCAGACGTTGATATTGGTGGCCCACAGACCATACGGATCCGTCGTCTCACCGGTGCCTTCCGGGTACCACCAGCGGTCGGCGCGAACCACGCGCTCGCTGAGTGTACCGGAGAGATGTGCGACCTGGTGGATTGCACCAAGGGGTGTTTCGATGGTGAGCCAATCGCCTTCTCGAACACCGGCGCGTCGAGCGGTTGCCGGATGCAAGGTCGCTATCGGGTGGGGGTGCTTGCGGCGAAAACGCGACATGTGCTGCGCGTTTTCGTGAAACGCTTCGATACTGCGGCCACCCGTGGTGAGGTTTAGTGGGTAATCTGAGGTATGCAAATCGAGTGCTGGCCGTACGGGCGTTGGCAATGCCGGCAGACCCCATGTGGCGAGCAGCGACGACGACAATTCGACTTTGCCGCTGGGGGTTCCAATCTTTAGCGTGGACGTGGATTCTTCGGCATGCGCGGGATGTCGTGCAGGTGCACCATACAGGGGCCCTCGCGCAGCGGTAACGGTTTTGAAATCAAGCCCAGCCGGGGCCAAGCATTGGGAGTAGAAATCCTCGGCACGATCCGGCCACTGCTGCGCCTGCCCCAGCCGCTTGCCGAGATCACGCCAGAACTCATAATCCGAGCGCGCCTGCGCGGGCGGCGCGACCACCGCTGCATTAGCGCCCGCGTAATCGCCGAATGCGCCCATGAATCCGAGGCCGAACGACAAGTACGGCTTTTCCAGCCAGTGCGCGGCCGGCAACACGTAGTCGGCCAGCTCGGCGGTAGGCGTCATGAAGAGATCATGCACCACCGAGAGTTCCAGGTGCTCGCTCTTGAGCGCACGCGCTACCGCCGCGGCGTTGGGATTTGCGCCAAGCGGATTGTGATCCTGCACGATGAGCGCCTTCACGGCGTAAGGGCGTTCTTCCTCGATCGCACGCCACAGACTCGGTTCGTGGGCAGTCGCGAGCCAGCTCAACGTATGGCGGTGGCCATACCAAGTTTGCGCGACCATCTCATCGACCGCGGCATAACCGGCGCCGAGATACGCGTAATCTTCAGCGCCGAGGCGCTCCGCGCGTGCCGACTCGGAGAGCAGGTCCGCATCCAGCATGGTGCCATTCGCGCGTAGATCGCGTGGCGGACCGCCCATCGCATGCCCACCCACGACGCCGAGATTCCCAGTCACCGCAATCAAGCACGCGATTGCACGACCGATCTGCACGGACGGCGCGCCGCTTTGGCACAGGCCATTACCCGCGTTGATCACCATCGGACGCAGTTCTCCCATGAGGCGTGCCACTTGCTCAATCCGTTCAACCGGCGCTTCGCAGGCACGGGCGAGGTCGGCAAGATTGAAACTCGCGAGATGCGTACGTAAATCGTCAAAGCCCAGCGTGTGTTCGCGCACGAAATTATGCTCGATGAGATCGTTCGCTACCAAGATCTTCATGAGCGCCAAGGCAAGCTCTGCATCACGGCCCGGCGCCACTTGCAACCAGAGATCGGCCCGCGCGGCTTCACGCGTGCGCTCGGGATCGATCACGATAAGCTTGGCGCCGGCTTTGTGCGCCTTGCAGATGGCTCGCCACAGTAGTGGGGCCGAGGCCGCCGGGCGCATGCCCCACACGACGATGTTGCGGGTGGTCCCCGCAATGGGGGTGCTGAACACCGTGGGCCCCATGCCGTAGGTTAGTACCTCGGCAAGCGTCAACGGCCCTAAACAAATCTTGTCTTGGCCACAGGCGTTGGGACTCCCAAAGCGATTCATGAAACGCTCACCAATCCCCCAGTCACCGCCACGGAAGGTGCCGTAGCTGTAAGCGAGTGCGCGGGGTCCGTGCACGTTTGTAATTTGTGTAATATGGCTAGCGATCTCGTCGAGTGCCGTGTCCCAGTCAATCTCGACCCAGCGCCCACCACCGCGCGGACCCACGCGTTTGCGTGGAGTAAGCAAGCGATCCCGATGATAGACGAGTTCGGTCGCGTCCTGGCCTTTGGGGCAAATGAATCCGCTACTGATAGGATGGTTTCGATCGCCCCGAATGTCGACGACCCGGTTAGCCGCGACGTCGACCACGAGACCACACTGCTGAGCGCAGCCGCAGCATACGACTGAGTGCGAAGTTACGTTCACCTGTTTGACCGGTGACATATGCCCCTCCTGACACATAAGGTGCGCAACGGCTAGGGGGCAAGTATACGCAGCCTTCAAGGGTGTCGTCTATGGGTTAAATGCAACAACGATCCAAAACCGTCAGAGGTCTGTTGGTAGCGTTGCGAGAGCGTGACTGAGAGCAAGAGCCGAGTCAAGGCCGATAGCCATCTCGACAGATGAGGGCAGCACAGGTATCTGACAGTCTCAGACCGGCCAAGAGCAGACATCACATAGCAGCGAAAGCGAATGGAGATAAAGGAGCACCCTTAACTCTGTGTTACAGCGCTGGAGCCACCAGCTACGAGATTGGCCGGGGCAAGCCACGAAGACGGGAGAGATACTATGACGCTTAAGGGAACGGTACCACGCCATAGGTTGACTGCGTTGGTGATAGCGGTCACTTTGCTGGTCTCAGGTGCCGGAAAGGCCGCTGGCCCAGCCGACACCAACTGGATGAGCTACAACGGCACGGTGAACGGCCAGCGCTATTCGCCGCTCGATCAGATCAACGTGCAGAATGTCGCTTCACTGACTGAAGTCTGCCATCTGAAAGTCGACGATTCAGGGACGTTCCAGGCTGGACTCTTGCAGATCGACGGCACGCTGTATCTCACCAACTCGCACGACACCCTGGCGGTCGACGCGACGAACTGTACGCTACGCTGGCGCAATGTCTACAAGCCCGAGCAGGAGGATGTCTTCCTCATTAATCGTGGCGTGGCCTTCGCCAATGGCCGACTGTTTCGTGGGACACCCGATAGTCGCATGCTGGCGATCGACGCGGCCAGTGGCAAAACGCTCTGGCAGCAGCAGGTCGGTGATCCGGCGCAGGGGGAATTCTTCAGCTCAGTGCCGGCGATTTGGCAAGGGTTGCTCATCGCCGGCGCGGCCGGTAGCGACTGGGGTATTCGTGGGCGGATCATGGCCTACGAACAGGAGAGTGGGCGCGAGGTGTGGCGTTTCTACACGATCCCGCGCGGCAAGGAGATCGGTGCGGAGACCTGGACGGATCGGGCCAGCGCGCGCTACGGTGGCGGTGGCAGTTGGACCACCTATACGCTCGACATGGCGAGCGGCGAGGTCTTCGTGCCGGTCGGCAATCCCGCGCCCGACTTCGTGCCGAGCCATCGACCAGGCGCGAACCTCTTTACTGACAGTATGGTGGTGCTCGACGCGCGCACCGGTGCGCTCAAGTGGTGGTATCAAATGCAACCCGGCGACGGGCTTGATCTCGATCTTGCAGCCGCACCGATGCTGTTCTGGAACGACAAGGGTCACCCCATGGTCGCGATAGGCAGCAAGGATGGGTATCTCTACGGTGTCAACCGTGAAACCCACAAGCGCGTGTTCATGACCCCAGTGACGACCATCAAGAAACCCGAACGTTCGCCGGATGCAAGGGGAGTCTATACCTGTCCGGGGCCGGTTGGTGGCGTCGAGTGGAACGGGCCCGCCTACGATCAAGTGACAAAACAGATCGTGGTTGGCTCCGTCGATTGGTGTGCAACCATCAAGTCCGACGAAGTCGATTACCAGCCCGGCAAGTTTCTGCTCGCTGGGACGTGGGAGTGGGATACGGCCAAGACTGGTTGGGTAATCGCCGTCAATCCGGATTCTGGCGCTGTGCGGTGGAAGTATCACGCCGACGCGCCGGTCGTCGCCGGCATCACCCCGACCGCTGGCGGGGTGACTTTCACGGGCGACATGGGCGGCAATTTCCTCGCGTTCGAATCCGCCACCGGCAAATTGCTGCTCAAGACGGCGACGGGCGGGGCGCTGGCGGGCGGCGTGATTACCTACGCGTTCGGCGGCACCCAGTACGTGGCTATTACTTCGGGTAATGTGTCACGTTTGTCCTTCGGTGAGAACGGCCAACCCTCGGTTGTTATCTATGCGCTGGCAGAACGCAAACAGGCGGCGGCGACATCCCCGGTGCTCCAGCCCGCCGCGTCAGCGGTTCCGACCTCAGCAACCGCCGCGGCTGCTCCCCCAGATGTGGGACGCGGCAAGGAGTTATTCTTCAAGAACTGCGCCGCCTGCCACGGGAGTCACGGTGAAGGCGCCACCGGTCCGGCCTTGAAAGACTTACGCACGCGTCTCGACTTCGCGGCCACGGTCAATTGGATCGAGCACCCCTCGGAGAAGATGCCACGCCTCTATCCCTCCACACTCGATGCACAGGCGGTGGTAGATGTGGCAGCGTACGTCCAGGGATTGTGAAGGCGACGGCGAAATAAGGAATTGTTCCGCAGCGAGAAAAAGGATCACGCTGGCCGTCCCTAAGAGGCTATCAGGTTGCACACGTCTCGGGTTGCGCTACAGTAAAAGGGCTCTTGCTTGATTAAAACGAGCCTACGGCTGACATCGATTAATAGCCGGGCAGTATCTCTCTTTTGCTCCGGACGAAATAGCACCTTTGGAGGACAACTCATGAGAACAGATATGCAACCGAGAACAACTCTGAACGCGCTTAAGGGGAATGGCCATAGGGTGAGAAGTCTCATTATCGGAGCCGCTACATTGGCCGTCGCCTATGCCGTGGTCCAGAACGTACCTGACATCGTCCGCTATTTGAGGATAAGAAGGATGTGAAGATCGAGGGGGGAGTCTGACGCCTGAGGAATGACAATGCGCCACTGTGTGCTCGTCGGGCTCTGTTAGGGAAAAGGGCTGAATCAGGCGCGTTTGGCGGAGCAGAAGAATCTGTTCTCTCTACTGGGGTGAGGAAGTCGCGGACCATGAGCTTCTCACGATCACAACACTGGCACAGGAGGTGATGTATGCTCGATCTTATTATGAAGGGTGGGCAAGTCGTAACTCCTCAGGCAGTGGGGGAAATGGATGTTGGCATTCAGGGCGAAAAAATTGTCGCGGTGGGATGGCCAGACACATTAGCGACAGAGGCCGGACGCACGGTCGATGCGCGCGGTAAGATTGTCATCCCCGGCGGGATCGAACCGCACGCGCATATTGGTATTCCTGTGCCCGCATTGTGGACCGGCAACCCAGACGTGATGACCCAGCCGCCGGAGGCAGCGAGTCGCGCGGCGGCTTTTGGTGGGGTGACCACTATTATCGACTTTGCCGGCGACCTGAGCCTCGAAGCCCGCGGCGATGCCAAACCCAGTTCAATCCTCTAGGTATTAGAGCAGCGGCGAGCAGTTTTCCGCACTCATAGTTATACGAATTTTGCTTTCCACTACATCTTAGCCGGCGAGGTTGCGCCCGAGACTGTGGGGGAGATCGGTGAGGCGATTCAAGAAGGGGTGAGTAGTTTTAAGATCTTTACCACCTTCCATCCGATTCGCGTTCCGTACGGTCATTTGTCGGCTATCTTTGCCGAGGTGGCCAAACTAGGAAAACCCTCACACTTAGCGATCTGCACGCCGATTCCGACTATAGCATCTGGGAAGGCTTCACTTGCCACGGCTATCCGGTCATGACACTCCTCAGGGGAAAGGTGATTGTCGAGAACGGGAAACTGGTTGGCAATTCATCTGACGGTCGATGGCTCAAACGACGGGTGTCGGGTGACGTTCTCGTTCGACCGGCAGTGTAGTGGACTGAATCCGGTAATCTTTGCACTTGAGAAGGAACGCGGTGATTCGTGCTTTGATTGTTGCCGCAGCTGGGGTGCTGATCTCGATACCGGTAAGCCGCCTGCGGCTCCGACGCTTAATCTAGCATCTTGTGAGAGAGCGACAGAGCTGCTTTTGGGCCACCCTCTAGTTAAGCTGGTAAACCCTGGCCGCGTTGCCCCCGACAATCTTGGCTTTTTCTTCTTCTGTGCAATCCGCTAACAGTTCCTCCAGAAATTGCTGGCTCTTCGGGAAGGTCGACTCTTGATGCGGATAATCTGAGCCCCACAGCAGATTATCTACGCCGATAATGTGGCGGTCTCTGATCCCCATAGTGTCTTCCTGAAAACTCAGGAAGACATGTTGATGAAAAAAGTCGCTGGGCAGGGCATTTCCTGTAAATCGGTGGCTAGCGATTTCGCGGGCCCGCTGGGTGTAATTATAGTCCATGCGATCCAGGAAATGGGGAATCCACGACAGCTCCATTTCCACCGCGCCCACCTGGAGTTTAGGATAGCGTTCAAAGACGCCGTTGAAAATCATGTCTGTCAGACAGACGCGGGGCCAGTGGTCCACGTTGACAAAGAACGAGGGCTTCATCCCAGACAACAGTAAGGTGTCCGGGTCATCCGGGTCAGGGCGATTGGTCGTCAGGTGCAGGCTCAACGGCATATGCATGTCTTGAGCTGTGGCCCAGACTAGGTCGTACTCTGGTCTGTCATACGGCCACCCTTTTAGCGGACAGATAGAAATCATGGCGCCTACTAGCCCCAGCTTGGCGCATCGCTCCATCTCTTGGACGCCCGACGGGATATCGTCGAGGTTAATCATCGCGATGCCTTTGAGTCGGTCCGGATAGGTCGAACAAAACTCGGCGAGCCACTTGTTGTAGGCCCGAAATAACGCGCTGAGCAGTTCGCTATCCATAATCCGTTGGTAGAGCTGCAGGCCCACCGTCGGATAGACTATTCCGACATCTATACCGTCCGCGTCCATATCTTTGACGTGCTCCTCGGGGATATACCCACCAGGCCGGACGTTCTCAATTTTGTCCTTGAACCGCAGCCGCTCCGGATCCTCAAACCGGAGCCCCGCTTGAGCCCCGGCCGCCGCGGTTTGGATTTTGATTCCCTCGCAGTACCACCAATCATCGTCATTATCCGGAATCACACGCGGAGCTCGGTCACGAAACTTTTTCTCGAGTCGACTGGTCCAGAGATCAAGGGGTTCAAAAATATGATCGTCCGACGATATGATCCTGTACTTTTTCATGACAGCCCTCCTTGTTTATGTTCCGAAAGAGGTCGGTTTCATCAGGATCAGCCGTAGCGTCCCACCCTTGCCTGACGCTATAGCCTTATCGAGGATAAAAAATCAAGCCTTCTTTATCGTCAGCATCGATCGACAAGATCTTCGGAACCAATATCGCCGCGTTTTATCATGTCTGAGACCTACAAAAGGGAGGAGGGAGTAGAAAACTCACATGCGGTTTTATAGAGGAGGCAATAGCAAGCACCTTGACTTCTGCTGTGGTGTGGAGCTATGGCGGTACCAACGTATTGCCTGCCTTGTGAGGAATTCTTATGCTCATCGATCACCCCACTGGTCATTTCAAATTTATTAAAGGCATTGCCCCCTTTTCTTTCGGCGCCATCGCGTCTCCTGGTTATGAGATCGTACACGCGACCTTTCATCCGCTGCCCTCCTTGCAGCGGGGGTTCACCCTGGTCGAGCGCCATCTGCAGAGCCTCCAGCGGCCACTCCAGGCATTATGTGGCATGGAGTTACGCATTCCCGGTCCGCTTTCGCCTCAGGCATTCAACGAGTTTAACCAGCCTTATATTGAGCAGCTCACCAGATGGAATGTGCTGGTCGACGGACTGAATTCGGTAGCGCGGAGCAATCTTGCTATCGCTTTTAATCCGGTCGCCGAACCTTCGGTCTACGGGTTCTCGTATACCGTGCCCTCAAAGCGCGAGGGAGCGAGCTTTCTCGTGGCCGGCACTCCCGAGGTGCGAGCACGGATGGGGACGGACCGCGATATTGTCGCCCGTGGCGATGTCTCACCGGCGGGACTGAGGCAGAAAGCTGCGTATGTACTCGAAGCCTTAACCGCCCGGCTACAGGAGCTACAGGTCACCTGGGCAGAGGTCACTGCCGTCGAGATTTATACGGTGCACGACCTTCACCCTTTGTTGGAAACGACGATTCTTCCTGCCTTGCGAGGCGCAAGTCGCCACGGTATCCGCTGGCATTATGCCCGTCCACCCGTGGTGGAAGTGGAGTACGAGATGGACGCGCGCGGAGTACATCAGGAATTGATCTTGCCAGGATAAATTTGTGTAGGGCCCATTATAATTCTGCGAGTAGCCCTCTTCGCTGAGCCAGCCGAACGTCCCTCAGGTGAGATGGACCCCTTGCAGATTGGCACCTTCGAGATGGGTGCTAGATAGTTCAACGCCTTGATGGAGGAATGCTCCTCTTGAAGATTCTTCTCTCGGAGAAGCGACTGGGGCAGAGAAAGTGAGAGGATCTCTACCTTTGCCTATGCGCCTTCCATCCCCCCGTAGGGGCGGAACCGCAGGCACGGTACTCTGTGCCATCCTTAAGACCGTGAGACAAAACTCTGGACGAAGATAAGGAGCAGAGGAGCCGAAGCTGTCATTGCGAGGAGCGATAAGCGACGAAACAATCTCTGTTTTCAGGCAAAGATGGCTTCGCTCCGC
>Ga0187894_10002898_pt1 | contig 19902 bp, 19 predicted proteins | sample GBC1701081metaG_FD_136650 | JGI IMG/M metagenome (GOLD analysis project Ga0187894, IMG submission 136650) | White microbial mat communities from a lava cave in the Kipuka Kanohina Cave System on the Island of Hawaii, USA - GBC170108-1 metaG ...
CTGGTGTCGAGCCGCGGTCGCGTCTCGCGCGAAGAGGCCGACTACCTGACGCGCCTGCACCAGACGCCCGTCGACGACGTCAGCGATCGCGAAGCACGAGTCTCGATGCGAGCCGCATCGCTCCTGGTCTTCCTTGGGCTGAGCATGCCATTCGTCCTGCTGCACTGGTACGTCAGACCTTACCAATCGGCGACCGGCACCCTCGCTGCGGATGGGTCGCTGGATCTGTTGACCGGCGAGGCGCTGCTCGCGATGAGCTGGGGCGTCGTGTACGTTTTCGTGGGTTGGTTGGCTGCAAGAGTGATACGGCGTGATTATGTGCCGTTGCCGCAGGCGCGATCTCCGCGGCTTTCCTAGCCATGCGCTACATGTTCTCCACCTTCAATCTGCGCCCCGAGGCATCGATCGAGGACTTCGGGCGGGCCCTCGAGACGTTCGCCCGGCACATGCGGGCACTGGATCTGATCGAGTCGACAGGTGCGCTGACCTCCCGCTGCGACGATTCGATCCTCGATACCGACGAGCGGCGCCAGCGATTCTGCTTCGTCACCACGTTCCGCGATGCCGATCAGAGCCGACGTGCGATCGAGCACCTGACGGCGCAGCGGGAGCAGTCCCACCACGCGTTGCACGCGATGCTCGCCGATGCCGTGTTCAGTTTCTGGGAGGATGCGCCGGCGCGGTGCGCTCAGTAGTCGGCCGGCGGCGTGGCACGTGCCCGTGCCGGCGCCCAGAAGGGCTTGTCGAGCTGCCGGCAGCGGACGACCCGGCTGTCGTACCGCAACTCCCTCTGGTAATAGATCTCCGCCCAGAGTTCGGCACCTGCAGACCCGGTCTGGATCATGGCGAGCGCAATGTTCGCCTTGATTGCCGGCGACCACATCGCCGATGTGACATAGCCGACTTCCCGTCTGCAGCGCCGATCGCCGTAGATCAATGATCCCTCGGCCGGGCGGTTGCCTTCGACATCGAGTCGCGTCAGTCGGTACCGCGGGCCGCGTTCCCGCTCCTGCAGGAGCCTCGTCCGCCCGTTGAAGTGGGGCTTGTCGAAATCCACCAGCCACCCGAGGTCCAGTTCGAAGGGCGTCTGGTCGTGCTGGAAGTGCACCGTGTGCAGCGCCTCGTTGAACTCCATGCCCGGCATGATGAATCCGGCCTCGAGCCGGGCCATGTTGGTGGCGGCCTCGCCGTAGGGCTGGATGCCGTAGTCGGCGCCGGCCGCGTAAACATCGTCCCAGAGCTGCAGTCCGAGCTCCGACGGCACCCACAGCTCGTACCCGAGATCGCCGGTGAAGCCGGTCCGCGAAACCATCAGCGTCCGTCCGTGATACGGGAAGTGCATGACGTCGAACGGCCGGGCATCGCGCAGCCCGGACAGGCCCATCTTCCGCAGCACGGCGTATGACGTCGGTCCCTGCAGCGACAGGGCAGCCACCTCGTCGGTGACGTCGACGACCTGGACATCGTCGAATCCGAACGCGCTCCGGTCCAGCCATTCGGCACAGGGGCTGCCGCAACTCAGCATGAAACGGTCCGGCGCCAGCCGAAAGACCGTCCCGTCGTCGATCATGCGTCCCGCGTCGGTGCACCAGAGGCAGTAAGCGACACGATCGACGCGAAGCTTGCGCAGGTCCCGCGTGACCATGCGATCGAGCATCGCCTCGGCATCCGCCCCGGAGATTACGTACTTCTGCATCGGGCAGATGTCGTAGGTGCCGCAGCGGTTGCGGATGCAGAAATACTCGAACTCCGCGTCGTAGTAGTACTCGGCGAACTTGTAGCCGTTCCACGCCGCCCAGGCTTCGCGCACGTTCAGCGCCTGTTGACGCGGATAAAACGGCGAGAGCTTGAGGCGTTCGCCGGCAAAGGGGTCGTTGGCGCTCACGTGTCACTCATCCTGGAAGTCGTCTTCCGGCACGGTGTTCGTCCGGCGCAGGTCCCGCAGGATCTCGCGTGCCGCATTGGCGCCGCAGGCGGCGGACACGCCGCCGCCCGGGTGGGTCGAGGATCCGCACATGTAGAGATTCCTCACCGGCATCCGGTACTGGCCGTAACCGGGGAAAGGGCGGTTGAAGAAGAGCTGGTCGATCGTAAGCTCGCCCTGGAAGATGTTGCCTTCGGTCAGCCCGATCTCGTTCTCGATTTCGTGCGGGGTACGGACCTCCATGTGCACGATGAGATTGCGGAATCCCGGGCTGTAGCGCTCCAGCTTGTCGACGACCGCCTGGCCGAAGCGGTCGCGCTCGTCCGGCGTCCAGGGCCCGTCGGCCAGCGACGGCGGGCAGTACTGCACGAAGTTCGACATCCAATGCTGCCCCGGCGGCGCGACGGTCGGGTCCCAGGCGGAAGGAATGACCGATTCGATGAACGGGTCGTCCGACCAGCGGCCGCGCTTCCAGCAGTCGTAAGCCCGCTCCATCGTCTCGAGCGAGCCGACGAATCCCTGCCCGCCGCGATTCAGGAACGGGTTGTCAGGCACGCCCGTGAACTTCGGCAGTGCCGACAGCGCGATGTTGACCTTCCCGGAGGAACCCCGGATCTTGAAGTTTCGCGCCTTGTCGTAGATCCCGTCGGGCAGGTCCGCGCGATCCATGATGACGGTGAAGGTGCGCCGTGCGTCGAGGTTCGAGACGACGATGCGGGAGCGGATCTCCTCGCCGCTGTCGAGCACCACGCCGCTGGCCCTGCCGCCGCGCACCAGGACCCTGTGCACGCCCGACCGCGTCCGGATCTCGCCGCCGTGGCTCTGCAATGCCGAGGCGATCGCGTTCGAGATGGCGCCCATGCCGCCGCGCGCAAGTCCCCATGCGCCGATGTTGCCGTCGACGTCGCCCATCACGTGGTGCAGCAGGATGTAGGCCGACCCCGGCGACCAGACGCCGAGGGCCGTACCGATGATGCCGGGGCTGGCCATGGCCGCCTTCACCAGCTCGTTCTCGAAGTAGTCTTCCAGGAACTCCGCGGCGCTGAGGGTGAAGAAGCGGATGTACTCGTAGATCTGCTCCTCGCCGAGGGCCGCGAACTGCCGGGCCAGGTACAGGAACTCCAGGAGGTCGCGCGGCTTGATCGAGAGCGGGTCGGGCGGCGTGCGCAGCAGCGTCTTGCGGATCACCAGCGAGAAGCGCGTCAGGTCGGTCTGGAATCGTGCCATGGCGTCCGCGTCGTGCGGCGAGTGACGTCGCAGCTCACGGCGCGTGGCATGCTCGTCGTTGTAGGCAAACAGCCGCTCGTCGCGATCGCCGAAGTTCACGGTTCCGATGTAGGGCACGAGCAGCAGGCCGTGCCGGCCGAGGTCGAGATCGCGATGGATCGCCTGGCGCATCATGCTGCACACATAGGAGCAGTTCGAGTAGGTCCAGCCCTCGTGCAACTGCCGCGATACCGCGGCCCCGCCGATGTAGTCGTTCTTTTCCAGCACGACGACCTTGAGGCCGGCCTTGGCGAGGTAGGCTGCGTTGGTCAGCCCGTTATGGCCGGCGCCGATGACGATCGCGTCGTACTCGTTCATGACAGGATCCGGCGCGCGGCATTGTGTCCGGGGATGCCCGTCAGGTCGCCGCCGGGGTGACAGCCGGCACTGCACAGGTAGAGTCCCGGGATCGGCGTCGCGTATTGGGCCGCGCCATAGGTCGGCCGCATCATGAGCAGCTGGTCCAGCGCAAACTCGCCGTGATGCCAATGGCCGCCGGTGAGCCCGAATCGCGTTTCCAGGTCAGCGGGCGTGAGGAATTCCGCGTGCACGATCTGTTGCCGGATGGCCGGTGCATGGACAGCAAGCACTTCGATCAGGCGGTGGAGCACCTGGCTGCGCGCCGAGTCGGTCCAGCCGCCCTTCAGCCGGAAGGGGACATACGTGACGTGCGCGGAAAGCACGTGGCTTCCGGGCTTCGCGAGCGAGGCGTCGCGCAGGCTGGGGATGACCGCTTCCATGACCGGGTTGTCCGGGCAGTTCCCGTACTTGGCCTCGTCATAGGCGCGCTCGATCGCTTCCATCGACGGCGCGAGAATGAGCCTGCCGTCGCAATGGTCGAGGCCCTCGAACTTCGGCAGGCCGTCGAGTGCCAGGTGCAGCTTGCCGACCAGGCCTTCGCAGCGGATGCGGCGGATGCGATTCGAGAATCCGATCTCGAGGTGCCTGGTTCCGACCAGGCCGAGGAATGTGCGCTTCGGGTCGGCAGCCGATACCACCAGGTCTGCGGCAATGTGCTCGCCGCTCGCAAGGAGCACGCCCCTGGCCGCCAGGCCATCGGGGCTTCGGTCGATCTGGATGTGGTCGACGCGCGAGCTGCAACGAATCTCGGCCCCGGCCTCGTTCGCCGCCTGGCACAAGGCGCCTACGAGGCCGCCCGGACTGCTCGATAGCAATGCACGGTCTTGCGCAGCGCCATCGGCCATCCGGAACAGCCGCGTGAGCACGGCGTTGTTGGGCGACCTCGGCGCCATTTTCGAGCCGATGATGCCGTCCCAGCAGAGTGCCGCCTTGAGGCGCTCGTCGGAGAAGTGCTCATCGAGCAGGTCGCGCATGGGCAGGGACACGACGCGCAGGAACTCGCGCAGCTCCTTCTTGCCGAGCCGCCGCAGGCGGAGCGCAATATGGGCGAAAGCGAGGCCCGAGCTGATGTTCCCGTCAGCCAGGCGCGGAATCGCCCGATGCCAGAATGGGCGAAGCGCAGCGGCGAACTTCTGCATCAGCCCCAGGTAGCGCGCATACGCGTCCCGATTTATTTCATCGACCGCGTGCAGTTCGTCGCTTGCGACCACGACGGGCCGCTCCGGGCGACCGCTGAGCGCCATGATGGGCAGCGTTTCGCCGTCCGGATCGAAGCCATGCCGGACGAGATCCAGCTCATCCGCGACCTTGCGCGAGAAGTGGCCGATCGTATGGGCGACCGCGACACGAAAGCCCGAGTGAAACTCCCGGAACGCCGCCAGTCCGCCGGGAGCGTCCGCCGCTTCGAGGATCAGCACATTCCTGCCGCTTCGGGCCAGGTAAGTGGCGCAGACCAGGCCGTTGTGGCCTGCGCCGATAACGATTGCGTCATACCGCTGCAATGCGCTGGCTCCGGTGGACCTGGAGTTTTCGGCCAGCCTAGTCGGCAGGTCGGGACTCCGACTTCCCGGCCTACACGCGGCGAGTGCCTATAGGTGTGGATGTCCCGGCACGGGTCGACCCGATAGCATCCGCAATCCGGAGGTGCATCGTTGAAACCCGGTGACAGCAATCTCGGGATGAACCGGGAGATCACGCGGCGCGACCTGCTGCACGGGGTCGGAGCCCTGGCGGTTTGCGCGATCGCGCCGCACCCGGTACTCGCCCAGGGCGCGAGTTCACCACGGTCTCATTCGCCGCACGAGTATCCGCCCGCGCGGACGGGCCTGCGCGGAAGCCACCCGGGTTCCTTCGAGGTCGCGCACGGGCTGGCGCACGAAGGACGCCGTGACTGGGGCCCGGTCATGGAACCGGAATCCGGCACCTACGACCTGGTCGTCGTCGGCGCAGGCATCAGCGGACTGTCGGCCGCCTGGTTCTTCCGGAAGCAGCATCCCGATGCCCGAATCCTGATCCTGGACAACCACGACGATTTCGGCGGTCACGCCAAGCGCAACGAATTCCAGGTTGCGGGACGCCGACTCATCGGCTACGGCGGGTCGCAGACGCTCGAGGAGCCGTCGAGCTATCCGCAGACCGCGAAGTCGCTGTTGCGCGAGCTGGGCATCGAGCTGAAACGTTTCGATACCGCCTATGATCGGCAGTACTTTCGCCGCCACGGGCTCACGGGGGCCGTGTTCTTCAATCGCGCGCGCTGGGGCGCAGACCGGCTGGTGCCGCTCGACCTCGGCGGGTTGGGCTTCACCCTGCCCCTGGCGCCGTCGCGGCTGCCGGTGACCGAAGCCGTGCAGTCAATGCCGATGTCCGCAGCCGCCCGCGGCGAAATGCTCGGGCTCCTGACCGCCACGGAAGACAGGTTGAAGGGCATGTCGGTCGCGGAAAAGGAAGAGCGCCTTGCGAGCATCAGCTACCGCGAGTTCCTCGGTGAACACGTCGGGATCCGTCAGCCGGAGGTTTTTGCGGCTCTACAGGACCTGACCACCGATCTCGGTGGCGATATCGGGGCGGCGACTGCGTTCGATGCCTTGAACTACATCGGGCTGCCGGGCTACGAGGCGTCCGGCTTGCCGGACTACGGTGACGGCGAGCCGTACATCCATCACTTCCCGGATGGCAACGCCTCGATCGCGCGCTTGCTGGTGCGCCGGATGATTCCGGCAGCGGCATCCGGATCGAACATGGACGACATCGTCCTGGCGGATTTCGACTACGGCAAGCTCGATGTCGCGGGCGCGAACGTGCGCTTGCGCCTCGACAGTACCGCGGTGCAGGTCGCGAACGACGGCGATGCGCGCGGGGCGCAGGGCGTGCACGTCACTTACGTGCGTCATGGCAAAGCCGAGCGCGTGCGCGGCAAAAGTTGCGTACTGGCGTGTTACAACGCCATGATCCCGTCGATCTGCCCGGAGCTGCCGCAGGGCCAGCGTGAGGCCCTCCTGTCCGGCTTGAAGGTGCCGGTGCAGTACACGAACGTCGCGTTGCGGAGCTGGCAGGCGTGGCAGAAACTGCAGGTCGGGGCGATATCCGCGCCCGGCAGCTATCACGTGAACGCGATGCTGGATTTTCCGGTGAGCATCGGTGGCTACAGGTTCACCCGTGCGCCGGAAGACCCGATCGTCGTTCACATGGAACGTTTCCCGTACCGCATGGAGCATGGGCTCAGCAAGCGCCAGCAGCTGGCCCTGGGCCGCCACGAGATGCTCGCGGCTCCTTTCGAAGCGATCGAGCGTGCGACACGCGAACAACTGGCCGCGATGCTCGGCGACGGTGGTTTCGACCCGGCCGTGGAGATCGAGGCGATCACGGTCAATCGCTGGCCGCACGGCTATGCGAGCCGGGACTGGCTGGCGGACGCGTATTACGAGGATGGCGATGACGAGCGCTACTGGTTCGTGCGCGGGCGCAGGCGCCACGGCCGGATCGTCATCGCCAACTCCGATGCCGGCGCGTCTGCCGACGTCGAGACGGCGATCGCACAGGCGCATCGGGCGATCGGGGAGCTGGGCTGACCTGCCGGAAGGTTTGCCCGGCTAGAGCATGTCCTTGAGTTTGTAGTACAGCATGCCGAGCGCAATGATCTGGTTCCCGATCCAGCGCGAGCCGGGCAGGCGGAAGTGCGGCATGCTGGCGAAAAGGTCGAATCGTTCCAGGGTACCCGCGATCGCATCGGCGAGGACTTCGCCCATGACGTGCGTGCCATTGACACCGTGGCCGGAGTATCCCTGGCAATAATAGACGTTGCCGTGGATGCGCCCGACCGTCAGCACCCGGTTGAGCACGATGCCGATCTTGCCGCCCCACTCGTAGTCGATCTTCAGGTCCCGTAGCTGCGGATAGATCTTCAGCATGCGGGGCCGGATGTAGGAAGTGATGCTCGACGGATCGCGCCCCGAGTAGTTGCAGGCGCCGCCGTAGAGGAGCCGGCGGTCCGCGGAGAGCCGGCAATAATCGACGACGTAGTTGAGCTCGCACACCGCGACGTCCAGCCGGTTGATGCTGAGCGCCAGGTCCTCCGGCAGCGGTTCGGTTGCGATCATGTAGCTGCCGGCCGGGAAGACCAGGTTGGAGAGATGCCGCGGCTCGAGCCGGCTGTACGCGTTGCCGGCCAGGACGATGGCGTCCGCCTGGATGTTGCCCTTCGCCGTGCGCGCGATCGGCCGTGCGCCGTGCGCGATCGTGGTGACCGGAGACTGCTCGAAGATCCGCACGCCCAGCCCGCTCGCCGCGCGTGCCTCGCCGATGCACAGGTTCAGCGGGTGAAGATGGCCGTCGCGGAAGCACGCAAAGGCGCCGTGGTAAACATCGGTGCCGAGCATCTCGCTCGTCTTGTGGCGATCCCAGACCTCGTAGCGGTAGGGAAACCGGCGCTGGTCGCGTTCCTCGGCCGCCTCCTGGATGGCGGCAAGGTGTCGGGGCTTTCTCGCCACTTCGACGAAGCCATCCTTGAAGTCGCAGTCGATGCCGTATTTCTCGATGCGCTCGCGGATGATCGTGTTGCCGCGCCAGCGCATGTCCCACATGATGTCGGCGACGCCGGAGCCGTGTCTTTCCTCGATTTTCGCGAGCCCGCTGATGCCGTTGATCAGCTGGCCGCCATTGCGCCCGGACGCGCCCCAGCCGATGCGATTGGCTTCGAGGAGGGCGACCGAGTAACCGCGCTCCGCGAGCGTCAGTGCCGTCGCGACGCCGGTGAATCCGCCGCCCACGATGCAGACATCGGCGGTGTGGTTCCCGTCGAGCTCCGGGTACGCAGTCTTCTCGCTGGCCGTCGCGGCATAGTAGGAGCGCGTGTGCTCCTGCCGCTGGCCGCCGGCGCTCATGCTTCAGGACTCGCGGATGACACGGGTCATCCTGCCGACTCCTCGAAGCGTCGGAGATCGTCCGTGATTTCGTGCCACGGCGCCTTCGATCCGACCCACGCGTGATAGCCCGCCGGATGCGGCGGGTTGCCTTCGATCGCGCTCATGCTGAGGTACAGCATCGCAGGTTCGGTGTTCGATGCGACCAGGATCGTCGATCCGCAGTCTGCGCAGAATACGCGATCATTCTTGGCCGACGACGCATAGGTCCTGGTCCCTGATTCCCCGGCGAGGTAGCGGAATCCCGCGCGCTCGACGCCGGCGAACGTCGCGTAAGCCGCGCCATGCAGTCGGCGGCATTGCGAGCAATGGCAGTGGGAGAAGTCCAGTATCTCTCCGTCGACTTCGAAGCGGACTCGCCGGCATTCACAGTGTCCACGAATCAACGTCCGGCTCCGGGAGATCGATCCGCAGATCATATAGACTCGGCGCTGCAACAAGAATCCATGCCTACAGGGAAGGACGCGGACCGTTCCGGCGCTGTCCTAGGGTGTCGGTTCCTCCCAACCGGGATCGCGAAACGAGTGACTGCAGAGCCATGACGCCATCGGAAGCACGAGCCTGGCTGGCCGAACGCCGGATCGAGTGGGTCGAGTTGTCGACCCCGGACATGGCCGGCAACTCGAGGGGAAAGCTGCTGCCCGTCGCACAGTTCGAGGCGATGGAGTTCAGGCTGCCGATCGCAGTGTTCGGCCAGACGATCCACGGCACCTATCACATGACCGAGGGCAACTTCGTGGACCGGGACATGACCGTCATTCCCGACCTCGACACGCTGCGCATCGTGCCATGGGCGGCCGAGCCGACGGCGTCGGTGCTGATGGATGCCAGGACGAACGACGGGCGCCCGGTGGATGTCGCTCCGCGTTTCGTGCTCAAGCAAATGATCGCGCGCTTTTCCGCGCGCGGCTGGACTCCGATCGTCGCACCTGAAGTCGAGTTCTATCTCCTGGCCGGCAAGCCGGGCGACGGCGAATTGTGGGACGCCACCAGCCCGTACGGAACGGAAGAACTGCAAGGCAGCGGCGGCTTTTTCCAGCGGCTGAGCGAATACTGCCGGGCGCAGCGGATCGAACTCGGCGCTGTGTCCCAGGAACTCGGCCGCGGCCAGTTCGAGGTGAATTTTCAGCACGGAGACCCGCTGCTGCTCGCCGACAGCGTCTTCTACTTCAAGCGCACGCTCAAGCACCTGGCGCGCGAGTCCGGGATGCGCGCGACATTCCTGGCCAAGATCGATGGCGACAAGCCGGGCAGCTCGATGCACGTGCACCAGAGCGTATGCGCCAAGGATGGAGAAAACATCTTCTCGAACGCCGATGGCTCCCCGTCGAAATCTTTCGGCGCTTATCTCGGCGGCCTGCAGCGATTCATTCCCGAGTTGCTGCTGATTTTCGGTCCGTATCCGAACTCCTATCGGCGCCTGCGCAGTCACTGGTCCTCGCCGGTGAACCTCGAGTGGGGCATCGACAACCGCTCGGTCGGCCTCAGGATTCCCGAATCCCCGGCTGCCAGTCGTCGGATCGAGAACCGCCTGCCGGGCAGCGACGTCAACCCCTATCTCGCGTTCGCCGCCTCGCTCGGCTGTGGATGGATGGGCATGGAACAGGGCCTCGCGTGCACGGCGCCGGTGTCAGGTTCGGCTTTCGAACTGCCATTTGCGCTGCACCGCCACACTTACCAGGCGATCGATGCGTTTCGGGGGAGTCGCGCAGTGCGCGATCTCCTGGGCGACGAGTTCGTGTCGCTCTACTCGGCGCTGAAGCAACTGGAGTGCCACGAGTTCGAGGAGAGAATTCCCGATTGGGAATGTGACGGGCTTTCCGGAATCGTCTGAGATACTCGCGCTCGACATGGTCACGAACTACGACGCCCTGGTCATCGGCGGCGGCCACAACGGCCTGACCGCCGCGGCCTATCTCGGCAGGGCCGGCCTCAAGGTGCTGGTGCTGGAGCGGCGCGCTGTCCTCGGCGGCGCCGCGGTGACCGAGGAGTTCCACCCCGGCTATCGAAACTCCGTCGCCTCGTACACCGTGAGCCTGCTGCGGCCGGAGGTGATCGAGGAGCTGGAGCTGAAGCGCCACGGCTATGAGGCGGTGCGAATGCACGGGCACCTCAGCCTGCTGCAGGACGGGAGCGCGCTGCTGCTGAGCGGCGATGAGGCGCACGATCGCGCTGCGGTTGGCCGCTTCTCCGCCCGCGACTACGACAACATGCAGCGCTTCCATGCCGCCGTGGACCGGGCAGGGCAGGTGATCCGTGCGCAGTGGCTGAAGCCGCCGCCTGCGCTCGGCGGCGGCATCATGGACTTGCTGACGCTGCTGCCCGCGGGGCGCGCGATTCGCGGTCTTTCGCTCGAGGACCGTCACCTCCTGATGCAGCTGCTGACCTCGCCGGCGAACCAGATCGCGGAACGCTGGTACGAGAGCGAGGCGATGCGCAACATCACCGCCGGTCACTGCGTTTCCGGCAACTTCGCGAGCCTCGATGCGCCGGGTTCCGCGATCCCGTACTTCCACCACGCACTCGGCGAGTTCGAGGGCGAGCGCGGCGCCTGGGGTCACGCCCGTGGCGGCATGGGGGCCATCACCCAGGCGATGGCCGCTTCCGGCCGCGCGCACGGCGTGGAGCATCGCACGAGCGCCGCCGTGGAGCGCATCCTGCTGGAAGGCGGCCGCGCCGTCGGCGTTCGGCTGGAAGGCGGCGAGGAGTTCCGCGCGCGGCACGTGCTCGCCAATACCGATCCGAAGCGGACGTTCCTGAAGTTCGTCGGCCGCGAGAATCTGCCGGCGGGTTTCGCCGATGGCATCGAGCGGCTGCGCATGGGCCATGCGACCGTGCGCGTGAACCTGGCGCTGTCCGGCGCGCCGGAATTCGCGGCGCTGTCGGGGGCGGAGGCTGACCTCGCCCGGGGCGGATCCATCACGATCTTCCCGACGCGGGAACAGATCGAGATCAACTACCGCGCCGCGCTCGCGGGCCGGATCATCGACGAGCCTTATCTCGACCTGCGCATTCCCTCGGCCATCGACGACACGCTGGCGCCGCCCGGGCACCACGTGATGAGCCTGATCGGCAAGTACTACCCGTACCGGTTGGCCGATGGGCAGAGCTGGGACGACATCGGCGCGAACGTGGCCGAGCGAATCCTGGCGACCCTCGAGAAGTATTTTCCGAACCTGCGGCGGCTCATCGTCGGGCGCCAGTTCCTGACGCCGCTCGACCTGGAGAGGGTTTTCGGCCTCACCGAGGGCGACATCTTCCATGGCCGCCACGATCTCGACCAGATTTTTGGCCTGCGCCCGCATCCGCAGGCGGCGCAGTTCGCGACGCCGATCCCCGGGCTCTATCTCTGCGGTTCCGGTGCCCATCCCGGCGGTGCGGTGTCCGGCGCGCCCGGCCGGAATGCCGCGATGCGGGTGATCAAGGACGCGAAGCGACGGCGGTAGCGCGGTCTGCGCTACTGCGGCGGCGCGGCGATCCGGCCGACCATCGCCAACGGCTGGCCCTCGACGGCCGGCGGCGTGCCGATGACATAGTTGACGATGCCCGCGAATGGCGCGCGCACGTCGGCGATCTTCGCCCCGAACGGATCGAACAGCTCGCCGAGCAGGCCGCCCTCGGCGACTGCGTAGCCGTCACGGACGGTGGCCCGAAATATTCCGTTCGTCGGGCTCGTGATCACCCGATAGTCCTTCAGCCACACGACGCCGGGGTTTGACGGTGGCGCACCCTCGAGCATCCCAAGGTGGCGCATCAGGTTCCGGATGCCGTGCTCCGCCAGCGCGATGTGGCCGTCGTCGTTGAGGCCCATCTGCCCGGTCTCGGTGGTGATCGCCGGAATGCCGCGTGCCAGAGCGGTCTGGTCTACGTATTTCGTTGCCTCGCCCTCGATGACCCGTGCGTCGTCGATGACGATGTGATCGAGGCCGAAGGCCAGCGCCATGCCGCGGGTGGCCGCGTCGAGCTTCGCGTCGCCGGTCACCGGCATATAGACGTAGGGCCGCAGGGCCTCATTGCCGTCGCCGGCGTGCAGGTCGACCAGGAAGTCGGCGTTCGCGATGACCTCGGTCGTTATGACGTGGGCGATGCGCTCGCTGAGCGTGCCGTCGGTCCGTCCGGGAAACACGCGATTGAGGTTCTTGCCGTCGGCGGGGCTGGTGTAGATCGTGCGGCCGTAGAACGAGGGCGGATTCGCGATATGCACCAGGATGAGCGTGCCGCTGAGCGCCTGCGGGTCGATGGACTGCCGCAGCCGCTGCAACGCGCTGATACCGGGGTACTCATAGCCGTGCACGCCGGTGACCAGCGCCAGTACCGGGCCGTCGCGTGTCCCGCGGATGAGCGAGACCGGGATGCGCGCGCCGACGCCGCCGGACTCGGGGACCTCCAGGTACCCCGACACCGCTTCGCCCGGGCCGGCGCGCAGGGCTCCCAACCGCTCGAGCGCGCGGGCGTCCGCGGCATTTGCCAATGACCCGCACACCAACATCACGCGCAACAACATACCCATGGAACTCGTCTCCGGTGTCTTCATCACAAGCCGAGCACCAGGCGCAAGCCCTTCTCGACCTGGGTCATGACTGCCGCCGGAAGCGGCCGCACGCGCTCCGTCAGCAGCGCCTTGTCGATCGTCAGGACCTGAGACACGTTCACGACCGAGGGCCTGGAAAGGCCCGTCTCGACCTTGGACGCCCGGACGTTTCCCGGCGCCTCGGCCAATGCGAGGTTCGAGGTGACTACCGCGACGACGGCGGTCGACATTCGGCTGGCGTTGAATGGGTCGGACTGCATGACGAGCACCGGCCGCCGGAATCCGGGCCCGGAACCGGAGGGCGGCGGCAACGATGCCCACCAGACTTCACCACGCTTCATCGACCAGATGCTCGAGCTGCGCGTACCTGAGCGCCGCGTCGACCGTCGACGACCGCTTGCCATAGACGGCATCGAGTCGGGCAGTAAGCGCCTTGGACCCGCGCGTGCCGACGTAGGCGGCGATCGCCTCGGCGTACAGTTCGCTGCGCGACTTCTTGAGCTTGCGCGCCAACATCTCCGCGGCACGGAATACGGGATCGGGCAGGGAAATCGCGACTTTCATGCCGGACATGGTATCACCATGGGTATTACCCGATCCATGCCAGTGTGCACCGGGCACGGCTTCGGCGTGATGCGCATATTGATGGCAAGCGCGCGCTTTGTGCCAAGATGACCCCCGGCTGATCAGGGGAGCGCATGGTCGAGACAATCGAGGCCGTCAATTCCTGGCTGAACGGTTACGTCTGGGGCGCGCCGCTGATCGTGCTCCTGATCGGCACGGGCGTCCTGCTCACGATCCTCACGGGCGCGGCGCAGTTCCGCTACCTCGGGCGGGCGCTCAGGGAAGTGCTCGGCAAGCTCACGCACAAGGGCAGCGGTGCGGGCAGTGTCCCGCCGTTCCAGGCCGTGGCCACGGCGCTCGCCTCGACCGTCGGGGTCGGCAACATCGCCGGCGTCGCCACCGCGATCTTCCTCGGCGGGCCGGGCGCGCTGTTCTGGCTCTGGGTCTCGGGAATCCTCGGCATGTGCACCAAGTACGCCGAGATCGTGGTCGCGATGCACTACCGGGAGCGGGACGCGGACGGCACGATGCGCGGCGGTGCGATGTACGTCCTGAAGAACGGCCTCAAGATGCCGTGGCTCGGCGCGATCTTCGCGCTGCTGACCTCGCTCGCCGCGTTCGGCATCGGCAACATGGTGCAGGCCAACTCGGTGGCCGATGCGCTGCACACGACGTTTGGCCTGTCTCAGTCGACCACCGGCATCGTGCTGGTCCTGCTCACCGGCACCGTCATCCTCGGCGGCATCAAGCGCATCGGCAAGGTGACCGAGCTGCTCGTGCCGTTCATGGCGCTCTTCTATCTCCTCGGCGGCATCGTCATCCTGGTCCTCAACGCTTCGAAGCTGCCCGGCATCTTTGCGCTCGTATTCGAGAGCGCGTTCAGCGGCTCGGCCGCGGCCGGCGGCTTCGCCGGCAGCACGATCGCGATGGCGATGCGTTACGGCATCGCGCGCGGCCTGTTCTCGAACGAGGCGGGTCTCGGGTCGGCGCCGATGGTGCATGCGGCCGCCAACACCGACCATCCCGTGCGCCAGGGGCTCTACGGCATCTTCGAGGTGTTCGTGGACACGATGCTGATCTGCACGGTGACCGGTCTCGCGATCCTCGTGACCGATACGTGGACGTCGGGTTCGACGGGCGCCGCGCTCTCGGTGCGCGCGTTCGAGACCGGGCTGCCCGGCACCTGGGGCGACGTCGTCGTCACCGGCGGGCTGGTCCTGTTCGCGTACTCGACCGTCATCGGCTGGAGCTACTACGGCGAGACCGGCGTCGTGTACCTGTTCGGTGCGAAGGCTGCGGTGCCGTACCGGCTCGCCTGGCTCGTGTTCATCTATTTGGGGTCGGTCGGTTCGCTGCACCTCATCTGGGACGTGGCGGACACGCTCAACGGCCTGATGGCGATCCCGAACCTGATCGCCGTGCTGGGCTCGATCCCGCTGCTGCTGCGGCTGCAGAAGGAATTTTTTGCGGGGCCGGGGAAGAGCTGAGGCACCGGGCGAAGCCGGTCATCTTCGCCGCACAGGTCGCCCGCGACGCGGATGCGCGGGCAGCTCGATGTCCGTGAGAACGTAAGCTGCGAGTTCGTCGGAGATGCGGAGGGTGAACGGGTTGCGCACGGTCACGCCTCCGTACACCGCGCCATCCTGCAGGTCCTCGGTTAGCAGCACCGCACACCCTTGCAACTGAGCCGATGCGACGATCTGGCAGTCCCACCAGTTGAGGCGATGCCGCTGCTCGATCTCGAAGGCGCGGTGGAGTACCGACTCGTCGATCGGCTGCGGCTTCCAGGCCACGAGGCTCCGCACGTAGTCCCACGCGATCGCTGGGGGAGGTGCCGGTTCGAGGCGTCGCATGAGCGTGACGTAGCACTCGCCCAATACCTGCAGGCTCGTGCGACCGGTCTGATCACGCCAGACGCGGTCGATCCACTGCGCGGCAACGGGCTGCTTCTCCGCCTCGTGCGCCTGCCGTGCGTAGACGAATACGTTCGTATCAACGAATACGGTTGCGATCGGCATAGAGCTCTGCGCGCGCGGGGTGCCGGCCACCGACCCAGTCGGCATCGAATGGTTTGATGGCCTGGAACCGGCGCATCGCTTCGGCGTACTCGCGTGTGCCGGACATGTGCTGCCTCAGCAGCTCACCCAGCAGGCGCGAAACGCTCTTTCCCTGTTTGGCCGCGTGGACGCGCACCCAGGCAGCGGTCTTTTCATCGAGCGTGACGGTGATGTTCTTCATCGGATCGTCCGCAATCGGGGGCGTACAATATACACGAAGATCGTGTAATTAAGAATCGATTGGAGAGGCGACGAAACCGGCGTCGTGTAGCCGGGGAAGGCCTGGCGAAGAGGCAAATTCGTGACGGGCGTAGCAGGGTCGGGGACTTTGCGCGCGAGTTCTGCGGCGCGGGCCGCCAGCGCGGCCGACAGCCATTGTCAGACTGGATCCCTCGCGTTACCTCGGGGAGCCCCCTCCATGAGCGACCGCAAGGTGATCCCGTTCCGCAAGCGGCCTCCGTCGCCCGTGCAACTCGCGATGTTTCAACAGATGACGCGTCATTGGCATCCGGACATGCGCCGCCTGATCTGCCCCGAGTACGAAAAGCCGGAAAGAGACCCGCCGACGCGCTAGCGTCGGACGGACTTTCCCGCCTCCGGCCGCCCTCGTCGCAGGGCCCATTTTCCATTGGGACTGCGATTCGACCGGGCGTAGACTCCGGCAAACAACGACACGTTTGCAGGAGTCGACATGGCCAAGTCCAAGAACCCGAATTTCCTGATCCTCTGGGGCGACGACATCGGACAGTCGAACCTCAGCATCTTCACGAAGGGAATGATGGGCTATCGAACGCCCAACATCGATCGCATCGCTGAAGAAGGCATTCTCTTCACCGATTACTACGCCGAGCAGAGTTGCACCGCGGGCCGCGCGTCGTTCATCACCGGGCAAAGCGGCCTGCGCACCGGCCTGACGAAAGTCGGCCTGCCGGGCGCGGAGCTCGGCATGCGCGCCGAAGATCCGAACATCCCAGAGCTGCTCAAGGACCTCGGCTACGCGACCGGCCAGTTCGGCAAGAACCACTTCGGCGACCGCGACGAGCACCTGCCGACGATGCACGGCTTCGACGAGTTCTTCGGCAACCTCTATCACCTGAATGCCGAAGAAGAGCCCGAACAGCGGGACTATCCGAGCGACAAGGATTTCCCTGGCTTCAAGAAGAAGTTCGGACCGCGCGGCGTGTTGCACTGCTGGGCCGACGGCAAGGGCGGGCAGAAGATCGAGAACACGGGTCCGCTGACCAGGAAGCGCATGCAGACCTGCGACAGCGAGTTCCTCGCCGCAGCGAAGAAGTTCATCAAGAAGGCCGACAAGGACGGCACGCCGTTTTTCGTCTGGTTCAATACCTCGCACATGCACTTCCGCACGCACGTCGAGGACAAGGTGCGCGGCCAGTCCGGGCGCTGGCAGTCGGAGTACCACGACTGCATGATCGAGCACGACAAGCACATCGGCGAGATGCTTGCCCTGCTCGATGAGCTCGGCATCGCCGACAACACGATGGTCATGTACAGCACCGACAACGGCCCGCACATGAACTCGTGGCCGGATGCCGGCATGACGCCGTTCCGCAGCGAGAAGAACTCGAACTGGGAGGGTGCCTACCGCGTGCCGTGCATGGTGCGCTGGCCGGGCGTGATCAAGCCGGGCACGGTATGCAACGACATCGTGAGCCACCTCGACTGGCTGCCGACGATCGTCGATGCCGCCGGCGATCCCGCCATCAAGGAAAAGCTCAAGAAGGGCCACAAGGCGAACGGCAAGAAGTTCAAGGTGCACCTGGACGGCTTCAGCCTGGTGCCGTATCTCAGCGGCAAGGCAAAGAAGCCGGATCGCAAGGGTTTCCTGTACTTCACCGACGACGGCGACCTGGCGTGCCTGCGTTTCGACAACTGGAAGTTCGTGTTCATGGAACAGCGCGCCCGGGGCACGCTGCAGATCTGGGCCGAGCCGTTCGTGACCTTGCGGATACCGAAGATCTTCAATCTGCGCACGGATCCGTATGAACGGGCTGACGTCACGTCGAACACTTACTACGACTGGCTGCTCGATCGTGCCTTTCTGCTCGTCCCCGCGCAGGCCGGCGTCGCGGATTTCCTTGCGACGTTCAAGGAGTTCCCGCCGCGACAGAAGGCCGCGAGTTTCGGCGTGGACCAGGTGATCGAGAAGATGACGGAGGCGGCAGGCGGAGGCCAGCGCTGAGGCGAGCCTGATGCGGCTCAGCGCTCGACGAGTTTCTGCTGCTGCTCGGGGTATCGCGACCCCTGCACGGTGATCCGCGCCGTCGCCGCCTCGATCGCGCGCAGGTCATCGGGCGTGAGTGCGAGACCGGGTGCGCCCAGATTCTCCTCGAGACGGTGCCGCTTCGTCGTCCCGGGAATCGGCACGACCCACGGCTTCTGCGCCAGCAGCCAGGCGAGTGCAACCTGCGCCGTGGTCGCACCTTTCGCGGCGGCCATTCCTTCCAGCACGTCCACGAGCTTGAGGTTTGCCGTGCGCGCTTCCTGCGAGAAGCGGGGCACGAGGTTGCGGAAATCGCCCGGGACAAACGTCGTATCCTGCTTGATGGCGCCCGCCAGGAAGCCCCGCCCGAGCGGGCTGAAGGGCACGAATCCGATGCCCAGCTCTTCCATCGCAGGCAGGATTTCCGCCTCCGGCTCGCGCCACCAGAGGGAGTACTCGCTCTGCAGTGCCGCGACGGGCTGCACGGCGTGGGCGCGGCGAATCGTCCTGATGCCGGCCTCGGACAGCCCGAAGTGGCGCACCTTGCCGGCCTGGATGAGGTCCTTGACGGTGCCGGCCACGTCTTCGATCGGCACCTCCGGGTCCACGCGATGCTGGTAGAAGAGGTCGATGACGCCCGTCCTCAGCCGCTTCAATGACGCCTCCGCGACATCCCGGATGTGTTGAGGCCGGCTGTCGAGCCCGATCTCCCGGCCGGTCGCCGGATCGATCTTGAAGCCGAACTTGGTCGCGAGAATCACTCGGTCGCGCACCGGCGCGAGCGCCTCGCCGACGACCTCTTCGTTCACGTAGGGCCCGTAGACTTCCGCGGTGTCGAAGAACGTGACCCCGCGCTCGACCGCCGTGCGGATCAGTGCGATTGCCGCCGGCTTGTCGGTGGCGGGGCCATAGCCGGAGCTGAGGCCCATGCAGCCCAACCCGATCGCCGAGACTTCGAGGCCGCTCTTGCCGAGACTGCGCTTGTGCAGGGCTGCCATGTCAGATCCCCGCGTACCAATCGTAGTCGCCCTGATCTTCCCAGTAGCCCCCACGGCCGCGTCCGATCGTTTCGAGGCTGCGAACGGCCTCGACGCGCATGACGAACTTCGCGTGCTTGTATCCCAACTGGCGCTCCACCCGCAGCCGCAATGGAGCGCCATGGCCCATCGGCAGGTCCTTTCCGTTCATGCCGTAGGCGAGGATCGTTTGCGGATGGAAGGCGTCGACAAGGTCGATGCTTTCGTAATATTGCGTGCCCCGGAAATCGTCCGCGCAATGAAAGACGATGAAGCGCGCGTCCGGATGGAGCTGTGCCCGATCGAGTAATGCTGCGAGCGGCACGCCGGTCCACTGGCCGATCGCGCTCCAGCCTTCCACGCAGTCATGCCTCGTGATCTGCGTTCGCGCAGGCATCCGGCGCAGGCTCGCGAGCGAGAGCGATTGCGGCGCGTCCACGAGGCCGTCGATGACGAGATGCCAGTGGGTGAAGCTCTCCGCGGCATGACGCTGGTATTCCGCGGATGCGGGGCGCGTGTTCCCGTTGGTCCGGAACTGCGGCGAAAGCTGCGATTGCGGATATTCAGTTGCCATGGCCGACGCGCCGATCAGTCTTTGCACGCGGTAGGAAAGCCACTCCCCGGTGCCCAAGAAACCCCGGAAGGCGGGGCTCTGCCCCAGGCGATCACACGCGGACAACAGGGGTGTCGATACGGCGAGACCCAGTCCGGCCAGCAGCCGTCTTCTCGAGAGCCTTTCTGTCACGGTACTTTGTCTCGCGGCAGCCGATAACGTCCGGTGATCATCGACCGAATTTCGTTGACGGGACCCGAAAGTGCGACCATCGCCAGGTGAACAAGAATGAAGGAAACCAGGGCCATCGCGCTTATGAAGTGGATCGAGCGTGCCGACTGACGTCCGCCGAGCAGCTCGGGAAGCCATCCCACGCTCGCGTTGAGTGCCGGAGACATCGCCATTCCCGACAGCACCATCAGGGGCAGCAACACGAGCAACACGGCGACGTAGCTGAGCTTCTGCAGCGTATTGTAGTTGCGTGCCTC
>Ga0187894_10002899_pt1 | contig 19891 bp, 23 predicted proteins | sample GBC1701081metaG_FD_136650 | JGI IMG/M metagenome (GOLD analysis project Ga0187894, IMG submission 136650) | White microbial mat communities from a lava cave in the Kipuka Kanohina Cave System on the Island of Hawaii, USA - GBC170108-1 metaG ...
GCGAACGGCTTGCCCGTGAAGACATCGACCTGCTTGAAGCGTAGCGGCATGGCGACCTCCGGCGGCTGTAGCCACGACATACGGTCGTCCCTTTCAGCCGGCAACACCAGAGTTGTCAGGGCACAAGCCACGACATCCAGTATCGCTCCGGCGAGGGCCGCCTTTGCACGGCGCGAGAGGCATGAGAAGAGATGCCGTTAATTGGCAAGTTAACGGGCACACATGTCTGGTGTCACAGTACTCACGGGTCCCGAACGTCGTCGTCGATGGTCGGCGTTAGAGAAAGCAGGCATTGTCGACGAGAGTGATCGTCCCGGGGCGATTGTGGCAGCGGTGGCGCGCCAACACGGCGTGCATCCCAACCTGCTCCACCATTGGCGACAGCAGGCGCGCGAGGGGCGCCTAGGCGGCGAAGTGTCGGCGGCGTTTGTGCCGGTCGAGATCACCTCGTCGCCAGCAGCGGTATCGACGAGCCCGGCGGGATCGGCATCATTGGTCCCTGCGCGACGTCCAAGGTCTGGCATGATCGAGATCGAGCTTGGTAACAGTTGTCGCGTGCGGGTTGACCGTGACGTCGATGCCGACGCGCTGCGTCGCGTACTCGACGTTCTGAGGCGGCGATGATTCCTATCGCCAGTGACGTGCGGGTATGGATCGCGACGGGTCACACGGATATGCGGCGCGGCATGCGCAGCCTGGCATTGACGGTGCAGGAGAGCTTGAAGCGCAATCCGCACGCTGGCGATCTGTACCTGTTTCGGGGTCGCGGCGGCGACCTGATCAAGATCCATTGGCATGACGGGCTGGGGCTTTCTCTGTATGCCAAGCGTCTGGACCGTGGCAAGTTCATCTGGCCGTCGGTCGCGGGTGGCGCGGTGTCGATCACGGCGGCGCAGAACCCAACAAAATCAACGGTCAAGGTTTTGTCTCAGAAGGGTTCTTTTTGCGACATCCAATTGGCACACCGCGCCGAGCTTGACCCGAGCCATAATCTGAGAAATTTGCCATTCTTTGTCATAATCAGGCAGACAAATACTTAGTCCAAAAAATAGAACTAACCTCCAATTAAGAATGGTAGATAAAGTATACCAAGAAAAATAAAGAAAGTCTGATTATTATTCTTAGTATTACATGACATGTGGATCGCGGCGGGTTGCCGTGCTCCTCCTGCCAGAGCGCTATGACGCCGGCATTCCGCCGGCGGCGTCAAGTCGGTCAATCGCTGTAGGGGCAATCCCAGTCACACCATTCGGTGCCGGCCAGCGCGCACGTACCGTCCGCCTGCAGGCCGCAATCGCTGAATTCGGCATCCGCGTCGTCGTACGACAGTCCGCCGTTTGGATCCATATGCCGCGCCATCGCGCACTCAATCATGAATTTGAACGTCGCTTCTTCGTCGAGTTCTGCGGGCCGTTCGCGTTGATCCATTCAGCGAGGCGATCGATCCGATCGTCGAGATCGTCCGTGCCTGTGATCAGCATCCAGCCATCGGCGATCTCGTGAAATCCTTCCCTCATGATGGCCACCCCTCAAATCCCCGTGTTTCCCCTGGCGACGTCAAGCCGCGCTTGAAACGCCCCATATAGCCGAAGCGTCATGCGGTCGGCACGCCGACCGGCGACGGCGCTGTGCCAGTCGATGCCGCTGATTTGGCGTGCGGCCCAATGAGCTGCATCGGGGTTCGCGCTGGCGACAATGATGCCGGCACCACCGCGTCGCGCTAGTGCGCGAAGGTGCGATTCCTCCCACCGACGGTGGCGGAGTCCGGAATGTCGAGCGGTTTTGCAACGGCGGTAGTCGGTACCGACAGATAGCAGTAATCGGGATACCGCCACTCGCCGTTCGAGAGAGCATCGTCCACGACCTGGCGGTAAGGGATACGACACCCCTCGGGCGCGATAATTCGAATGCGAACGATAGTTGACGCCTTCATGATGGCCACCCTAAAAAACCCTCTGCGCCGCGGCAGGGCACGATGGGTTCGAAGCGCTGCGGCTCGAGCATCGACCATGCCCACATGTGTGACACCCCACAGCTCTGCTGCCTGTCAGCTGTCGCCAAACAGTGTCCGGTTGAATATGTCATAGGCCCTCTGAAAGGACTCATACTCGGCAGTGGGGATCGGCTTAGCCATTGTATCGTACCTTACAATTTGTATTGCCGCCGCTACACGTCCAGCTTCAAAGCCGCGACCAACACGCTGTAATCCCGCAGCAGATGGGCATGCGCCTCACGGCTGACCTTGATGGTCTCGGTCCCCGCCCGCACCTGGGCCGAGCCCGCATGCAGGTCGTCGAACTCTGCCGTTGTCGTAGCGAGTTTTCCGGCCAACCCCGGCCGTTGCTGGCTCACAACACGCTCTCCCCATCGCCATACTCACCATCCCAACCATCATCCTCGCCATTATCGACCGGTTCATCCGTCCAATAATCCGGGTCGTCGAAGATCTCCGGCCGATACGTCGCCCGCGCCTGGCGCTCGCGCCGCTCCAGCCCGCTCCCGCACGGACATTCCTGCCGCGCACGCCCCACCCGCATCACACCCTCCACGCTCGCGCAGCGTTCCCGCCCCCTGTGGGCGTCCGATTGCGCAGCAACCGGACTGCCCCTCGGCGAGAGCCGGAGGGTGAAGCGGCAAGGGGTGTGGTGGGGGGAGGGGGATCACCCGATCTGGCAGCGTAGCGAAGATCGGGGACACCCCTGCCACACGACGCCATCGGCGGCGCCGGCCCCTTGCCGCGAGGGAACCCGCGGTGCCCTCAACGCCGCGCACCGGCGCGGCCAGCAAAAGACGCTTGTCATCGGTCCATGCACAGTGCCGGCGCCGCAGGCGGCGCCGTCCGCCCTCACCCGCAGGGCCCCTGGGGACGGCGACGAGCGGCCGCCATACCACCGGCCCCTGCCGGCGCGGGCGATTGCCGGTCAGGCATCGTGACCGCAGCAAAGGCGCATAAGGTTTTATACCCGGCGGGCATCTGAACTCGTCGTTCTCGAGCAGGATCCCGCAGCTCCGGGCCTCAGCTCCTCAGCATCAATACAATGCCGATCACACTAACATCAAATCAAACGCCCCCCGACACCGCACCAAACACCCCGCCACGATCGCCAGGCCCGCCGTCCCGCTCGTTCCGGGGTTGCGCGCCGCCACGGGATATCCAGACTGCTGTTATTTTCCTGGCGCCGGGCGTATCGCGAGGGTCGCTTGGGCGGCGATGTTGCGCCGGCCTTTGTGCCGGTCGCTATCACCTCAACGGCGCCGGCGGCAGCGCAGAACGTGTCGCGATCGGCCGTCGGGTTGCCGGCATGGCGAGCGCGGTCGGGCCTGATCGAGATCGAGCTTGGTGACAGCTGTCGCGTGCGGGTTGACCGAGACGTCGATGCCGACGCGCTGCGTCGGGTTCTGGAAGTTCTGAGGCAGCGATGATCCCAGTACCGACAGGCGTGCGCGTGTGGCTGGCGACGGGTCACACCGACATGCGTCGGGGCTTCCCGTCGCTGGCCTTGCAGGTGCAGGAGGTACTCAAGCGTGATCCGGTGGGAGGCCATCTGTTTTGCTTCCGCGGCCGCAGCGGCAATTTGTTGAAGGTGATCTGGCATGACGGCCAGGGTGCCTGTCTTTTTTACAAAACGCCTTGAGCGAGGCCGGTTTTGTGGCCGACACCGGCCGATGGAGCGGTGTCGATCACAGCGGCGCAGCTTGGTTATCTTCTGTCCGGCATCGACTGGTGCCATCCGCAAGAAACCTGGCGGCCGACCGCGGTCGGGTGAGGTTTGTCCTTGCAAAAGCCGGCGCCCATGATTCACTGCGCCGGTGTCGTCCACATCGCTTCCCTCCGATCTTGCCGCCGCGCATGCGATGATCCTGACCGAGCGTGCGGGGCGGATTAAGGCCGAGGCGGATCTGTCGAGCCATGAAGCGCTGATCGCACATCTGCAGCTGATGATCGCCAAGCTGCAACGTCAACAGTATGGACAACGCTCGGAACGCACGGCCCACCTCATTGGCCAGCTCGAGCTGCAACTGGAGGAGCTCGAGGCCGGCGCGAGCGAGGACGAACTGGCAGCCGAGACCGCCGCGGCCAGGGCGTCGACGGAGCGCTCATTCAAGCGCAGGCGGCCCGTGCCATGACAAGGGCGCCGCAAAAGCCGCCTGACCTGGACGCTCCATCTTAATACTTCCCTGCTCCGGCCGCCCCCCGACAATCGCGCGGCCTTCGGCGGATGCGTACGGCTCTTCGTTGATCGGCCTCACCGCGCCACTGGACAGCGCCTTGCGGCGCCAGGCAAACAGCTGCGACGCGTCGATCCGATGGGTGCGCGCTATCGCCGACACGTTGGCTCCTGGCGCAAACGTTGCGACCACGATCCGCTGTTTCTCCTCCGCAGACCAACGCCGAGCATTCCGCTCCGGACTCACCGCCAGCCGTGCGGCTTCTCCCGTGAGAACTTCGTAACTCCTAGCGTTGGACATAGGTTCAGCCATATGATTTTCCAGAAACATCAGCCTGGAGAATCTGCACAACACCGATCGACACCGCTACGTGGGTGCGCCTACACGCTTACGTTCCAGGGCATGAGGTTGTCGATTTTTGTGATAGGCCAACGCTGAGGCCCGTGTTCTCGGAAAACAGCGTCTAATCAGGTTTTTCCACCTCGGCAATAATATTGGTGATGTACTCTTGTGGCTCTATACCTCGAACTAACGAAGCTCCCAGCTCTGCCTTGTAACTCGATATCAGTTCATACATCTGCTTGTCATCCAAGTGCATCTTTTTCGCCAACCAACAGATTTGGGCAACTCTAATCGCACCATTTACATACAACCAACGAAAGGGCTCCACGTCCGTACACAGAAGACAAAACAAACCCTTCAAATCTGATGCATTTTTTATCAAGGGAAACAGTTTTGTCTGCAATCCTGTTCGAACTCGCTCAGCGAGCACATCATCCGACATCGGAAACCAGAGTGACGAACGCGGGTCCCAACCTGCCAGTTTTCCAAAAGAGAAACTCATTGTATAGTATGACCACTTGCTGTGGCGATAAACAGGACCGCCATACAGGCGGACGCACCTGATTGCGAAATCCTCCGCCTTATTGTTGAGGAATCCAAAGTCACAGCGGAGGGCTGCGCGATCAGCTCCCCAAAAGGAATAAGAAAACAGATGCTCTACGTCATCATTACTATTAGTGAGTCTAAATAGCATTGATGACACTCTGCTATATCCTTGCTCAGATAGAACTGAGTTTATAACCGCTTCACGTGCCATGATAGCTCCTCACACACTAGGAACTACGACCAGCGAGAAAGCCCTTTACTAAAAGGCTCAAGGTCTAGCTTCGCCGGGCATTCTGCCATGTTGCATTGGTATTCCTGCAGCTCGCAAAGTATTTCTTAGTTGAACACCACGCCAATCCAACATCCCACAGCCAAAGCAGTATCCTACATAACCCACTCCCTGAACGAGTACTCCGGTATTTGTGGTGCCTCCCCCATATTGGAATATACCTAAGTCCTTCGCTACTTGGTCCGGTTTTAAAAATATTCTATCAAATATAGTGGTTTTCACTTCAACGCCAATATTGATATTCGCTGCTGGATCGCGCGCGATGAAATCGTAACGCCGAGGGGTATCGAAGCCTGGTATGTTCACCGCTACCTCCTGGTCAGTGACAATTTCATATCCTCTTCTCTCATACAAACGCATTGCCTCCTCAACACCAAGATTATGCCTCGCCTTTTCACCTGTCAGCTGATTGACAATATGTGCGAAGGCAGCGGTGAAAGCGCCGTTTGCGAACTTTCCACCACCGATGACGCTAGCAGTCCCGCCGATGACGGCATTTGCAACGGTACTGCCGACGGGGCCAAGATTTTGGGCCGTAAACGGCGCAAGAGCCTTGGAGAAGCCTGCCGAAAGGGCGCCTCGGAGGAATTTGCCTCCCTGGCCGGTGCTCATCAGACCACCGATGCCGGCATGAGCTACGGTCTTGATGGCATATGCGGGCAACGCACCGCCGACCGCGTCGGTAAAGCCGCTTGGAATGTTATCCATAGTGATGGGATCGACCTGGGATAGGCCCATTTGCCCAACAGCGGCGAACATCCCACCAGCGAGCGCCCCCATGAACATACTTTGTGGATCGAACCCGGACGTTATCGCCGACGAAACAAGGCCCGAGGCCATGCCGGCGGCGACAGCCTGCACTGCACTGAATTGAGCGACTGCCACTCCCATCGCCAGCGGCGCAAGGACCCAGAACACCACCGCCGCGGCAACAATAGCCACCAACGGCTTCCAGATCTTCTTGAAGAACTTGCCTAGCCCCTTGAGGAAGAAGCCGCTGGGGTCGGTGTAGGCCAGGGGATTGTTGTTGACGTAGCTGTAGCGGTTGAAGCCCTGGCTGTCGGAGGCGTCCTGGATGTTGGGATCGGCACTGAGGAAGCGTCCCGTATCAGGGTCATAGACGCGACCGTTCATGTGGACGAGGCCGACCTCCTCCAGCTGCTCGTGTCCCGTGAAGCCGCGATCCACCTGGCTGGTGATCGCCCCGGTCGGATCGTCCGTGCCGTTGGGATAGCGCCGCTTGCCCCAGGCGTCGTAGGACAGCCGCTCCAGTATGGCGCCGACCTCGTTCGTGATCGCTACGATCGAACCGAGATGATCGGTGTGGAAGTACCGTGTCTGGCCGCCTCCGACGTTGTTCTCGAAGAACACCGCGACCATCTTGCCCGCGGCATAGATGTAGTTCTTCCACTGCACCAGGCCGCCGGTGCCGGCCAGCTTCTCGACCCGCACGCCCGAGCCCGGATCGTTGACGTAGGTGGTCGTGCCCGAGGACGTCACCTGCTTGATCCGCCCGTGATCGGTATCGTAGGTGAAGCTGATCGTCTCGGTGCCCCGCTTGATCGTGTCGGGCATGTTGAACGACGTCCACGTCACCATGCGCCCGTTGCCGGCCTGCATGTTACCGTTGGCATCGTAGGTGAAGGTGGTATTGGTCGTGCCCGCGATGCTTGCCACGGCGTTGGGCCGCGCAGCTCCGGGGGCCGGGTAGCTGTAGGTGCCGACGTCGGACTTGTAGGTGATGTTGCCGATCGAATCGTATTGATAGGTCTTGGTGGAACCACCTTCGAGGCCGGCCTGCGTCAGTCGGTTGAGCTCGTCGTACTGGAAGATCTCTTCGAGCGTATGGTTGGCATCCTTGCGCCACTGCAGATTGCCGACCGTGTCCCACATGTAGGTGAAGCTGGCCACCGCCCCGCTCGCACCCGCCGCTATGCTGTTCAACCGCCCCGTCAGGTTATTGTAGTTCTGGCTGGTGGGCACGCCGTTGCCCTGCGTCTGGGCCGTGAGCTGCCCCTCCGCGTTGATCGTGTCGGCCCGCCAGTAGAGCGCATTGGTGCTATCGTTGCGCACCTCGCTGAGGTACCCCAAACCGGTGTAGGCATGGCGCACCGTGAAACCCGACGGATAGGCAACCGTCGCGATCCGGCTGTGCGTGTCATAGGTCGTCGCAACGCTCGATGTGTTGCCGTCAATGATCACGGAGGACTGCACATGCCGGCCCAGCGCGTCATAGGCGTGCTGACGCATGTAGCCGGCCGTGGTGCTGGTGCTGGTCAGCTTGCCGATCCCGTAGGCGGCCGTATCGTACGCCCAGGTGCTGGTCTGATCGGATTCGGTCCGGCCGGTGATGCGCCCGAGCTTGTCGTAGGTGAGCGTGCTGATCTGGTCCTTGGCGTCGGTCTGACTGACGAGCTGCCCCAGGGCATCGTAGGCGTATTTCCAGGTCCCCATGTTGGGGTCGGTCATCGCCACCTTACGGCCGCGGGTATCAAACTCAATCAATGTCACATTGCCGGCGGCGTCCTGCGTCTTCGCTACATTGCCGACGGGATCGTGCCAGAAGCGCGTGAGGCCGCCCTTGGCGTCCTGCACCTGGACAATCCACCCCTGGCTGTTGCGCGTTTCGGTACGGGTCTGGCCCAGGGAATTCGTCGTCGAGGTCACCAATCCCCGATAGCCCAGCGTCGTGGTGCTGTTGTCGGCCTCGGTCCGCAGCGTCACGCGCCCCAGCACATCGTGCTGCTGCACGATCCACACCGGGGCCGCCCCCTCGAAGTAGGGCCGGCTCTGGTGCGTCTGACGCCCCAGCGCGTCGTACTGCCGAGTCGACCAGATCGGCGTGCCATCGAAGCCCTGGGTGCGGGCGCCCATCTCGCGCCCCAGGCCGTCGAAGAACGTCGTCTGCATCGGCCCGTTCTGGGTCGTGCCGTCGCTGGCCCGCGGGATCGTGCGGCTCAGGAACTTCGCGCCGGCAGGACAGGCTTCGGTGCCGCCATGCGTGCCCGAGCAGTAGAGATAGTCGATTTTGGTGCGCGTACCGTCGGCGCGAATCTCCAGAATCTTGCGGCCGAAACCATCATACTGCCACTGCGTGGTTAAACCATTGGGACCGGTCAGGCTGGTGGCACCGCCGAAACGTGCATCGAAGGCACGCGTCTCACTGTGATTCAGTGCGTTGGCCGCACTCGTCGCAAATCGCCCCTGCCCATCGTAAGTATTGGTTGCTGTTCTGGGAGCAATCGCCGCTATTCCCTGGGCCGGGGAATTGATTGTGGTCGTCGTTACGTTGCCAAAACCGTCGTGCGTATATGTTGTATCGAGCCGCAGACCATATGGCGCGGGAGCGGGTTCCCCAACAAGGCGTCCGTACTGATCATATTCGACTGTAGCTTGCTGCCCGTTTGCATCCAGTATTTCCTCAATAAATCCACCTTGCGCGGTCGGTGTGACTCTTCCCCAATAAGCCTCGACGGTGTTAGCTGGGCAACCTTGCCACCAACCGCATCTGCGTACGTCCATATATTCGTTAAAAAGTTGATGAGATGGAACATCCGGCACTGTCATGTGCCCGAATTCATCCACCTCAAAGTCCAATGAAAATCTTTCGATTACAAGCTTGTAGCGTCCTGGGCAAGGTTGCAGATCCGAGTAATATCGATCTCGATTACTGCTGACGCGCCAAAGCCGAGTTCCAGCGGAATTGAGACAATCAAACGTCGCCTTGGGCAATACATGCCGTCGATGCGTTCCAGGCTCCAATGGTGTTGCCGCTGAGTCCGGTTCTACAACTTCTTTCGTCAATAGGCCTGTGGTGGGGTTATACTCAAAGGCTGCGGCTCGACTGATGCTTTTGGGGCTCGGCACTTGCGCCAGGACTTCGTTAGGCAACGTGCCGGCTGCAGCACTTATCCACAACCCGAGAGCCGCTTTTGACCACAGCTTCATCGCCATCCCCTTTTCCTAACGGTCTAGCGTCGGGTGGTTGTCACGTTGTTCTCTGCCGTGCTCACAACTTTTAATCTGGCCTGATGCTCGTTGTGGCTGCTCGTGTTAGCCGTCCGAGAAACCAGTTCGCCGTGTCGTTGGTGTAGGTGTTCGTCGTCGTCTTGCTGTAGCCGTCGCTAGTCGTAACCGTCACTACGGTCGCATTTCCGAAGGCGTCGTATGTATACGACGTCGTCACCGTCGGCATGACGCTGCCATCGAGATCCCGACTACTTGACATATTCTGCGTCTGCCGCACGAAGCGTCGGATGCCGTCAAGGTCGTCCGCGGCATAGCTCGTCTCCGATCGACTCAGTTCCAGCGCGCCATACGTCTTGCTAGCCACTGCAGGCATGCCCAGGAACGGCCAGTCCTGACGGAAGGTCGTCGTCGTCTCGATGGTCGTCTGCTCATCGCGCGCCGTCACGATCCGGAACCCCAAGAACCCGCGGCCATCCACATCCAGCTTGGCCCCGGTATAGCGATACGTCTGGCTAGCAACGCCGCCAATGCCGTTGGTCGTATCGACGCGGCTGACCGCGTACATCCCACCCTGAAGGTTCACGATCGGCCACGTCAGGCCGGTATCTCGCGTATAGAACGGTGGTCCTTTGCTCATGAGGTCGTAGCTGATGGTCGAGCCCTCGCCCAGCCCGTTGCCAACCGACTTCAGGACATCCGGCGTCGTGGTGCCGCCGGAGCGAATAAACCAGCGCGTATTGCCGCCACCCTTCTCCCACCACATCAGGTCTGTGATGCCGTCGCCATTCCAGTCGCCGGCATGGATTTCGTCACCGCCCAGCATATTCGTTAGAGCTATAGGATCACTGTACCCTGGGAAGCTCGGCATGCCACCCGTGTACGGATTGGTCACGAACCAGTGGTTGGCGCCGTTGGGCTTGTTCCACCACACCATGTCGGGCACGCCGTCGCCGTTCCAGTCGCCGATCGGCATCGCATCGCCCTGCTGCAGGTTGATCGAGGGGTTGGCATTGATGAAATAGTCGAACGACAGCGCGCCGCCGACCCCACCCTTGCTCATGATCCATCGGTTGTCGCCGCTGCTCTTGTGCCACAGCACGAGATCTGTGAGACCGTCGCCGTTCCAGTCGCCCGGAAGGACGTCGGCGCCCTGATTGATGCTTCCTGGTGGGATCGGATTGACGGTCCGCACGAAGCTCAGACTGCCGCCGGTCCCGCCGTTGTTGACGAACCAGTAGTTCGATTGGTTGTGGTTGTTGAACAGCAGCAGGTCGGCGAAGCCATCGCCATTCCAATCGCCGACGATGGGCGTGACGCCCTGGCCCAGCACCCACATCTGCGCGTCCGCGGGCGGGATGGGATTGATGGACGGTGTGAAGCTCAGGCTACCGCCGGCGGCGCGATTGCTGATGTACCAGAAGTTATCTCCGCTGTCGGGCGCATAGAACAGGGCGTCCGTCACCCCATCGCCGTTCCAATCCCCCAGCGCCAGCGTACGAAAACCGGCGTAGATGACCGTGCAACCGAATTCAGTGCACGATTCCATCGGAACGGCCTTGACCGTGATGGGATCGATCAGGTCCTTGAATTGCGTAAAGGCCAGATTGCCGCCGGCGGCGCCGTTGCTGATGAACCAGCGATTCTCCCCCGATTGCGGGTTCCACCACATGATGTCCGTGATGCCATCACCGTTCCAGTCGCCGAAGTTGATCTCGCCGCCGACAAGAATGGGTATGGCGACCGGCCTGCCGCCAATGACGGTGTGGTCGTAGATGGGATCGATGTACGTCGCGAAGCTGAGGTTGCCGCCCGGCGCGCCGTTACTGATGAACCAGCGATTGCTGCCGCCACTGTCCCACCACATCATGTCCGTGAAACCATCGCCGTTCCAGTCACCCAGGATCAGGCCGCGATCACCGCCCGCGAGCAGGTTCTGGGGGATCGGGTTGTTGACGGTCGCGAAGGCGAGGTTGCCACCCGGCGCGAAGCCGGCGTTCTCGTAATTGAACGTTGTCGCGGGCAGACAGCTGCCGTCCGCCGCGCATACGGCGACCGACGTCAAGCGTGAGCGCTGCGTCGCCGGGCTGAGGTCGTAGGCCAGGCGATAGTCCAGCACGAGGTTCTCGCCGACGAACGTCTGTACACGGTTCAACCGTTGTTGCGTCTTGACCATCGAGCCGGCCGAGTACAGCACGACGATGTCGGGGCGTGCCTCGTACTGGAAACGAACCGATGCGTAGGGCGCCACGCCGGCAGTCGTGTTTCCCGTGTAGTCGATCCGCGCCGGCCGATAATCTCCGCTGGCATTGTCCTCGGCGTAGCTGACCGTCAAGTAGTTCCCGACCGTGTCCTGGATCTTGTTGACGGCCCAGACGCGCACCGCTGCCTTGCCCTGTGCCTCGACGCGGCTGTCAGCGGTGTTTCCCAGCTCCATGATCTGTCCCGACTTGGACCACACCTTGAACCAGGCGGGGCCGCCGCCCGCCGAGCCGTAGGATACGATCTTGCTGAAGCCCTCGCGTTCCGTACGATATTCCGCACCATCGCCGCCGTAGGCGCCGCTGATCACGACCAGGCGCTGGCCGTCGAGGCAGAAGCGATCGTTGCCGTCATAGTTGATGCCGCCCCGCACGCCATCCTGAGGCACGGTGCGCGCACACCGGCTGATCGCCGGCAGATCGGCCACCGACCAGCCCATGCCCATCAGGCCGCTACTGCGCTGGCTGTCGTAGGTGAGGCTCAACGCCGGCGTCAACCCCGCCGTCCCGGGCGGTACCGTGATCGGTATCGAGTAGGCGACGCCGCCGCTGGGCTGGGCTTCGAGTTTGCCGGGCAAGGTCATCTGCGCTGCGCCGGGCGATGCGATCGCCACGAGTGCGTAGCAAAAAGCCGCAAAGCTTGAAAACTTCGCGGCTAAACCTGTATGTGTCTTCGCGTTATTCCGGGCCGCGGCTTGATACCCCGTACGCACAATCAGCTCGGTCATTACTCCCCCCAGAGGCCCAGACCAACGCGCAAATCACTTCTATATTGAACCGCGATAATACTCGTATTACGAGTCTTCTTAATTAGTCAAGCGCGCATAGAGTAAAAAGTGGAAGTGACGCTGGATTGTTGCAGAAGTTCCGTGACACCAATTTTGATCAGAGTTGCGTGCGAAAAATCCGCGATTTTATTGAATTATATGAGCTTACGTCGATGGGTGACTGCTGATCATACCCAGTGTGATGCCGATTTTTGTAATTTGACGCCTTTTTGACTCGACAGAGTCTACAGACAAATATGAATGCTCTTTATCCGAGTCTTCGAAGTCATATTTATATTATAAACTGAGCATTCAATTGCGGATCGAGAAGGGGTGAGACGTTGCGGGTGGGGGAGGTAGCAGACACCGCGGGACAGGAGCGCGCTTCATTGCGTGAACCGCTGCGCAATGCGTTGGGCCCGCATCTCACACAAGCCAACAAGCTCACCGCCGCGGCGCTCGAGCGCGCCGAGAGGCTGGCGGCGGAAAGCGGCGAGCGGCTGGAGGTCGTTCTCACGCGCCTGGGCTTTATCGCCGAGACCGACCTTGTCTCGGCGCTGGCGGACCTGCTCGATCTGCCCATTGCCGGCGGCAACGACTTTCCGTCGACCCCGATCCTGGAGGGCCGGCTGAACCCCGCCTTCCTGCGGCAGGCGCAAGTCATTCCGCTGGCCGATCGCGCCGACGGCGTCGCCATCGCCCTTGTCGATCCCTGGAACGCCGGCGCCGTCGATGCGGTGCAGTTCGCCGTCGGCAAGCCGGTGCTGCGCCATGTCATGCGGCCGGCCGATTTCGAGGCGGCCTACGACCGGCTCTACGGCGATGGCAAGTCGCAGATCAGCCAGATCGCGGACTCGGCCGACGATCGCGGCGATGACAGCACCAGCGACGACATCGACCGCCTGAAGGACGTCGCCAGCGAAGCGCCTGTCATTCGCCTGGTGAACCTGCTGATCGGCCGCGCCGTCGAGGCGCGCGCGTCCGACATCCATATCGAGCCGATGGATGGCGAGCTGCGCGTGCGCTATCGCATCGACGGCGTCCTGCACCCGGTCGAGGCGCCGCCGCAGCGCCTGGCCGCGGCCGTGATCTCGCGCGTGAAGATCATGGCCAAGCTCAACATCGCCGAGCGCCGCCTGGCGCAGGATGGCCGCATCCGGCTGGCCGTGCGCGGCAAGGACATCGATTTCCGCATCTCGACCACGCCCACCATCCACGGCGAGAGCGTGGTGCTGCGCATCCTCGACCGCGGCAGCCTCACGCTGGATCTCACCGCGCTGGGTTTCGAGGACGACGTGCTGGCGCTGTTCCGCGACGTGGTCAACCGTCCGCACGGCATCCTGCTGGTCACAGGGCCGACCGGCAGCGGCAAGACCACGACGCTCTATGCCTCGCTGCTGGAGCTCAACACGCCCGATCGCAAGATCCTCACCATCGAGGATCCCGTCGAATACCAGCTCAAGGGCATCAACCAGGTCCAGGTGAAGACCCAGATCGGGCTCACCTTCGCCACGGCCCTGCAGTCGTTCCTGCGCCAGGACCCTGACATCATGATGGTGGGCGAGATCCGCAACCTGGAGACGGCGCAGATCGCGGTTCAGGCGGCACTGACCGGCCACTTGGTGCTGTCGACCCTGCACACCAACGACGCGCCCAGCGCCGTCACCCGCCTGCTCGACATGGGCGTCGAGGACTATCTGCTGACGTCGACGATCAACGGCGTCGCCGCCCAGCGCCTGGTGCGCACCCTGTGCGCGCACTGCCGCGCACCCTACCAGCCGATGGCGGACCTGGTGGCGCGGCTGCACCTGCACAAGATCGCCGGCACGGACTGCGTCGTGCTGCACCGCGCCGTAGGCTGCGATCAGTGCGGCGGCACCGGGTTCCTCGGCCGCAAGGCGATCGTCGAGGTCATGGCGATGACCGACACGCTGCGTCAGCTGGTGCTGAGCCGCGCCGAGGCTGGCCGTATCCGCAGGGCCGCGATCGAGGCGGGCATGCAGACCATGCAGACGCACGGCATGCGCAAGGCGCTGGCCGGCCAGACGACCATCGAAGAAGTGCTGCGGGTCACGCGCGAGGTCTAGGGATGCCGACCTTCCGCACCAGGGCCCTGACCGCCACCGGCGCCACCGTAACCGGCCAGGTCGAGGCGCCGTCGGAAGCGGCCGCCATCCAGCACCTGCGCGATCTCGGCCACTATCCGATTTCGGCGCGGGCGGTGGCCGGCCGCTGGCACGACACCCTGAAGAGCCTGCTGCTGCGCCCGCGCACTGCCGGCCTACGCGATCTCAGCGTCGCCACACAGGAGTTGGCCACCCTGCTGCACGCCGGCCTGCCGCTCGACCGGGCCCTGGATATCCTGACCGGATTGCGCGAGACCGAGCGCCTGCAAGCGCCGTTGACGGCGGTGCTGGCGCGCGTCCGCGACGGCAGCCGCCTGTCCGACGCGCTGGCCGCCGAGCGTGTTTTCCCGCCGCTCTATGTCGGCATGGTGCGGGCGGGCGAGTTGGGTAGCGCGCTGGAGCTGACCTTGCGCCGGCTGGGCGACTACCTGGCGCGGGCGCATGCGATCCGCCAGGCGGTGGCGTCGGCCCTGGTCTACCCGGCGCTGCTGCTGGCCACCGCGTGCATGTCGATCACCGTGATCCTGGTGTTCGTGCTGCCGCAGTTCGAGCCGCTGTTCCGCGGCGCCGGCAAGTCACCGCCGTTGGTGACGGAGATCGCGCTGGCCGCCGGCGATTTTCTCGGCAGTTATGGGTGGGCGATCGCGCTCCTGATCCTGGCCGCGGCAATCGGCTTTCGCCACGCACTCACCAAACCGCAGCACCGCCACCGCTGGCATGCGCTTCTGCTGCACCTGCCAGTGCTGGGCGACCTCATCGCCCGCATGGAGATGGAGCGCTTCAGCCGCACGCTGGCGGCGCTGCTCACCAGCGGCGTGCCGCTGCCGACGGCGTTGGGCATGACCAAGGACACGCTGACCAACAGCATCGTTGCCGGCGCCGTGGCCGAGACCGCGACGCGGCTGCGCGAGGGCGATACGCTGGCCGACCGCCTGGAACGCACCGGCGCCTTTCTGCCGGTGACGCTGGATTTCGTGCGGGTGGGCGAGGACACCGGCAAGCTCCACGAGATGCTGGCGCGCCACGCCGATCTCTGCGAGCGCACTATCAAGCATTCCATCGAGCGCCTGCTGGCGATGCTGGTGCCCGCGCTCACGATCGGCCTCGGCGTCATCGTCGGCGGCCTGATCGCCTCCATGCTGGTGGCCGTACTCAGCATCAACGACTTGGCGGTGTAAAGATGTCGATCATGGCACACATGAAAACCCTCTCTACGCCGAAGCCGAAGCGGCACAACGATAGGACCTGCGATCGCAATCCCGAGGCGGGTTTCACTCTGGTCGAGCTGCTGGTGGTGCTGGGCATCATCGGCCTGCTGGTCGCCATCGCCACACCGCAGGTCATCAAGTACCTCGACCGCGCCAAGGTCAGCACGGCCCGATCGCAGATCGAACACCTGATGACGGCAGCCGACCTGTTCAAGCTCGACGTCGGCCGCTATCCGACAACGGAAGAAGGCATCGCCGCACTCGTGGTGGCCCCCGACGGCATTGAACAGTGGCGCGGCCCCTACCTGAAGAAAGGCACCAATCTCAAGGACCCGTGGGGCAAACCCTATCAGTACAAATCCCCCGGCCAGCACGCAGACGTCGACATCTATTCATCCGGTCCCGGCAGTGGCGACAATCAGCTCATCACCAGCTGGTAGGCGCGAAGGGGGCTTCACCCTTGTCGAGCTCCTCGTCGTGCTGTCGCTCATCGGCTTGCTCACGCTGGCGGCGCCGGCCATCATCGCCACAGGTCGGCCAACTGTGACTGTCCTTGCCGAGGCGCGCACGCTGGCACGGAACCTGAGGGAACTGCGGCAGACGGCCATCCAATCGGGACGCGTTCTTCACTTCGTGCTGGACCAGGGTAGCCGTGGATACACCGGCGTCAATGGCAAGCGGCGGACACCTGGCGCCGACATCACCTTTGAGCTGACGAACCGTGCCGGCGCCGAGGACACGATCATCTTCTCGCCCGATGGAAGTGCATCGGGCGGCACCGTCCGCGTGTCATCACCGCGCGGCGGCTCACACGTCGTCTCCGTGCACTGGCTTTCCGGCAGGGTCTCGGTTGATGACTAAGACCGAAAGCGGCTTCACGTTGCTGGAAGTCCTCGTGTCGCTAGCGATCCTGGGCGTTTCCATCTCGGTCCTGCTCGCGGGATTTTCCAATGGCGTGACGCGCCTCGTCACCATCGACGCGCAAACCACGGCGCGGGCTCACGCCCAATCGCTGCTGGCGACGGCCGGCGAGGCGTTTGCCCTGCAAGACGGCGAAGCGTCGGGTGCGTTCGGCGATGGCTTCCAGTGGCATCTGCGTGTCGCGCCATACGGTGATACGGCAGACACCGAGGCCTGGTCCCTGCGCGCCCGCCAGGTCACCGTGACAGTCAGCTGGGAGGCACAATCGGTGCGCCTCACCACGCTTCGCCTGCTGCCGGCGGAAGCACCATGACGCGTCGATACACAGGCAGCAAACGCCGTCGGTCGCCATGCGAGGCGGGCTTTACCCTCCTCGAAACCCTGATCGCCATGACCTTGTTGGGCATGATGACGGTCGTGATCGCCGCAGGCCTGCGGACCGGAACCCGGGTCTGGGAACGCGGCGAAGCGCATGCACAGGCCGCGGACGACATCCGGACCGTGCAAGCCGTCATCCACAGCGCGCTTTCGGCTGCATACCCCTATCTCGTGGCACGCAGTGGCGAGGATCCGTTCATCGACTTCGACGGTCAGGCCCAGTCGCTGACCTTTCTCGCCCCCGCCCCCGCAGCGATGGCACCCGGCGGGCGCGCCCGCATAACGCTACAGGCCAACGGATCGGACTTCGTCATGAAGGCCCGGCCAGAGCTTCGGCACCCGGACACCGACAGCGAGCGCCTGCTCTGCTGCCTGGCGACGCTCGCCTTCGCCTACTATGGCGGCGCCGCCTCGGACAAGGAGCCGCAGTGGCAGGAGCGGTGGACCGGTCGCCTGGCGCTGCCAACGCTGATCCGCGTCAGCGTCACCTTCCCGCCGGGCGATGCGCGGCGATGGCCTGAACTTGTCGTCAAGCCACGGATCGCAGCCGACGTCTCGTGCGTCTACGATCCACTGACCCATCGCTGCAGGGGACGATGATGGCGGCCGCCTTCCTTGTGCCCTGGCGTCTCGAGGCCGCCTGGCGGTGGTGGGTTTCCGAGCTGGCGCTGATGCTGCCGGCGGCGCTTCGCACCCGCCTGGCAGCACGGCGAGCCCCGATCGTTGTCGACGTCGACCCCGATACGGTCATCGTCATGTTCGCCGGCAAGTCCGTCCAGATTCCATGGACGCGTCTGCGCGAGGCCTCCCCGGATGGCGTTCCCGGGCTGCAGAGCGTGCCGCGGGATCGCCCCGCCCTTCTGCGATTGCCGGCCGGACAGGTTCTGCGCCGCACCCTGACCTTGCCGCGCAACGCGCGGGGCAATTTGTCGGAGATCCTGCGCTTCGAGGTTGAACGCCTCAGCCCGCTCGATCCGGCCAACATCCGCTGGGACTGGGTACTGACTGATCGCGGATCCTCGGATGCGCTTGAGGTTGAGATTTGGGTCATCAAGAACGACGTCTTCGAGAGAGCCCTTTCGATCAGTCGCACCCTGGGCCTGATACCCGGCGCGTTGACGGTCATCGACGACACGTCTGGAACGCACATCCGTAGGCTCTTCGCGTCCATGGACCATCGCCTGGGCCGCATCGCCACGCCCGCGCTCGCTGTCCTGGCCGCCGTTCTGGGCTTGCTGCTGATCCACACCGAACGTGCCCAAGGGCAGGCCGGCATCGATCAGCTCCAGGCCCGCGTTGCCCGCGCCAAGACCGCAGCACAGGGCGTCGACCGGTTGCGAGAGCAGGTCCGCCAGTCGGCGGACCGCACCGGCTTCATGGCCCAGCGCAAGCAAGAGCCCTGGACACTCGCCGTCATTGCCGAGGTGACACGCCTGCTGCCGGACAATGCCTGGCTGACACAGTTGCAGATCAATGGAAGGGAGGTGCGCATTCAGGGCATTGCGCCCCGGGCGTCGGCGCTCATCGAAGTCTTCGGGCAGTCTTTCGCCAACGCTCGGTTTCGGGCACCGGTGACGCGCGAGCCGCGGGGAGAGCTGGAGCGCTTCGACCTGTCCTTCGAGCGGCGAGGCGGCACATGACCCGTCTGCTGGCGCTCGGTATTCTGGCGATCGTGCTGGCGGTTGTCGCCACGGTCGTGGTGCTGCCTCTGGCGGCGCTGCTCGATCCTGACCAAAGCGAGGCTGAGCACCTGCTCCAGCGCTGGGCGACTTATGATGCCGTCATCCAGTCGCGGCCCGCCCTGGAGGATCATCTCAAGAAACTGCGGTCCGACGCTTCCGCCCAGGCCGGCACGCTGAAGGGCGATACCACGGCGCTCGCCGCCGCGTCGCTGCAAGGCGACGTCAAGGAGATCGTGGAACGCCATGGCGGCCAGATCCGCAGCGCCCGAATCCTGCCCGCGCAAGCCGTCGACGCCTTCGAGAAAGTCGGCGTTCACTACGACGTCGCCCTGCCGCAGCCGGCGCTCGAACGCCTGCTCTACGATCTCGAAGCGCACGTGCCGTTCCTGTTCGTCGAAGCCGTCGACATTCGCATGCCGGAGAACTGGCAGCCCGGCCAGGGTGGTCCGCAGCCCAGCCTCGCGATCCGATGGCAGGTCATCGGCTATCGCTGGAAGGGCCAGCCATGAGCCGCCCGCGATGGCTTGTCCTCGTCCTGGGCACCATCTGCCTGCTCGAAGCCGCCATCCTGGCCTGGCGCGCCGCCGAGCCGCCGCCGGAGATCACGCTGCCCACGTCCGCCACCGCGGCCAAGCCTCTGGACATCGCTCGGCTGGTGATGGCGGCACCACCCGACCCGCAACAGTTCGCCGAAGTCAGCGCCAGGCCCCTCTTCCGGCCGGACCGGCGTCCACAACAAGTCGCCGCCGTGCCGCCACCGCCGGCCTCGAACAACACCGTCGGAACCGTGGGCGTCGGCACACCGACACAGCGGAGATGAAGGCGCCGCGCGCCGATGGCGATGAGCGTATCATGAACAGCCAGGGTCTGAGCGTGGCCTGCCACGACCTGACTGAGCGATACACCGCAGACGGCGGCGATGCGGCGCAGCGCCCTGCTACCGAATGGGGATAGTGCCGGTCCATTGACCAGAGAAAGTACCAGCCGTCCAGAGAATCGCCACGAGGCTGGGCGATCACCGCATAACCGGCGTGCTGGTAAGCAACCAGGTCTATTCGGAGACTGTCGGTGTTTGGCAGGGCACGCCAGGAAGCCTGCTTGGGCCAAGGGGATACATAGTCCCCGACCGGGCGTGTTACTGACAACTCGAAACAGGCGGCCATCCAGGTGATCCGCGCGGATCAACGCTCGGGGACGGCAAGACTGAATCTAGGACGAGCTTGCCTGCCATCTCC
>Ga0187894_10002900_pt1 | contig 19881 bp, 26 predicted proteins | sample GBC1701081metaG_FD_136650 | JGI IMG/M metagenome (GOLD analysis project Ga0187894, IMG submission 136650) | White microbial mat communities from a lava cave in the Kipuka Kanohina Cave System on the Island of Hawaii, USA - GBC170108-1 metaG ...
CGCCCCTCGATGCGCAGGAAGCAGACCTTGTTGTCGTTCTGCCACGGCACGTAGTCGCTCGGCCCGATGTGGATGTTCTCGTCGGGAATACGCTCGGCCGCGACGGACTGCACCGCCTCGGTCTTGCTCGTCTTCTTCGACGCGAGCCGCGTGCGGTTCAGCATGTTCAGGAAGTCGGTGTTGCCGCCGGTGTTGAGCTGGTAGGTGCGGTCGATCTTTACGCCGCGCCGCGCGAACAAGTCGGTCAACGTGCGGTGCGTGATCGTCGCGCCGAGCTGCGCCTTGATGTCGTCGCCGATCACCGGCAGCCCACGCGCCGCGAAGCGCTGCGCCCAGGCCGGATCGCTCGCGATGAAGACCGGCATGCAGTTGACGAGCGCGCAGCCGGCATCGAGCGCGCACTCGGCGTAGAAGCGCACCGCGTGCTCGCTGCCGACCGGCAGATAGTTGACGACGATCTCCGCGCCCGCCTCGCGCAGCACGCGCACGACCTCGGCGTGGTCCGCCTCGAGCGCGTGCGAGACGACGAAGCTGCGGGCCTCCGAGTACTCCGCCATGTGCGGCGAGACGCCGTCCAGCACGCGGCCCATCCGGACCGCGACTCCGGCCTTGGGCAGCTTCGCGGCGAACGTCGTCGTGCAGTTCGGAGCTGCGAAGATCGCCTCCGAGACGTCCCGGCCGACCTTGCGCGCGTCGACGTCGAACGCCGCGACGACCTCGACGTCGGCCGGACCCCAGCCGCCCACGTCGTAGTGGATCAGCCCGATCGCCTCGTCGGCCGGCTTGCCGGCGTAGTAATGGATGCCCTGCACGAGCGAGCTCGCGCAGTTGCCGACCCCCACGATCGCGATGCGGATCTTCCTCACGAGCCGTCCCTCCAACTCTCAGGGGCCAAGCGAATCGCCCAGTGTCTCCGGGGGCGGCGCGTTTTCAAGAGACTTTGCGGTTCGACACGTATCCCGACACGGCCCGAGTCCGTCGTGTCATGGTGAGCGTGCGCTCCTTGGCCGTGCCGTGGGGTCGCCGAGAGCGCCGCGCGAGAGGCGTGGGCGGCTTCCCCCGCGGCGAGAGCGCCAGGGCCGGAGCCGCCGCGCGAGGTTGCCGGAGCGGGCTTTGGCAGGAGAAGAAGAGATGGGCGAGCCGATGACGCCGCCGCGGGAGGCGCTGGACGACTGGATGCGCACGCGCCGCCGCGGGCGCGGGGCGCACGAGGCGGTGCTCGAAAGTCACTTTGGCGAGGCGCAGTGCGGCGACCTGCTCGCCCGCTGCGCGCTCGCGGCGCTGGCCGAAAGCGGCGGCGGCGAAATCGGCTCGCTGCATGCGGACTGGCTCGCGCCGGCGCCGCCCGGCGTCCCGGTCGCGCTGCAGGTCGCGCCGCTCGGAACCGGGAGCGCAGCGTCCGGCTCCTCGGAGGTGCGCGCCAGCGCGGCCGACACCTTGCTGGCTCGCGTGACGATTCGGCTGCGCGACGAGGCGGCGCGCGGGCCGAGCGATCGAGACGCGCGTCTCCCCCAATCGCTCCCTGAACCGGACTCGCTGCCGCGAACCGTCGAGTACGCGCGCAAAGAGGGCTGGCCCGAGGCCTATGCAGCCGGGCCCGTCGAGTTCCGCCGCGTCGGTCCACTGCGGCCGAATCGCGAAGCCGGCGACTCGTTCGACCACGTCACGTGGCTCTCGCTGCGCGCCGGCGCTCCGACCGATCCCGCGCGCGCGCAGGCAGCGCTCGTGTTCCTCGCGTGCTTCTACGCGCACTGGGAATTCGAGCGGCGGCTTGGCGAGCGCTTCGTCTACGAGCGCTTCGCGCTGCGCGCGCATGACGTGCAGGTTCATCGCGCGGCGCGGCCGGAGGGCTGGCTGCTCTTGCGCGCGAGCTCGCGGATCGCGGCCGGCAGCCGCGCGCTCGGCGCGCGCGAGCTGTTCGCGCAGGACGGCACGCTGCTCGCGAGCGTCGCGAGCGAAGCGCTGGTGGGGAGCTCGTAGCCGTGACCGACGCCGAGCTTCCGGGCGCGTTGCGCGACGAGCTGCGCGCGGCCTGGCACCGTTACGTCGACCGGATCGCGCCGCTGCGGCCCGCGCTGCACGGCTACTGCCGCCGCCTCACCGGCAATCTCTGGGACGCGGAGGATCTCGTCCAAGACACGCTGCTGCGCACGTTCGCGACGCTCGGCAGCATCCACCACGAGATCGAGAACCCGCGCGCCTACTTGTTACGGGTCGCGTCGAACCTGTGGATCGACGGCGCGCGCCGCAGCGAGAGCGAAGCGCGCGCGCTCGCGCCGCTTCGAGACGACCTGCAGAGCGAGACGCCGAGCAGCGCCGGCGCGCTGCGCGACGCGGGCCGCGTGCTGCTCGAGCGCCTCGCGCCACGGGAGCGCGCCGCGCTGCTGCTGCGCGAAGCGTTCGAGCTGAGCGCCGACGAGATCGCGGCGATCCTGAACACGAGCGCCGGCGCGGTGAAGGCCGCGCTGCACCGCGGCCGCGAGCGCCTGCGCGACGAAGAGCACGCCGCGCGCAGCCCGCGCGCCTCGCGCGAGCTCGTCGACGCGTTCGTCGCCGCCTACAACGCGGCCGATCTCGAGGCGCTGCTCGCGCTGATGCAGGACGGCGGGCAGGTCGAGAACGTCGGCTGCGGGCTCGAGTTCGGTCGCGAGAGCTTCCGCACGCGCCAGAGCTGGTTCCACGCCGCGCTGCGAGGCCACGCCGAGTGGCCGGCCGAGCTGCAGTACCAGTCGCCGCGCATGCAGCTCGCCGAGGTCGCGGGCGAGCCGGTCGCGCTCGGCTTCGTCACGCGCCGCGGGCGCGAGGCGCTCGAGCAGGTGATGCGCCTCGACGAGGAGACGGGCCGCATCGCGCGCCTGCGCGGCTACGCGTTCTGCCCGGAGACGATGCGCGAGATCGGCGCCGAACTGAGCCTGCCCGTGCGCACGGGGCTCTACCGGTATCCGACGCCCGAGCCGGGCAAGCATTATTGAGCCGAGCGACGCGAGGGCTGATCCGAGAGCGAAGGCTCACCCGAGCAGCTCCAGGATCGCCGCGACGACGCGGTCCGGCCGCGCGGGAGCGTTCTCGGGAACTCCGCCGCCCGCGTGGTCGACCCAAACGCTGCGAATGCCGGCGTTCTTTGCGCCGAGCACGTCGGCGCCCAGGTCGTTGCCGGTCATCAGGGAGTCGCCGGGCTGGGCGCCGAGCGCGCGCAGCGCGCGCTCGAACACGCGCGCGTCCGGCTTGCCGAAGCCGAGCTCGCCCTCGACGAGCACGACGTCGAACAGCGGCGCGAGCTCGAAGCGCTCGATCTTCTCGCGCTGGAACAGCGCGCCGCCGTTCGTCAGCAGCGCGAGGCGATGACCGCGCGCGCGCAGCTCTGCGAGCGTCTCGCGCGCGCCGGGGAAGAACTGCATGCGCTCGCTGCGCGTGCGCGTGAACGCGTCGCCGAGCGCATGCGCAAGCGCGAGGTTGCGCAGACGGAGGCGGCGGAACGCCTCCTCTGCGATCGCACGGCGCGCCCACGGCATCGCCAGCCGCCCGCGCCGCTCGCGCGCGGGGTCGTTCCAGAACCATTCGCGCGCCGCGCGCACCGCGGCATGCAGCGCGCTCGCCGCGACGCCGGCGCGCGGCGCAAACTCGTCGCACATCTCCGCCCAGAGGTCCTCGCTGCCGGCGCTCTCGCGCACGATCGTGTCGTCGAGGTCGAACAGCAGCGCGCGCGGGAGATTCATCGCCGCGTCCCCGCGAATGCGGTCGGCGGCCTCCACTCCGCGAGCCGATCCAGCAGCCGCTCGGCATCGCTCTCGACCTGCAGCAGCGCGCGGTGCTCGGGCGAGAGGAAGCCTTGTGCGAGCGCCCGATCGAGCATCGCGAGCAGCGGGCCCCAGTAGCCATTCACGTTCGCGAGCCCGCACGGCTTCGCGAACAAGCCGAGCTGCGTCCAGGTCAGCACTTCGGTGATCTCGTCGAGCGTGCCCATGCCGCCCGGCAGCGCGACGAACGCGTCGGCGCGGCGCATCATCTCGCGCTTGCGCTCGAACATGTCGCTCACGACGACGAGCGCCGTCAGCTTCGGGTGCGCGACCTCTCGTTCGACGAGCGAGCCCGGAATCACGCCGACGACGGGCGCGCCGCCAGCGAGCGCGGCGTCCGTGACGACGCCCATCAGCCCGAGCGCGCCGCCGCCGGTCACGAGCGCGAGCCCGCGCGCGGCGACGAGCGCGCCGAACGCACTCGCCGCGGCGGCGTAGTCTGCGCTCGCTCCCTCGCGCGCACCGCAGAACACGCACACGCTCTTCATGCGAGCTCGCGCGTGAAGCGCGCCACGCCGTCGGCGAGCGACGCGAGCACCGCGGCGTCGTCGCGACCCGAGCGCTTGCGCACATGGAACGCGTGATCCGCGTCGTCCTCGAGCTGGAGGCGAGCGCGGGGACCGAGCTCCGTGAGCACGGGATTCAGCAGCGCGAGCTCGGCGAGCGCGTCGCGCGTTCCTTGCACGAACAGCATCGGCTGCGCGACCTCGCGCAGATGGGCAGCGCGCTCGGTTCCGGGCTTGCCGGCGGGATGCAGCGGAAAGCCGAGGAACACGATGCCGCGCGCCGCGGCGAGCTCGCCCTTCGCCGCGACCTGCGAAAGCATGCGCCCGCCGAGCGACTTGCCGCCGGCGAAGAGCGCCAGCGCGCCCGCCGCACGCTGCGCCTCGGCGAACGCCGCGCGTGCGGCGTCGTGCAGCGCCGGCGCCGGATCGATGCGGCGCTCAGCGCGCTGCATCCACGGGAACTGGAAGCGAAGCGTCGCGACGCCTCGCGCGGCGAGCGCCTGCGCGGCGGCTTCGAGGAACGCGTGGCGCATGCCCGCGCCGGCGCCATGCGCGAGTAACAAGTAGGCATACGCGTCGGACGGCCGCGTTTCGAGCGCGTCGAGATTCCCGCTCGCGGCCGTGATGCGAAGCGTGCGGCTAGCGATTTCGCTCACGAGCGGCGCGCCGCCGGCGCAGCGCGAACGCCGCCAGCGCCGCGGCCAGCAGCACTGCGAACGCCGGCGCGAGATGGATGGGCTCGAGGCCGTGAAGCCAGCTCGCGGCAGGGACGACGCCGTGGCCCGGGTGCGCGAGCGCTCCATCCGCCAGCAGCCAGAGCGCAGCACTGGGAAGTCGCGTTGCCATCGGGAGCCTCCGATCGGAATTGCCGGCGCGCGCGCCGGAAGGCGCACTCTAACCGGCGCGCAGCGCAACTGCCGTCGGCGCTGCGCGTTGAACGCTGCATCCCGGCCGCGACGCAGCGAGCCGAACCCGAGGAGAAACGCGATGAAGACCCTGAAGCTCGCCTCGCTGGCCGTCGCCAGCTGCTTCCTGCTCAGCGCCGCCCCGATGGCGGCCCACCCCGACGCGGGCACGCGCATCGAGCGCCGGCTCGATCGCAAGGGCGATCGCATCGACCGCCGGCTCGACCGGCGCGCCGCGATTGCCGACGCGAACGGCCACGAGCTGCGCGCGGAGCGCCTCGACCGCAAGGGCGACCGCATCGATCGCCGGCTCGACCGCCGCGGCCACCGCATCGAGCGCCGCTTCGAGCGCCGGGGGCACTGAGCGCGCGATCCGCTCTTCCCACGCGCCCCGGCCGGAGCTCGCGCCCGCCGGGGCGCTGCGTCGTCAGCGCGCGAAATCTGCCCGCTCGATCACGTAATAGATCTGCGGCAGCCCGCCGACTCGCTCGCGCCGATCGAAGCGCATGCCGAGGCGCTGCATCACGCGCTCGGACGCCTTGTTCTCGAGATCGGTGCCCGCCCAGACGCGCGTCTGCCCGAGCGCGAACGCGCGCTCGAGAACGGCGCGTGCGGCCTCGAACGCGTAGCCGCGCCCCCAGTACGCCGGCAAGAAGCCGTAGATCAGCTCGAGCTCCGCGCTCTCGACCGGCCGCGCGCCCGCGAACCCGATCACGTCGCCACGCGGCGCGTTCCGCTCCGTGACGCACCAGATCCCGACGCCGTGGGCGCGAAACGAGGCGTCGCTCGCCGCGAGGACGGCGCCGACGTCCGCGCCGTCGACGATGCGCGAGTCCCACAGATACCGGCGCACGTAGGGATCTCGGAAGATCGCCAGCAGGCGGGCGCGATCCGCGGGGGCGCAGGCACGCAGCGCCAACCGCGCGGTGGCCAGCGGGCCGGGCGCTTTGTAGCCTTCGATAGCCATCTATGGAGGCTATCTCGTGGCCACAAAGTCGGTCAACATTGCAGAGTTGAAGAACCGGCTCTCGCACTACCTGCGAAGCGTGCGCCGCGGCGAGACGCTGCTCGTCAAGGATCGAGACGCCGTGATCGCGCGCATCGAGCCGGCCGGGCGCACGGGCGACCTGGCCGATGACGAAGAGGCGCGGCTCGCCGACCTCGAGGCGCGCGGAATCGTTCGGCGGGGTAAGGGGAAGATCACCAAGGCTCTGCTCGAGAATCGACCGCGCATGGCCGGCGACATCGTTGCCGCCGTCCTCGCGGAGCGTGAGGAAGGGCGGTGAGGTTCTGGGACACATCGGCGATCGTGCCGCTGGTCGTCCGGCATACGCGATCGAGCGAAGTGGAGGCGTGGCTCTCAGAAGACTCGATGATCGCCGCCTGGACGCTGACACCGACAGAGATGCTGTCCGCGGTGCACCGGCTAGGTCGCGAGAGCCATGCCCCTGCAGCGGCGGTCCGCGCAGCGGAACGAGTGGTCGCGGACATCATCTCGCGCACCGTCCTCATTACCGACGTCGAGCGCGTGAAGACGAACGCCGAGCGCTTACTTCGCACTCATGCGCTGCGCGCGGCCGACGCACTGCAGCTCGGCGCAGCGCTCGCTTGGGCGAGTGATCGCTCCCGTCAGATCCTCCACACCTTCGACGCGCGTCTCCGGCATGCCGCCGAGCGCGAAGGCTTCCGCGTCATCCCCGACGCGTGAGCTCGCGCGCTGCTTCACCGCGCTCGCGCTGCGTCCGATACGCCGCACATGATCGAAGCGCTGGTCGTCGCCGCGTTCGTCGCGCTGCTCGGCGGCGGCGCGCTCGCGTGGAGCGCATTCGCGGCGGACGCGCTGCTGCTCGCCGGAATCTGGCTCGTCGCTGCGGGCTTCGCGTTCGGGATCCCGACCGGCTTCTGGTACCACGTCGAGCTGCGGCGCGTGCTGCTCGCGGGCGGTGCGCTCCCCGCGCGCTGGTGGCTGCATCCGACGCGCCTGCACGCCGCGATTCCGCGCGAGCATCGCTGGCGCGTGATGAGCTGGTGTTATGCCGGCGCGCTCGGCTGGCTCGTCTCGTTCGCGGGCTGCGGCGTGTTCGCGCTCGGCGCGGCGAAGCTGCTGGTCGCGTCCTGACGGGTCAGAGCGAGATCGCGGCCGCGCTGCGCTCGCGCTCTTCCTGCTGCAGCTGCCACATCTGCGCGTAGCGCCCGCCCAGCGCGAGCAGCTCGGCGTGGCTGCCGCGCTCGGCGATGCGGCCGGCCTCCATCACGAGGATCTGGTCGGCGTCCATCACGGTCGAGAGGCGATGCGCGATCACGAGCGTCGTGCGGCCGAGCTGGATGCGATCGAGCTCGGCTTGGATCGCGCGCTCGGCGCGCGAGTCGAGCGCGGAGGTCGCCTCGTCGAAGATCAGGATCGCGGGGTTCTTCAGTAGCGCGCGTGCGATCGCGACGCGCTGCTTCTCGCCGCCCGACAGCTTGAGCCCGCGCTCGCCGACCTCGGTCTGGTAGCCGTCTGGCAGCGCGCTGATCAGCTCGTGGATGTGCGCAGCGCGCGCGGCGGCTTCGACTTCCTCGCGGCTCGCATCGGGCCGACCGTAATGGATGTTGTAGAGGATCGTGTCGTTGAACAGCACGGTGTCCTGCGGGACGATCGCGATCGCGGCGCGCAGCGAGGCCTGCGTGAACGCGCGCAGGTCGTGGCCGGCGATGCGGATCGCGCCGGCGTCGACGTCGTAGAAGCGATAGAGCAGGCGCGCGAGCGTCGACTTCCCGCTGCCCGAGTGCCCGACCACCGCGACGGTGCCGCCAGGCGCGATCTCGAAGTCGACGCCATGCAGGATCTCGCGGCGCGGGTCGTAGCCGAAACGCACGCCTTCGAAGCGCACGCTCGGCTGCGACGCATGCAGCGGACGCGCGCCGGCGCGATCCTGCACGTCTTGGCGCTCGTCGAGCAGCCCGAACAGCCGCTCCATGTTCGTGAGCGCCTGCTTCACCTCGCGGTAGACCATGCCGAGCATGAACAGCGGCGCCGAGAGCTGTAACAAGTACGCGTTCACGAGCACGAGATCGCCGACGGTCAGGCGCCCGTCGACCACGCCGGACGCCGCGCGCCACATCATCGCGGTGACGCCAGCCGCCACTGTCAGGGTCTGCCCGAGGTTCAGCAGCGCGAGCGTCTTCTGCGCCTTGACCTGCGCGTTCTCGAGCGCGCGCAGGTTCTCGTCGTAGCGCACGGCCTCGTGCGCCTCGTTGGTGAAGTACTTCACCGTCTCGTAGTTCAACAAGGAGTCGACCGCGCGCTCGTTCGCGCGCGTGTCGGCCTCGACCGCGGCGCGGTAGAAGCGCGTGCGCCACTCGGTCACTGCGAACGTCCAGCCGCTGTAGACGGCGAGCGTCGCGAGCGTGATCCCGGCGAAGCCCCAGTCGTACGCCCAGACGAGCACGATCGTGACGAGCACGACCTCGAGCCCGGTCGGCACGATCGTGTAGAGCGTCCAGTCGAGCAGCTCGGCGATCGCGTGGCCGCCGCGCTCGACGTCGCGCGCGACGCCGCCGGTGCGCCGCGCGAGGTGGAACTTGAGGCTGAGCGCATGCAGGTGGCGGAACACGAGCAGCGTGATCTCGCGCGACGCGCGCGCCATCACGCGCGCGAACACCACCTGGCGCAGCTCGGTGAAGAACGAGAGCCCGATGCGCGCAGCGCCGTACGCGAGCAAGAGCGCCACCGGCAGCACGAGCAGGCTCGGCGGCACGTTCAGGCGGTCGACGATCTGCTTCAGCGCGACCGGGATCAACAGGTTCACGAGCTTTGCCGCGAAGATCAGGCTCATCGCGAACACGATGCGGCCGGCGTATGGGCGCAGGTACGGCAGCAGCGTCGCGACTACGGCGAAGTCGCTGCGTGCGCCGGCGGCGCGCGCGATCGGCGTCGCGCCCGGCTCCTCGTGCCCGCGCGCGCCGGGCGCGGTCGGAACGGATTCCACGTTCGGCTCGGCCATTACGGCTCCACGTTCTCGATCGGCGCGTGGAATGCGCGCACTTGCGCGATCGTATCCGCGTCCTCCGCGCGCTTGTCCTCGCGATAGCGCTTCACGCGCGCAAAGCGCAGCGCGAGGCCGCCCGGATACTGCGAGCTCGCCTGCACGTCGCTGAACGCGATCTCGACGACGAGCTCGGGGCGCACGCAGACGACGTGCCGATCGCGCCGCGTCTCGAGCTCGAGCAGGCGCTTCGTCTGCCACGCGAGCATTTCGTCGGTCATGCCCTTGAACGTCTTGCCGAGCATCACGAGCTGGCCCGAGCTCTCGTCGCGCGCGCCGAGATGGAGGTTGCTCAGCCAGCCCTCGCGCCGGCCGCTGCCCCACTCGGCGGCGAGCACGACGAGGTCGAGCGTGTGCGCCTGCTTCAGCTTCAGCCAGCTCGCGCCGCGGCTGCCTGCCTCGTACGGCGCGGCGAGCGACTTCGCCATCACGCCTTCGTGGCCGCGCTCGAACGTCTGCGCAAGGAACGCTTCCGCCTCGGAGCGATCGGCTGTAATGATTCGCGGGATCGCGAGCTCGGGTGGCAGCAGCTCGGCGAGCGCGCGGATCCGCTCACTGAACGGCGCGTCGAGCAGCATCTGATCGTCGACGCGCAGGCAGTCGAAGACGAACGTGCGCAGCGGCAGCTCGGCGCGCAGCGCCGCGATGCCCTCGCGGCGGCCGAAGCGCCGCATCGTCACCTGGAACGGCTGCGGCGATTCGTCCTCGCGCAGCGCGATCACCTCGCCATCGAGGATCAGCTCCCGCGCGGGCAAGCTTGTTACGGCTTCGACCAGCTCGGGCACGCGCTGCGTCACCTCGTTGAGGCGCCGTGAGTACGCGCGCACCTCGGAGCCGCGCTTGTGCACTTGTACGCGCGCGCCATCGAGCTTCCACTCGAACGCCGCGCGCTCGTGCTGCGCGAGCGCAGCGGCGACGCTCTCCGCCGGCTGCGCGAGCATCGGCTGCACCGGCACGAACAGGCTGAGCGTGAACGCGCCGAGGCCCGGCTCGCCTTCGCGGCGCGCCGCCAGCGCCACCTTCCCGAGATCGGCGACGATCATCTGCGCGCGCCGCACGCGCTCGGGCGTGAGCGCATTCGCCTTCGCGATCGCGTCCACGACGAGACTCTCGAGCGCGCCCTGCCGGATCTCGCCGACGAGCAGCTTGCCGATCAGCTGCTGCTCGGCGCGCGTCGCCCGCGCAAGCAAGCCGCCGATGCTCTCTGTGCGCCGCCGCGCCGCGCCTGCGCCGCGCAGCCCGGCGGTTTCGGTGAACGCGCGGTCGACATCCGCGATCGAGAGCGTCGCCTCTGCTGCGGGCGGCAGCGCGAACCGATCGCGCAGCGCCGCGTAGCCGATCCCGATCTTGCCCTGAGCGAGCTCGCCGGCGAGGTAGTGCACGCCGGCCGCGAGCTCGTCCTCGGGCATGCGCGCGATGCACTCCGCGAGCCGCGCGAGCTTCTCCGTTCGCTTCGCCGTCGCGGCGATGCGCTCGGACGCCTGCGCGAGCTCGGCGAAGAGCATCGGACGAGGCTAGGCGACGCGTCCCATGCCGCGCGAAAGCCAGCTGCCATGGAGCGTCACGAGCCGCGGCACGACGCGCGGCGTCAGCCCGCGAGCTTGCCTCCCGCGGCCAGCCAGCGCTTCATCACCTGCTCGGCCTCGCGCGGGTTGTAGAGATCTTCCTGCGAGCTCCAGAGCCCACCGCCGGCGTACTCGAGGATCGTCACGCAGCCGAAGCGATAGACCTCGTCGCCGCCTTTCGGATCGGGCATCACTTGCCACGGGTAGTAGACGACGCGGCTGCCCTCGATGACATGCCACGCGACAGGAAAGGCCATCATCGGCACCGGCTTCATCACCTTCACGATCGCCGCGCGAATCGCCTCGCGGCCGCGAAACGTGCCGAGCTGATGCTCGATCCAGACGCCGTCCTCGCTGTGCAAGTCCGCCCACGCGTTCCAGTCGCCCGAGTCGCCGACTGCGACGAAATGGCGGTAGGCGGCTTCGACTTCGCTGCGCGGGAACTTCTGCATCTGCGCCATCATGCCACGCTCAGTCGGAGATCCATTCAGGATGCGCGAACACCGCACGCACAGGGGTTACTCACCGGGTGTCCATTGTTCGACTCCGCTCGCCCGAGGCTCGCTGCGCGCGACGCTTCGCGCCGCTTGCCGGGAGGGTGCGCCGTGAAGCTCGAGACTCTGATCGTCGAACGCAGCGCGGACGGCGTCGTCACCGTCACGCTGAACCGGCCCGAGAAGAAGAACGCGATCAACGGGCCGATGTGGGACGAGCTGCACGCGACGTTCCGCGAGGTCGCGGAGAGCGCGACCGATCGCGTGATGGTGCTGACCGGCGCGGGCGACGCGTTCTGCGGCGGAGCGGACCTAACAGCCGGCGGCAAGGACCCGCGCCATCAGCTCGACCTGATGCATCACTACGGCTGGGTCGGGCTCGCGCTGCACGAGATCCCGAAGCCGTGCATCGCGAAGGTGAACGGCGTCGCGGTCGGCGCCGGCCTCAACATCGCGCTCGGCTGCGATCTGATCGTCGCCGGCGAGAGCGCGCGCTTCTCGGAAATCTTCGCGCAGCGCGGGCTCTCGATCGATCTCGGCGGCTCGTGGCTGCTGCCGCGGCTGGTCGGCATCCACAAGGCGAAGGAGCTCGCGCTGCTCGCGCAGATCGTCAGCGCGCGCGAGGCCGAGCGGATCGGCATCGTGAACCGCGTCGTGCCCGACGCGGAGCTCGACAAGTTCGTCGGCGAATGGGCCGCGCGGCTCGCGGCCGGCCCGCCGATCGCGCTGCAGATGACGAAGCGCATGATCACGTCGGGCCTCTCGATGAGCATGAGCGAGGCGCTGCACTGGGAGGCGATGGCGCAGAGCGTGACCGGCGGCACCGAGGACACGCGCGAGGCGATGAAGGCCTTCGTCGAGAAGCGCGCGCCGGTGTTCAAGGGCCGCTGAGCAGCACCTTTGGCCAATCGGGGTCTGACCCCGTTTGGCCATTTCGAGGAGGATCGGCGTGGCGGGACCGCTGAGCGGAGTGCGCGTCGTCGAGCTGGGCATGTTCGTCGCGGGGCCGGCGACTTCGTGCGTGCTCGGCGATTGGGGTGCCGACGTCGTCAAGATCGAGAATCCCGTCGGCGGCGATCCGGCGCGCGCGCTCGCGGCGCTCGGGCTCTCCGCGAAGGACATCAACTTCGGGATGGAGAACTACAACCGCGGCAAGCGCAGCGTCGCGCTCGACGTGCAGAAGCCGGCCGGGCGCGCCGCGTTGTTACGGCTGCTCGCGAACGCGGACGTGTTCGTCTCGAACTGGCGGCCCGACGCGCTCGAGCGCGCGCGGCTCGACTACGCGTCGCTCAGCGCCGAGCTGCCGCGCCTCGTCTACGCGCAGGCGAACGGCTACGGCCCGCGCGGCTCGATGCGCGACACCGCGGCGTTCGACTTCGCCGCCTATTGGGCGCGCACCGGCGCGCAGGCCTCGCTCGGTGAGCCGCACGAGCCGCCGCCGCACCAGCGCCCCGCGATGGGCGACGCGCAGGTCGGCCTCGGCCTCGCCGGCGCGATCTCCGCCGCGCTCTTCCAGCGCGAGCGCAGCGGCCACGGCGAGCACGTGCACATCTCGCTCTATCAGGCGGGCATGTGGATGATGAGCTTCGATCTCTCGGCCGCGTTGATTCACGGCGGCGGCTACCGCCGCACCGGCCGCCAGTCGCCGAACCCATTGTGGAATTCGTACCGCGCCCAGGACGGGCGCTGGTTCGAGCTCGTGATGCTGCAGGCGGATCGCTACTGGACGCCCTTCTGCCGCGCGATCGAGAAGCCGGACTGGGAGCACGACCCGCGCTGGGCGACGATCGGCCCGCGCGGCAAGAACGCGGCGTCCCTCATCGCTGCGCTCGACGCGCTGTTCGCGGAGCGCCCGTTCGACGCGTGGCGCGCGGCGTTCGACAAGGAGGCGCTGATCTGGGCGCCGATCCAGTCGATCGCCGAATCCGCAGCGGACCCGCTCGCGCGCGAGGTCGGCGTGATCGCGAGCGTCCCGCATCGCTCCGGCCGCGAGATCGAGATCGTGCGCAGCCCGGTCGAGTTCGCGCGCGCTCCGCACGAGGTGCGCAGCGCCGCGCCCGAGCTCGGCGAGCACACCGAGGAAGTGCTGCTCGAGCGCGGCTTCACGTGGGACGAGATCTCGGCGCTGCGCGAGCAGGGCGCGTTTGGCTAGAGGCCGGTCTCTCGCAGCGTGATGCTGAGGCGACCCGGCGGCAGGCCGATGTCTGCGCGCGCGCTTCCGCTGAGCACCTTCGGCACGCCGTGATAGATGCGGCGATTCGGGCCGCCGAACACGAGCAGATCGCCGCTCGCGAGCTCGACGTCGCGGAACGGCGCGTTGCGCGTCTTCACGCCGGCCATCCGGAACACGCAGGTGTCGCCGAGGCTGATCGTCACCACCGGCGCGTCCGCTGGCTCTTCTGCGTCCTGATGCAGGCCGAGCCGCGCGCCGGGCGCATAGAGATTCACGATCGCGGCGTCGGGCGCATAGCTGCGCGCAGCGCGGCTCGCGTCGCCGTACGCCGCGGCCACCGCCGCGCGGCCCAGCTCGAACAGCGAGCGCGGCAGCGGCTTCACCGGCGCGCCGTCTACGTCGTCCGCGGTCTTCGAGTAGACGTACGGGTACCAGTGCCAGCCGAGGCAGACCGACTGAACCGTCATCAGGTGGCCGGTCGGCATGCGCGGATGGCGCAGGCCCGCGGGTGGCTCGGCCCAGCGCAGAAACTCCGCCGCGAGCGCGCGCTGCGGCGCGAGATCGAGCCAGCCGCCGATGTGAACCACGCCCGGCAACAGCTCACGGCGCTCCCGCGCGCGCTCCAGCGCCGGCTCGGCGAGCAGCGCGAGCTGCGCCGCGCCGCGCTCCTCGAGACGGGGCAGCTCGGTCGGCACGGCGCCAAGGCGGCTGCGCCCGAGCCGCCGGCGCCCGACGCGTTCCAGCTCGGTCATGCTCATGCTCTACCAACGTGCGGCGACGGATTTTCGTGAGGAGCGACCTCACAAACCTTCGCGGCCCCGCGTTTCTGAGGTGTGATGCGACGGCCTTTCGACGAGATCGTCAGCGAGCACGGCCCGGCCGTGATGCGCGTGTGCCGCGCGCTGCTCGGCGCATTCGACGCGCAGGACGCTTGGTCGGAGACGTTCATGGCTGCGCTGAAGGCGTACCCGAGGCTCCGGGAGGACAGCAACGTCCGCGGATGGCTGGTGACGATCGCGCAGCGCAAAGCGATCGATCAGCTGCGCACGGCGGCACGGGCACCGGCGGCGAGCGCCGAGCCGGAGCGGATCGACGGCGCGCAGGTGGCCGCAGCGCCCGCACAGCCCGACCGCGCGCTGCGCCGCGTGCTCGACGCGCTGCCGCCGATGCAGCGCGGCGCGCTGATCCATCGCTACCTCGGCGATCTCCCGTACGCCGACGTCGCGCTGCTGCTCGGCTGCAGCGAAGCCGCAGCGCGCCGTAGCGCTTCCGATGGCATCGCGAGTCTGCGCAAAGTGATTCGCAAGGAGGACACATGAGCACTCACGCCGATCCTGACAAGAACGAGCGCGCCGTAGCGCGCCGGATGCTCGACGCCTTCTCGAACGATGACGACGTCGCGTCCGCCGCCGCGCTCCACGCGCAGCTCGCGGAGCGCGCCGAGCGCGAGGGGCTGCTCGACGTCGCGTATCGCACGATCGACAGCCCGTTCGGGGCGCTGCTGCTCGCGGCGAGCCGCGCCGGCCTCGTGCGCGTCGCGTTCGCGCGCGAGGGCCACGCCGCGGTGCTGGAGCGACTCGCGAGCGAGGTCAGCCCGCGCATTCTGCGCGCGCCGCAGCGGCTCGACGCCGCCGCGCGCCAGCTCGACGAGTACTTCGCGCGCCGGCGCAAGCGCTTCGAGCTCCCGCTCGATCTCCAGCTCGCACGAGGCTTCCGCCGCGCGGTGCTCGTGCGGCTCCAGCGCATCGCTTATGGCGAGACGACGAGCTACGCACAGCTCGCGCGCGCGGCTGGCAAGCCGGCAGCCGTGCGCGCAGCGGGCAGCGCGTGCTCGCACAATCCGCTGCCGCTGGTCGTGCCGTGCCATCGCGTCGTGCGCAGCGACGGCACGTTCGGCGAATACCTCGGCGGGCACGAGATGAAGCGCGCGCTGCTGGAGATGGAGCGCGCGTGAAGGGCGACGCGACGATCGCGCAGCGCGTCGCCGCGCTCGACTGGCCGGCGATTCGCGCGCAGCTCGACGCGCTCGGCTGCGCGCCCGCCGGCGCGCTGCTCGAGCCCGGCGAGTGCCGTGCGCTACGCGCGCTCTATCGCGACGACACGCGCTTCCGCTCCACGGTCGACATGGCGCGCCATCGCTACGGCGAAGGCGAGTACCGCTACTTCGATCACCCGCTGCCGCGGATCGCCCTGCAGCTGCGCGCCGCGTTCTACCCCGAGCTGCTGCCGGTCGCGCGTGAGTGGGCCGAGCGCCTCGGCCGCCCGGCGCCGTGGCCAGACGCGTTCGCGGATTGGCTCGCGCAATGCCACGACGCCGGGCAGAAGCGCCCGACGCCGTTGTTATTGCGGTACGAGCCCGGCGGCTGGAACGCGCTGCACCGCGACCTCTACGGCGAGCTCGTGTTCCCGCTGCAGGTCGTGATCGGTCTCGACGAGCCCGGCGTCGATTATCAGGGCGGGGAGTTCGTCGTCGTCGAACAGCGCCCGCGCGCGCAGTCGCGCGCGACCACGCTCACGATCGCGCGCGGCGAGGCCGTCGTGTTCACGACACGCGATCGCCCACTGCGCGGCGCCCGCGGCTGGCTCGCCGCGCCGATGCGCCACGGCGTGTCCGTCCTGCACTCCGGCGAGCGCCACACGCTCGGGCTGATCTTTCACGACGCGACGTGATCGCATCGGGATTGCGTCGGAGACGGACTTGCATCGCTCCGCTCGAACATGGCGCCTGCTCGGCGCTGACGGCCGCCCGTACGAGAGCGACGTCCCCGGCACGCTCGGCGGCCACCGCGGCACTCACATCTACGGCCGCCTCGACTGCCGCGCCGCCGCGCGTGCGCTCGCGCGCGGCGGCTATCGCGCGCACCGCGTGTTCTTCCGCGACGAAGCCACCGCGCGCGCCGCGGGCTACCGGCCGTGCGCGGTGTGCATGCCGGCGGAGCACGCGGAGTGGAAGCGAACGCAGCGCCCGCTCTAGCTTCGCGACACTCGTCGCGTTCTCGCGCCCGCGGAGCCCGAGATGACACCTCCTTTCTCTCGCACGCCCGAGGCCCGCTTCCGCGAGCTCACGGACTACCCGTTCGCGCCGCACTACCTCGATTGGCGCGAGCTGCGCGTCCATCACCTCGACGAGGGGCCGCGTGCGGCGCCCGTGATGCTGCTGCTGCACGGCGAGCCGAGCTGGTCGTACCTCTACCGGCGCATCATCCCGCGCCTCGTCGCCGCCGGTTACCGCTGCGTCGCGCCGGACTTCATCGGCTTCGGCAAGAGCGACAAAGTCACCGACGACGCGTGGTACGTGATCGAGCGCCACTGCGAGGCGCTGCGCTTCGTGATCGAGTCGCTCGACCTGCGCCGCATCACGCTCGTCTGTCAGGATTGGGGCGGTCCGATTGGCCTCCGCCAGGCGGTCGACATGCCGGCGCGCTTCGCGCGCCTCGTGATCGCGAACACCTGGCTGCATCACGCCGAGATGGAGTATTCGCCCGGCGTGCGCGCGTGGCGCGCGGCGGCGATCGACCCCAACAAGCTCGGCGGCGACATGCCGACCGGCCGAATCGTCGCCGGCACGCTGCGCCGCCCCGGCCACGACCGCGCCGCCGTGACGCATGCGTACGACGCACCGTTCCCCGATTTCGCGAGCAAAGCAGGCGCGCGGCGCTTCCCGTTCTGCATCCCGTTCGCCGAGCCGGAGGCCGGCAACGCGAAGGACCAGCAGCGTTGTTACGACGCGCTACGCCGCTACCCGCACCCCGTGCACTTCGCGTTCGGCGACGCGGACGAAGTCTTCCCGTTCGTGTGGGCAGAGCGCTGGCACGCAGCGCTGGGCGGCTCGACGCTCGACCGCATCGCGGGCGCGGGACACTTCGTGCAGGAGGACGCGAGCGACGACCTCGCGGACGTGATCCTCAGGCGTGCAGGAACTGCGACATGACCGCGTGCGAACAGACGCCCGGCAGCGCCGCATGCTGAAGCTCGCGCAGCTCGCGCTGGTCGTGCGCGACTACGATGAAGCGATCGCGTGGTACACGCGCGCGCTCGGCTTCGCGCTCGTCGAAGACACGCCGCTCGGCGGCGAGAAGCGCTGGGTCGTCGTACGCCCGCCCGGCTCCGGCGGCGCCGACCTGTTACTGGCGCGCGCCGCGAACGCGGAGCAAGGCTCACGCATCGGTAACCAAACCGGCGGCCGCGTGTTCCTGTTCCTGCACAGCGACGACTTCGCGCGCGACCACGCCGCGTTCACGCGCGCCGGCGTGAAGTTCGTCCGGGAACCGAAGGAGGAGAGCTACGGAACCGTCGCGGTGTTCGTGGATCTGTATGGGAATCTCTGGGACTTGATCGGGCGACGGGCCTGAGGCGACGGGAATGAGTGCCACTGTCGAGTACGAGATTCGCGAATTGGACCTTGAAGCGTTCTCATCACGCCCAGCAGGATTCCTCTTTGCGTGAGCACGAGGCGTTGATTCGAGAAGCAATTCAGCTCGGCGCTTCTGCGCGGCGCCGAGGCAACCATCCGTTCGGTGCCCTACTCGCGATCGAAGGCAGCGTTCTCCTTCGATCGGAGAACACCGTCGTCACGGATCGCGACCCGACGCGCCACGCGGAGCTCAACTTGCTTCAGCTCGCGTGGCGGGATCTCGGCGAGTCACAGATCGCCTCCGCCACGCTCTACACGTCGACGGAGCCATGTCCGATGTGCACCGGGGCCATCCACTATTCGAAGCTGCCGCGCCTGGTCTTCTCCTTTTCGCAGGCGGCGCTCAGCGAGCTCACCGGTGGGAGCTTCGCTCTTTCGTCGTCCTTTCTTCTGGAGCGCGGCAAGCATCGCACCGTAGTCGTCGGGCCCGTGCTTCCCGAAGAAGGCAGGAGCATCCACGAAGGTTTCTGGCGATAGAGCGCGCGGGTCGCCCGAACGATCAGGCGTTCCGGCCAGCTGACCGCGCGATCCCGCGCACCTAGTCTCCGCGCCGTGGGGACGCGTCTCTTCGACGAGAAGTTCGGCGCGGAGCGGCACCGCGAGCTCCCTCGCGGGCCGGGCGTCTATCTCTTCCGCGACGCCGAGGGGCGCGTGCTCTACGCCGGCAAGGCGAAAGACCTGCGGCGGCGGCTCGCTTGCTATCGAAATGCCTCGCGGCGGAGGGCGCATCGCAAGATGCGGGCGCTGGTGCGCGAGGCAGCGGCGCTCGAGGTGCGGTCGCTCGAGAACGAGATGCAGGCGCTGCTCACCGAGAACGAGCTGATCCGCACGCTGCGGCCGCCGTTCAACGTCGACGGCGCGTTCGCGTTTCTCTATCCGGCACTCGGCGTCGGCGGCGACGACGACGGGCGCGTGCTGCTCGCGTTCACGTCGACGCCCGGGGAATGGAGCCGCCTCGGCGTGCGCTGGCACGGCTGCTTCCGCTCGCGCGTGCGGGCGCGCGCGGCGTTCGATGCGCTCGTCGCGCTGTTCGGCCGGCTCGGGCACCGCGAGCCGATGTCGCGGCTACCGGACGTGCCGCTCCGGCGCGGCGCGCGGCTCGAGGCGTTCCGCCGCCTGCCGTCCGAGCTGGCCGGCGCCGCGAACGCCTTCCTCGCCGGCGAGTCGAAGGATCTCCTGACAGTGCTGTTCGAACGCCTGCTCGAGAGCGCGAGCGCGCGACGCGACGCCGCGGAGGTTGAAGAGCAGCTGCGCACGCTCGCCGGATTCGCGCGCAAGGACGTCGCTGCGCTTCGCCGCGCGATGCAGAAGGCGGGGCGCTCGGGATGGGTGCCGGGAGAAGAGCGCGATGCGCTCTTCATCGCGGCGCGCCTTGGCTGACGGCACGCGCGTCGACCGGTAATCCCGCAGTCGAGGCGATCCGGGACTGCCGAGCTTCTGCGGACAATGGCGACGAGTCCGTCGCGCTGCGCCCGCGCGCGGAGATCGACGATGGCGACCTCGACATGCCGCCGAGACATCAGATCGATCAGGACCTGAGAAGATCTGACGCTGCCTGATCGTTGGTTCGCTCGCTCCGAACCCTGATAAGCTGCGCGCCCGAGGAGGCGGCGCATGGCGAACGGGATCCACGGCCGTGAGGGGATGACGGACGACCAGCTGCAATTCGAGCTGCAGAACGGCGGCCGCTTCGTGGTGTTTCAGTACTGCATCTCGGTCGTGTTCATGACCTTCAAGCGCAGCTCCGACGTCTACTTCTTCCGCGCGGGTGAAGCGCGCGCTGCGAAGGGGCTGCCGTTCTCGCTGATCTCGCTGCTGGTCGGCTGGTGGGGGATTCCGTGGGGTCCGATCTGGACGATCTCGACGATCTTCCGGAACTCGGCGGGCGGGCTCGACGTGACGAACGAGATCCTCGCGGGGTCCGCGCCGGCGGACGCCTGACGCAGCCGGACGCCGCGGCCTTCCGGCCTCGCCGCGCGCTCCCGCGCATGCCAACGTC
>Ga0187894_10002901_pt1 | contig 19877 bp, 19 predicted proteins | sample GBC1701081metaG_FD_136650 | JGI IMG/M metagenome (GOLD analysis project Ga0187894, IMG submission 136650) | White microbial mat communities from a lava cave in the Kipuka Kanohina Cave System on the Island of Hawaii, USA - GBC170108-1 metaG ...
CCGCTTGGCGAAGACGACTCACCAACTGTTCTTCGGACGGCTCCTCCGCCCCCGCGATGCATCGGTTTGTCCTCTTGACAACGGCGGCCTCATAGGTGTTCGGTGATTCACGGAGTCCTGCCGCTCCTGCTGCCGGTCGCTCCTGGCTGATCAATCTCTACATGCAAAAGAAACTCAAACTTGACGAGTTAGTAACGCGCACCTATGCGCTTGACGAGGTGAATGAGGCGATGACGGCCTTGGAAAAAGGTGAAGTCGTCCGCAGCGTCCTCGTCATGTAAGCGACCAATATCTTTTCCTACTCCGAGCGCGATTAGCTACGAGGACAATCATTCCGATTCTTGACCTTTATCTCTAAATCCGCTACGGACTGACCAGTCAGTCTATTTTCGACGTGGTACCGGACCGTAAGGGGAAACGCATGCGAGAGCAAGACAACAGTGCGGCGAAGCACGCCAGGATCTTACAAGTGGCGGTGGAGTTATTCACCGAGCGAGATTTTCATCAGGTCTTGATGGATGACGTGGCGGACCGCGCCGAGGTCGGCAAAGGCACGGTGTATCGCTATTTCCCGACCAAAGAAGAGCTCTATTTCGCAACCATCTTTGAGGGCTGGGATCGACTCGGGAAGGAGTTGGAAACGGTCGTACAACAAGACGGCCCACTGCACGATCTCCTAGAACATGTGACGCGACAGGTACTGTCCTACTTCTGGCACCGCCGCCAATTTGTCACCTTAGTCTACCGTTTAGAAAATAACCTTGAGGGAGAAGAACAAGCCGACTGGCAACGCCGGCGTGACAGCATCGTTGGGGTGTTTACCGACATCTTGAACAAAGGTGTGGCGGCGCAGGCTCTGTCCAGTGGGCAGATGCGGCTAGTCACTGAAATGTATCTTGGCATGCTACGGTCAATCATCTTGTATCGCGGGGACCATGATACGCCCGACACCATGGCGCCGCTGGCCGTCCGACTTTTCTTGGATGGGCTGAGCAACCTGACTCCAGCCCTGGAACACTCGAACATCCGACTTACCGCAGGAGGAAAATCCCGTGTCAGAGCAACCGTACGACGAGCAACCACGCTCGGCTAAGAAGAAGTGGCTGGTAGCGCTGGTGCTGCTCATCGGCCTGCCAATCGGGGGGTACTATGGCTTTGCCACCTGGAAGCATGCCGCTACGCATGTGTCCACCGACAACGCCTATGTGCAGGCGGATATGGCGCAAATCACTCCCCGTGTGCACGGAACGGTCATCGACGTGCTTGTCCGCGAGAACTGGTGGGTCAAACCAGGGCAAGTGCTGGTGCGTTTGGATACGCGCGATTATGAAGTGCGACTCGCCGAAGCCAAGGCCGCGCTGACACGGGCGCGCGAGTCAGTCGATCAACTCTTTGCGGCAGTGGCGGTGGCGGACGAACGGCGCCGGGCGACGCGGTCACAGATTCAGGCGGCGCAAGCAGAAGTCGCGGTCGCGCAGGCAGAGTTTCACCAGGCGGAGTTGGATTTTCACCGCGCTCAGCAATTAGCTGAAGAGCAAATCATCCCGGCCCAGCGCTTTGATCAGGCCAAGACCCAATACGACGCGGCTCGCTCTCGCCTCCATGCCAAGCAACAGCAACTCGAAGAGGCGAAGCAGAACCAGACGACCCGGGGGCGAGAAACTGACCAGGCGCGTGCAGCGCTGGGAAACACCGTCGCCGGCGAACGCTCCGAACACTCCCTGGTAAAGCAGGCAGAAGCTGCGGTCCACGAGGCTGAGTTGAACCTTAGCTATTGTACGCTGGTCGCACCGATGGAAGGCATGGTCAGCCGCAAAGCGATTGAAGTCGGGCAACGCGTGCAACCTGGTCAAGCGCTCATGGCCCTCCTCCCACTGCATAGAGTCTATATCGAGGCCAATTACAAAGAGACGCAACTGACCCATGTGCGAGTCGGGCAACCGGTGGAGATCCGGGCGGATGTGTACCCCGACCATGTGTATCACGGCACCGTCGAGAGCTTGAGTGGCGGCACTGGCGCGGCGTTTTCGTTGCTCCCGCCGGAGAACGCCACCGGCAACTGGGTCAAGGTGGTGCAACGCTTGCCGGTCAAAATTACCCTCACCGAGCCTCCACCGCCAGACTTACCGCTGCGCGTCGGACTCTCCGTCGAAGCCTCGATTGACATTAGTAACCATGACGGGCCGCGACTCAGTTCGCTCTTACAAGAGCACGGGCAAAAAGAAGGGGCACCCGGCGACGTACGCGCTCGGGAGCCGACCGACCTTCCTATTACCCCAACCAACGTTGCTCACGTAGGGCAATAGGAGCGTCATGGAACAGACGCCGGTACCGGCTGCTCCGCACGCGCCCGCCGCCAATAAATGGCTGATCGCGGTCGCGGTGATGCTAGCCACCATCCTGGAGGTCTTGGATATGACCATCGCCAATGTGGCGTTGGATCATATCCGCGGCAGCCTCTCGGCCGGAGTCGATGAAGCCGCCTGGGTGATGACCTCATATATCATTGGCACCGCTATCGTGATTCCACTCACCGGGTGGCTGAGCCGCGTCTTTGGTCGCAAGCGCTTTTTTCTCTTCTGTATTGCTGCGTTCACTGTCAGTTCTCTCTTCTGTGGCGCCGCGCCCAACCTGGAGTCGCTCGTCTTCTTTCGCGTGGTTCAGGGGCTCAGCGGCGGCGTCATGATGCCGCTCTCTCAAGCCATCCTGATGGAAACCTTCTCCGCCCGGGAACAACCAATGGCGATGGCGGTATGGGGACTCGGCATGATGCTCGGACCGATCTTGGGCCCGATTGTCGGTGGGTGGATCACCGACAACTATAGCTGGCGCTGGATTTTCTACATCAATATTCCCGTTGGTGGCATTGCGTTTTTCTTGCTGGCGTTCATCCTCGCCGATCCCCATTACATCAAGCGTGCGCGGACGCACATCGATTGGTTCGGTCTCTCCCTATTAGTCGTCGGCATGGGATGTCTGCAGGTCGCCTTGGACAAAGGCGAACGCCTAGACTGGTTTGATTCCGGCTTCATTGTCACGCTAAGTGTTATATCTGTTCTCAGCGTATTCCTTTTTATCTTCCGCGAACTCCGCACCCCAACGCCCATCATTGACCTACGGGTGTTGCGCAACCGCAGCTTCGCCGTGGGGACGGTCTTTACCACCATCGTCATGTTCGGTCTCTACGGCACCTACATTCTCATCCCCCTCTACTGTCAGCTCGTCTCCGGCTACACGCCGTTTCTGGCTGGGCAGGTGCTCTCGATCCAGAGCTTCGGTACCTTTATCTCGATTATGCTGGCGGGACGCCTCTTCCACCGATTTGATCCGCGGCTGCTGGTTGCCCTTGGCTGTGTGGCCGCTGGTATTGGGACCTGGGACATGACGCATTTCAATCCTGACATCGATTTCTGGGGGATCGCCGCCCCGGGATTTTTTCGCGGGATCGGCTCGGGTTTGATCTTTGTGCCGATGACGACGCTCACGTTAGCAGCCGTTGCCAAAGAGCAAATGGGGAACGCCTCGGCGCTCTACAACATGGTGCGCACGGTCGGTGGCGGCATCGGTATCGCACTGCTGATTGCGTTCTTAAGCCAAGGAACGCAGACCCATCAAGCCTACCTCACGACGCATGTTCATCCCTACAATCAAGAACTCGTGCAACGTTTCATGGCAATGAATACCGGCGCCATTCCCAGCTTGGCGGGCAGCGGCCTCCCGGCTGACACGTTTCTCCAGCTCCTCTACGGCGAGGTGCAGCGACAAGCATTGTTGATGGCGTTCGTCGATAATTTTCGCTTGATTGCCTGGATCTTTTTTCTCTTGACGCCCGTGGTATTTTTGATGCGCCGTCCCCAGATACTCGGCGGGAGCGCGGTGGCACATTAGGTTGCTCGATTGTTTGTACGTTTGTAGCCAACTCACTGTGAAGGTTGTACTAGCGTTATGGAAAAAGGAGGACCGTTCCAATGAACTACAACCCTCTACTCGCAGAAGTGAGAGCAAACCCCTATCCGTATTACGCCTATTTGCGTGAACATGCCCCGGTCTACTGGGTGGAGTCGATCCAGAGTTGGGTGGTCAGTCGCTATGCGGACGTGGACTATGTTATGCGCAATCCGCAGATATTCTCTTCCGCTGGTCTCATGGGAACCTTCATGGGCGACCTCAATCCGGTATCTGAAGTTCCTTGGCTGATGGACCTCGACCCGCCAGCCCATACCAAAATCCGTAAACTCGTCAATAAAGCCTTCACACCTCGCCTGATTGCGGCTTTGGAGTCGCGCGTCCGTGAGATTAGCGTGCAGCTTCTCTCAGACCTGCGTGGCCGCGCGGAGTTCGACCTGGTGCGCGATTTCTCAATGCCGTTGCCGGTGATCGTGATTTCTGAGCTACTCGGGGTCGATGCGGAACACCGTGCGAATTTCAAGCGCTGGTCGGATGCCACGATCCGTTCCACTGTGCGACCCACGGACGAAGGTGAACGCGCGGAGATTCGACGCGAAACCCGAGCGATGCGTGACTACTTGGAGCACGTCATTGCCCAACGACGCAAGGAGCCACGGGAAGACCTGATTACGCGACTCGTGCAGGCAGAAGAAGACCACCAAACGCTCTCCGCACTAGAAGTGATTGCCTTAACCATTCTGATTCTTATTGCCGGCAACGAAACCACGACTAATCTGATTGGCAATACTGTGCTGGCCCTGCTTAACCATCCTACTGAGTTTGCCAAGGTGCGAGCAAATCGTGCTCTCGTCCCGCAGCTCATTGAAGAAGTCCTCCGCTATGATGGTCCTGTTCAGGGGGTCTTTCGGGTTGCCGTGCAGGATGTGGAGCTGTCAGGGACCACGATTCCGGCGGGCGCGCTTGTTTTCTACCTCAACGGTTCCGCGAACCGCGATGAGCGCAAGTACGCTGATCCTGATCGCTTCAATGTGGTGCGCAACCCGCAGGACCATTTGGCTTTTGGCTATGGCATTCACTATTGCCTGGGAGCACAACTCGCGCGGTTAGAGGCCAAGGTGGCCCTGGAGGCATTACTGTTTGAGCATCCGCCATTTATCAGGACACCCGAGGAGATCACGCGCGGTGATGGTCTAGCTGTCCGTGGACCCAAGACGCTGCCACTACGATTTGAGACAGCGCGCAGAATAGTCGCCTAAATATTGAATATAACTACAAGTGATATACTAGGAGAAACACTATGACACAGGCTCAACCACCGACGACGGCGACTGAAACGGAGCAGGTCGCGCAATTTGACGCGATCGTGATCGGGGCTGGGGTTGCCGGATTGTATCAACTGTACCGTCTCCGAGAGCTTGGGCTTTCGGTGCGCTGCTATGAGGATGGCAGCGGTGTAGGCGGCACCTGGTACTGGAACCGCTACCCAGGCTGCCGCTTCGATTCCGAGAGCGAGACCTACGGCTATTCGTGGTCCAAGGAGCTGCTGCAAGAATGGGACTGGAAGGAGCATTTCTCCGGTCAACCGGAGAACGAACGCTACCTCAATTACGTCGCGGACAAGTTCGACCTGCGCCGCGACATTCAATTCAATGCACGGGTCAAATCGGCGGTCTACGACGAGCGCGCCAATCGCTGGGAGATCGAGTTGGAAAGTGGCCAACGCGCACAGGCGCAATTTCTCATCGCGGCGGTTGGCATCTTGTCCGCCCGCTATACGCCCCCGTTTGTAGGCATCGACAGCTTCAAGGGAGAGTCGTATCACACCTCCCGCTGGCCGAAGGAAAAGGTGGATTTCACCGGCAAGCGCGTCGCCGTCATCGGCACCGGCGCCACTGCGGTGCAGCTCATCCCGATCATTGCCAAGGAAGTCGGCCATCTCACGATCTTCCAACGCACGGCCAATTACTGCGCGCCGTTACGCAATGGACTGGTCTCTCCCGAGACCCAGAAGAAGTTCAAGGCCAGCTACCCGGAAATTCACAAACGGTGTCGTGAAACCCCGACTGGGTTTACCTACGACTTCGACCCGCGTAAGGCTCTGGCGGTCTCGAAGAAAGAGCGGCTGGCGCTGTACGAAGAGTTGTGGGTGCAACCCGGGTTCAAGAAATGGTTGGGTAATTTCCGTGACATTATGACCAACCGGGAAGCCAACGAGGACTTCGCCGAATTCGTGCGCAACAAGATCCGCGCGCGCGTCAAGGATCCGGTGGTGGCGGAGAAGCTGGTGCCCAAGGACCATCCGTTCGGCGCTAAGCGCATCCCGTTGGAGAGCGATTATTACGAGGCGTACAATCGCGATAACGTCTTGCTGGTTGATATTAAAGAGACCCCGATCGAGCGCATCACGCCGAAAGGCATCAAAACCAGTGACAAGGAGTACGAGTTTGACGTCATCATCTATGCCACAGGATTTGACGCGTTCACGGGAGCGTTAACCCAGATCGATATTCGCGGTGAAGGCGGACAGACGCTCAAGAACACATGGGCGGAGGGACCGCGTACCTATCTGGGGATGCAGATCGCACACTTCCCGAACCTCTTCCTCGCCATTAGCACCGCGTTCGGCAACTACCCCGTCTGCGCCGAGATGATTGTCGAATGGATTACGGATTGCGTCCGCTATATTCGGGAGAAGAACTTGATGCGCATTTCTCCTACTCCTCAGGCGGAAGAGGCGTGGGTGGAGCACGCCGCCAAACTGGCGGAGGGGACGCTCTTTGCCGCAGGTAACTCCTGGTTTGTCGGAGCGAATATCCCGGGCAAGAAACGCGTCTTCCTGCTCTATGCTAACACCGTCCCAGCCTATCGGAAAAAGTGTCAAGAAGTGGCGGCCAACGGCTATGAAGGGTTCGTGCTGCAATAAGCGGTACCCGCAGAGGAAATGAGGAAAGCTGTGAACTGAAATAAGTGCCTATCCGAATAATGGTTGCACCTGTCATGTTGAGCGCGGCGAAACATCTCTTTTCAGCGTTCAATACGAGATTCTTCGCTTCGCTCAGAATGACAGCACCGTGCGGCTGTGGTTATTCGGATAGGCTCTAAAAGATGGCGGCCCTGTTGGCGAGTAAAGAGAGCTCGATCCTCTCCGACGACGACATGGCGCGCATGGCCGAGATTGCCGATTTCCAGAAGATGAATGAGATTCGCAGTCGGGTGTCCACGATCGTGAACGATGCGCACACTGCCGAAGCCCTCCAGGCGTGGTATGGACAATGGTGCAAACGGCCGACCTTCAATGACGAGTACCTTCCCACCTTCAACCGACCGAACGTGAGGTTAGTCGACACGCAGGGGAAAGGTGTCGATAGAGTGACCGCTCATGGAGTGATTGTCGACGGCATTGAGTACGAAGTGGATTGCTTGATCTTTGCGACGGGTTTTGAGGTCGGGACGGCGTACACCCGACGGGCCGAGTGCCAGGTCTACGGTCGCAATGGAGTATCGCTCTCCGACGCGTGGGCGCAGGGGATGCGGACCTTTCACGGCTTCCTGAGCCATGGCTTTCCCAACTGTTTTCACATGGGGCTCACGCAGACGGGCCTGGCGCTGAACTTCACCTATATTGTGGACGAACAGGCCAAACACGTGGCGGCGGTCCTCTCGCAGGTGACCGCGCGCAACGCGCAGTCCATCGAGCCGACCGCGACATATGCTGCGATCTGTTGCTGAATGTCACTGGAGGTGCCAGCCAGCATCCCCCAACTCTCCCGCTCCAGCGTGCGACGCTGGCTCATCGCTCTCGTTCAGCCAGCGTGACGTGCCGCGTCGCGATGAACTTGAAGAATCTCACGCACCATGTCTGGAGTCCGAGACCGACCCATACCGCATTCAGTGGCAATGCCGAAATCACTCACAGTTTTGCGCGCCGCCTGCATCCGGCGTAGCGTACCTGCTGTACCATCGGTGGCATGCACGAGCCCGAGATAGAGCTCGGTGTCGTCGCCTCGTTCTAGCCGAGTGAGCGGAGCAAAATAGGCGTCATCATCGCGTTCAACAGGAACTGGCAGGTGAATCCAGGTGAGAGGCCGTGCGCTGTTACCCGTGAACAGATTGGCGAGCTCAACTATCTTGCCGGTGTCGAGGGGCTCAACAAAATGTTTGGCTTCGAAATCGCCGTAACAGAGGTGGATGCCCATTTCGACATCTGGCGGTACTATCGCGCTGAGTCGAGCAAACTGTCCAGCAAACACCTCGGCCATCCCTGGAAATGACGGCATCATGGGGAAGCGGCCATCCCATTGGAGCATCTCGATGCAAATGTCCCATTGAATTGCGAGATCGTGATGCGGAATCGCAGCACACAGGCGATCCACTTCGCGCAGCATCGCTCGCTCATATGCTGGCAGTACACGTCCAATATCCTCAGCGACCACAAAGCTGCCAACCACTGCCCACGGCGTCGGCAAGCAGACCTGAAACCGTGCAGTCGTCGGCAATATGCCGGTATCGCGCGCGGCACAAAAATCCTGATACGACGTGCGCGCTTCACGCACATAACCCAGTTCGCTGAAGCGGATGTCCTCGTCCCGGACCCCAGCCTTGAGCCGTAACTGGCACAGACCGATGCCAGGCATGGCAGTGTCTCCGATAATTTCGAGAAAGGCAGTGGCCCGCAACAGAGGATATTGATAGCTGACCCAAAGCCTGCGGCTGCCAATTTCACCGTCCGGGCAGCGTTTGATATGCTCCCCAATCGTCTCTCCGACTGTCTGGAACACCTCGTCGACAGAATCCAATCCGATACTGCCAACCAAATGGACGTTGATTGTCATAGGTCGTGCTCCTTCCGCTCCCATTCCACGTCCGCATTATGGCATCGAGAGCGCTTCCTGACCCCAGCAACATCATCCTCCCGAGCACCGCATGCGAGGGCAGCTCATCTGACGCGACCAGAGCATCCGTGAGCAGAAAGACTTTGTCAATCACTTACCCAACCCACGAGCTGGGCGAGACAAATGCTAATAATCTATTGTCATTAGATTACAGTTCTGCTAGGAGTCGCTCAGCGCTGACAGGAAAGGAGATTCGTCAATGAGCGCGACCGCAATGAAAGCGCCCACCAAGCCGCTCGTGCAGACGCTCACCATGTTGAGCCCGAGTCAGATTGCCGCGATCCGTAAGATTCCGGCCCATGATGCGGCAGCTGTTCCCTCGATCGAGGCACGGCGACCGGCATCGATCTTTACGACGCAGGCACGCTACGACCTTGAACAAGCCAAGGTGTTCCGTAAACGCGCCGTGCCGGTGACACTCTCCGTGATGGTAACCGAGCCGGGTACTGCCATCGCGCATGATGGGTACGGCGTGCCGCTGCTGATCACGCGCGATCGTGATGGGCAGGTCCACGCTTTCCTGAACGTCTGTCAGCACAAGGGCTCGAAGCTGCTCAAGGATTGCGAACCGGTAAAAGGCACGCGGCTAGTCTGTCCGTATCACGCCTGGACCTTCGGGCTGGACGGTAAGCTTGTCGGCGTACCCCGACAGGAAACCTTCGTGAATCTTGACAAAGCCGCACGCAACTTGAAAGCGCTCCCTGCGCGCGAATTTGGGGGCTTCCTCTGGGTGATGCTCGACAAAGATGCCGAGCCCGACTTCTCCAGTTTGGTTCCCGAGCTGGCTGAGGACATGGAAGCGTTCGATATTCCGACGGCGCACCTCTATGGTCACAAGACGTTTCATCTCACCGCCAACTGGAAGCTCGTACAGGAGCCGTTCTTGGAAGGCTATCACGTCACGCGACTCCATGCGCAGTCGATTGGCGCGTTGTATGCCGATGTGCCGAACGTCGTCGATCATCTCGGCCCCCATATTCGCCAGATTTCCGGCAAGGCGAACTTCACGCCTGCCGATCTCGACCTGCCGGATGAGAACGTCCACAAGACCGTCACTCATGCCTATCTGATTTTTCCCAACACCGTGGTGGTGACGAGCCCGTACTATCTCAGTGTGATGTTCGTCATGCCAAATGCGGTGAACAGAACGACGGTCGACTATTTCATGCTCACGCGCGCACCTGCTGACAACCCCAAAGGCGAAGCGCTATATACGCGCTCCTATGAAATGATCCTCAACGTGTTTGGTAACGAAGATTATCCCGCAGCAGAGAATGCTCACGCTGGGCTTGAGGCGGGCGGGCTTGAAGAAGTGGTCTATTCAGGGCTGGAAGCAACAATCTTGGATTATTACGAAGAGCTGGAGCGGTGTCTTGCGGCCTAAGTCAGACCACGCGACATTCGTACACTTCGTCGCGGCCAGTGAAATCCCCCCTAGCCCCCCTTTGCGAAGGGGGGACCGAAAAATGCCCCCTTTCGTAAAGGGGGCCGCGCGCAGCGCGGGGGGATTTGTAGCTGACATTGTACCAATCTCATGTGGTTCGATTTAGACCCTGAAGATTCTCGAAGGAGGGAATATTCGTGCAGACCTTAAGCAACGCAATTCAGTGGTGGGCCAAGAACACGCCCGATATGGTGGTCCTCTCTATCGGTGGCAAGGGTATCACGTACCGTGAGTATGCCGACTGGGCCGAGCGGATCGCCGCCCGCCTGATCGCCGCCGGCGTGGCGATCGGTGACCGCATTGCTATCTGTGCCGCCAATTCGTTCGATTATTGTGCGCTGATTATGGGCGTGATCCGCGCGGGCGCGATCGTCACGCCGCTCAACATCCGCTACACAGCACACGAACTGGGCGAGATCGTGGAGGACACGACACCGCGATTCGTATTCGCCGACGAAGAACGCGCGCCGAAGTTCGCCGAGCTTGGTGTGTCGCTGCGTCCCCTCTCCGACGTGTCAGCCTTGCGCCACGGCGCGCCCGCGCAGGTGGAGCGCACCCTTGATCCCGACCTCCCCGTTGTCATTATCTCGACCAGCGGCTCGACCGCCAAGCCCAAAGGCGTGGTCTTCACGCACCGCACGATGATCAGTTATGTGTCTGGTTTTGCCTTGGAAGAAGGTGGCTTATCGAGTGGCGGGCGCGTGATCGTGGTGGCGCCGCTGTCGACCTCGGCGGGCTTTGTCCAGCTCATCCACTATTCGGTGATGGGGTGCTCGCTCTATCTCGAACCCGTGTTCGTTCCTGAACGCTTCCTGGAGATCATTGTCAACGACCGCATCAACGGCTTTGGCGCCGTGCCCACCTTCTTTGAACGCATCGCGGCCTGCCCTGGCTTTGCGGATGCTGATCTTTCGAGTCTGAAGATTGCTACTACCGGCGGCGCCCGCGTCTCGCGTGCCTTGCAGGATACGTGGGCGGCCAAAGGCGTTATCATTCGGCAGATCTACGGGCAGACCGAATGTGGCGGGAATGCGACGATCATGCCGGCTAATCTCGCCGCGCAATACCCAGAAAAATGTGGGAGTGGTGGTATTTTCACCGAGCTCGCCGTCATCAATGCCGAGGGCAATCGCCTGCCCCCTGGCACACCAGGTGAGATTATCATTCGTGGCCCCGGCACCATGATCGGCTATTGGAACAACCCAGAGGCGACCGCTGCGACCATTAAAGATGGCTGGTTGCATACGGGCGACCTCGGCGTGCTCGACGAAGAGGGCATGCTCACCTTTGTCGATCGCCTCAAGGACATCATTATCTCTGGTGGTCTGAACATCTCGGCCGCCGAAGTCGAGCGCTGTCTGGGCGAGTTTCCCGGCGTGGAAGAAGCCGCGGTCATCGCCGCCAGCGATGCGAAGTTTGGCGAAACGCCACTGGCGATTGTCTATGGAAGTCAGCCGATCGACGGCAGGCAATTGATCGAACACTGCAACGCCCGGCTCGCCGATTATAAGGTGCCGCGGTATCTGGTGATCGAGCCGGAACCTCTGCCGCGGCTGGCGACGCAGAAAATTTCCAAGCCCGCCTTGCGCGCGAAGTACAAAGAGGCCGCCACCCAGCTAGCGCGGGTGCGCTGAGGCAGGAGAAGCTCATGACAACCGCACACGCCATTGAGTCATTGCCGATCGAATGGAGGGTTACGTAATGGTCCAAACAGTTACTGGTCCACTGGGCGCCGAAGGCCGCTATTGGCAGGCCCTGGCTGAGGGGCACCTTGAACTTCCTCAGTGCACTGGCTGTGGACGCTGGCACTGGCCGGCGGTGTGGCGCTGTGGTGCGTGCGGGTCATGGGAACATCGCTGGCGCGAAGTGGCACTCAGCGGCGCCATCTTCACCTGGACGCACACCTGGCACCCGTTTGGTGGCACCGAGGGCATAGACAAACCATTTGTGACGCTCCTCGTCAGTCTTGCTGAGGTGCCGATACGCCTGCTCGGCATACTCGAAGGACCGGAGGATGGCGTGAAGATCGGCGCTGCGGTTATTGGTCGCATCGATCGTACTCCCTTTGGCGATCACTTCGTACCTGCCATTCGCTGGAGGCTGAGCCAATGATGAAGAGCATATGTGGGACGACGGCAGTCGCGGGGATTGGCTACCGGCAATACAAGCGCGGCACCGCGCCGCTCCCCGAGCGCGGCGTATTGGTGCGGACGATTATCGATGCGTGTGAAGATGCGGGGTTTGATCCAGCAGATATCGATGGCTTCGTCTCCTATGGCGATGATCGCAACGAGCCGGTGCGACTGATGCCTGACCTCGGCACTAAAGAGATCACCTGGTCCGGCCAGGTCTGGGGTGGCGGTGGCGGTGGGACTGCCGGAGCATTCGGGTTGGCGGCAGCTGCCATTGCCACCGGGCAAGCCAAGGCAGTGATGGTGTTCCGCGCGCTGGTCGAAGGGAACAGCGGTCGCCTCTCGGCAGCAGTGATGGCGCATCATCTCAACGACCACCTGGTTGCTGGTGGCGTTGTCGCCCCAGCCCAGGTCTGCGCGATGCGAGCGCAGCGGCTGTTTGAATATCATGGTGTACCACAATCAGTGTGTGAGGAGCTGGTTCGTGCTTCCTATTATCATGGGGCGCGTAACTCAGATGCCCTCGCTTATGGCAAAGAGCTTGATCTGAGCGAATTCCGCACCGCACGGTGGATCGCCACGCCCTTCCGTCTGTTCGATTGCTCGCGTGAGAATGATGGTGCCGGCGCGCTGTTGCTGGTCTCGACTGAACGCGCCCGCGATCTGCGCAAACCGCCGGTGCGACTCCTGGGCGTGGCGAACGGCACGGAAAAGGGCTGGGGTGACTTGCTCGAAAATGATGATGCCGAGCTCTATGCCACTGCCGGATTCCGCCCGACTGCCCGCCGCCTGTGGGAGCAGACTGGTCTGACACCCGCCGATATTGATGTCGTGCAACTGTATGAGAATTTCAGCGCACAAGGTGTGGCCTCACTGATCGATCATGGCTTTTGCACGTATGAGAATGTGGCAGAGGTGATCCGCTTTGAGAACCTCATCGCGCCCTCGGGCGGCCTCCCAGTCAATACTGCGGGTGGGAATTTTGCCCAAGGGTTTGTGCATGGCATTGGCCTGTGCATAGAAGCGATCCGCCAATTACGCGGCGAGTCAGTGAATCCAGTGCTGGGAGCAGAGACATGCTTGGTCGCTGGTGGGCCGGGAGCGCCGACGGTCAGTTCGGCGGTGTTTGGCAAGGATGTGTAGGGCGAAGGTGTTTCTTACGAAGCGGGCGATGCTTTTTTCCTCGACCGTGCCGTACGCGTCTTGATCCCCGCGAGGAACATGCGCACCGCCTCAACGAACAGCGCTTCATCGGCAAACGGATTGGCGGCAACCGACTTGGCCAGGTTGGGATACGACGCGGCATCCACCTCTGGCATCGAGGTAAGGTTGCGCGCGCGTGCTGACGCCTCGAAGAGCGCTGAGCCAATGGTCAGTTTTTCCAGTCCTTCGAGGATCGTCAGGTGCACGTCGCGGGTGAATGGATAGCCTTTCACTGCGTTCTCATACGCACCCAGCAGCAAGTGCCGAGGGAAGAATTGCAGGAGGAGCGGTGCCGCATTGGGATGAGTGAGCAGGGACTGTCGTGTCGCGACACACAGCGCAATAACTCGTTCCTCCCATCCGCCAACCGACGCATCGGGATAGCGGACGTCAAGCAGCATCTGGCGTGCCACCTCGGCGAGCAATTCGGCCTTGTCGCTGAAATAATAATAGAGCGATGGCGATTTTACCTTCAACCGGCGCGCGACGGCGCCCAGGCTGAACCCATCGAGTCCTTCAGTGTCAATCACCTTAAGTGCGGCCCGGATCGCCTTGTCGCGAGAAATGAGGGATTTCGTTGGTCGTCCCACAGGATGTTGTCCGTGCGTGGCGGTGCAGTGGAACATGGAGTTTCAAATTCGCCACAGTGTGTCAATCACCGTGCCGCGGCCTTTTGCTGATCACGCCCACCACAGGCGACGCGCGAGGGCGCACCGATCACACCGCAGGTCTTTGCCCGGCCAGTGACAATTCTCTTCAGTTTCCAAGGCGAACACCCGTTCCAATACATGCCGAGCTATGCACCACTCAAAGATTTACCGCATGCTGAGAAAATGCGGGCTTTACGTAACCCTGAGATACGGCGTCGGCTGCTGGCCGAAGAAGATCCCTCCACGGCGGGAATCTCGATCGTGTACAAGCAAGCCTCGACTTGGCAGATGACCTTCCCGATGGGCCAGCCACTGAATTACTTCCCCGATCCACAGAACAACGTAGCGGCCATTGCTGCGCGCAGGGGGTGCGATCCGCGCGAGGCGGCATACGATCTCCTCTTAGAACACGACGGACGCGCGACGTGGCGGGTACTGAGTGGGTGCACGCGTCAGAGTATCGCGGAGAATACGATGTTCCGTTTTAAACGGTTGTTCGGGGGACGACTCTGGGCGCGGGGCCTGGCGACCCAACACGGCGAAACGATGGTAAAATGCGCGGTGTTCAATCGGATGACGCAATTGGGTATGCCCGAGACCGTGCGTACGGAAGGATGAGAGACGTCACAAGGATAAACTGTTTGTGATGTTACGAATTATGCAACAACGCCACTTACACGCGTAATGATCGGAAAAAGCCCGAAGGTCTTCGCTTGTTGTTTGCCGTTGACAGGGAATTGCGGCTTGGGTACGAGTTTATAAGTCTCATTTTTAGATTTATCAATCTATAAAATGTCTGGGGTAAGCGCAGCACGTGCAGAAGGGAGAAACTGATGAGTGCCGCTGAGAACAAAAAAACTCGTGCGGGAAGCATTCGCGGCCTGGGCAAATGGGGATGGCATGGCCTTCTTCAACCTGTTAGCGGACAATGCCAGTTGGACAGTGATGGGAACCTGCCCTATTTCCGGGACCTACGGAGGCCGAGAACAATTAATCGAGGATGCCCTCAAGCCGCACGCGCGAAACTGGCCGGACCGCCTACACCAGCAGTGCTGAACCTGATTGCCGAAGGAGACACGGTCGTCATTCAGTGGATGGGCAAAGGTACAACCAAAACCGGCCAGCTGTATAACAACAGTTACTGCTATGTCGTGCAAATCGAAAACAGCAGCATCATTCGTGGGACAGCCTATCTCGATACTGAGTTAGTGCGAGCAATCTGGTAGCGTATAGCAAGCGACCCAACATAGCAGTGTGTGATTTTAGGTGCTGGGTTGGATTCTTCTCGGTAAGGAACGATGCAAGCTAAGCGGTGTATTTGCAGGCGGTACACGAGCATCTTGAAAAAATTGTCTCGATGCACCACATTTGGCCTTTGTAAGGAGGACTGACACGATGAGTCAACCTGTTTCCCAATCCCAACCAACCCGTATACCGACGGCCGAGGAGCTCGGCTTTGACCCCGGCGCCCTGCGCGAGAGGTACGCCGCAGAACGCGCCAAGCGGCTGCGGGCAGACGGGAATAATCAGTATCAGGAAATTACTGGCCAGTATGCGCACTACAATGTGGACCCGTATGTGGAACCGGGTTTCACACGTCCGGCACTGCACGAAGAACCGGACGTAGTCATCATCGGCGGGGGGTTTGGCGGCTTGCTCGCTGCGGCGCGATTACAGGAAGCCGGCATCACCAACATCCGCATCATCGAGAAAGCCGGAGATTTTGGCGGCACCTGGTACTGGAATCGCTATCCCGGAGCACAGTGTGACGTGGAATCCTATGTCTATTTGCCGCTGCTCGAAGAGACGGGGTATATCCCCAAAGAGAAGTATTCGTTTGCGCCGGAGATCCTCGAGCATGCCCAGCGGATCGGGCGACATTTCAAGTTGTACGACCGTGCGTGCTTTCAGACCCAAATCAAAGCGGCGCGCTGGAACGATGAAGCGGGACGGTGGACGATCACGACTGATCGCGATGACGTCTTCCACGCACGTTTTATGATCATGTGCAGTGGTCCACTGAACCGGCCCAAGTTGCCAGCAATCCCGGGCATTGAGCAGTTCAACGGCCATACCTTTCACACCAGTCGGTGGGATTACCACTACACCGGCGGAGATAGCAGCGGGGGCTTACACAAACTCCACGACAAACGGGTAGGCATTATTGGCACGGGAGCCACTGCCATCCAATGTGTGCCCCATCTCGGCCAACATGCCAAACAGCTCTATGTGTTCCAGCGCACGCCCTCCTCGGTGGATAAGCGGGGCAATATGCCTACCGACCCGGACTGGGTAAAGACCCTCACGCCAGGCTGGCAAGCCCATCGCAATACTAACTTTTGCACCCTCATGGCTGGGAGACCCGTCGACGAAGATCTGGTGAACGATGGCTGGACGAGTCTCTTCAAGAAGCTGACTCGGCTGTTTTCGCGAAGAAATAACGCAGATCTCACCGAAGAAGAAAGGGCACTGCTGACCGAGATCGCGGATTTCCAGCAGATGAACGAGATTCGCGATCGTGTGGCCACGACCGTCAAAGACCAGCACACCGCCGAGGCGCTCAAGCCATGGTATGGGCAATGGTGCAAACGGCCCACCTTCAATGATGACTATCTGCCGACTTTCAACCGACCCAATGTCAAACTGGTAGACACGAAAGGCAAAGGGGTTGATCGGGTAACCGAGCATAGCGTTGTGGTGGAGGGGGTAGAGTATGAAGTAGACTGTTTGATTTTCGCCACCGGGTTTGAGGTCGGCACCGCGTACACCCGGCGGGCAGAGTTTGAGTTGTATGGGCGCAATGGAGAGCGTCTCACCGATGCGTGGGCAAACGGGATGCGAACCTACCACGGGTTCCTGAGTCATGGTTTTCCGAACTGCTTCCATATGGGGTTGACCCAAACGGGGTTGGCGCCGAACTTTACCTACCTGGTAGAAGGGCAGGCGCAGCACATTGCGCAGCTCATCTTAGAGGTCAATGCCCGCCAGGCAACGTCAATCAAGCCGACGCCTGAGGCTGAGGCTGAGTGGGTAGAGCTTATGACGAAACCGAATGCATTGACCGAGTACCAAAATGCCTGCACGCCGGGCTACTACAACGGAGAGGGGCAAAATACGGGAATAGGCTTTGTTGGGACTCAGTATCCTCAGGGTGCGGTAGCCTTTTTCAAAATGCTCGCTCGCTGGCGCGAACAGGGCGATTTTGCCGGTCTCATCGTGAAGTAGGCGCGGAGAGTGGGAGTGCAGCGCTTGACTGGAGCAAAGAGATCAGCGGCTGTCTGAGAAGTCGACTCAAATGGATGCAACACGCAGCCGAATTAGCGGAGGGTTCGCTCTTGACCGCAGGGAACTCCTGGTTTGTCGGAGCGAATATCCCAGGCAAGAACCGCGTCTTCCTGCTCTATGCCAACACCGTCCCAGCCTATCGGAAAAAGTGTGCGGCGGTGGCGGCGAAGGGCTATGAGGGATTTCAATTACAATAAGAAGGAGGTTAGAGAGCCATCACTGAATGTTCTCTGGCACTATGGAAATGTAACGTAAAAACCTTAAAGGAGGAAAACCATGGGACGCACATATAACATTATTGATTCTGATGGCCATGTCTTGGAACCACGGCATTTTTGGCGGGAGTATATTGACCCGCAATACCGCGATCGAGCGCCGGATCTCATCACTGACGCCAATGGCAAAGAGCGCTTTCTGGTGGACGGCAAGCTGATTGGCCCACCCAGGGGGCTGGGGCTGATTGGGGCGATTGGCGTGCGCGAGCAAATCGACGGGAAGTGGGTCCACGCCACGAACATACCGCTGGAAATGGAATACACCCAGGGGCGCAAGGGTGGGTTTGATCCGCATGCCCGGATTCCGGATATGGACTTGGACGGCATTGATGCGGCCTTCCTCTATCCCAGCCTTGGCCTCTTTGCCGGGGCGATCGAAGACCCGCCGCTCGCCGCCGCTGCGAGTCGCGCCTACAACCGCTGGCTGGCTGAGTACTGTCACCCGTACCCGGATCGATTGTTTGGCGTGGCCATGCTGCCGATGCAATCGATTGAGCTGGCGATAGAAGAGATGCGCTATGCGCGCAATGAACTGGGTATGCGCGCCGGTTTTTTGCGGCCCAATCCGTATAATAACCGGATGTTAGGCCATTCAGATTATGATGTCTTCTGGGCGGAAGCGCAGGACCTCGATTTTTCGATCGGTATTCACGAGGGAACGGGTGGGATGCCAGCCGTGGGCGTGGATCGCTTTGAGAGCTTTGGTGCGCGGCACATGGTGTCACACACTATGGAAATGATGCTGGCCGCGTTATCGATCATCTGGGGGGGCGTCTGTGAACGCTTTCCCAAAGTGCGCATTGGGTTTCTGGAGTCTGGCGGCGGGTGGATGGCTCCCTGGCTCGACCGGATGGATCGCCACTTTGAGGATAAAGGACTCTTCAACGATTCCTCGCTGACCATGCCGCCTAGCGAGTATTTCAAACGCCAGTGTTGGATTTCCTATGAACCAGTGGAAGGCAACCTGACCCATCTGGTGGATTATGTTGGCCCCCACAAAATTCTCTGGGCCACTGACTATCCGCATCCGGACGGATTTTTCCCCGGCGCACCGGCCCAGATTGCTGAGAAGCTGCCAGAGGCCCAGCGGCGCACGGTGCTGGCTGAGAGTGCTATGCAGTTCTACAATTTGCACTGAATCGAACTCGTCCCCTGCTCCCCTTTAGGAGACTCCGTTGTCGAGCCGCGATCGGGCCCGGGAGGACATCGAACACCACCTGCACTATCTGACGACTGTAACGTTTCCGTTGCTCAAGGAAGCCGGTGATCTGAGCCGCTCCCGCTGGGCGCGCAACGAAAAGTACTGGGAGAGAATGCCATCCGTTTCTATGGACTCACGGTGTGAAGGGCACTATCACATTGTGAATAAAGTCGAATTGCTAAAGTAAAGATTTGACCCCATTTCGCCGCCTGTAAAGGAGCCTTTTATGCAAAAAACTCCATTTACCATTGCCGTTCCTGAATCCACCCTCACCGATCTCCGCGACCGTCTGGCGCGCGTGCGCTGGCCCAATGATTTCGCCAATGACAATTGGCAGTACGGTGCAAACGCCGCGTATCTCAAAGAGCTGGTGGCCTACTGGCGCGAGGGATACGACTGGCGCACGCACGAACAAGAGATGAACACGTTCTCCAACTATAAAGTCACGATTGAAGGTGTTCCCATTCACTTCATTCACGAGCCGGGCAAAGGACCGAACCCCACCCCGCTCATTCTCACGCATGGGTGGCCGTGGACGTTCTGGGATTTGCGTAAAGTCATTCGCCCGCTTGCTGATCCAGCAGCGTTCGGTGGTGATCCTGCCGACGCCTTTGACGTAGTCGTGCCGTCTTTGCCAGGCTACGGATTCTCCACGCCGCTGACCACGCCAGGCATCAACTTCTGGCGTACGGCGGACCTGTGGGTCACGTTGATGCAAGACGTGCTTGGCTACAAGAAATTTGCCGCGCAAGGTGGAGATTGGGGAGCGCTGGTGACTTCTCAATTAGGACACAAGTATCCGCAGTCGCTTATCGGCATTCATCTCAATCTTGCGGTCGCGCTGGATTTCATCACCAAAAGAACGCTCCCAGCTGAAAGCGAGTAC
>Ga0187894_10002902_pt1 | contig 19877 bp, 12 predicted proteins | sample GBC1701081metaG_FD_136650 | JGI IMG/M metagenome (GOLD analysis project Ga0187894, IMG submission 136650) | White microbial mat communities from a lava cave in the Kipuka Kanohina Cave System on the Island of Hawaii, USA - GBC170108-1 metaG ...
AGCTGGCCCTGGATCGTGGCCGGCGTGCTGATCGGAGTCGGGGGACTCTACGGTCTGCGCTGGTGGGAGAATCACGTCACCACGCGCGCACAGACCGCAGCGACCCGTTTCTCCGACATGCTCGAAGCACTGAGCCGCAAGGACCGTGCCCGTGCCGAACAGCTGGCGACGACGCTGACGGAAGAGTTCGACACGACGCCGTATGCGGACCAGGGGCAGCTCGTGCTCGCGCGCGTCGATGTCGAGGAAGGCAAGCTGGACGAGGCCGTCAAGAGACTTGGGACGATCGCGGTCGACTCGGAGGACGACGAGCTCCGGCAGGTGGCGCGCCTGCGCATGGCGCGCGTGCAGCTCATGCAGAAGAAGCCCGACGAAGCGCTTGCGACCCTCGGCAAAGGGGAGCCGGGCGCCTTCGCCTCTGCGTTCGAAGAGGCCAGGGGAGACGCCCTGATGGCGAAGGGCGATGCGGCGGGTGCGTTAGCCGCTTATCGCAAGGCCCAGGAATCGATGGAACCGCAGCAGCAGGATCAGGGTCTGCTGCAGCTCAAGATCAACGACCTCGCAGGGGTGTCGGAGCCGGTAGCGGCCGACCCACCGAAGGAATCCGCTCGATGACGATGTCCACGTCCGCATTGCGCCTGAGTGTCATCCTGCCGTTGCTGGTACTGGCGGCTGCCTGCGACAAGGAGAAGGAAGTCGATCCGCCGGCCCAGCTGGTCGAGTTCCAGCCCAAGGTTCGCGTCGACCGCGTGTGGAGCGTGGGCGTCGGCGGCGGCGAGAAGACGCTGCGGCTCGGCCTGCGACCGGCGATCGACGGCGAACGTCTCTACGTGGCGAGCCACGACGGCGACGTGATGGCGCTCGACGCGGGCAAGGGTCGCGTGCTGTGGCGTAAGAGCACCAAGGTTGCGTTCGGCGGCGGTCCCGGAGTCGGCGGCGGCCGCGTGGTTGCCGGTTCGACCGACGGTACCGTCGTGGCGTTGAGCGCCGACGACGGCAGCGAGCTGTGGCGCGTGGAAATCGGCGGCGAAGTGCTGGCCGCGCCGGCGGTGTCGGAAGACGTCGTCGCCGTGCGTAGCGTCGACGGCAGGCTGCGCGGGCTCGACGCGAAGGACGGGCGCGAATTGTGGCTCCTCGAGCAGACCGTGCCGCGCCTGTCGCTGCGCGGCACGGCGCCTCCCGTGATTGCGGGCGACCTGGTCATCTGCGGCTTCGACAACGGCAAGGTGGTTGCCGTCGGCCGCACCGACGGCGACGTGGCATGGGAAGCGGCGGTCGCGCCTTCGCGAGGCCGCACCGAGCTCGAGCGGCTGGTGGACATCGATTCGCAGGTGCGCGTCGTCGGTACCGATGTGTTCGTGGTCGGATTCCAGGGACGCGCGGCCATGCTGGCGCTCGACTCGGGGCAGATCTGGTGGGCGCGCGACGAATCGAGCGATCGCGGCCTCGCCGTCGGCGACGACGCGCTGTACGTCTCCGCCGCGAACGGCGACGTCAAGGCACTGAGAAAACGCGACGGGGCGCCGTTGTGGGATCAGCCAGTGCTGCATCGGCGCGCGCTCAGCGCCCCGGTGGTCGACGGCAATACCCTCGTCGTAGCGGACTACGAAGGGTACGTGCACTGGCTCGATATCGCGACGGGCGAGGTCGTCGCGCGCGAGCGCGCCGGCGATTCGCGCGTGACCAACGCGCCGGTCGTCGCTGGGGATACGGTATACGTGATGACGGACAACGGCACGCTCGCGGCCTATCGCCGGGGCGAGTCGCTGGTCGCCGCGGCACCGGCGCGGGAAGCCGCGCCGACAACGGACACTCCGACACCGGCACCGCCTGCGACAGAGACTCCGGCCGAAACGCCGCCGGAAACTCCTGCGCAGACACCGCCGGAAACTCCGCCGGAACCTGAACCGGAAACTCCGCCGGAGACGCCGCCCGCGGAGACGCCTCTGCAAGGCTGATGCGCGCATGCTTCCCGTCGTCGCACTCGTCGGCCGGCCCAACGTCGGCAAGTCGACGCTGTTCAACGTCCTGACCGGCACGCGCGACGCGCTGGTCGCGGATCAGCCCGGTCTCACGCGCGACCGCCAGTACGGGTACGGCAAGGTCGGTAGCGTTCCTTATATCGTCATCGACACCGGCGGCCTCGTCGAACGCGCGGGCGGTCTCGAAGCGCAGATGGCCGAGCAGACGCTGCGCGCGGTCGAGGAAGCGGATCGCGTGGTCCTGGTGCTCGACGGGCGCGAAGGGCTCACCAGCGCCGACGAATTCGTCGCGCAGGCGCTGCGCCGCTCGGGCAAGCCGATGGTGCTCGCGGTGAACAAGAGCGAGGGCCGCGACGCCGAGCTCGCGGCCGCGGAATTTCACAGCTTCGGCCTCGGCGAACCCTTCGCCATTGCGGCGGCCCACGACCAGAACGTCCGCGAACTGATGGACGTCGTGCTCGCGGGCCTCGACAGCGAAGCGACGGACGATGCGCTCACGCAGCGCGAGGACGAGGGCATTCGCATCGCCGTGGTCGGCAGGCCGAACGTGGGCAAGTCGACGCTCGTCAACCGGCTGCTGGGCGAGGAGCGCGTCATCGCCAGCGCCGAGCCCGGCACGACGCGCGACAGCATCTACGTCGGCTTCGAGCGCGACGGCACGCGCTACACGCTGATCGACACCGCGGGCGTGCGCCGGCGCGCGCGCGTCGAGGACGCGGTCGAGAAGTTCAGCGTCATCAAGACGCTGCAGGCGATCGACGAGGCGAACGTCGTGATCGCGCTGCTCGACGCGCAGGAGACGGTCGCGGAACAGGACGCGAGCCTGCTCGGCATCGCGGCGGAGCGCGGGCGGGCGCTGGTGATCGGTGTCAACAAGTGGGACAAGCTGCCGCCGGAACAGCGCGAGCACATGCGCGAGCAGATCGAGGTGCGTCTGCCGTTCGTCGATTTCGCACCCGTGCATTTCATCTCGGCGCGCCATGGCACGGGCGTCGGCGAGCTGATGCACTCGGCGCACGCCGCGTACAAGGCGTCGATGCGCGAAATGGGCACCCCCGAGCTGACGCGCACGCTCGAGACCGCGCTCGAAACGCACCAGCCGCCGCTGGTGCGTGGCCGGCGCATCAAGCTGCGCTACGCCCACCAGGGCGGGCGCAATCCGCCGGTCATCGTGATCCACGGCAACCAGACCGACAGCGTGCCCGACGCCTACCGGCGTTACCTGGTCAACGTTTTCCGCCAGACCTACGGGCTCAAGGGCACGCCGATCCGCGTGGAATTTCGCTCCGACGACAACCCGTTCGCCGGCAAGCGCAACCCGCTCACGCCGCGCCAGCGTCGCAAGCGAGCTCGCGTGCAAAGGCGCGGCCGCTGAAAGGGGTCAGGCCCCTTGCAGCGCCGCGGCGTTCTGCAAACGTATTCACGCGCACCAGCGCAGCCCGTCCCTCGATGATGTGCGGATGAACAGACTCCTCCCGATCACGCTCGTCCTGGCGCTGGCGCTTGCGTGCCCGGACGCCGAAGCGGCCTATCGCATCGATCACCTCGAGCCCGCTTCGTGGTGGGTGGGCATGAAGGACAACCGCCTGCAACTGCTGGTGCACGGCGAACGGATCGCGGATCTCGAACCGGCGCTGTCGTATTCCGGCGTGCGAATCGCGCGCGTGCTGCGCGTGGAGAACCCGAACTACCTGTTCCTCGACCTCGTGATCGCGCCCGAGACGCGGCCTGGCCGCTTGCGCATCGACTTCCGCCGCGGCGGACGTTCCGTGGTCCGGCACGAGTACCAGTTGCACGCCCGCGAGCCCGGATCGGCGGAGCGGCGCAGCTTCGACGGTCGCGACGCGATCTATCTCATCACGCCGGATCGCTTCGCCAACGGCGACCCGGGCAACGATCGGGTCGCGGGCATGCGTGAGGGCCCGGGGCGCGACCAGCCGGACGGGCGCCACGGCGGCGACCTGCAGGGCGTGCGCGAGCGGCTCGACTACATCGCGGGTCTCGGCTTCACGCAGATCTGGCTCAACCCGGTGCTGGAGAACGACCAGCTGGAGGCGTCCTACCACGGCTACGCGATCACGGATTTCTATCGCGTCGATCCGCGCTTCGGCAGCAACGAGCTGTACCGCACGCTCGTGCGCGAGGCGCGCGCGAAGGGCATCGGCGTCATCAAGGACGTCGTGCTCAACCACTGCGGCTCCGAGCACTGGTGGATGAAAGACCTGCCGAGCCGCGACTGGATCAACCACGGCGGCACGTTCGTGCAATCCACGCACAACCACGTCAGCCTGCACGATCCGCACGGTGTCGAAGAGGATCGCCGCGGTCTCGACGACGGCTGGTTCGTGCCGACCATGCCCGATCTCAACCAGCGCAACCCGCTGTTGATGACCTACCTCGTCCAGAACTCGATCTGGTGGATCGAGTACGCGGGCCTCTCGGGCCTGCGCGTGGACACCTGGCCGTATTCCGAGCGGCACTTCCTCGCCGAATGGACGCGGCGGCTGCTCGAGGAATATCCCAGTCTCAACATGGCGGGCGAGGAGTGGGTGACCAACCCGGCGCTGCTCGCCCGCTGGCAGCGCGGCAGCAAGTGGCCGGACGGCTACGAATCCCTCTTGCCGAGCCTGATGGATTTCCCGTTGCAGGACGCGGTGACACGCGGGCTCACGGAAGAGGAGGGCTGGGACACCGGCCTCAAGCGCATCTGGCGCACGCTCGCCGACGATTTCGTCTACCCGCAGCCCGACAACCTCGTCGTGTTTCCCGAGAACCACGACATGAGCCGCATCTTCACGCAGCTCGGCGAGCGGTCCGAGCTCTATCGCATGGCCATTGCGTTCTTCGCGACCACGCGCGGCATCCCGCACTACTACTACGGTTCCGAGATCCTGATGACGAACCGCGGTACCGATGCGCACGGTGTGATCCGCAGCGATTTTCCGGCGCCGGCCTTCGCTGGCGAGGGCTTGAGCGCCGAGCAACGGGCGGCGCAGGAGTTCACGCGCAAGCTGCTCAACTGGCGCAAGGGTGCCTCAGTCGTCCATCACGGCAAGCTCACGCAGTACGCGCCGCGGGATGGCGTTTACGTCTATTTCCGGCACGACGACCGCCGGCCGGACGATCGCAAGGTGATGGTCGTGATCAGCAAGGCGCCGGGGGTGCAGCGTCTCGAAACGAAGCGCTTCGCGCGCCTGATCGGTCCGGCAGCGCTGGCGACGGATGTCCTGACCGGTCGAGAGCATCGCATCGGCGAAGGGCTCGAAGTACCGGGCCGCAGCGTAATGGTGCTGGAGCTGAGCGGCGGCGAAGCGATTCCCGCCGGCGTCACGGGAACGCTGCAAAAGCACGAGCAATTCCCGTCGCGCTTCGTCGCGCCGCGGCAGGTCGACGTCTGGCTGCCGCCGGGGTACGCAGACGGGATGAAGCGGTTTCCCGTTCTATACCTGCACGATGGCCAGAACCTCTTCGATCCCGCGCTCTCCTACACCAGGATCGACTGGGGGATCGATGAAGCGATGACGCGACTGATCGGCGCGGGCGCGGTCCGCGAGGCGATCGTGGTCGGCATCTGGAACACGCCGAAGCGCGGCGAGGAGTACGTCCCGCAGAAAGCGGTCTCACAGGCCACGGTGTCGATGAACGTACCGGGCATGCCGGACCTCTCGCGCATGGAGCTCATTTCGGACAGGTATCTGGAATTCCTGGTGAAGGAACTCAAGCCCTTCGTCGACTCGAAGTACCGAACGCGACCGGGCCGTGCGGATACGTTCATCATGGGTTCCAGCGCGGGCGCGCTGATTTCGATCTACGCGCTGACCGAGTATCCGGATGTCTTCGGCGGCGCGGGCGGCGTGTCGACGCACTGGCCGCTGGGCGACGGCATTCTCGTCGACTACCTCGAGAAGCACTTGCCCCGGGCAGGTCGCAACAGACTGTACTTCGACTACGGCACGGCCACGCTCGACTATGGCTACGAACCGTATCAGCGGCGCGTCGACGCCCTGCTGCGTCGCGCCGGCTGGCGCGAGGGCGTCGATTTCCTCACGGTCAGGGACGAAGGCGCCGAGCACAACGAAGCCGCGTGGCGCGCGCGCATGGACCAGCCCCTGTCGTTTTTTCTGGGCCTCGCCCGGAAGTGACCTAGCCCGCGCGGCAGTTTCTGTTGAGCCATTCGCGCAGCGAGGGCATGCCGGAGACCGCGCGGTCGACGAGCGCGCGCACGGTGCCCATGAATTCCCCGAGCTGCGCCGGCGTGAGCACGGCGGCGGCGGGGTGATGACCCACGGGCGTGATGCCCTGGCCGAGCATCACTTGCAGCCATGACAGGTCGAGGAACAGGTCGTCCGGCTCGCGATAGACGCGTCCGCTGACGCGGAACAGGTCGAGCCGATGTTTCAGCCCGGGCGGCAACGGCATCTCGCGGCAGTATTGCCAGAACGGCTCGGGGCGTCCGTTGGCGTAGTAGTGCAGGGCGATGAAGTCGCGCGTGTGCTCGAACTCCGAGGCGCACTGGCGGTTGTATTCGTCGATCTCGTTCTGCGCGAAGCGCTTGTCGGGGAACATCGTCACCAGGCGGCTGATGCCGGACTGGATGAAGTGGATGCTGGTCGACTCCAGTGGTTCGAGGAAGCCGCTCGCGAGCCCCAGTGCCACGCAGTTGCGGTTCCAGGCCTTCTTACGCCGCCCCGTGACGAACTTGAGCGGCCAGGGTTCCTTGAGGGGCTTGCCGTCCAGGTTCGCGAGCAACGCGGCCGCTGCTTCGTCGTCGCGCGTGTACCGGCTGCAATAGACGTGACCGGTGCCGATGCGCTCCTGCAGCGGAATGCGCCAGATCCAGCCCGCCTCCTGCGCCGTCGCGCGCGTATAGGGCGTGAGCGGCTCGACCGACTCGCACTGGATCGCGAGGGCGCGATCGACGGGCAGCCAGTGCGACCAGTCCTCGTAGCCCGTCTTCAGTGCCTGCTCGATCAGCAGGCCGCGGAAGCCCGAGCAGTCGACGAAAAGGTCGCCGGCGATGCGGCGATCGCCCTCGAGCACGATCGCCTCGATGAAGCCGTCGATGCCGCGCAGGATCGTGTCGACGACCTTGCCTTCGGTGCGCACCACGCCGCGCTTCTCGGCATAGTTGCGCAGCACTTTTGCGACGAGCGCGGCATCGAAGTGGTACGCGAATACCGGCGCGGACAGGTCGTCCGGGTGGTCGCCCGCCGTGAAGCGGTTCTGATCGGCCGCCATCGCCGTCGTGGAGTACGACCACAGGCTGCTCGCGCCGCCTTCCTGCACGCTGCGCAGCCAGTACTGCCAGAACTGCAGCGTGCCCAGCGAACGGCCGATCGGGCCGAAACCGTGCAGGTACGAGTGGCCGGGCTCCTTCCAGCCGACGAACTGCACCCCGAGCTTGATGCTGCCCTGGACCTGGCTCAGGAACTCGTTCTCGTCGATGCCGAGCGCTTTGACCAGCAGCCGGATCTGCGGAATGGTCGCTTCGCCGACGCCGACCGTGCGGATCTGTTCGGACTCGACCACCTCGATGTCGAGCACCTTGCCCATGAAGCGCGCGAGCGTGGCGGCCGCCATCCAGCCGGCGGTGCCGCCGCCCACGATCACGACCTTGCGGATGCGGTTGTCGCTCATGAGAAGGCCCCTGCCGATCGCTCGACAGGGGCCCGGAGAGTCTAAACGCCGGCGCGCTTCAGTACTTGAAGCTGACGCCGAGGAGGTATCGCCGACCGAAGGTCTGGTGGTCGATGACCAGCTGGTTGTTGTTCAGCTCCGTCGTCACGAACGGCTCGTCCGTCAGGTTGTAGCCCTGCAGGAGCAGCGTCAACCCTTCGAAGTTGCCGAACTGGAAGTCGTAGCTGATCTGCGCGTCGATCAGAGTCTCGGCGCGCGCGCTGCGCAGCAGGCGGTCGGCGCCTACGCCCTGGACTTCACCCAGGAACGCGGAGCGGTGTCGCACGCTGGCCCGGGCCGAGAATCCGAACTTCTCGTAGTACACCGTGCCGCTCACCACGTCCTCGGAGAGGCCGGGCAGGGGGCGCGACGGACTGTTCGGATCCGAGATGTCGCTCTTCGTGAACGAGTAGCTGCCGGTGATTCCGAAGCCATCGAGCGCGTCAGCGAAGACGCTGAACGGCATGGCGCCCGCGATCTCGTAGCCGTAGATCTTGCCGCCCGTCCCGTTGCGCGGGAAAGTCACGAAGCCCTCACGTGTAGTGGGATTACTGCCGTCGGGGACCGGGAAGTCGGTGAAGTCGAAGAGTTGCGCTTCGTTGTAGATGTACGACTCCAGGTCCTTGTAGAAGACCGCGCCGGAGACGTAACCCTCGCGTCCGAAGTACTTTTCGAGCGACACGTCCGCGGCGTTGGCGATCCACGGACGCAGGTTTGGATTGCCGCCGCTGCCTCCCCACGGCTCCGCCTGGCCACTGGTGAACGTGAACTCCACGGAGGGACGCATATCGTCGAGCCGCGGTCGTGCCATCTGGCGGGCGAGGCCGAGACGCGCGACATAGTCGTTCGGCATGCGCAGCGAAAGGTTCAGGCTCGGCAGCGTTTCGACGTAGTCCTTGCTTCGCAACGAGTGCCGTGGTAACGGCCGGCGTGCTGACTCCGCCACCCGGCGGGTTGGCCGCGCCGACGCCTTCGGACGTCTGATCGGTCTGCACGAACTGCACGCCGATGTTGCCGTTCAGCACGGACGAGCCCACCTCCATCTGCAGGTCGACGCGGGCGAATCCCGTCAGCGCGTTCTCTTCGATCGCCCAGTTGCGGCTGAACACGTTCGCGTCCACCGCGGGCACGAAGTTGTAGACGCTCGGGTTCGCCAGGGCGAGCGGGTCGTAGCTCACCATGCTTTCGATGCCGAGGAAATTCAATTCCGTCGGACGCAGCAGGGCGCTGGTCGGAATCGGCACGCTCGTATCGCCGTCGGTGTTGCCGACGAGCCCGAGGTAGAAGCGGTCCGGCGAATAAGTCTTGTCGCGCAGCGTGTAGTTCACGCCGAAGTCCAGGGCGGTGAACATGCCGCTGAGCTCGCGAGCCGCGCTCACGCGGAACGCCGACAGCTCGTCGTCGATGCTCGGGTTGTTGATGAAGCCGTCCTGTCCGCCCACGATCGCGTTGCCGCCCCAGCCCTGCGGGCTGGTGAGCATGATCACGTTCGGGTCCGAGTAGTCGAGCACCGACGTGAAGGTCGCATCGCCTTCGTCCGACTGGTTGAACGCCATCGTGTCGGTCGCGCCGGTGCCGGCGCGGCCGGTGCCGGCGTAAGTCTCGAGGATCGTGTCTTCGCGATCGACCTGCGAGAGGCTCGCGTCGCCGGTGAGCTGCCACGTGCCGAGGTCCCACCGGCCGTTCCAGCCTGCGGACCAAAGCTCGGACTCGCGCAGCGTCGCGTCGTTGCGCACGACGGCCTTGACGTTATCGTAGACGCCTTGCGTGACCAGGCCGTTTTCCGCCGTGAATCCCGGTTCGAGAGTGGCGCCGCCCCAGAACAGCGGCAGCTCGATGCCGCGCAGGAGCTGGTCGTCTTCGAACTTCGAGTAGTACAGGTCGACGGTCGAGTGGAACGTTTCGCTTGGCGCGAATTCGAGCGTGCCGATGATGCCGGTGCGCTTCAGCTCGGTGGACACGACGTACGGCTTGGCACCGCCCATCGCCAATGCGCCGGGCGCCACTTCCGGGTAGCCCCACGAATTGAATCGCTCGACCTGCGTGGGCGAGTCGAGATATGCGGCACCGATCGCGATGCCGACGCGGTCGTCGGCAAACTGGTCGATGTAGCTGCCGCTGACGCGATAGCCATCTTCCTCGGAACCCGCGTTCAGATCGCCGAGCGAGAGCGTTTCGCCGCGCAGGTTCGCAGCGATGGTGCGCCGGCCGTAAGCCAGCGGGCGGATCGTTTGCAGGTCGACCGTTCCCGAAAGGCCCTGGCCGATCAGGCCGGCTTCCGGTGTCTTGTAGACGAGTACGGCGCCGACGAGCTCGGACGGGTACTGGTCGTACTCGGCGGCGCGATTGTCGCCGGTCGTCACCTGCTCACGTCCGTTCAGCAGTGTGGTCGAAAAGTCCGGTGCGAGGCCGCGAATGCTGATGACCTGCGCGCGCCCGTCGAGGCGCTGTGTCGTCAGGCCCGGAACGCGTGCGATCGACTCGGCGATGCTCGCGTCCGGCAGCTTGCCGATGTCCTCCGCCGAGATCGCTTCGACGATCAGGTCGGATTCCTTCTTCTCGGCGATGGAAGTCTGCAGCGAGCCACGGAATCCCGTGACCGTGACTTCTTCCTGCACACCTGTGCCGACCTCGTCCTGCGCGGCGACCGCGCCGCTGGCCAGCAGGGCCGCGCAACCGAATACCGTGGAATGTGTGCGCAAGGTCCGTGCAACGGCCCGCGCGACGCGTGGATACGTGACGCTCTTCATCATCTGCCCCCCAAGCATGAATCAGACGTGGCGCGCGATGATCGTAGGACTGCGCCCGCAACGCGGACAATGCTCTGCAAACGTATTCATGTGCATTGTGGCGCGCGCGCCGCGCTTGAAAAGCCTTCCGCGACAACGTCCAGCGTCACTCTGTCGCCCCCGGCGCGACGTGCAAACGTATGCACGCGGCGCCGGGGGCGGTCGGATCAGGGCTGCCAGGTGTAGACGGGCGTGTCGACCGTGCCTGTAGGACTGGACGGCGAGGTGAAGTTGCGGTTGCTGCCGCCCTCCCAGGTCACGCTGCCGCCGTTCTTCTTCACGAACTTGAACTGCAGCGCGGTGTTGAGCGGCACGCTCACGGGCAGGAACCACTCCGGGTAGTTCGGATTCATCATGGCTTCGGGCGCCTTGGCCGGATCCCAGCTGCCGAGCTCGGGGATGTTGCCGACCACGTGCACGTTCTCGCCGAACACCGTCGTGGCGCTGACCTTGAAGATCACCTGCACCTGGTCGCCCGAGAGCACCTCGTAGCGGAACTGGTTGCTGGTATTGCCGCCCTTGACGACCGTGATCTGGCGAATGCCCGCGGCCACCGCCGGCACCGTCGCCGTGATCTGCGTGTCGTTGTTGGACGAGACCGTGGCGTTGGTCGCGTCGAACTTCACCGTGATCGAGCCGCCGAGGCCCGTGCCGTAGATGTACACCGTGTTGCCGTTGCGCCCGCTGGTCGCGACCGCGTCGCCGATACGCGGGATGGTCGTACCGAGCGAGGGGTTGTAGGACCACACGTTCACTTCACCGCCCGACAACCCGAAGCTGGGGATCTGGTTCTGCCCGCCCGAGCTGCCGACCGTGACCGAAGCGCCGAAGAGCAGGCCGGTGAGCTGATCGGTGTACGTGCCCATCGGCATGCTGGTGTTGATCGCCGGCACGGTGAAGGACGAGTCCGGCTGGCGATTGACCGCGACGATGACCTGCTTGTCGTAGAACTGGCGCTTGAAGACCAGGACGTCGTTGGTGCTGTAGAGGATCTGCGTATCGCCGAACGCGAGCGCCTCGTTGGCCTTGCGCAGGTCCGAGAGCTTCTTGATCACCTGGTAGGCGGTCGAGGACTGGTTGAACGTGGCCGCCGTCTCCATGAACACGCGGCCGGCCACGTCGCTCGCGTCCACCGAGCTCAGGTACTGCTCCGTGCCGTAGTAGATGTTCGGCGTGCCGCGCGACGTCATCAGCGTCGCGATCGCCGCGTGGAACGGCTTGTTGTTGGGCTGGATGTAGCGAAAGCGCGTGACGTCGTGGTTGTCGAGGAACGTGACCGCCTGGTTCTCGTAGATGTAGTCGTTGCTCGTCGTCGTCATCATCGAGCCGAAGGCCGACATGGTCTCCGAGAAATTGCCGAACGCGTTGGTGGCGGCGCGGAAGTACTCGAAGTCGAGGTTGTTGACGCCGGTGCGGTCCGGGAACGTGATGTACTCGCCGTACTTGGGGTCGGGGCGGCCGATGAAGAACTCACCGAAGTGCGAGATCGGCCCGCCGCTGTCGGTGTCGATCACGTCGCGCAGGTCTTTCACGAACGCCGGGTTCATGTGCAGCGTGGCGTCGTGACGCAGCCCGTCGATGCCCTTCGACTTCCAGAACTTCGCCGCCTTCTCCAGATGCGCCACCACCTGGGCGTTCTCCTGCGAGAAGTCGGCGAGCGAGCCGAGCTCCTTGTGGCGAAAGCCGAAGCGCGAGGAATCGCCGCCGCGGTCGCCGAGGCCGTGGAACCAGCCGTTCACGTCGGCGTGCGGGTTGGCGAGCAGGTTCTCGCCGACCGCGTTGCCGTTGCCGTCGAAAATGTAGTTGCCGCTGCCGTCCTTGTTGGGCTCGTACAGCTTGCCGTCCTCGGCCGAGTTGCCGTTGGTGGGGTTCTGCCAGCGGCTGGTGTGGTTGGTGACGAAGTCGATGACCAGCTTCATGCCCTCGGCGTGCAGCGCGTTGCGCAGTGCCACGAATTGCTGTATCTGGCCGAAGTGCGCATTGGTCGCGAAGTAGTTGCGCACGTGGTAGCCGTGGAAGCTGGTCCAGCGGTTGGTGCCGCCGCCCGGCTGGAAATCGAGGATCTCGGTGTCGCGGTTGCGGTACGGCGCGGAGATCCAGACCGCGGTCACGCCCATGTTCTTGAGGTAGGGAATCTTGTCGATGATTCCCTGCCAGTCGCCGCCCTGGTAGAGCTTGAGGTCGCTGCCGTTGCCGCGGCCGTTCGCGTCCGGATCGTCGAACAGCGTGGAATCGAAGCCTGCGGGAACGTTGTTCGTGGTGTCGCCGTCGACGAAGCGGTCGGTGATGATCTGGTAGACCGTGTCCTTCGGCGTCAGCGGGCCGAGCGTCTGTGCGCCGGCGAGGAATGGCATCAGGGCCAGCGACCATGCGACCAGCATCGTCCGGGCCGGTGTCTTGCGAGCAAGAGTCATTTTCCTTTCTCCTTCGGCTTTGACTGAGTCGTCCGTAGTCCGTGCAGCGCCAGCGCCTGCCTCGCGGGTGCGGGACGATCCTAGTCCGCGCTCGTCGGGCTCCGTAGAGCCGTTCGGCGATGAATTCGATTGCAGCGAATGAAAACGATTGCAGCCGACGCTGGCCCCATTACAGTTGCGCCTTGCACCCGGCACGGCGGCGGCCCCTCACGATGAAAATTTTCTCTCCCTTGGGCTTGTTGGTTTTTGTTCTCGGCGTTGCCGCAGCTGCTCACGCGGAAACAGTGGCGAGCGTGACCTCGCCGGGCGAGGTGCTGAAGGTCGACGTGCTCATCGACAACGACGGCCGCCCGGGCTATGCGATCTCGCGCAACGGCCGGCCGGTCATCGCCGAATCCAGGCTCGGTTTCATCCTCGCGGACGCGCCCAGGCTCGATCGCGGCTTCAGGCTCGCCGGGCAGACGACGCGCGCTTTCGACGAGGCGTGGGAGCAGCCGTGGGGCGAACGGCGCTACGTGCGCAATCGCGGCAAGGAGCTGCGCGTTCGTCTGGCCGAAGGTGGTGACGCCGGCGCGCGCCGGCTCGAGGTCGTATTTCGCGTTTACGACGACGGCGTCGGCTTTCGCTACGAGTTTCCCGACCAGGAGCGTCTGCGCGAGGTCAACATCGCCGACGAGCTGACGGAATTCGCGGTGGCCGAGCCCGCCACGGCGTGGTGGATTCCGGGCGGGGAATGGAATCGCTACGAGTATCTGTACAACAAGACGCCGCTTGCCGAGGCGGGGCAGGCGCACACGCCGATGACGATCCGCACGCACAGCGGGCTGCACGTTGTGATCCATGAAGCCGCGCTCGTCGACTACGCGGCGATGTGGTTGCGGCGTGTGCACGGCGGCCAGCGGCTCAAGTCGACGCTGGCTCCTTCGGCGAGCGGGCCGCGCGTGGTCCGAACCGCGCCCTTCGTAACGCCGTGGCGCACCCTGCAGATCGCCGACAGCGCGCCCGGGCTCTACATGTCCGATCTCATTCTCAATCTCAACGAGCCGAACAAGCTCGGCGACGTGTCCTGGGTGAAGCCGTACAAGTACGTCGGCATCTGGTGGTCGCTGCACCTGGACACCGAAAGCTGGGGCTCGGGCCCGCGTCACGGCGCCAACACGGCCAATGCACGCCGCTACATCGATTTCGCCGCGAAGTACGGTTTTCGCGGCGTGCTGATCGAGGGCTGGAACGTCGGCTGGGACGGCAACTGGTTCGCGGGCGGCGAGGACTTCGATTTCACGAAGCCGTATCCGGACTTCGATCTCGAAGCGGTGGCCGCGTACGCGCGCAAGAGGAACGTGCGCATCGTCGGGCACCACGAGACCTCCGCGAACATCGCCAACTACGAGCCGCAGCTCGCGGCTGCGCTCGACCTTTACGCGCGCCTCGGCATCGACAGCGTCAAGACGGGCTATGTCGCCGATGCGGGCGGCGTCCGCTGGCGGGCGCCCGACGGAAAGATCTGGTTTCAATGGCACGACGGCCAGGTCCAGTCGCGTCATCACCTGCTGGTCGTGACCGAGGCGGCGAAGCGGCACATCAGCGTCAACCCGCATGAGCCGATCAAGGACACTGGCCTGCGTCGCACGTACCCGAACTGGGTGGCGCGCGAAGGCGCGCGCGGCATGGAGTACAACGCGTGGGGCAGCCCGCCGAATCCGCCGGAGCACGAGCCGAACCTGGTGTTCACGCGCATGCTCTCCGGGCCGATGGATTTCACGCCAGGTGTGCTCAGCCTCGTCGGACGCGGCGGCATGGCGTTGCAGTCGACGATGGCCAGGCAACTCGCGCTGTACGTCGTGATCTATAGCCCGATCCAGATGGCCGCGGACCTGCCCGAGAACTACGCGAAGCACCTCGAGCCGTTTCAATTCATCCGCGACGTACCGACGGACTGGGCGGACACGCGCGTGCTCAACGGCGAGGTGGGCGACTACGCCACGATCGCGCGCAAGGATCGCAACAGCGAAGACTGGTACCTGGGCAGCGTCACCGACGAGGACGGTCGCCAGCTCAGCGTGACGCTCGATTTCCTCGCAGCGGATCGCAGCTACGAAGCGCAGATCTATCGCGACGGCGACGACGCCGACTGGAAGACAGAGCGCCGCTCGTCCATTGCCATTGAAAAGCGTCGCGTGCGCAAGGGCGACAAGCTGGAGATCGCGTTGGCGCCGGGAGGCGGTCAGGCCATCCGCTTCGCTGCCCGCCCGTGAGGGGCACCGCCAATGGTCGCATGCGCGCCGATCAGGTGTGCAGAAGTCGAAACCTCCCGGGCGCGACCGTTTGAGCCCGTGCCAAGAGGCCGATTCTGGTGCCATGGACCGAGAAAGGTGAATTAGTCCTAGGCCGCAGTTATTACAAATCTGTTATATTCGGTCGCCACGATGGTCAGGGATCTTCGCTGGTGCGGAACATGTCAGGATGACATGAATCAGATGCCGCACGGTGTCCGTCGTCAGTTCGCAACCAAGCTCCGGTACTTGTGTAGCGGGGAGCCGGTGAGCGGCATCAAGAGTTGGAATGGCATCGGGAACGGAGGTCGTGAACTCGCCTCGGGCGGGTTCCGGTTGGTGCTTACGATTGAGTTCGAGGGTGCAGTATGTGCCTTGCACGCATTCAAGAAGGATAGTGCGAGAGGCCGCAAGACGCGACGCCGACACAGCGAGATCGCTGAGCAGCGCTATCGTGATCTGTGCGCGGAGTACGCGGCGAGGGCCCACAAACAGTAGAGGACAAGGTATGGGTAACAACGTCTTTCGCGAGTTTGGCTTTGGTGACGAGGATGCAACTGTCCTTGCGCTCAAGACCGATGTTGCGATCGTGCTGGCGCGATACGTCCGTGGCACCTATCCCGCCAATCAGACCGCAGCCGCGAAGGCTCTGAGCATGGGCCAGAACGAAGTGAGTGCGTTGCTGCGCGCGAATATCGCAAGGTTCTCGCTTGAGAAGTTGCTAAGGCTGGCCCGGCGGGCCGGGCTGCGCATTTTCCTTGATATGGGTGACAACGCTTATGGAGCCAACGCGGTTACTCTTTCGCCAACCGTCGTCCAGAGTGGGGTTGTTGTCGGCGGCAATCTCTCGGTTGAGTCTGCAATCGGGTACGAAAATCTGCCTAGCACCGTTTCGCGTACCCCTGCTAAGAGAACTGCAGGGCACTGAGCATGGCAAGACTGCAATTTGCGCTGTTCGCGGAGCGTGTGAGCGTGGATCGTTTCAATAACGCCTTAGACGTTCACAATGTGCTCGAACAATTGCATGTGCCGGAACCGACGCCCTCACAACTTGAGGCAGCAACGAAGGCGAAGAAGCCGCTTGTGGCCCGTGGCCGGCTTGTCCTCGTAGTGCATTGGAGACGGTCTGTACCCGACAGACCAGAGGGAAGCTATACCTCAAAGGTCGACTTGGTTGGGCCCAACGGCAAGGTCCTCAGCACGGCGACGCAAGTGTTTACGCTGCGTGAGCACATCTACATGCGGAACCTAGTGGGGTACGACGCGCTGCCTGTCATAGGTCCAGGTACCTACAGCGCTCGGGTGGCAATCAAAGTAGGGAAGCGCTGGACAAAGGTGGGCGAAGCCTCGATCCAGCTCTCGTATCAGAAGCAACTGCAGCCGGGTGAAAGGCGGCGAATCCAGGTTCACTGAATCACTGAGAGACGTACCCAAAGAAAGCACCGAGGTCGGGGATCTCCACACCACCGTCCCCGACACGGCACGGCGCAAAGCCATGGCCGCCCAGCGCCTGGACGGTACCGATCCGTGCGAGCGGCGCGACGCGCGCCTCGGCAGCGAAGTTGAAGCAGGCGAGCAGCGTCTTGCCCGCGTGTTCGCGCACGAAGCACAGCGTGTCGGCGGGTGAATCGACGAAACGGATGGAACCGAAGCGCAACGCCGGGTGACGCGCACGCCAGCGCAGGAAGGTACGGTAGGCGTTGAGAACCGATTCGGTCTGCGCGTGCTGAACGTCGATCGCGATCGCGCGATGTTCGTCCGGTATCGGCAGCCACGGCTGTCCGGTGGAAAAGTCGCACGCGCTGCCCGCGTTGCTCCACGGCAACGGCGTGCGGCAGCCGTCGCGACCCTTGAACGCCGGCCAGAAGTTCAGGCCGTACGGATCCTGCACGGCATCGCGCGGCACGTCGGCCTCCGCGAGGCCGAGCTCTTCGCCCTGGTAGCTGCAGATGTTGCCGCGCAGGGAGAACAGGAATGCGTTCAGCAGTTTCGCCCACGGCTGCAGCGGCGTGCCGTTCGCCCAGCGCGAGGCCACGCGCCGCACGTCGTGATTGCCGATCGCCCAGCACGGCCAGCAGTCTTCGGATTTCGATTCCAGCGTCTCGATCGTGTTGCGGATGTGCGGAATCGAGAAGGCGTCGACCAGCAGCTCGAAGTTGTACGCCATGTGCAGCCGCTCGCTGCCTGCGGTGTACTCGACCATGATGTCGAGCGGCTCATCGCCCGAGATCTCGCCGAGCGTCACCACTCCCGGGTAGCGGTCGACGAGCTGGCGCAGCTGCTCGAGGAACTGGCGGTTCTCGGGCTGCGTGTTGTCGTAGCGGTGGTACTGGAACGCGTACGGATTGTCGGTGCGAAAGCCGCGACCGCGCCGTTCCTCTTCGGGACGTGCCGGGTTGTCGCGCAGCTGCGGGTCGTGGAAACAGAAGTTGATCGCATCGAGGCGCAGACCGTCGATGCCGCGCTTCAGCCAGAACTCCACTTCCGCCAGCACCTGGCGCACGACTTCGGGATTGTGGAAGTTGAGGTCCGGCTGGCTGACGAGGAAGTTGTGCAGGTAGTACTGACCGCGCTGCGGTTCCCACTGCCACGCGGATCCGCCGAAAATCGACAGCCAGTTGTTGGGCGGCGTGCCGTCGGGGCGCGGATCGGCCCACACGTACCAGTCAGCCTTGTCGTTGTCGCGGCTCTGGCGGCTGACGTCGAACCAGCGATGCTGGTCGGAGGTGTGACTCAGCACCTGGTCGATCATCACGCGCAGACCGAGGCGATGCGCGCGCTCCACCATGCGGTCGAAGTCCGCGAGGTTGCCGAAGATGGGATCGATCTCGCGGTAGTCGCTGATGTCGTAGCCGAAATCCTTCATCGGCGACTTGAAGAACGGCGACACCCAGATGGCGTCGACGCCCAGGCTGGCGACGTAGTCGAGCCTCTGGACGATACCGGGCAGGTCGCCGATGCCGTCGCCGTTGCTGTCGGCGAAGCTGCGCGGATAGATCTGGTAGATGACCGCGCCGCGCCACCATTCCACGGCCGGCGCGCTCTCGGCTATTGCCTGGTCCTCGATGCGGGCCTTGTTCTCGGTGCGGGCCATCGGACTATTGTGGCGAAGGGGGCCGGCCGGTTCGATTGAATACGATTGTATTGCGTTGTATTGCCGCCGCCGCTTCACTATAAGAGCTTTGCCATCAGGTTTGCGAGTATCGTCCCCCGATGACTCGTCGTGCGGGCGGCTGCGAAGCCGCCCGTTTTTCGTATGCACGCTGAAAAACCAGCCCTGACGTTCTGGCAGATCTGGAACATGTGCTTCGGGTTCTTCGGAATCCAGTTCGGCTTCGCCCTGCAGAATGCCAACGTCAGTCGCATCTTCCAGTCCCTGGGCGCCTCGATCGACGATCTGCCGATCCTCTGGCTCGCTGCGCCGGTGACGGGCCTGCTGGTGCAGCCGGTCATCGGCTATTTCAGCGACCGGACCTGGGGACGCCTCGGCCGGCGTCGCCCGTACTTCCTGTACGGGGCCATCCTTTCGACGCTGGCGTTGCTGGTAATGCCAAACAGTCCGTACCTGTGGGTCGCCGCCGGCACGCTCTGGGTGCTGGACGCCTCGATCAACATCACGATGGAGCCCTTTCGTGCGCTGGTCGGCGACATGCTGCCCGATCGTCAGCGCGCTTTCGGCTTCGCGTTGCAGAGTCTGTTCATCGGCGCCGGCGCCGTCATCGCCTCCGCCCTGCCGTGGATGCTCGCGAACTGGTTCGCGATCGAAGACGAGGTGCGCTTCGCCTTCTACGCCGGCGCGGTCGTGTTCCTCGGTGCCGTGCTCTGGACGATCGTGCGCACGCGCGAGTATTCGCCGCAGGAGCTGGCGGCTTTCGCGGGCCCGCAGGACGCGTCCCACTCGCACCAGGGACTGCTGAGCATCGTCCACGACATCCTCCACATGCCACGCGTGATGCGCCAGCTCGCGCTCGTGCAGTTCCTTTCCTGGTTCGCATTGTTCGCGATGTGGATCTACACCACCGCGGCGGTCACCAGTCATCACTACGGCACGACGGATGCGACCTCCGCCGCTTTCAACGAGGGTGCCAACTGGGTCGGCGTGCTGTTCGCCACGTACAACGGATTTGCCGCTCTTGCCGCGCTCGCGATTCCCGCGCTCGCGGCCTGGCTGGGCCGCAAGGGCGCACACCTCGTCAATCTCTGCCTCGGCGGCCTCGGACTCATCAGCTTCGCCTTCATCGACGACCCGCGGATGCTCCTGGTCTCGATGGTCGGCGTCGGTATCGCGTGGGCGTCGATCCTGTCGTTGCCCTATGCGATGCTCTCGGGCGCACTGCCCGCGCAGAAGATGGGCGTGTACATGGGCATCTTCAATTTCTTCATCGTCATACCGCAGATCCTGGCCGCCAGCGTGCTTGGAGCGATGGTGCGCGTCTGGTTCGACGGCGTGACGTTGTACGCCCTGGTCGCCGGCGGCGTGCTGATGATCCTCGCCGGCGTCGCAGCGCTGCGCGTAGACGATGACACGTGAGTCGCCGCACATGAAACGCTACGCCCTCGTTCTCGCTGCGCTCTGCTCGCCGGCGTACGCCGCCGACTACTACGGCACCGCCGAGCCGTTCGCTGCCGAGGCCGTGTACTTCGTGCTCACTGACCGCTTCGTCGACGGCGACCGCAGCAACAATCACGAAAAGCAGGGCGGCGCGAATCGTACTTTCGATCGGCCGCTCAAGACGCCGACCG
>Ga0187894_10002903_pt1 | contig 19872 bp, 15 predicted proteins | sample GBC1701081metaG_FD_136650 | JGI IMG/M metagenome (GOLD analysis project Ga0187894, IMG submission 136650) | White microbial mat communities from a lava cave in the Kipuka Kanohina Cave System on the Island of Hawaii, USA - GBC170108-1 metaG ...
GATTGATTCAGAGGCTTAAACCGCCGTTTGAAAGCACGGCGGCGGCGGCAACGCCCTACATCTCCCTCTAAATCCCAAAGCGGATGATAGAGGGAGTCTTGGGCTAATTCAAGATAAAAGAGAACGTCCCCGCCCATTTAGGTAGAAAACTCTGAGATAAAACAATTGCGAAAATCGGATGATTTAACGGGAAATGAGAGATTTGATAATCAAATAGGCGAGTTAGATTTCAGTTTGAGTCAAAATCAACTCGCCTATTCGGGTAATCTGGAATTCTGCGACGAATAAGGATTTCGTTACTTTCTAGTGTATCCGGCAGGATGGTCAATCTTAATGTTCGGCTGATTCGATATAACCTCGATTTTGTGGTAACCCTTTTTCGGGTGTGTGGAAAGATAGGTCAAAGCGATTTGACGGTATAGAGAAACACCCAACTGTTTTAGGAAAGGTTCAAAATTCACGGGCGCACCTGTGCCGTGAATGTAAGCATAGCCGCCCGTTTCATCCGATAATTTTTCAAGAGAGCCTTGTCCGTTCAACCTCAAGATGGAATTACGTTCGTTTGTAGAAACCGTCGGAGCGTAAATCGAATAAATAGCAACGCTTCTACGCTGTGCTTCTTTGACTGCTCGTTCAAGGTCGGGGCTTTGACCCGGTGATGAACTGTCTGCCCCGCGGGAATTATCAACCCCGTCTGAAATCACAAGCATTGCGCGTCGTCCGGTTGGTTGTGAATCAAAACGCTTTAAGCCTTCCACAACTTCAACGTATGGATTATAAGGAGCAAAAGCAGGTGAGCCGACGGGAATGCGTAAGGCTTTTATGGCTTTGTCTGTTTCGCCCGTAAATTTCTGTTTGACTTGCAAAGAACCGCTACGCATATAACCAATCATCACGCGAGAGCCTTTTGGAAGCCTTTCTATAAATTGAGAAATAGCCTTTATCTCGTTTGCTACAGAAGAAACCAAATCGTCTTGAATTAAAACTGCAAGGTAGATTGGAGAATCTCCTATACTGCGAATCGAAAGAATTGCCTGTTCTTCGCCGTCTTCTTTAACCGTAAGTTCACCGAGCGACATTACCTCATCGCCCTTGTCTTTCTCCCCGGCTTTGCGCCAACGCGCCGTTATTGGAATTGTGACGGGAATCGCATCCTGGTCATCTGCGGTTTGAAACTTAACCGAGATGCTTGTCCCCTGTGCCTCAACTTTGGGGTCTTGTTTCGGATCTTGTGCTTTCACCGTATTCGGGAGAGAGAAAGAAGCGGCGGGCAAAAGCAGAAAAAGAGCAAACCAATTCTGTATTTTCTTAGGGCACATAGTTATTAAAACCTCTCTGTTGTTTCGGATGATATTACAGCGTTGCTTTCAATCAAAATCGGTAAAGACATTCGTGATTAGCGAATCTTTGAATGACAAGTTATATTTTCGTCAAAGATGGGAAACGAATTTTCAACCAAACTGACAACACAAGACCGCAGAAAAGCAAAAATTTTACTGCTGTCGCCAATGATTGTGCCTTTGTTGTTGACCATTCCTTTGCCGCTTGTCTTTTTTGTTATTTCGTTTTTCACCACATTTACGTTTCTTTTCGTAGCGGTTCTTGCTTTTGGAATCGGAGCGTTTCTCAGTATCCCTGCTGTTATTTTCCTGCTTGTCTATCGCAAAACTTGGTTGAAAAGTTTGCGCGAGAGGTTGGCTATGGACGGAATAACAGCCAATGAGGTCGAATGGTTTAAGCACGAATTAAAAACATCGGAGCGGAAAGCTTTGAAAGAAATGGAAAAACAGAACGCCCTTCTTGCAGACGCTTACAAAGAGACTCTGGCATCACGTCTTACGGCTTCGCGTGTGGTGGAAACGGCAAAACGCGAACTTCTCCTTGTTGAAAGACGCATCAACAAAGCCAACTACATGAAAGGCGTAGAGACACAAAAACTGTTGGAAGAGTTAGCAGAAGACCGCGAACGATTAACCCGAATAAAAACAGAAGGAAAACAATTGGAAGAAGACGCAAAAGCGCGTTTGCAAATGATTGAAGCAACCGCACGACGAACTACAAGTTGGTCAGAGATCGAAACATCTCTGCACAGATTGAATGCATCGCGTGACCATGTACCGCTTGCTTTGGAATTGGCAAAAATTGAAAAAGAGATTCGCGACGATGTACAGAAAGAACTGCTGACAGGCAGCGAACCGAAACAGTTGGAAACCCCACAGAACGAAGAATCAACATCGGACATTTTTAACGATTCATTGACGAGCAACCCCCCACAGTCTTAAAAACCTGTTTTTCTATAAACACCAACAGACAATCTTTCTGCGAAACCTTCTTTAACAAGTCCATGATTTCCTTTTCCGGCATCAACACGCGAAAGCCCTGTGATTTTTGCAAGTTCGCCGCGCAAGCTCATCCCGGCACCGTTCAAAAAAGCGCGGGCGATTTCTTTTAAGGCATCTTCGCGGCTTACTTTCTTTTTGAGTTCGTCGCCGAAACGGGCTTCAGAAAGCGTCCAGATATAAGTAAACCAGGGTTCGTAGAGTGCCTCAGCCGGAACAACTTTCATCTTCTTTTGCAGTTCATCCAACGCTTTACCCAAACATTTTTTGTCATTCAGCTTTGCTTCTTTATTCAAATCCGACGTAGCCATTTCCCACTCTTTACGAAGAGCTTTCAAAACAGCCTGTGCGTCCGCCGACAGTTTTTCTTTCTCCTCTTTTTTCGGCACACCTAAAAGTACATTGAAGTAAGGAACCAGATGAGGCGCGACAAAGATAGATTTGCCTTTCAAAAGTTTTGCGTAATAGACGCGCCCGCGCTTCATTACTTCATCTTTCGTTACCCATGCGAGACTTGCTTCAGGGTCTTTCTGTACGTTGCGGGGCATGAAAGCGTCACGGCGTCCGCAGATGGCAATGTAAAGCGACGGTGCAGGCGTTCGCGCATCAGTCAACCCGTAACAAAAGCCAACGCCTTCGATAAATTTTTCGGCATCGAAAACATTTTTAACGCAATGTTCTTCATCACGTCGCCACATCATGTCACGATATTCTTCAATCTCTTCGGGCAAGGTTGTTATATCCATGCACCAGAGGATAACAGAAGCAGTTGCAGAAGAGCAGTAACAGTTGCCGTAGCAGGTTTATTTTAGAGTTGGTTTTACTTGTTAATCGAACATAAAAAAGCGGGCAGTAAGTCGAAACTCACTGCCCGCTCTAACCGCAACTGCCGACTGTTTTAGCGGTAGTTATAACCCGGTGCGCTTGAACGAATCATCACTTCAGAACCGCTTGTTATTTCCAAGTCGTCTTTGCCCTGAATCAAAACCGTTCCCGCGCCTGCGCCCGCACCTATAACCGCACCGATTGCCGCGCCTTTACCGCCGCCTACGATTGCGCCGATTACTGCGCCGACGCCCGCACCGATTGCGCCGCGTTTAATTGTTGTTTTTGTGCGGCTGTTGTCTCTTACACTTCCTTCATCAACATTGACATCCTTGCCGTTGACACGTAGTTCTTCGACCGTTCCCGCGAAACTGTATGTTCTGCCGTAATGACGGATTCTTTGGAAATTGAATGTCATCTGCGAACGTCCCGATACACGACCGCTGCGATTAACGTCGGAAACATAGCCTTCGATAACCGCGCCTCTGTATTGTGAAGGTGATTCGACCGTCATCGTAAAACGCTCGCCTTCCTGTACGGTCTTTGTGCTCAAATCGTCATTAAGCACAGCCACAAGTGAAACATTATCGGGAATCAAAAATTCTCCGCGTCGGGAATTATTGGGATAATCATTCGGATAATCATTCGGATAATTGTTCGGATAATTGTTCGGGTAATTATTGGGATAGCCGTTGCCGTTACCATAATTTCCGCCGTTCCAATTCAGATAAAAAGCGCGTGCAAGTTTGTCCAACTCATTGCTCAGACCTGACCAATCATTATGCAGATTGTTGCTGTAACTGTTGTTACTGCGAAGTTGTTCTTCAACCTTATTTGCTTTATTCAAAACTTCCTGAACGTCATTTGTTGTGACGCGGCGTTGGTCAGCCTTGTAGCTGAAATCATTAGCCTTACTCTGCAAATCCTTAATAGCACCACCGATTTTTGTGCGTCGCCAATAATCTTTCAAACTTCCTTTTTGCGATTCGTTTTCAAAGGTCTTACGCAGCCTTTCAGTCCGCTCTTGAATGCGTCGGGCTGAATTTTTAACATCGCCTTCATTCATGTTGTACGGGCGATTTTGCGCCATCAGACTGATAGCCGTTAATGCAAATATCAACGCAATAGAGACGACTTGTCCTGTTCTTTTAATCATTGCCTTAATCTCCTCTTTCATATACGGAAAAATTATTGCCGTGCGTGTTGGTTCTATCCGATTTTGCGCCGAATCAATTTTTGATTTCGCGTTTTGGAGAGCCGTTAGAAGCTAGAGCATTAACCGTGCCAGAGTTGAGTTCTAAGTTCATGGTTCTGAGTTCCAAGTCAAAGTTTTCTTCACTTTGCTTGAATTATTTTGAGAAAAAGAAAAAACTCGGGACAGCGAACTTGGAACTCAAAACTAATTTTTAACGATATGGTTTAGTTTGAATAAAGGAAGAAACGATATGAGCGACGAATACAAAGCAGACATACATTTTGCGGGCGACGATTTTTTTATAGGCACAACACCGAGCGGACATTCGCAGGTTTTGGACACAAACCACGAACGCGCAAGCGCGGCTACGCCGGTTGAACTTCTTATGATTGCGCTTGGAAGCTGCACGGCGGTTGACGTTGTTTCGATTTTGAAAAAGAAACGACAGGACGTAACGAGCTACCGTGTTGAAGTTCGGGGCGAAAGACGTGAAGAACATCCGCGTGCTTTTACCAAGATGGAAGTCAAACACATCGTTCACGGGCGAAATGTTGCGCCCGAAGCCGTTCAGCGTGCGATTGAATTATCGGAGGAAAAGTATTGCAGCGTTGCCGCCAGTTTGCGACCGACGGTTGAGATTGTTTCCATCTATGAGATTGTCGAAGAAGTTTAGCTTCGCGCAAAAAAGATTTCTTTAAGCGTTCAGTGCCTGGTTATTTTCAACACATTCAGGAAAGGAAAAACAGATGTTGAGACTTTCTAGGTTTGGCAAACAGGCAACCGGTACTTTGTTGGCGTTCCTTCTTGTTCAAATCATCGTCTTTGCAAAAACGCCTGACGAAACTGATTTGTCAAAATGGGAGAATTTTGATTTCTCAAAAAAGAGCATTGAGCTTAAAGAGATTAAAAACTTACACCTTGAAGATTTGCGTCTTTTGCGCGGAATTGTTTTCGGAAAGCGCGGGCGGATTTTCAAGGACAGAGATATTGCCGATTATTTGAAAACACGCAGTTGGTATAAACCAAACAAGAACTTTCAGAACTCACTGCTGAACGACATCGAAAGCAAGAACATTGATGTCATACGCGAAGCTGAAAGCTTACAGCATTCATATATTGAGCCGGGCGATTTACGTTTCTGGCAAACAAAACTGATGACCGAAGAGCAACTCGGTTATCACACAGCCGCCGAATGGAAGATAATTCTTGCCGAAGTCGAGGCAATTCACGGCAGAATGTTTGTTGACGAACCCTGGCTTCAAAAGTATTTCGAGGAACGTTACTGGTACAAAGCTGACGCGAACTATTCCCCAAAAGTTCTTTCGGAAACCGAACGCAAAAACATTCAGACAATAAACGCTGCGCGAAACAAAGAACGCAAAGTTGCCGTTTCACCCGGCGAGATGGATTTGTTTCAAAACGCGCTGTTGACCGAACAGATGCTGAAAGGTTTGACGATTCACGAATTGCGCCTTATGCGAAACGAATTCTTTGCGCGTCACGGTCATATATTCAAACAGGAATGGCTTGCAAGATATTTTAAAAATACCGGTTACGATTGGTATGAACCCGTTTCGCCGGATAAAGAGTCAACTCTTTCCGAAACAGAAGAACAAAACGTAAAGCTTATTCAAACATACGAGAATAAATTGCGTGAACAACTTTTGACCAAAGTTATCAAAAGCGAAGAACTGGACGGTCTTTTTGCAGAAGACGCCAAGATTTTGCGAAACGAGATATTTGCCCGTCATGGCAAGGTTTTCAAAGATAAAGAGCTTAAAGACTATTTTTCGAGTTTCGATTGGTACAAACCCGACCCGAAATTTAAGGAAACAAGTTTGAATAAAACAGAGAAGAAAAACGTCGCCACAATTTACACTTACGAGAAAGAAGCGGTAAGTAAGTTCGCCATTATAGAAGGTTGATAAAGCCAAACTTTAAGCCTCGCGTGTCGGGGCTATGACAAAAAACTTAAATAACAAAGGGGTAATCGATCAGTCATTGAGGTACGACGGGCTGCCAGCCTGTCGCTGTTCTTTTTTCTTTCGCATTTGTTCGACAGGCTGGCAGCCCGTCGTACTTTTACACCCAATAACTGACTGATTACATAACAAAGGGGCGCGGATTGCTCAACCGCGTCCCAAAAATGTTATATTGCAACCGTGTCGTGAAATCATTGCGTCAAACCCCTCGGCGCTCTCCGACAAAATTCAAACCATTACAAGGCAAAACAAGTGGAATTTCTAAAAGGTAATCGGTCAGTTGTTTTTATCACATTGTTATTCATCGCACTGTCATTCTTTTTCCGCAGCGATTCGATAAATACTTTGGCGCAATCGGGAAATGAATCTCTCTTAACAAAAACGCGCGAACTAGACAGACAGGGAAAAACTGCGGACAGCAAACTTGAAACATTAACATCGGGCGAACATCTTCGCCGTGCAGCTGTTTATATGTCGAACCGCGCTTTCGCAGAAGCACGCGGACATTATCAAGCGATTTTTGACCGTTACCCGAACGATGTCGCAATCGGACCTGCATTGTTCTACACGGGGCGTTCGTATTTCCAAGCCCAACGCTACCAAGAGGCTTTGCCTTATTACGAAAGAGTCTCGCGGGATTTCCAAAACACGATTGACGGGCGCGAAGGTTTAAGCCAATGGGGAACTGCACTTCTGCGATTAGGAAAATTCAATGATGCGGTTGAGCGTTATAAGGAATATGTATCGCTTTATCCGAACGGAGAAAAAATAGAAGCCGTTCATCTGAATATCATTGATACTTTACGCGAAGGCGGAAGAGGGAAAGACGCAATCGCTTGGATTGAAATCACACGCCAGAAATTTCCGAACACAGCGACAGCCACGAACGCCGTTTTCGCACGCCTTCGCTTGGACGTCACACAGAAAGATTGGACACAAGCCGTAAAGACGGCAGAACAACTTCGCATAATGCCAATGCCCGCAAAAACGATGACCGATAAAAAAGAGGTTGATTTTATACGCGGTTACGCATTGGAAAAATCGGGGCGTAAATCAGAGGCTATAGAAATTTATTTTTCAATTCCCGACAATCTCGGCACATATCACGGCGGTCTTGCTTCGGAAAGATTGCTTGCGATAGTTGATGAGGGTAGGCTGCCTCAAGTCGTTGAAAGAATTAATCGCGTCAAAGCAGAAGCAATTCGTTCGGTAGGGCAATATCCTTCGCCGTATCGTGACGAACTTCTCAGAGCAACCACAAAACGAAAACTAGACCCGCGTTTTGTATTGTCTTTAATGAAACAAGAGAGCAGTTTTCGTCCGTTTGTGAAATCACCTGCGGCGGCACGCGGACTTCTTCAATTAACGATTGATACTGCGTCGAAGTATTCCGTCCAGGCGGGATATAAAAATTTGCGCGACGACGACCTTTATCGCCCCGAAACATCTATCACAATCGGAAGCGAATATATTTCGGCACTCCAAAAACTTTTCCCGAATACGCCCGAAGCCGTTGCCGCTTCGTACAACGGCGGCGAAGACAACGCCGCACGATGGCTGAAACGCGCAAAGAGCGACGAGCCTTTTGTTTTTACTGCCGAAGTCGGTTTTGACGAGACAAAGGATTACGTTTTCAAAGTGATGTCGAATTACCGTGCTTATCGTTTGTTGTATTCATCAGATTTGAAAAGACAATAGAAATTCTGAGTTCTAATGTTCTGTAACGTAATTCATTTGAACACGACTCGTCAGAAAAATTCAGAACTTCTTCTCTGCGTTCTCTGCGTCCAGGCGTGAATTTTTTTAGTAACGGTTTCGCGCCGGGACGCAGAGAAAAGGAGTTGCATCGAATTGAAAAACGCTATATTCGAGTGCTTGGAACTTAGATTGTTTCTTCTGTCTTCGTGTCAAAAAACTTTGCTTTGCCCGTATCGAATTTTACGAAAACATTCATTCCAAAATCTGCCCGAAAATCTGCCGGAGTGCGTGCGATGATTTTTGATTTGCCAATCTCTAAAAAGACAAAAGTTTCGTTTCCCATCAATTCCGTGACATAAACATTTGCATTCACCCAACCTTCTTTTTCTTCAATAGAAACCGCAATATATTCGGGGCGAAATCCGATTGTGAGATTTTCTTTGTTGTGAAGTCTTTGTATTTGTTCCTCGTTCAGCTTCAAAACAGTTTCGCCGCTCACAAAACAGCGATTCCCAAAATCTGTTTTGCCTTCGAGAAAATTCATCGAAGGGCTTCCGACGAATTCCGCAACGAAACGATTTGCAGGATTGTTGTAGATATTCAAAGGTGTGTCGAATTGTTGAAGCCGTCCTTTATTCATTACGGCAACGCGGTGCGCTAAGGTCATTGCTTCGGCTTGGTCATGTGTAACGTAAACGGTTGTTGTTCCTAAATCGTGTTGCAGACGTTTTAGTTCGCCGCGCATCTGCACACGAAGTTTTGCGTCCAGATTTGAAAGCGGCTCGTCCATGAGATAAACCTTTGGCGAGCGCACAATCGCACGTGCAAGTGCAACGCGCTGGCGTTCGCCGCCCGATAATTCACGCGGGTGACGCTCTAAAAGTTTTTCAATCTCTAACATTGCGGCTACGCGCCCGACGTTTGTTTTAATCGTAGCTTTATCCATCTTTCGCACGCGCAAAGGATAGGCTATGTTTTCAGCTATGGTCAGATGCGGATAAAGGGCATAGTTTTGAAAGACCATAGCAATATCGCGTCGTTGCGGCGCGATGTCATTGACCCGTTCGTCACCAATAAAAATATCTCCGCTTGTTGCTTCTTCTAGTCCGGCAAGCATCCTCAGCGTTGTGGTCTTGCCGCAGCCTGACGGACCTAAAAGCACAACAAATTCGCCCGATTCGGTTTCCAGATTCAAATTATCAACAACCGCATTTGAACCAAATTTTTTTGTGATGTTCTCAAAGCGAACTTTCATATTGAAACTTTTTCTTATTTGCTGCACATCAAAAGTAAGAGATAATCAGAACGACCCTGATTTAACAACAAACGCGAAAGAAAACGAAATGAGCGAACGGCAATCACGAAGGCAGAAACGCGACCGTAAGGGAGCGTGTAAATTTTTCGGCATATTTTTTATTTTACTTTTTGCTTTTACTACCTTTGCACAGAAGCCCGAACTGGTTGTTCAGTCCGGACACTTTGGCGGCGTGAGGTCAATCGCTTTTAGTCCCGACCAAACCTTATTGATAAGTGGCGCGGGCGACGGGACGATAAAACTTTGGGATGTTGAAAAGGCAATAGAACTGAGAACTTTCAGCGGGCATTCAAACTCGGTTGTATCGGTCGCCTTTAGCCCCGACGGAAAATTTATAGCAAGCACGAGCGGCGACATGACCGTTAAGCTTTGGGATGTGATGACGGGAAAAGAAATCCACACATTCAAAGGACATACGGACGAAATGAAAGCAGTTGCCTTTAGCCTCGACGGGAAATTTTTGGCGAGCGGTAGTGACGATAAAACCGTAAGGCTTTGGAACATCGAAAGTAAAACAGAAGTCTTTACATTTAACAGCAAAGGTTACATTGATGCTTTGGTCTTTTCCCCTGACGGAAAATCTCTGTTCTTTAACAGCGGCGAGATTATTTATCAGTTGGATTTAGCAGGGAGAAAAATCATTAGGGAATTTGTCGGACACAGCCAAGTGATAATTTGTCTTTCGATTACGCCTGACGGAAAGATTTTGGCAAGCGGAAGTTTTGATAACACTATAAAGTTTTGGGACACATCAAGCGGAAAGGAAACTCACACTCTAAAAGGGCATACAGATTGGATAGAGGCGATTTCATTCGGTTTTGACGGAAAAGTTTTTGCAAGTATAGGGAATGACAACACGTTGAAATTCTGGAATCCGAAAGACGGAAAGTTAATAAATTCCATTGAAATAAGAGGCATCAACAATTCAATGGCATTCAATACAAAATGGGGATTGCTTGCGGTTTGCGTGTGGGATTCCATAACAATTTATGATTTGTCGAGCGGGCAGATATTGCGAAACTTTGAAGGGCTTATTGCTAGATTAGAAACACTCGCATTCAGTCCTGATGGGAAATATCTTGCTGTCGGCGGTGATGATGCGCGAATAAGATTTTGGGATTTACAAAATGGTAATGTATCCCAAGTTATTAAAACAAATGATGAGTACATCGGCAATATGGTTTTCAGTGGTGACAGCAAGTTCGTTGCAGCGGGCGGCGGTGACGGGAATGTCCGAATCTGGGATGTGGCATCGGGCAAGCTTACAAGAGAATTCAAAGATGAATTCAAAAAAGAATCTAAAGTTAGTTTTGTACAGGCAATCGCTATTAGCCCTGACGGAAAAATTTTGGCAGGTGTGGGGAACGATGAACTAATTAACCTTTGGGAGATTGCGAGTGGCAAACTTTTAACTACGATTGATGCGGGAGATAAGGAAAATTACACATCAATCAGCATTCTCACTTATAGCTATGATGGAAAATTTCTTGCCTGTGGTGATTACAACGGATATGTGAAAATTTGGGATTCAGCGAGCGGAAAGAATTTGCGGACGTTAAAAGGACACGAAAATACAATCGTTGACTTGATGTTTAGCAAAGACGGTAGAGCGTTAAGAAGCGGAAGCAGTGACAAAGTTGTAAAATTCTGGGATTTGGAAAGCGGCAAAGAAGTCAAACAAGATGAAGGTTATTATTCAATCGTAAACAATATGGTTGTAAGCCCCAATCAGAAAACTATCGCAAGCGTAGTTCAAGATGTAAAAGTTAAACTGTGGGATTTTGAAACGGGAAAAGAGATTGCAAATTTAATTGTCTTTGGTGAAAAGGATTGGGTTGTCATCACACCCGAAGGTCTATTCGACGGTGCGCCCGATGGTCAACACTACCTAAACTTTATTGTTGGTCTTGAACCGATTGCGCTCGAACAATTGAAAGAGCGTTACTACGAACCGAATCTGCTTCAAAAACTTTTTGGGTACAACAAAGAACCGATTCGCAATGTTAAAGCGTTTGATGACATAAAACTTTTTCCGAAAGTCGAATATCAGCCACCTGATTCTAAAAGCACAAAGATGACTATTAACTTAACGAATCGTGGTGGCGGAATCGGTCGTGTTCAGGTTTTTGTAAATGGCAAAGAGTTTATCGCGGATGCGCGTCTGAAAGGTTTTAATCCTAAATCTCAAACGGCGACGTTTACTGTTGATTTGAAAGAATCTTCTTTCATAGCGGGCGCGAAAAACAGCATTGGTGTTATTGCATGGAATTATGATGACGCGACAAAAGAAGGATATATTTCGAGTCGCGGCGATGAAGTTGTCTGGGCAGGTGAAGGCGAAGAAGATAAAGACCCACCTGAACTTTATGCAATCATCGGCGGCGTTTCGGATTACACGGGCGATGCTCTTGATTTACGTTTTGCGGCAAAAGATGCCGAGAGTTTTGCAAAAGCTTTGGAAGTCGGGTCGAAGAAGTTTTTCGGCACAGATAAAGTTCACATAAAACTTCTCACGACAAACAGCACAGACCCGAATCAAAAACCTACAAAAGAAAATTTCCGAAAGGCTTTTGAAGAGTTTAGAAAAGCGAAACCAACAGATATTTTTATAGTTTACTTAGCTGGTCACGGCGTCACGCTTCAGCGCGGGAGCGATTTGTATTTATATCTGACGCAAGAAGCGCGAACAACGGACAAATCGGCTCTGGCTGATGACGGTTTAAGAAATAGTTCTACGATTTCAAGCGAAGAACTTGTTGATTGGATAAAGCTTGTTCCCGCTTTGAAACAGGCTATGATTCTGGACACTTGCGCGGCGGGTGCGGCTGTTGCGAAATTAACGGAAAAGCGCGATGTTTCGGGCGACGCTATTCGTGCGATTGACCGTTTGAAAGACCGCACAAACTTTTATGTTTTGATGGGTAGCTCGTCTGATGCAGTCTCTTACGAAGCGAGCCAATACGGGCAAGGGCTTTTGACTTATTCGCTTTTAAGCGCGATGAAGGGCGCACGTCTGCGCGAAGGTCAATATGCGGACGTGAACGAGCTTTTTCAATACGCGGCTGATACAGTTCCCGAATTAGCGAAAAACATAGGCGGCATTCAACGTCCGATAGTAGCCGTTCCGACAAGAGCAGGTTATGAAAACTCTTCATTAACGGCGGGCAGTTTCGATATAGGCATTTTTACAAAAACAGAACAAGCGCAGATTCCTCTTGAGTCACCGAAGCCTTTGATACTGCGCCCGCGTCTTCAAAACCGTGATTTGCTCTACGACGATTTGGAACTTGAACCCGTTTTACAAAAAACACTGCGGCAAAAGAGTTCAATCACCGAGCGCGGAAATGCCGAAATGATTTACGTTGATGCGGACGAAATGGCGGACGCAATCCGCGTTAGCGGCAACTATGTTGTTGAAGGCGATACGGTGAAAGTGACTCTGGTTTTATTGCGTAACAACAAACCAATAGTTTCGCCAATTACTATAACGGGAACAAAAGCGAACAAAGACGAGTTGATAAAGAAGATTGTTGAAACCGTAAGCCAATACGCAAAAGGCACATAAGAAAGATTTGAACAGCAGAGCCGTGATGAGAAGACTTCGAGAGTAGGAGTATGTATTTCGTGTCTGAAATAATTGCGGCTTTGCCGCCCGATATGCGGTTGTGGCTTTGCCCAACCGTAAACAGCTTTCCAACTTAGTTTCGGGGCTACGCCCTTATCACGGCGGCTAAACAACAAAGGTTTTATAAAGAAGCCTTTGGAAAGTCAGAGACTTTCCGCACATCGGGCGGCATAGTCACAAAGCTTAAATACATATTCATATTCTTGCTACTTTCACAATCTGCTTTTGACGCGAAGAAAAACATTATGCTTAAACAAAACTGTTTTCTGTTTTCCTGTTTTCTATTTTGTCTTTTTACAGTCAATGCTTTTAGTCAAAGCAAACCGAAACAATTTCTGGTTGTGCTTGGCGTGGCGCAAGACGCGGGCTATCCGCAAATCGGTTGTGAGCAAGAGCATTGTTTGATTGTTCAAGGAAATCCGCGCCTCAGAAAATCTGTTGTGTCTCTTGGACTTGTTGATGCTGAATCAAAACAAAAGTGGTTAATCGAAGCGACGCCCGACATCACCACACAGCTTTTTGTTTTGAATAAATTTCTTACGAGTAAGTCAATGTTGCCCGACGGCGTTTTCCTCACGCACGCGCACATTGGGCATTACACCGGATTGATGTATTTCGGACGCGAAGCAATCGGTGCGAAAAGTATGCCTGTTTATGTAATGCCGCGTATGGAAAAGATGTTGACCGACAACGCGCCCTGGTCTCAGCTTATCGGTTTGAAAAATATATCTTTACGCTCAATCAAAGCCGAAGAAATTCTGAATTTGAAAACGCCCGAACAAGTCTTATTTCAATCACCCGATTTCAAAAATTTAAGTTTTCAAAACATGAAAGCAAACAAATCGCTCACGCTTAACACGACGCTTTCAATAAAACCTTTTCTTGTTCCGCATCGTGACGAATTCAGCGAAACCGTCGGGTATGAAATCAAAGGACAAAACAAACGAGCCATATTTATTCCCGACATAGACAAATGGAGTAAATGGAATGTTGATTTGCGTGAGTTAATCCGTCGTGTTGATTATGCCATCATTGACGGCACGTTTTATAAGAACGGCGAACTCCCGAACCGTGATATGTCCGAAGTCCCGCACCCGTTTATCGAAGAGAGTATGAAACTTTTGGAAGACCTGCCTCAAAAAGAAAGAGCAAAAGTTATTTTCATACATTTTAATCACACAAACCCGCTTATCCGAAAAACAAGCAAAGAACGAAAAGAAGTTTTGCAAAAAGGATTTCGTATCGCAGATGAAGGTTTGATTTTGGCTTTATAAAAAAGACAGAAGTTTTTCGCTGACTTTTTCATTGTCTGAAACGTCAAAAAACAAAACAGACTATTCAGCCCGATGAAACGCAATATGAAAATCTTTACAGCACTAGTTTTTGTCTCCCTTTTTTTCGTAACCACTTCGCACGCACAGAACACGGATGAAGTCATCAAGGTTGATGTAAACCTTGTGAGCGTTCCCGTTATCGTAAGCGATAGACAGGGGCGTTATGTCGCGGGATTAAAAGCCGAAGATTTTTCCGTTTATCAGGACGGCAGAAAACAGACTGTGAGCTTTTTCGGCGCAGAAGAAGAACCGCTAAACGTAGCCCTTCTTCTGGACACAAGCAAAAGCACAAAAGACGTTTTGAAACAAATCAAAAACTCCGCCAAAGATTTTATCAAACTCTTACAACCGAATGACCGCGCAATGATTGTCACTTTCGATTATCGTGTCACCGTTCTTTCGCCTTTGACATCTGACCGCAAAGAACTTGAGAAAGCAATCAAGAAGGTAGAAATCGGTGAAAAGGTAGGAACAGTTATGCGAGACGCGGTTCAGGAAGTCGTCAGCAACTCTTTTGCAAATGTGAAAGGGCGCAAGGCAATTATCTTGTTAACAGACGGTAAAGACTTCGGAAGTTATCCGACAAAAGAAGAGTTGTTGGATACCGTAGAAGAAAACGACGTGATGATTTATTCGGTTTTTTACAAAACAAGAATGGGCGGCAATCAGCGAATAATAGACAGGGTCTTAAACGGCGGCATATTCGGCGGTGGCAGACGCGGCAGAATGCGTAGGTTTCCCAACGGTGGCGGCGTTCCTCCAAACTTTCCGCCAAATCGTGGTGGCATGGGCGGTGAAGCAGACGAAGATGCAAAGGTTTATCTGCAAAGAATGTCAGATTCAACAGCAGGACGTTTCTACGAAAAAGAAGTAACGGATTTGAAAAAGACTTTTGAGTTAATCGCTGACGAACTCAGAAAACAATATCGTTTAGGCTTTTATCCCGACGAGCTTGATAAAAATGCGGATGTGCATCAACTGAAAGTAAAAGTCTCTCTTTCGGATGTTGCGGTGCGTTCACGCGGGACATACCGCTCAAGAAAATAAGAGTTTTGAGCGCAGGTTTTACAGTGTCGAATTTATTCGGCTCTTTCGGCTAATTCTGCCCAGCGCTCCATATTGCGTTCGAGCTTTTCATTCAATGACTGTTGCTCTGTAAACAGTTCGTGGACTTTGCCTGCGTTGCTTGCATGAAGACTTAACTGCTCATCAATCTCAACAAGACGTTTTTCAGCTTCGGCGATTTGCGTTTCAAGCGTTTCGAGTTCACGTTTTTCTTTGAACGAAAGTTTGCGCGATTCAGTTTTTGTTTCCGGCTTAACCTTTGCTTGCGATGCCTCGCTCACGGCTTTTTCCGTTTCTTTATTTTCCGTTTCTTCGCGTTCCTTAATTTCAAGATAGGCAGAGTAATCGCCCGGATATTCCCGGATTTCGCCTTCGCTTTCAAATCTGAAAACCGTTTCAATCGTGCGGTCTAAGAAATATCTGTCGTGGCTCACGACAATCAAAGCACCCGCGAAATCGTCCAGATATTCTTCAAGAGCAATCAGTGTAGAAATATCCAAATCATTCGTAGGCTCATCAAGCAATAGAACATTCGGCGAACCCATCAAGATTTTCAATAAATATAATCGCCGACGTTCGCCGCCCGAAAGATTTCCAATAATTGAATACTGTAGGGCGGGCGGAAACAAAAACTTTTCAAGCATCTGGCTTGCAGTGATTTGATTTCCGTCAACTGTTGTGACGTATTCCGCCACATCACGAATGTAATCAATAACGCGCTGTTCATCGTTCAAAGCGCGGCTCTCCTGGTCGTAATAACCGACGACAACGGTTTGACCTGTTTCAACTTCGCCACTATCGGGCTGGATTCGTTTTGTAATAATTTCAAGAAGAGTAGTTTTACCCGCACCGTTCGCACCTATGATTCCGATGCGGTCATCGCGTTTCAAAAGGTAAGTAAAACCATCTATCAGTTTTCGTTCGTTGTAAGATTTTGAAATATTGTAAAGCTCAATGATTTTTGTTCCCAGACGTTTTGAACCGATGGCAATATCAATTTCAGCCTTTGCTCTTTCCTTTGGCTGTGCCATTAAATCGTAAGCCGCGCCAATTCTCGCTTTTGATTTTCGCGTTCGCGCTTTCGCACCGCGACGAAGCCATGCGAGTTCTTTCTTTATTAGTTGTTCGCGCTTGTGACCTTCAACTGCGCGAAGCGTTTCCTGCTCCTCTTTTTTCTCAAGATAATAAGCATAGTTTCCGCCAAACGTCTGCACCGCCCCTCTGTCAACCTCGAAAATTCTGTTGGTCACGCGGTCAAGAAAATAACGGTCGTGTGTGACAAGAAGAAGTGCGCCCGTGTAACGCTTTAGATAATCTTCGAGCCATTCAATCGTGTCCGCGTCCAAGTGGTTTGTAGGTTCGTCAAGAATTAAAATGTCGGGCTTGACTATGAGTTCGTGCGCTAAAGCGACGCGCTTTCTTTGCCCCCCCGACAGAGTTTTCATCTTCGCGTTCGTGTCAAAGATTCCAAGCCGCGTCAAAACATTTCGTGCGTTTGTTTCAATTTCCCAACCGCCGTTTAATTCAAGCTGATGTTGTAAATCCGAAACTCTTTCCAATAACTTTTCATTTGTGCCTTGCGCCGCTAAATCGTGACAGGCATTTTCGTAATCACGAATCAATTTCATCACGCCGCTGCCCGAAGCAAAAATCATTTCGAGCACATTAGCGTCTTCATCAATCGAAGGATTTTGCGACAAAAATGCCAGGGTCTTTCCGCTTGCGCGAATAACCTTGCCGGTGTCTGATTCTTCAAGCCCCGCAATCACGCGCAAAAGCGTTGTCTTACCCGAACCGTTCGCGCCGATAATTCCGATTTTGTCCGTGTCTTCAAACCCTAAATTGACATTCTCAAAAAGCGGTTTGAATCCGTAAGTCTTACTGACATTTTCAAGCGAAAGGATATTCATAAAGTTAATTCAACTTTACAGAAGAACACACGCCACGCCAAATTCCGGCTTTATAATCGAAGAGCATTATTATTTTCAAAACACCGCTTATCAGGCTAGAATGCGACACGAGGAAAACCCTTTATGTCTGCCATATCAGAAAACAAAGAGAGCATCATCACTCAATCACCTGTCGTTAATGTCATGGTGCAGAATGAAGTAAAACAGCGTCTCATCACAGTTGCCGAATACGACAAGATGATTGAACACGGCATATTGAACAAATATAACCGCGTGGAATTACTCAATGGGGTCTTAATTGAAAAAATGTCTAAAGATCCAAAACACGCCGCACTTAACGATTCAATCGGAAATTGGTTTAGAGAGAGATTAAGCGATAGAGCTTACATCCGATTGCAAAATCCGATTGTACTCAATGATTTTTCCGAACCCGAACCCGACGTCGTTTTAGCAAAACCACCACGTGAAACTTATTTCGAGCGGCATCCGAACGCTCAAGACATCTTTTTAATTTTAGAAATCTCGGACACAACGGTTTCCTACGACCGCAACGCAAAAGCCGAAGCATATTCAAAAGCAGGCATCGCTCAATACCTTCTGCTGAATCTTCAAAACCAAACAATCGAAGACTATCGCGAACCAAGCACGGACGGTTATCAATCAAAACAAACTTACAAAGCGGAACAGAATTTCAGACTCTTAGCGTTTCCTGAGATTGAAATAAATGTTGGTGAGTTATTGCCAATTGAATAGTTTCCGATGTTGCTTCTGAAGTTGAGGAGATTATTAAATGGATAGATTAGGAAAGTATCGCTCAATTTTAGAGTCAACCGTAAAACGCCACGCACAATTTCAACCCGCAAACGGCAATATTAAAACGCACACCGTTTGTGACTCTGAAAACAATGAATACATGGTCATTGATTCGGGCTGGAACGAAAAGGGCGACGCATCTACGATGTAGTTATACACTTCCGTTTGCAAGATGGCATCGTCCATATTGAACGCTACAACGCAGATGCAAAAGTCGTCCGCGAACTCCTCGAATCAGGCATAAAAAAGACGACATCATCTTGGCTTACAACGCCGCGCCATTTCAAAAGTTAAACGATTTGATTGGAATAAGAGAAAGGCAAATGAAATTTTATGGTTATTTTTGTTTTTAATTAAAATGAGATAGTGTATTTTATCGAAACACAAAATTAAACATTAGTTTTATCTTACAAAACTAGGAAATTCACAGAAGCTTTTACAAGCAATATATATGGAACCTGAAATGAAAGAGACAAATTTACTTCCTCAGTCGGAGATTGACCGTGTAAAAGAGATAAAGCGAGGCTTTAATGGATTGAGTCCAAGCGAATGGGCATTACTTTCAAAAAATGTTTGGAACGATTTAAGTTCACCGCGCAATAAATATCAGCTTGAACACGGCGCAGTTTTTCCTGTTAAGTTAGCCGAACGATTGATTAAAATGTATTCAGCCGAAGGCGATACGGTTTTTGATCCTTTTTTGGGCATTGGAACAACATTGATTGCCGCACAAAATTTGGGACGCAACGGTATCGGCACCGAATTAAATCCGCGATTCGCCGGAATTGCCGACCAATGGTTGAAAGAAAACTATCAGATGTTCAGTGCAGGTTTAATTCATCAGGTTGTTAATGATGATTGCCGTAATCTGATTAATCATGTCGAGCCGAATAAAGTTCAAGTAACAGTTACATCACCGCCCTACGCTGATTTTATTCGCAAATCAATCGAAGACCGTACAACGACACATAAAAAATCTGTTATCAAACTAGAAAATAACAGCACGGTTAAGCCTTATAGCGATGATGAGCGGGACTTTGGGAATTTGCCTTATCAAAAATTTCTTGAACAAATTCAGTTGGTCTTGAAAATGAATTACGCTGTGACAAAACGTGGTGGTTATTCAGCGTGGGTTGTCAAAGACTACCGCGACACCAAAAACAAAATCCCTTATGTTCCCTTTCACTCTGATTTAGCGCGAGCGGGCGAAGAAGTCGGTTGGAGGTATCACGATTTGATAATTTGGGACCAAACTGGACAGCGACGTTTAGTTTTGTTAGGCTATCCTTCTGTGTTTTATACCAATCAAAACTGTTCGTTCATTGTTGTTTTTAGAAAGGTAACTTGAAATGGAAAGCTACAAACATTTTTGCGATAAATGCAATGCAAGAATTAACGATGTCATTTTTTTCGTCAATCTATTCTAAAATCCGACATTGGAAACTTGCGGACAATTTACAACAGGAACAGCACCAGACGTTTTATGCTCAAATTGTGCTGATAAACTTTATCCAATTCTAAAAAGATGTGATTTCAATTGTTTGAGCTGTCAAGCAAATTGTGAATGGAAGTTAAACAGCAAAAGTCGTATCAACTTGCAAAGTCAATTAGGACTGATTACTGAAAAAGAATTAGAAGTTTTAGAGCAGTTGACGCTCTGCATCTAAACCTAAGCGGTTATAGATGTAGATTCTAAAGACACGCTTTGTGCAGCCACATACGTTATGTCTTTACGGGTTTGCCCAGCCCGTTTCAAGATTACTTGAGCAGA
>Ga0187894_10002904_pt1 | contig 19870 bp, 14 predicted proteins | sample GBC1701081metaG_FD_136650 | JGI IMG/M metagenome (GOLD analysis project Ga0187894, IMG submission 136650) | White microbial mat communities from a lava cave in the Kipuka Kanohina Cave System on the Island of Hawaii, USA - GBC170108-1 metaG ...
GACTCCACAGGCCCATCCTCGCGGGCTGACGACATCACCGTAACCACTTTCGACCTCGAACGAGTCGTCACCGCGGGCGATGGCGCTGTGACAGACTCATTCGTGAATAATGCGGGCTAGCGGGCTTCCGGTCCAAAGGCCTCAGCTCGCGAAGCTCAATTGGCCCTCCGGGCCAACAGTTCTAACCATCCCGGTCTGCAGGTTTCTCTCAACACCGGCTGGCGCGATGTTCACCGCATCGCGCCAGCCGCGGCCGTCGCGCACATGATGGCCCGTTCTAGGCGGCCAGCGGCATCGCTATCGCCACATACGCCTGTTCTGACGTGCGCGTCTGTCGAACGCACAGCGATCATCGTTTACAACGAAGTCGTCCTGAGCACGCATAGTGTCTGCGCGGTCGGCACGCCTCCCCTTTGACGTCCCCGAGTCCGCGATCCGCTCGCACATACAGTTTTTCAAGGAGTCATCCGCCCATTTACATTTTCTGCGCGTCTAATAGGCACGGCTGTCACTGTTGAAGCGAAGGAGGCACGATGAAGGCTATCAGTCGCTCGTGTACGGCAGCTTCCATTTTCGCGTCGTCGATCCTGACTCTCTTAGAGAAGCCGACGACCTCTGCCGTTGAGACCGTATCGCCTGTCGAGGACGTGGTACGACAACTGTACCAGGTCGGTATTTTCAGGCTCCAACCCTCCTGACGACAAATCGCCCGCGAGGGCGATACCCTGACAAAACCGTCCCGATTGCGCACTTCAATCTGGTCCTTTCCCAAGGCTGCCCACACGGCCTGCGTACGAGCTGTTTGCGGAGGGAACATGCTTCGAACCGTCACTATGGCCTGGACTGCGGCCTCCTGGATTCTGGCCATTCTAGTCGCAGGCGGCACGATCGCAGGCACAACCGTTGGTGATCACGACGCAATTCGATCACTTCGTTGTCAACGGCCATCCGAAGTTCCTCGTCTTCGTCTCGTACTTTGACGCGACGCGAGCGAGCAACGCGACTCTCGATTCCGATTTTCAGTACATCAGGAACAAGCAGATCGACGGCATCCGGATTTTTCCGAACTGGCTGGATTGGGGCACGCCGCCCGTGCCGGCGTCCGACACGTTGATGGACAACGACGGGAACCTGCGGCCCGCACGGCTGAGGCGCCTGAAGGAGGTGCTGATCAAGGCCAAACAGTACGGCTTATTGGTTGACATCTCCTTTACGTGCGACACCGTTCCTGGCATGACGTTCAACGAATATCGCTCTGCGATGATTGCCGCCACCAACGAACTCTCCGGCGACGGCTACCGCCATACCTTCTTCGATCTGCAGAACGAACGGATGATCCTGAGCTGCGGCGGCCTCGGTGTGCCGATGCCCGCGTCGGAGATCAACGACCTGCGCGCCGCCGTCGAGAACGCCGATCCGATGCGACTTGTGACGGCGTCCGACGGGCCGTCGGAGTCTTCGTCCGTTGCGCTGGCGCATAACACGCAACAGGACATCATCGCGTTCCACGATCTGCGGACGTCGACGTGGTATTCCGACACCGGAACGGTCGTCGCGAATTTCGCGCATCCATGAATTGTGCGGCTCATCTCGTGAGTACCGTCAACGCGCCGGGCACCACCCCCTGCAAGCCAGTGTACCTCCAGGAACCGGAACGATGGATGCCCGCACATCCCTACACCGGCGCGAACTTCATCACTGCTGTCATGCAAGCCAAGAATGCGGGCGCGGCCGCATGGACGTTCCACACGGAGGCGTCCTTCGATCTCGCGTCGTTATCAATGCAGCAGCAACTCGCCGGTGCCGAGGTGGATTTCTTCAACAGCCTGCCGGCTGCTCTGGCGTCTACGCCGTGGGAAGGCGATAACGTGCTGGATACGTGGCGCGGATTCTTTGGTGTGACGACATCCGCGGCTGCCGACCCGGACGGTGACGGTCAGTCGAACGGGGCGGAATTCGTCGCTGGCACGCATCCCACCGCGCCTCCAGGCATGGCCCGCTATTTCGTTGAAGGCATCAACAGCACGTTCTATGGAACGCGGCTCGCTCTCTGGAACGCAGAGGCGGGTGGCACACCGACCCTCGTGCGGTTCGTGAAGGATGATGGATCGCTAGCGACCGTCGTCCGATGGATTCCTGGGCAAGGACGGCACTCGATTGACACCACGAAAGTGCCCGGTCTGCGAGAGATGGGATTTTCGACCATCATCGATGCGCCAGGACGCATCGTCAGCGAGCGAACGTTCGCCTGGGATCGTGTCACGAGCTACGAAGGAACGACGGAGCGCGCGCTAAATGGCCTCGCGCCGGTGTGGTATCTCGCGGAGGGCTCGACCGGCGGTCCGTTCGATCTGCAGTACATCCTGCAGAACCCGACGCCATCGGCGATGGTGATCAACATCCAGTTCCTTCAGCCCGTCACGGGGCCGTCGACATTTGCCTATAACCTGCCGGCGAATAGTCGCCGGCGCATCGCCATCGATCTGGAGCCGGGGCTGAGCGCAGTGGATGTCGGCGCGAAGCTGTCGAGCGCGGCCGGCCAGCCGTTTCTGGTCGAACGGACGATGTACTTGAGCGGCGCGCAGACATTTGCGGCTGGTCACGGCAACGCGGCGGCACGCGATGCTTCGACGGATTTCTACTTCGCGGAGGGCTCGACGGGACCGTTTTTCGATACGTTCGTGACGCTGGTCAATCCACAGACCAGCGCCGCGACGGTGGACGTGACCTATTTCTTTTCGACCGGAGGGCCAGTCGTGCGCAACTACTCGGTGCCTGCGCAGCGCCGCGTCACGATCGCGGTCGATTTCGATCCGGCCCTCGCCAATGCGTCATTCGGCATGCAGGTGCACGTCACCAACGCGGTGCCTATTGTCGCGGAACGCGTCGTCTTCTGGCCGCAAGGCGCGTGGCACGGCTCGCACAGTTCCGTCGGTGAGACGGCGGTCTGGGCCAACTGGGCGACAGCGGATGCCGATGTGAATGCGAACCAGACGTCGTTCCTCCTGGTGCTGAACACCTCTTTCTTTGGCGACACGCTCACAGCGACGGCACGCTGCGAGGACGGCACGGCTCAATCGGCCAATGTGTGGGCTCCGGCGCGCGGCCGGGTCAGCATCGACGTCGGTGCGACCTTACCCGCGACGGTCAATCGCCGATGCGCGGTCGTCGTTCGCAGTCCGGCCGGTGCACAGCTTGCGCTCGAACGGTCAACCTACTGGAATGCCGGCGGCGTCGGCTGGGCGGCAGGGGCAACGCGTTCGGCACCCGCGTACCGTAGCACCAGATGACGAACAGCCGCGTGTCTAGAATCAATGCCGTTGATCAGCGCCTCCAGAAAGGATGAGCGGGTTTAGACGGAGAGGTGTGAACATTACGATTCCGTTGTTTCAGGAGCTCATTATGAAACTAGCATTGCAGATCTTACTGATGTCATCGGCCGTCTTGATGTCGAGTGCACATCGCGCCGACGCAAACGATCTTCCGATCAAAACCAATCCAAATCTGGTTCATTTCGGATACTACTTCATCGACAATCCGCAATACGATGGACCACATTTCAACGAGATCTTCCCGTATGTGAACCTATACATCGTCCAGGGGCCGAATCCCTGCGACGGCGTTCCGGCATATCTGGCGGCGATCCAGAACAATATGCAGATCGCGGTCAATGCCGGGAAGGACATCCTGATAGGATTGGTACCAAATGCCGATCTGCCGGCGTGCGCGCTCGGCCTAACACGAGCCAACATGATCAATGCGGTGAAACCGTTCTGGAATAGCGTCAAGTATGTAGAGGTGATGCATGAGCCAACTAGAAATTCGGCTGAAGTAGATGCAGAGATCACCATACTACGGTCAGAGTTGGCGGCGGCGGGCCTTTCGGATAGGCCTTACGGCATCATGCAAGTCGCTTGCGCTGCGGCGAATCGACCGATCGACGACGATGGTTCGAGTTGTGTACCAGGCTGGGATGCCAAGAATGCGACACAACTGAGTTATGTCGGGATCGAAGGCTACGTCAAAGTGACACAATCCGTATCGGACCTGCAGACGTTGTTCGCGGATGCCAAGGCTGCAACGCCGGCTGGTAAAAATATGATGCTGGTTGGTATGGGATTCGATAGGAATCTTTCAAACGTGGATCCGCGAAAACTGAAGAGCTTTCAAAAGGCGGCCTACCTCGCAGGGTACAATGACTCACGTGTCGTTGCCATTACGGTGTTCGACTACGCCCGTCAGGATATGGCGTTCAGGGCGATCGGCGGGACGCGCCTACACCCTGAGATGAAGGTCGCGCACTATCAGATGGCCGAGCGTATCATTGGCTTCACGCCACCATCATTCCCGGTGAATCATCGAGCGTACCTGGCAGAAGGATCGCAGAACAGCTTTTTCAATACAGCCATTGGAATTGCGAATCCAGATCCGAATCACGCGCATGTCCGTATTCGATTGCGTGCGCCAGGTGGCGTTGTCGGCACGGCTTACACGCTTTTGCCACCATACTCACGAACGACCGTATACCCTGAAGACATTGGAACTTTCGCCTCATCAGATCTCTCAATCGAGGTGGAATCCGATCACAAGCTCGCTGTCGAGCGTATCATGCGGTGGGATGCGACGGGTTATGGCATGCACCTCGAAACGGGTGTCAGCGCACCGACGACCAGTTGGTATCTGGCAGAAGGAAATACTGCCGCATTCAGTACTTACTATCTGCTTCTCAACCCAAGCGCCTCGGCAGCTACGGTGACCGTCACCTATCTGCGCCCTTCGCCGGCGGCGCCGCTGTCGATTGGCTATACCGTTCCTGCGAACAGCCGACTGACTATCGACGTCAATGGCGTTTCGGGTCTCGGCGCGACCGATGTGTCGGCCGTCATTTCATCTACCCAGCCGATTGTGGCTGAGCGCGCGATGTATTACACAGGCAGCGGCCCGGCATTACGCGCCGGCACCGCGGCCATTGGTGTGCCATCGCCATCATCCTCCTGGTTTTTCGCCGAAGGAAGCACGGGAGGATTTTATGAGATGTATGTATTGATAGCCAACCCAACCAGTACAGCGACGACGGTGCGCGCGACGTATCTCAAGCCCACGGGGCCGCCAACCGTGATCGACTATGCGGTAGCCGCAAATAGCCGCTACACTGTCAACGTCGACGCACAGCCTGGGATGTCTGCAACGGAAGTGTCTGTCAAACTCGAGACATTGAACGGCGTCGGCATCGTCGCGGAGCGCACAATGTGGTGGGCTGGCAGCAACTGGTACGAAGGCCACACCAGCGCGGGCGCGACGGCGACTGGAACGCGTTGGGCGGTCGGCGGTGCAGAGGCAGGTTTGGCATACGATTCACGTTCATATGTGTTGATCGCCAACACGGGGACGACGGCCGGTACGGCGAACGTGATGCTGTTGCTTGGCGATGGCAACTATCTCGGCACGCGGCTTGCGCCCACGGTGTTGGAAAAGACAGTTGCGCTGCCGGCGCAGAGCCGTAAGAGCCTCGATCTTCGGTTGGAGTTTCCGCAAGCCTTTCGCGATTCCAACAACAGCTTCGTTGGACGTCTAATCGGCGTGCGGGTTGAAAGCAATGGCGTCCCGATCGTAGTCGAGCATTCCCTTTACTCCAACAGCAACCCTGGCGACGGAGTGACGTTCACCGCGGGCGGCAATGCGTTGGCGACTCGGCTTCCATAGCGACCGCCAGTTGCTCACGTTCAAGAAGGCCGCTATGGGACGCGACATCTTGATGATAAAGTGTCGTTCCTGGCCACCGTCCTGACGGCCTTTTAGCAGAGCATCGGCGATGCAAGAAGCCGGGCGACCAAGGGCCCGGCGTGATATTGAGCGATCTTGATTGAGGCGAGCGCGTGATTCGAGCCTTCTGGCGAGCCGGATCAGTGGGACGTGTGCTTCGTGGGACGGATGAGACTGGCGCCGTCCGACGATCGATAGCGGGCTTCCTGTTTTTCCTTATCGCGCTCGTGGCATACGTCCTCGCGGCTTGGCGGGTATTGACGGCGCCCGAGGACTGGCTTTTGCAGATCGTTCCAGACGACACCTTCTACTACCTGCAGATTGCCCGCAATCTGGCGTCTTTGGGCCGCTCGACGGCCGACGGAGTCACCGCCACCAACGGATACCACCCGCTGTGGATGGCAATCGCCACATCGCTGGCGAGCTTTCGCGATGGCAGCGAACTGCTGCGCGGCGCAGTGGTGACATCGTTTGTGCTCAATGTCGGGGCGGCGCTGATGCTGCGTACGGTGTTGGCGCGCTTAACAACAGTCGAATGGGCCTGGACTGCGGCGGCATGCTGGCTCTTGAATCCGCTCGCGTTCCTGATGGCTCTGCAAGCCACCGAAGCATCGATGTATGCCATCGCGTTGCTCATGGTCCTGATGCTTCACTTACGGCTTCACGCCGTGAGCATCAACAAGGCATCGTCTCCGCCCTCCAGTCGTTTCCTCGTAGTTTACGGCGCGAGCCTGGGCGGTCTGTGTCTCGCACGGACGGAAGGCATCGTCATTGCCGGCCTCGCCATCGGCTGGTGCACCCGCATTGCGTTCACGCATCGGAAGGACGCGAGAAGGGCATTAGCGCTGGTCCTGGTACCCGTGGCGCTCGCGGCTATCGTGATGCTCCCCTGGTTTCTGTTCTCGCTGTCGCAGGTCGGGACCATCGTCCAGGATAGCGGTGTCATGAAGGCTCTGTGGGTGGCGGACGAGTATCCAGGCCTTGCTGGCAAGTTGAGGAACCTGATTGACACCGCGGACTATCTTGTCGGTACTACTTTGCGCCTGATGACAACATGGAATGCATCCAAGCGGCTTCTGCTGGTCATTTGCGTCTTATTCGCGGCCGTGATCGGTACGGTGCTGGTTCGACGTGCACGCCCGGACCACGTGCGCGTACTGACGACCGTTCTGGCTCCAGCGCTCACGCTTGGTGTGATCTACGGAACCTTGCTAGGCGAGCGCCAGATCTGGTGGCTTGTCGTTCCCTGTCTGACGATCTTCTTCATCAGTGCGATCTCCGTGTTCGTTTGCGTCGACTTGGTATCGCGCGATCGTCGATTGCACATGGGGGTACAAGCCGGCCTTGTCTTCGCCTCGTTGGCGATCTTCATTGGCGCCCAGCGAGAGCCGTACTTGCCCTACCCATGGCAGCCGGCCGTCAAGCATACTCAGGCCGCGTTCGAGAAGATGGTTCCATCTTCGGAGCGGATCGGCTGCTTCAATGCCGGTATTCCGATGTTCTTCGGTGCCGGACGCGTCATCGCACTGGACGGTCTGGTGAACCATGAGGCACGAGTCGCGTGGACGCAGCGCCGCTTCGAAGCGTTTCTGGCGGAGAAGCGCGTCCGCTTCATCGCCGACGAGCAGCGAGCTGTGAATCGTGCGTTCAGATTCAGCCGGGTCAGACCAAGCCTCAGGGAGCGTGCTTCCTATCCGTTGCCTGGCTGGGCGACTGGCCGACGAGTGCTTTGGGAAGTCGTCCCACCAGTGGTTCAGGCAGCGTTTTAGGTCGTGCTCAGTGGCGCATCGCAGATGCTTTCGCGGCGCCGCACGCAGGAGAGAAGGTTCAATGCTTGATGTCGTCTCCTGTCGATGGCAGGTGCGTTGATATTCGCAATGTTCAATATCGGACAATTCATGAACCTGCCAGACCTCAATGGGCGTCCTCTGGCATGGGTTGCCATCGTAAGCCTGATTGGGTTCTTGCTGTACCGACGGGACCGAGCCGAAGCGCCAGTATGGAGCCTTCCTCTAGCTCTAGCGCTGGTTGCATGGTTCGTCGGGCTGATCGCCTGGTATCTGCAGCATCCTGCCTATCGCGATCATGCCGAGGGAACGTTCCCAGCGATTGCCTGGGCGTTCCTACACGGCGCGCCTCTCTACCACACAGTGGATGCGCCGGAGCGATACACACATATCTACGGACCGTATTTTTATCTCGCGCACGCGTTGAGCCTCTATCTTTTCGGCGCGACAGTAATGGCTTCCAAGCTGACCGGCGTAATCGGCGGATTGGGAAGCGTTGTGGCGCTGTACCTGGCGACGTGGAAGATCAGTTCCGCACGTTTCGCGATCCTGGCTTGTGGCTACAGCGTTCTGATGTACTTGTGCTTCAGGCACGTCTCGTTCTGGGCGCGGCCGGATTCTCTCCTGCTCTTGACGGTCTCCAGCGCGTTGGCGATTGGCGTCCTGGCCAGTCCTCCCTGGGCCGCCGTAGGCGTTGGACTCCTGACGGGCGTTGCATTGAATCTCAAGCTGACCGGGCCTTTGTATATCGCTCCCGTCTGGGTGCTACTCGCGCAGCGTTCGAGCATGTCGATTCTTGCGATTGCGGCGCCCGCATTCGCGTTCGCGGTTGTTGCTCCGTTTACGTCGACTGAGCGAATCAGCGCGAGTAACTTCTGGTTCTGGTTCAGGGAATCGTCGGAGAATGGTCTTGTCATCCGAAGCCTTCGACAGAATGTCGAATGGACCTTGTTCTTGTGGTTGCCAGTGTTGCCGATATTCTCTTCCCCTTGGTGGCGTACTCACCGGGTCTTTCTCATCGTCCTTGCACTGGGGATGATCGGTGTTGCGATACCCGCGGCCAAGCCCGGTGCGGGACATTACCACCTCCTGCCTTTTGCGCCTCTTGTCGGTTGGATCGGCGCGGCGGCGCTGTGGCGACTGCGGTCGACTGGAGTCACCGCATTTCGTCGCTGGGCCGTGCTGGCGCGCGCGATTCTGGTCGTCGGTCTCGCCATTGCCTTGACCGAGCAGGTTGGCGCGCTTCAGGAGATGCGAAAAGTCGACGCGAGTGCAGTGACGCATGAAATTCAAGCCTTCTTGAACAGGCATCCGAGTCGACACGTGGCGATGGGCTTCGCCGGCAAGTCGATGTACCTTGGCGCAGGGCCGTACTCCTACTATGCGCCGTTGGTCGTCTTTCATACCGGTCGGTACCCGATCGACCAGGCCGGCGTGCAAGAGCACCAACTGGCGGGGATCGAGATTCCATCGAGCACGAATGAGCTGCTGCGGACCTGCCAATACGAATATTGGTTAGTTCCAAAAGGTGACGAGCCGTTCGCGACACTCAATATGTATCCGGTAACTGGCCACATGAGACTCTTCCCACTTGGCTTTCGTAAAGCGTTCTTTGAAAGTTATCAGATCGTCGAATCGCTCAGATTCTACGATGTGTGGCAGTGTGGAAAGGCTAAGAGCTAACTATGACTCATCTCGAGAGCACACTCGATCGCATCGACCCGGTCCGACTGTTGAGCGCGACCTGGTGGGTTGTTTTTCCGGCATTTTCGACAGTCCTGGTCCTTTACGTCTACGACGCCATGTACTTTCGAACTGGCGAGCCGATGCAGTGGTTGGCGGGCCGAACGAGAGTCTCTCTCCTCGTTGCATCGAGCTACACGGCCGCATATGCATGGTTGGTTGTCGCCTATGTGACAACGGTCGTCGCAGACCATGACGTGCTGCCATCGTGGGCAGGCAGTCAGACCGCTCTCGGTCCAGCTTTCTGGAAGGCTATTGTGCTGATCATTGTAGTTGCGACCTTGTACGCCCCACATCAGATCTGGCGCGCACTTGCCCGATAATCCGGCATGTCACACAATCCGAGGTCGCCTGATTCCGGTGCGCGCGTTCAGCACAATGTGGTCGTACTATTGCGGGGAGATGCGATACACGCGCAGCTCCGGGCCGGGTTGGCCGGGGGACGGTTTGATCGCGAAGAGCAGTTGCGAGCGGGAGAAGAGCTGGCGGTAGCGCTCGTAGGCGTCCGGGTTGGTGCTGGGGTCGGCGAGGACTCCGCCGAAGACCTGGGATGACGCGATGGCGTACTGGATGCCGCGGGCGGTGTAGTCCTCAGGTGCGCGGTCGGTCAGGCGCGGCGTGTGCTCGACGCGGTAGGGCGGCTCCGGCAGGCGGAGGTCGAATTTCTCGATGATCACGTGCGCGCCGGCGGGGATGTTCTTCCGGATCCACTCGTAGGCCACGGCCTGCGTGCTCCGGCGCGCCATCGTGCGCGCGAAGTCGATGGACTGGCGGATCGGCTGGAACAGCGCCGCGCAGGTCAGGAAGGCAATGAGGGCCGTCCGCGGCAGACGCGGGATGTCGAACCGCCGCAGCAGGCTGACGCCGGACACCACCGCAATCGCGGCCAGCAGGCAGACGGCCGGCACCATCGGCAGGAGATAGCGTCCGAAGATCAGCGACTTGTCCGAGATGAACCAGAAATAGAGCAGCGGAAAGACCACGAGCAGCGCCCACCGCGCGTGACCCGGTCCGCGGAACGCTCGCACCAGCGCGAGGATCACGCCCGCAATCAACAGCAGCAGCGCCGGCCAGCCCAGCGCGTTGCGCAGATGCTTGCCATAGACCATCCAGCCCGGATCGACATCGCCGACACGCGGACGATAGGACAGCGTCAGCCGCGCGAAGCCATCGAGAAACGCCGGCAAGTCGAGGATCGTGTATGGCGCGACAACGAGGAAGGCGGCGAGACAGCCGCCGATCACCAGCAGCATCGTGCGGATCCGCGCGGTCATGCCGACGTTCGCGAGCCACGCAGCCAGCAGCGGGAGGACGATCACCAGGCCCGCGTTGTACTTCGATCCGGCCGTCAGCCCCGCCGCGGCGCCCGCGAGCAGGAACGCCTTCGTCGTGTTCTTCTCCTGCGCATCGAGCGACAAAAGCAGCGTGATCGTTGCGAAGAGCGTCGACGGGACGTCGGTCAGGACGAAATGCGACTCCCGCACGTGCAGTGGCATCACCGCGAGCAGCCCCGCGCCGAGCAGCGCGTGCCGCGTGCCCCAGCGCAGACCGATCATGTAGAGCACGAACACCGTCGCGACGCCGAGCAGGGCGCTGAGCGCGCGGGCCCAGAGATAGAAATCTGCCGGACTGACTTCCGCGAGCGAATGCCACTCGCCGTTCAACGCGCCGACGAGAAAGCGCAGGACCGCGAGCGGCAGATTGAGATAGAAGACAAGGCCGGGGTAATCGAAGAAGCGCGGATTGAGATCGCCGCTCTTCATCATGGCGACGACGCGCCCCATGACTTCGGGCTCGTCGACGCCGATGGCGAATGGAATCCCCGCGCCGATGCCCCAGAAGCGCAGGACTGCCGCTACCGTCAACACGAGCGCCAGTCCCAGCTTGGACGCGCGCATGTCACTGGCCTCACGCCACTCTCGCTCAGTCACCCTGTCCCCTCGCTGTCAAAAGTCGGTCGTACACCGCCAGCAGTCGTTGGACGACGGCCGGCCAGGAAAAGTCGCGCTCGACGATGGCGCGGCTGGCGCGGCCATACCGCTCGCAGCGATCCGGGGACGTCAGCGCTTCGCGCACGGCGGCGGCCAGCGCATCCGCGCGGCGCGCGTCCACGAGCCACCCGTTGCGATCGGGGAAGACCTTGTCCGGCAGCCCGCCCGCGCGCGTGGCGATGATGGGCCGGCCGTGCGCCATCGCCTCCAGCGTGACCAGCGAACTGCCTTCGTACAACGTGGGATGTACGAAGATGGTTGACGCCGCGTACCAGCCGTGCAGATCGCGGTCGTCGGTGCGCCCGGCAAAGATGATATGCGAACCAAGTCCGCCGCGGGCCGCGACGCGTTCGATGACGGGACGATACGGACCGGCACCCACCAGCACCCAGCGCCAATCCTGCCGTCCGCCCGCGGCGGCGACCTGGCCGAGCGCCTCCGCCAGGACGTGGAAGCCCTTGTTCTCCTCCAGCCGTCCGACGCTCAGCAGGATCGCGGCCTCGGGCGGGATCTCGTGACGCTGCCGCAGCGCGGCGCCATCGGTGACGCCTTCGCTGTTGACGCTGTCGGCGCCCCTGCTGACGTCGCGATCGGCCGATCGGCGCGCGTCGATGGCCGCGAGATCGATGGCGTTTGGTACGATCTCGATGCGTGCCGCGTCGATCGGCAGGTGCTGTCGTACCGTGGCGACGAGCGAGCGATCCGTCGCGAGCACGGCGTCCGCCTCGCGTGCGCACGCCGTCACGGCCGCCTGCAGCGGCTTGTAGGCGATCCGCTTCAATCCCGCGCCGCGTGGATCCGTCGCGCCGAACTCCTCGAGTCCCTGCGGGTTGAACACGAACGGCGCCGACACGGCGCCCGCGCGCCTTGCGGTGGCGTAGCCCAGTCCGCTCGCGCCGAGCGCGTGGACGATGTCGACCTGACCGTCGCGGACGAGAGCCGCGGCCACGCGTCCGGCGCGCCAGCCGAAGAGAGGATAGGCCGTCGATCGATCCAGCACGGTCGTGCCGCGCCGGCCCGCGCCCGGGAAGGTGACGTAGGGCACGACGATGCCGCGGAAGCGATCGGGTGACACGCCGATGGCGTCGGCGTCCAGCTCGCGCGCGGCGTCGGACGCTGGCGGCAGCGCGATCTTCGGCGGCTGCGTGATCAGCGTGACGTGGACGTCGGCCGTGGTGAGATGGCGGATCAGATCGTAGACGTGGCGTTCCAGGCCGCCGACGCCGTGCCACGGATGGACAGATCGCGCGAGCAGCGCGAGGCGCAGCCTCATGGCGTCCGCATCCCTTCCTGCGCCCCGTCGCCGCCGTCCTCGCCGCGACGCGCCTCGCCGCGCGGACGCCGCCCGTCCAGAAGCTGTTCGTACAGACGGAGGACGCGCCGGGCCACCGACATCGAGTCGAACTCGCGCATGGCCTTCTCACGCGCGGCCCGTCCCAACCGCTCGCGCAGCGCTTCATCGTCCGCCAGCCTCGTGATATCCGCCGCCAGCCCTTCCACCGTCGTCGACAGCAGGCCCGTGCGCTCGGGATCGATGATGTCGCGCGTGCCGCCTGTTTCCATCGCCGCCACCGGCAGGCCCAGCGCGCTCGACTCCAGCAGGACGCGGCTCAAGGACTCCGGTCCGTACGACGGGAAGATCACGATCGTCGCGTGCGCGAGCCAGCGCAGCGCTTCCTCGCGCGGGAGCCAGCCGGTGAAGCGGACGTCGCGCTGCGCGCGGGCCGCGTCGGCCTCGACGCGCGCGCGATCCGGTCCGTCGCCGACGATGATGAGCGGCCAGACGAGGGAGGATCGCGTGACGGCGTCCAGCAGCTTGCCCGTGCCCTTGTTCGGCGCCAGCTTGCCGCTGTAGATCGCATACGGCCCGGCGACATCGGGTCGCGGCAGGCGCGCGGCGACCTGGACCGCCGACAGGTCGACCGGGTTCGGGATGATCTGGATCCGCTCGCGGGCGACCTCTGGCGCGCGGGCGTAGAGGTCGCGCGCAATCGCGCTGCTGACGGCCACCACCGCGTCCGCGCGGCTCAGCGCGCTGGCCTTGCGGGCGAGATTGCGGCGCATGTATGGGATCATCGGCAGCGCGAGCGGCCAGGCCGCGCCCGCGCGCGGGCGCACGCACTGCGTCATCATGCCGGCCGAACACGCGGGACAGAGATCCGGCGAGTCGTAATCGAAGATCAGATCCGCCCAATAGCACACGGGCCAGTAATCGCGGATCGTCGCCACCGACGGCACGCCGCACGCGGCGGCGGCGGCGATCGCGGCCGGCGTCGACAGGACGTGCGCGCCGTGGACGACATCGATGCCGCGCGTCCGGATGATCCGTTCCAGCGCGGGCCGCAGCAGGCGCGTCAGGCGTTCGTTCTTGAAGTAGTTGCGGACGTAGGGCAGCCGCGGCGCCGCGGCGCCGAACTCCAGCACCTCGAACCCGTCGTAGGACGTCTCCACGATCCCCGCCGGCTGGCCGGGGCGCGGGCGCACGATCAGCACGTCGACGCCGTACTGACGCAGCCCGCGCGCGACCTCGTACGTGCTCCATCCGCTGCCGCCGCACAAGGGCGGAAACGATTCGCTGACGATGAGGGAGCGCATGATGTCGCGAGCCGCCGTCAAGACGTCTAGAAAGACGCCGCGTCCGCGCGTGACGCGCCGGACGTCGATGTCGCCGTGAGACGCGTCAGCGCGGCGTCGAGCGCCGCGCAGTGCGCCTGCCAACTGTAGCGCGCCACCGCGCGCGCCCGGGCGTTCGCGCCGAGCCGCGCGCGCATCGCGGGATCCGCCAGCCGTTCGATGGCGTGCGCCAGCGCGTGCGAGTCCCTGGCATCGTACAGCACGCCGGCCTCGTCGCGCGCGATCAGCGCCCGCAAGCGCGGCAGATCCGGCGCGACCACGGGCAGGCCGGACGCCATGTACTCGAACACCTTCAGCGGCGACCAGTAGAACGCCAGGGACAGCGGCGGATGCGCGTCCACGTCGAACGGCGCGGCGCCGATATCCGCCGCGGCGAGACACGCGGGCAGGCGATCGTGCGGCAGCGCGCCCGTGAACTGGACGTTGTCGAGTCCGCGCGCCTCCTCCTCCGCGCGCGCGCGTTCGGGACCGTCGCCAATCAGCACCGCGCGAATGTCGCGCCGGCCGCGATCGGCAAGCTGACGCATCGCGCGCACGAGCGGCACGACGCCGTGCCACGCGCGGAACGCACCGATGAATATGACGGTGATCCGGTCGTCTGGCGCGAACGGCAGCGGACCCGTGGCGCCGGGCCTGAAGCGATCCGTATCCGCGCCCCACTCGACCTCGAGCACGCGCGCGGACGGGACCCACGCGGGCAGGATCGCGCGCGTCGGCGTGACGATCAGATCGGACACGCGGCACTGCCAGTCACGCCAGCGGCGCAGCGGCTGGACGAGCAGCGCGCGGTCCAGACGCGCCTTCGACGAGCCGGCGTGATCGATCACGGGGGCGTTCACTTCGAGGACGCGGCGGGCGCGGACGCTGCCGGCCGCGATCAGACCTTCGCCGCCGAAGTTGTGGTAGCGCTCCATGACGACGTCCGGCCGCAGCTCGCGGGCGAGGCGGCGCAACGCGTGCGTACGCAGCAGGCGGAAATGCGGCCGGCCGAGCGGCGTGCGGACGTCGTGCCACTGCGGAGCGCCCTGCACGCGATCGCCGTCAGCGCGTGCGGCTTCACCCATCGTGTCGGCCTCGACCATCGTCGCGACGTGGACCTCGTGTCCGAGCGCGGCGAGGCCGTCCGCCACGGCGCGGACGTGGATCGATCCGCCCTTCGTACCGGGCACGTGCTGGTCGATGGCGGAATACAGCAGTTTCACGAGAGTAATGATGTCTTGCGCCCGCTGACGAATCCAGCGCGGCGCGCTAGCGCTTCTTCTCCAGACGCGCGAAGAACGGACCGGAGCGGATGCGGCCGAACAGCAGCAGATCGAGCTCCATCACGTGCGTCAATCCTTGCAGGCCCCACAGGACCGGTCCGCCGCGCGCGATCCGCGCCTTGGCCGACGTGCGCGCTTCGCGGATCGCGGCGGTCGCGGTCTCATCCGCGGCGGACGGCACGCGCGCCGATGCGGGCGCGGTAGTCAGGCGCGCGGCCGCGCGGCGCGCCATGAACCGCTCGCCCATCCGCATCAGGATGTTCTCCACGAAGCCGCCGACCAGCGGCGTGTAATAGCGGATCTTCGCGATCCGGAACCCCGTGTCCGACGCGACGCGCTCCAGGTGCGGAATGTCGACGAGCGGATTCAGGTGATCCGACTTGCGCAGTCGCTCCTGGGTCATGTCGATCAGGCCGAGCCGCTCCAGGCGGCGCGCCAGCGCGTTGATTGCGCGCAGCCCGCGCGCGATGGGCGCGTTCTTCCGCACGTGCGAATAAACGAACAGCGATCCGCCCGGCGCGAGCACGCGGGCGGCCTCGCGCAGCATCGCGTCCAGCGCCTCCGGCGACAGATGTTCCAGGACGTCGAGCGCATAGCCCTTCGTGAACGCGCCATCGCGGAACGGCAACTGCCGCAGGTCGGCGAGCAGCAGATCCGTGCTGGCGCGGGCTTCCTGCGCGAAGAACGGACTGACGTCGGCGCCGACGAAGCGCGCGCCGCTCGCGGCGTTCCAGAGGATCGAACGGCCGCTGCCGCAGCCGAGATCGATCACCAGATCGTCCGGCTCGAACTGCAGGAACCGCCGCAACTGCCGCTGCCGGATGCCGGACGCGAGCAGCGGCGGCGACACTGTCTCGTGCCGCGCGTCGGCGTGCAGGGCGTGATCGAGATACTTCGTCTGCTCCGAATACTGCGTCGCCGGCCGCAGATCGAGATAGTCGGCGGACGCCTGCGGATACGGCGTCCCGCAGTGCGTGCAGCGCAGCGCCGGCGCACCTGTTGCCGAGGCCGCCGCTTCGGCGACGCGTTCGAGCGGACCGCGGCATTCGGGACAGCAGACGATGGAAAGAAGCTGAGAAGAAACCATGATTAGGCGCGGATCGCAGCCTCCAGCACCTGTTCCAGCCGCTCGGCGCGCGTGTGCCAGCCGAATGCGGCGACGTCCGTGAACGCGCGACGCGCCAGCCGTTCGCCCATTGCCGGATCGTCCGCGATGCGCATCATCCCCGCTGCGAGCGCGCGCGCATCGTCGGCCGGCACGAGCAGCGCGTTCTTCTCATCGCGCAGCACTTCGCGGATCGCCGGCAGGTCGGACGCGACGATCGGCCGGCCAGCCGCCATGTACTCGAACAGTTTGAGCGGCGACGTATACGCGGACGAAATCATCGTTGCGCGGTTCGGCAGGATCAGCATGTCCGCGGCCTGCAGGTGCGGACGCACCTCCGCGCGCGAAACCAGGCCCGTGAACGTGACGCGATCGCGCAAGGCGAGGCGATCCGCGAGCGCGCGCAGCCGCGGCAGATCGCGCTCGGCGGGATGTCCGCCGACGATGCGCGCGTGGATGGACGGCGTCAGCGCCAGGGCTTCGAGGAACGTATCCACGCCTTTCCACGGGTAGAGGTGTCCAGCGTAGACCGCCAGCGGCGGTCCGCCCGGCGGACGCCAGTCGAAGGTGCGATCCGCGTCGAGCCGTGCGCCGTCCGGCACGACGGACAGCGGACGCGTCCGCGCGCCGATGCGCAGCGCGAGCTCGGTTGCGAGCGCGGCCGTGATCGTGACGTAGCCGTCCGCGGTCCACCAGACGCGCCGCTCGCGCGCGGTGAGCCGTCGCGCCTTTGCTTGCGACGCGCGCGGCGCGTCGGTCAGCAGCTCCGGCAACTGTCCGGTCACGATGGGCGCGTAGCCGTGCGATTCATACACGAGCGCGGGACGAGTGCTGCGCGGCAGGCGTGACACGAGGCTGGCGACGCCGAGATCGCGCGTCAGGACGGCATCGAACCGGCGCGAGCGGAGCCACGAGCCGCCGACGGACGCGAGCAGGTACTGCAGACGCCGCGCCTTCGCGGGGCCGCGGACCGGCACGCGCGCGATGTGCAGCGTGTCGAGCGGCGGCAGGTGATAGAACGCGAGCGGGTCGCGGCGCGGCGCGTGCGTGTCGGGCCGGACGAGCAGCGTCACCTCGTGGCCGCGCGTGGCCAGCGCGTGACAGGTTTCCATCGACTGAATGCCATTCGCGCGTTCGAGCGGAAGTCGGATATCGGCGAGATACAGAATGCGCACGGCCACCATCACTGCGGTCTGACGTCACCCCGTCCCGGCGCCGCGGCCGGCGCGGCCGGCGTGCGATAGAACGAGCGCCGCTCGAACACGTAGCGCCTCATCAGATCCGGCAGGAGGCGCGGAATCGTGACGAACGTATGATACGCGTTCGCGCGCAGGGTGAGCCGCTGCCGATCCATCAGGCCGAGGCCGAACTGCGCCATCAGCCCGATATTCCACCAGATGCAGAGGGCCGCCAGCACGCCCACCAGGGCGCGGTGGATCGGCGTCCTCGTGCGCAGCCACAGCGCCGCGAGACCGATGCTGAACACCACGCTGAGGCCCACGAAACGGCGTTGGCCGAACGCGCCCGCGACCGTCCACGATTCGACGCTGCCCGCGACGTACACCTCCGCGGCGACGATGGCCAGCAGGCAGACGCCGATCCAGCGGCGCGCGGCTGGGGCCAGGACGGCGTGTGCGGCATCCGGCGGCGCCGCGTCCGGGGCGACAGCGTCCGCGGGCGGCCGGGTCGGCACGCGTGCGTCGCGCGACAGCGTCAGCAGCGCCAGGCCCGCCAGCGAGAGGACGATCAGGGGTGACCAGAACAGCAGCCCGTGCTCCGGCGACAGCAGGACGCCGCCCGCGTGCGGCGTCATCCAGTTCATCTTGCGCCCGACGAGCCGCGACGGACCGGGGTAGCCGTTCAGCGCCAGGTAGCACGCCAACTGCGGCAGAAAGCAGACGAAGAACGCGGCCGCGCCGATCGCGCCATTGATCAGCAGCCGGCCGACGCCGTCCTCGCGCGCCGCGGCTGACGCCGTTTCAGTTGCCGTCGGCGTCGCGGTCGATGCGGTGACCGTCGGCGTGCGTGCGCGCCAGCGGCGGACGACGGTCCAGCCCCAATCCAGCGCGGGACCGACGGCGACGAACGCGTCCTGTTCCCGGACCATCGTCATCAGCGCCGCCGCCGCGCCGAGCGCGATCAGGTCGCGTGCGGACCAGCGTTCGCGCGCGTTCAGCCAGACATAGATGAACAGCGCGATCGCGAACGCCGAGCAGGCGTGCGCCATCGGCGGCGCGATCAGCATGTAGAAGATCAGCGGCGTGCCGAGCCAGATCGCCAGCACCGGTCCGAGCCGCGCGTCGCCGAGGATGCGGCGGATGATCAGCAGCGTCAGCGCGAGCGCGGTCCAGCCGTAGAACGCGGACCCGTACGCCACCGCGGCGATGTACGGCTGCGAATAGCCGTCGGTCGCGATCTTCGCGCCGGACGCATAGCGGGCTTGCGCCCACAGGTTCGCGGCCGCGTAGAACGGGCTCCAGAGCAGCGGCGCGCCGATCGTGCCGAAGTTGATGCGGCGGCCGGTCTCGGTCGTCCGCTCCAGGAACGTCTCGTGGAAGCCGGCGCCCTGCGCGATGCCCGCGTTGTAGAAGTGCTGGTATTCGTTCTCGAACGACACGTCGCGATCGAACCAGAGCGATCGCAGATACGCGAAATACTGCACCTCGTCCGACGCGTAGATCCGCGGCGTCACGAGCGGCAGCGTCAGCACGCCGAGGATCGCGAGCGTCCAGAGCGACCGGCGGAAGGATGTGGATCGGGGCTCGTCTGACATGCGCAAAGCGGACGCTACGACTGGGAGAGCGCCTGTCCGATGACGAGGACCTGGAGAAGATTGAACAAGCCGTGGCACACCGCCGGCGCGATGACGCTGCGGCGGCGCAGATAGATGATGCCCCAGAACGCGCCGAGGCCGCCGGTGATGATCGCGGCGTCCCAGCCCTGGAGGACGTGGCCGAGGCCGAAGAGAATGCTGAAGATCACGAGGCCCGCCGTCGCGCTGCCGAGCGTGTCGCAGCGGTGCAGGATGAATCCGCGCTGAATCTCCTCCCGCAGTCCGCCGACCACCAGCGCGACGACGGCGAAGATGGCGGCGTTCGCGCGGCTGGTGAAGAACGTCTGGAAGGGATTCACGTTCAGGTGCAGATCGGGCGCGAAGCGCTGAATCACGAACGCGGTCACGCCCACGATCACCAGGGCAAGCGGCAGCAGCAGGACGCCGATGAACACTTCGCGGCTGACGGGACGCGATCCGAGCAGGACGCGCCGCGGGCTTTCGCCGTCGACGAACAGGAAGAGGAAGATGAGTCCCAGCAGCAGCGCCGCGTCCGCGAGCGACAGCCACACGATATAGGCGAGGGACAGATCGCCGCTCGCTTCCTGCGCCGGCAGGCCGAGGACGAGGAGCGCATACGCGACCAGCAATTGCGTGGGATAGCCGGAGCAGAGAATCAGCTCCGCGACCGAGCGCGCGAGCGGCGGTTGCCGGCGCGCGGGCGGCATCGGCGGCGCCGGCGCGGACACGACCGCGTCCGCGTCAGGCGCCCACGCGTTGGTGGGCGCGCTGGTGGAAGCTTGAGGAGAAGC
>Ga0187894_10002905_pt1 | contig 19869 bp, 17 predicted proteins | sample GBC1701081metaG_FD_136650 | JGI IMG/M metagenome (GOLD analysis project Ga0187894, IMG submission 136650) | White microbial mat communities from a lava cave in the Kipuka Kanohina Cave System on the Island of Hawaii, USA - GBC170108-1 metaG ...
GAAATGGCCATCAGCAAACATGGCCTTGACGCACTGGGATTGAAAAATCTCGGGAACGTTCATTGGAACCTTTCCGTCTCCGCACTCTATGAGCACGCCATCCGCCGCGGCGAGGGCGTGCTGGGTCAGGGCGGACCGCTGTGCGTGATGACCGGCGTGCACACCGGCCGCTCGCCCAGCGACAAGTTTTTTGTCCGGGAGCTTTCCAGCGAAGGCAAGATCGACTGGGGCAAGACCAACCAGGCGATCGATCCGCGTCAGTTCGACGGCCTGCTGGCCCGCATGCTGGCCTATGCCCAGCGCCGCGATCTTTACGTGCGGGAGTGTTACGCCGGTGCTGATCCGGCGCATCGCATCGGCGTGCGGGTGATCACCGAGACCGCCTGGCACAACCTGTTCGCCATGAACATGTTCCTGCGGCCGCCGCGCGAGCACCTGGCCGACTTCCGGCCCGACTTCACGATCCTTCAGCTGCCGGGCTTCCAGGCAGTGCCGGAGATCGACGGCACCCGGTCCGACTGCGCCATCGTCTGCGACTTCCGCCGCAACCTCGTGGCGATCTGCGGCACCTGGTATGCCGGCGAGATCAAGAAGTCGGTGTTCACCATCCTGAACTATCTGCTGCCGGACAAGAACGTGCTGCCGATGCACGCTTCGGCCAATATCGGCCCCAAGGGTGACGTCGCGATCTTCTTCGGCCTGTCGGGCACCGGCAAGACGACGCTGTCGGCCGATGCGTCGCGCACGTTGATCGGCGATGACGAGCATGGCTGGGGCGAGACCAGCGTCTTCAATTTCGAAGGCGGCTGCTACGCCAAGGTGATCAAGCTCAGCCGCGAGGCGGAGCCGGAGATTTACGCCACCACCGAGCGCTTCGGTACGGTGCTGGAGAACGTGGTGATCGACCCGGTCACCGGATTGCTCGATCTCGATAGTAACCAGTTTACGGAGAACACGCGCGCCTGCTATCCGCTGGATTTCATCCCCAACGCCAGCACCACGGGCATCGCCAAGACGCCTGACAACATCATCATGCTGACGGCCGACGCGTTCGGCGTGCTGCCGCCGATCAGCCGCCTGTCGCCCGAGCAGGCGATGTATCACTTCCTCAGCGGTTATACGGCCCGCGTGGCCGGTACCGAGAAGGGCGTCAGCGAGCCACAGGCGACCTTCTCGACATGCTTCGGCGCCCCCTTCATGCCGCGCCACCCGACGGTGTACGCCAAGATGCTGGGCGAGAAGATGGCCCGGCAGAACGTGAAGTGCTGGCTGGTCAACACCGGCTGGTCAGGCGGTGGCTTCGGTGTCGGTGAGCGCATGTCGATCCGCCACACGCGCGCGATGGTGCGGGCGGCGTTGGACGGTCGCCTGGCGCAGGTGGCCACGACGGCCGAGCCGCATTTCGGTCTGCTGGTGCCGTCGGCGTGCCCCGATGTGCCGAGCGAAGTGTTGAATCCGCTGATGAGCTGGAAGGACAAGAAGGCCTACGAAACAGCTGCCCGCGATGTGGCACGTCGTTTCGAGACCAACTTCAAGCAGTTCGAAACCGCGGTCGACGGCAAGGTGAAGCAAGCTGCGATCCGCGCTGCCGCGTAAAAGCCACACGACCGACCCTGTAACGAGGCCCGCGTCTTGGACGCGGGCCTCTGTCGTTGCGCCACTATCGTGGCCGCAGGCGTGCCACCATCAGCCACACTGCGGCACCCAGGATCAACGCGGCGCCGAGCCACTCGCCGAGGCTCAGCCGTGGCGGGTCGACCCAGCCGGCATAGCCGACACCCAGTTCGATCGCGATGGTGAAAGCGGGCATCAGCATCAGTGCGACGAGGTAGGCTTGTGTACCGGCATGACGCAGGGCGTAGAAGGTGAGCCACTGGCCGGGACCACGGAAGATCAGGCCGGCGGCGATACCCCAGAGCCATAGATCAAGGTTGCCGAAGGCGTTGCCGCCGGTGTCCCAGGGCGAGCGTGTCACGCCCAACGCGCCAGCCATGCTCCATGCCACGATCAGCACGATGGACGTGATGATCAGTGTCTCGGCGGTAAAGCGGCTGCGCTCGGCGATGTTGTCGCTGCGGTTGCGCGGATGCTTCTCGACGGCAAGCGCCGTCACCACGACGCCGGCTTCCGACGCCAACAGCCAGAGCGCGCCATAGTAGGCGGTGTCGGGCGCCAGGCAGGTGACCAGAATGACCAGCCCCAACGCCAATAGGCCCAGTGCAGTGCGTTCCGCCGGTGGCGGCACCAGACGATAGACGAGCAAGGCCGCCAGCGCGCCCATCAGCACGTTGGCCGTCGACAGCAGCGTACTCTGCGATGCCACCAGCCATGCCAGTGCAGCCGACGAGGCGCCCGTGATGGCGACTCGCAGCACGCCATAGCTCACCATCCACGGCGTGAACAGCGTGCGCCAGTTGCCGGGTGCCTTGCGGCCGATCCAAAAGATCACGAGACCGCCGGCCAGCAGTTGCACCAGCGTATAGGCCCAGGGATCAAGGCCGGCGCGTGACACCACGAAGCGGGTGAGGACGAGGTAGACCGCCCACAGCACGGCTGTGGCGAGGGCGATCGTGAAGGCGCGCGGCATCGCGACGGAAAGACGCGGTGATCAGGCCCTGAAGCGCAGCAGCAGGTGGTTGATGCCGTTCAGCACGACATAGACCTGCTCGAATTGCTGGTGGAATTCATCCCACACCGGCAGCCCGCCGCGCATGGCCATCGAGGTATAGATCTCGGCGATACTCTTGCGGCCGTCGACCTGGCCGACGATGGCGCTGGCCAACGGCGGCAACTGCGCGCGCCAGGGAAAGCCGTCGAGGTTGGCGACCAACGGCGTGCCAGGCTTCAGGCCCTGCGCCAGGGCAGCGGCATCCATTTCCCGCAGCACCGGGATGGCGGATGTGTCCTCCGGCCGAGCCACCGTGTCATAGCCCGCCTTGGTGGCGTAGAAGACGTGGGTGCGCAGGTTGCTGGCCAGGCGCTCGGCGAACGCCGCCCGCTCCAGGAAGGACAGGGCAGCAATGTCGCGGCCGATCTGCGGATCGCTCATGTACGTCGTCGGCTCGTAACGCATCGGCTCCATGAAGGCGACGAGGCGCAGGCCGGCGCGTTTGCTCATCTCGGCGATCTGCGGAACGGTATAGGCGCGGTCCTGGCTGTGCAGCAGCAGGTCGTAGAGCGCCGCGTCATTGCCTGACAGGTGGTCGTTCAGGAATGTGTTGCGGCGGAACAGGTTGGTCGGCGGCAGGAAACGGATCAGCCGCTTGGCCATGGCCAGCCGTTCGGCCGGGGCCGTGCCGATCGGGCTCAGGGTGCGCAGCAGGTCCTGCATGGGATAAACGCCGCTGCGGCCATATTCGCCGTACAGCATCAGCCCCATGCCGCCCTCCGGCGCCAGGGCCGCGGCGAGCGTATCGAGGCCGGCCTGAGGATCGGGTAGATGGTGCAGCACGCCGGTGCAGTCGATGTAGTCGAACAGGCCGACCTCCAGCGACGGCAGGTCGAGCAGGGAGGCGGTCAGGAAGCGCACGTTGCGCAAGCCACGCGCCTGGGCCCGAGCCTCGGCGATGGCCCGCGAGGCTTCCGAAATGTCGAGATAGATGATCTCGGCAGGGCACTTCAGATCCTGCAGCTGCTGCGCCAGCATGATGCAGGCATCGCCGGTGCCGCCGCCGGCGATCAGAGCTCGGAACGGCTGGCGGAAATCGCGCCGTCCGGCATAGAGATAGTGATTGACCTCCAGCACGTGGCTGGGCGTGCCGACCACCAGGCGTCGCGCCTCGTCGGCGGGATCGCGCGGCGGGTAGGGCATCGCCTCGTACTGCGCGCGCACCGTGGCGTCGGTCTTCGCCGGAGAGATCGCTGCTTGGGCAGGCGGCGCTCCGGCGGTGACGTCATGACTCATGGTGCGGATCGGCTCGGCAAAACGTCCGGCGCCTGTCGCGCGCGCCGCGGACGTGCTAAGCGCGCAGGCAATCTACAATATCTTGTGCCTCAATCCGGCGGATGATGAAAGGTTATTTCGGTATCGGCGTCGAAGGTGTGAGCAAGGCGATGAATGTCGGCGCCCTGTTCCGGACGGCGCATGCCTTTGGCGCCAGTTTCGTTTTCACCGTCAATGCCCAGTACCGACGCGGCGAGGGCAGCCTGTCCGACACGTCGGACACGCCAGGGGCCGTTCCGACGTATCAGTTTGCCAGCATCGAGGAATTCCGCTTGCCGCAGGCCTGCCGGCTGGTGGGAGTCGAAATTACGTCAGACGCCATCGAGCTTCCCAGCTTCCGTCACCCTCGGCAGGTTGCCTATTTGCTCGGTGCCGAGCGCGAAGGGCTTTCGGTGGCGGCGCAGTCGCTGTGCGATTTCGTGGTGCGAATTCCAACCCGGTTCTCAGTGAACCTGGGGGTGGCCGGAGCCATCATCATGTATGACCGTCTGATCAGCCTGGGGCGGTTTGCCGACAGGCCCGTGGCGGCAGGGGGCCCCGATGCACCGCTGTCACCGCCCGTGTTCGGGGAGCCGCTCTGGAAACGGCGCCGGCGGCGAAAGTTGCAGGCGGCTGCCAAACAGGGTGATTGATCCTGAAACAGGGACCCGCAAGATGGTGGTTTCCCGGCAGCTAGGCTATGATTCTACAATGAAAATCGACGATCGTTGGATGTTGCGAGGGCTGGCTCTCGGGGTGGCTGCCGCCGGGATCGCGGCGTCGGCTTTGGCCTGGGGCCAGACGCCGCCGGCGGCTGCCCCCGCCGAGCCGCCGGATCAGCCGCGCAAGCTCGATGATTTCGGTGATTGGCGGGCGCTGGCGGCCGGCGGCGACGAGGATCGGACCTGCTATGTGACGCAAAAGGCGATACCGACGCCGCCGGAAGGTCGCGCCAAGGACCGGCCGTTGCTCTATGTCACGCATCGGCCGGCCAAGAACGCGCTCTATGTCGTGGCCTACTTCGCCGGCTACACGGTGAAACCGGACAGTGACGTCGAACTGGATTTCGGTTTCACCAAATTCCGGCTGTTCGCCCAGGACGGCAGTAATGGCGCCTGGTCGTCCAGCCCGGAGGCCGATGGGCGGATCGTCGAGTCCATGCGGGCTGGCCAGGTGTTGACCGTGCGCGGCCTCGACGAGGCCGGCCGCGAGGTCGCCGATACCTTCTCGCTGCAGGGCTTCACGGCGGCTCTTTGGCGCGCCAGCCAGGAATGCCGCGTCCGCTAGTTGCGCCGGCGCGGGCACAAGACTATCTGTCCGCGATGTCCGTTCTGCAGACCGAACCGCTGGCCATTCTCGAGCCGCTGCGCCGCAACGACCTGCGGCCGAATCTGGTCGGCCTTAGCCGGGCCGAACTGAAGGCGCTGCTGGCCGAGCACGGATTGGAGCCGTTCCGCGCCGGTCAGATCTGGCACTGGATCTATTGGCATGGCGTGCGCGATTTCGCCGCCATGAGCACCATCGCGCGTAAAACGCGGGAGCGGCTGGAAGAGCTGTTCGTTCTCGAGCGGCCGCAGATCGCTGTCGAGCAACGCTCGGTCGACGGTACTCGCAAGTGGCTGCTGCGTCTCGTTGACGGCAACGAGGTCGAATGCGTCAACATCCCGGAGGCGGACCGCGGCTCGGTGTGCGTGTCGAGCCAGGTCGGCTGCACGCTGACCTGCAGCTTCTGTCATACCGGCACGCAGCCCCTGGTGCGCAACTTGACGGCCGCGGAGATCGTCGGCCAGTTCATGGTGGCGCGCGACAGCTACGGCGAATGGCCGACGCCGATCGAGACCACGCGCATGCTCAGCAACATCGTCATGATGGGCATGGGTGAGCCGCTCTACAATCTGGACAATGTCACCAAAGCGCTGCGGATCGTGATGGACGATCAGGGCATCGCGCTCAGCAAGCGGCGCATCACGCTGTCGACCTCGGGCATCGTGCCCATGATCCCTCGGGTTGGCGCCGAGCTCGATGTGAACCTGGCCGTGTCGCTGCATGCCGTGACCAACGACGTGCGCGACGTGTTGGTGCCGGTCAACAAGAAATGGCCGATCGCCGAGCTGCTCGAGGCCTGTGCCGCCTATCCCGGCGCCAAGAATAGCCGGCGTATCACCTTTGAGTACGTCATGCTGAAGGGCGTCAACGACAGCGATGCCGATGCCCGCGAGCTGGTGCGGCTGCTCAAGCCGGTCCATGCCAAGGTGAACCTGATCCCGTTCAACCCGTGGCCGGGCGCACCCTACGAGTGCAGCTCCAACAACCGCATCCATCGCTTCGCCGAGATCGTCAATGCCGGCGGCCTGTCGGCGCCCGTGCGTACGCCGCGCGGCCGCGACATTCTCGCTGCCTGCGGCCAGCTCAAGAGCGAGAGCAAGCGCGATCGTCGCGCGAAGGTGCGCGACCTGGAGATTCAGGCCCGACTGTAGCCGGATTCACGCGGTGCCGTCTGCCGCAACAGGCTGCGGGCGATGATCAGGCGTTGAATCTCGCTGGTGCCGTCTAAGATCCGAAACGCACGGACATGGCGATAGAGGCGTTCGGTGGCCATACCGCGTACGACGCCGAGACCGCCGAAGATCTGCAGTGCTTCGTCTACGACCTGTTGGGTCGCCTCGGTCGAGAACAGCTTGGCAATGGAAGCCTCGCGGCCGATATCCGCCTGGCCAGCATCGTGTGCCCAGGCCGCGCGGTAGACCAGGAGGGCTGCCGCGTCGACGTTTACGCCCATGTCCGCCAGTTTCGCCTGCACAAGCTGATGCTCCGCGATCGGCTTCTTGAAAGCTGTCCGGATATGGCTTCGCATCAGCGCCTCGTCCATGGCCCGGCGTGCGAAGCCGAGTGCCGCAGCACCGACGGTCGGCCGGAACAGCTCGAGTGCGGACAGCGCTATCGCCATGCCCTGGCCGGGTTGTCCAAGAAGCCGATCGGCCGGGATCCGACAATCATCGAGCCGCCACGTTCCGACGCTGTGCGGTGGCAAGACCCGCAGGCGTTCTTCCAGGACGAGGCCGCCATCGTTCGGCTCGACAGCAAACGCCGATATCGGCCCCCGATCGCCGCCATCATCGATGCGGGCAAAAACGACGTAGAGATCGGCCAAGCCCGCGTTCGAGGTCCACGTCTTGCGGCCGTTCAGGACATAGTGGTCTCGTTCCAGGCGTGCCGTGGTTTGTATGGCGGCTACGTCCGAGCCCGCATCAGGTTCGGAGAGCGCGAAGGCAGGCAGGAGATTGCCGCGCAAATACGGTGCCAGGTACCTGTTCTTCAGGTCCCGAGATGCCGCGATGCTGATTGCCAGTGCGCCGAGCCATGGCTCGGACAGACTGACGTCGGCAATCGCCGAACTGTTGGCGCAGATTTCCCGCATCAGGCACAGGGTGCGAAGATCCAGCGCAGCCCCGGCGAGCGGCATCCTCTCGGACGGCACTGTCTTGCGAAGCCACCCGCTTTCGCCAAGCGCTGCGAATATCTTTCGGGCGACGACACCGTCATTGCCCTCGCTGCTCTCGTAGTCGTCGAGGTGCGCCTGGGTCCAGTCGGCAAAGGCAGCCGCCAGCGCCCGGTGCTTTTCATCAAAGAAGGGCCAGGCCAGATGCTCCAGGCTCATGCGCGGTGCCGGGGCCACAATGCTTCTGCCGTCAGCTCGTCAACAAAGCCTGGACACCGGTGAGATCGGTGAATTCATAGTCCGGGCGCGGCGTCCACGGGCCGAGCTTGTCGCGAGTTCGGTTGATCCACGCCACCTTGAGGCCGATCGACTTCGCGCCTTCGATGTCCGCCCAGGGTGAGATGGCGACATGCAGGATCGAATCGACAGAGACTCCCAGCCGTTCGAGCCCAAGACGGAAGATGCGTTCTGATGGTTTGTATGCCTGCGCCATCTCGGCGGTGGTGACTTGCGGGAAATAGCGTGTGAGCGTGGTGCGCGCCCACAGATCGCTGTCCATGTTCGTGATCGGCATCAGTGCGAGGTGCCGATGTTGCAATGCTTCCAACACCCCTGGCACCTCCGGCTGCGGTGGCGAGCGGTCTGCCAAGCCGTCAAGGAGCATATTCGCCAACTCGGCCGCCCTGCCCGGCGACGGTGTTTCCTGGACGAGCGGCTGAAGACACGCCGCCATCGCATCGCGGGCGACCTCACGGTACTTGCGATAGGGGCCGACCCGATAGCGCTGGACGTTCAGCTCGTCCCAAGTTCGGTAGACCTCGAGCGGATCGCAGTCCGTCCGGCCGACGGCCTTGAGGACCTCGGCCATGCCGAAACTGGCGCCGCGCTCGACATCGACCAGCGTGCCGAAATAGTCGAAGGTCACTGCCTTCACGCTCGCCAGAACCATGGCCGTCTCCATGCGTCGATCGTGCATCCGAGCAGCACCACGTCGAGGCGCTCTTGAGCCAATACATCATTTACAGATGATGAGTCGAGATATATCAGCCTGTGAAAATGTATGGAGTAGGATCGTGCGCGAACCCGAACCACTGCTGCCGTTGGCACAAGCGCTGGGTGACACTGTCCGCTTGCTGTTGCTTCATCATCTGATGGGCGGACCGGCTACCGTGTCCGAGCTTGTCTCGGTCACCAACACGACGCAGTCGAACGTGTCGAACCATCTGGCGGTCCTGCGCCGCAGCAAGCTGGTGCGGTCGGTCAGGCAAGGGCGGCAGCAGGTTTACGAACTGCGCGATGCGCGGGTCGCGCAGCTCATCGAGTCGCTGGCGTCGCTCACGGGCGCCGCACCCAAGGCCGTACGCCAATCGCCCGACCTCGTCAGGGCACGTACATGCTACGATCACCTGGCGGGCCAGCTGGGTGTCAGGCTCTTTGACGTGCTCCTGTCGCGGCACGCCATTACGGAACCCGGAACGCTGCGGACCTTGCGCAACCCCGGATCGCCCATCGAACTGGGAAAAAACGGACCGGAGTTGTTTCGCAGACTCGGTATCGACGTCGATGATGTGATCCGAGGCCGCAAGCCCTATGCATTCGCCTGCCGCGATTGGACGGAGCACCAACCGCATCTGGGTGGACGGCTGGGCGCGGCGCTCTGGGGGAGCTTCGTCGAGCGGGGCTGGGTGGCGCGCCAACCTGGAACACGCATCGTCCGCGTAACCGCCCGCGGACGGAAGGCATTGGGGCGCATGTTCGGGATCAACACAGAGGCGAGTGGAAGCCGACGGAAAGACAACCGTTGACACCCAGCGGCGTCGTGGCTTCACTGATCCCATCTTGGTGAGGCTATCGTACGGGATCTGGCGTCCTGTGTGGGGCAGGATGACGGGGCGCGGCAGCGAAAGACGATGGCCAAGCCGTCTCGGGGGATTGCTTGATGTTGCGCCGTTCTTTGCTGACCGTCGCCGTGAGCGCCAGCCTGTCTGCGTGCCTGACGACGGACGATATCCGTTATGTGCCACTCAACTATGGCGTGATGGCGGCGTTCGACGCACCGCACGATCTTGTTTCAGCCTCGACACTCTCGGTGCTGCGTCAGCTCGGCGTGACGATCGAGAGTGTCGAGGAACTGCCGGGCGGCACGCGTATTCTGGTCTCGCAGGGGATGAGCGGCTTCAGTTGGGGGGAGGTCGGCCGCGTGGTCATCGAGCGGCGACTGGCGCCACCGATCCCGGTCCGCCTGCTGTGGGTGAAGAGCTACCAGCGCCAAATTTCCGGTACCAGCCAGGCTGAATTTGCCCAACAGCTCTACCGCGGCATCTCTGCCAACCTCGGCGGTCGATGAGGTCACTGACGGCAGCGGCAAGGCGGATCATCGATCCACCTTGCCTTGGTCGGCTGTGGACTAGGCAGACGCCGGCACCTGGTCGAGGAAACCGGTAACGGCCTGCAGGCGTTCCCCTTCAAGGACGGCGAAATCCGTACCTTTCACCAGAGCCGCTCCACCCTCGGGTGCGAGAGCCCACGAGAAGCGGATTCGATCCTGATAGGCGTCGACCTTGCCTGTCAGGCTGAAGCGATGACCCGGGAACTTCGCCTGCACGCCGGCGATCATGGTGTCGATGCCGGTGTGTCCATCACTTTGCATCAGCGGATCGAGATAGCGCGCAGTCTCGGTCCATGTACGCGCGATGAGCGCGCGGCGACGATCGGCATCCGTCTCGTTCCAGATGGCGATGTAACGGTCGACCAGGTCAGCGGCGTTGCTCATGTCAGGCTCCATCGGTGTGGGACGTCCGCGTCGCTCGGGATGGCGGCGGCGTCTGACGTCAACATCGGTAGTCTGCTGCCGTCTCTCAATTCTCTTGGCGGTAATCGGACGCCATCATTCGGCGATAACTTCAGACGTAGTCGCCTTCGTGTCCTGCAGGGGCCATGCTGTCGTCACATGATCGAAGGAGACCGCACATGACCGCTGTCGCTGAAACCATCGCCCACCGCATCTGCCCGGTCTGCGAAGCCTGCTGCGGTCTGGAACTGCGGATCGCCGACGGCAAGGTCATGTCGATCCGCGGGCATGACGCTGACGTGTTCAGCGGCGGTTACATCTGCCCCAAGGGCGCGGCGTTGAAGGATTTACATGAGGATCCGGATCGGCTGCGCACGCCTTTGATCAAGCGCGATGGTCGCTTCATCGAAGCAAGCTGGGATGACGCCTTCGCTGAGATCGAGCGCCGGTTGCCACCGATCATGGCCGAGCACGGCCGCAATGCGGCGGCGCTGGTGATCGGCAATCCCACCGTGCACCAGGTCGGCTTGATGCTGTACTTCCCGCGCTTGGCCAAGGCGCTGGGCACGCAGAACGTCTACAGCGCCTCGACGCTGGACCAGATGCCAAAGCAGCTGTCGTCGGGTCTGATGTTCGGTCACTGGCTGTCCATCCCGGTGCCGGATATCGAGCGCAGTGACTTGCTGCTGATCCTGGGTGCCAATCCCGTCGTGTCGAACGGCAGCTTGTGGACGGTGCCGGATTTCCGCGGCAAGGCGAAAGCCTTGCGGGCGCGCGGTGGCCGCATCGTCGTGGTCGATCCGCGCCGCAGCGAGACGGCCGAGCTGGCCGACGAGCACCACTTCATTCGCCCCGGCGCCGATGTGTTCCTGTTGCTCGGGCTGGTGCACACGCTGTTCGAGGAGAAGCTGGTGCGTCTGGGTCGGCTCGCCCCGCATGTCGCCGGCCTCGACGCGTTGGCGGCAGTGGTCGGCGCCTTCTCGGCCGACCACGTGGCGGCACGCTGCGGGATTGCGGCGTCGACAATTCGCGATCTGGCGCGCACGCTGGCCGCGACGGAACGCGCCGCTGTCTACGGTCGCCTCGGCACGTGCACGCAGGTGTACGGCACCCTGGTGAACTGGCTGATCGACGTGCTGAACATCCTCACGGGTCATCTCGACGAGCCGGGCGGTGCGATGTTCCCCAAGGCGCCGGCGTTCGCTGCCAACACCGCCGGCAAGCCGGGCAGTGGCCGCGGCATCGTCACCGGCCGATGGAAGAGCCGTGTGTCCGGCGCGCCGGAAGTCTTCGGCGAACTGCCTATCACCTGTCTCGCCGAGGAGATCGAGACGATGGGCGAGAGCCAGATCCGGGCGCTGATTTCGGTCGCGGGCAACCCTGTCCTGTCGGCGCCGAACGGCTCGCGTTTGGCCGCTGCGTTGGACCGGCTCGAATTCATGGTCAGCTTCGACATCTACCTCAACGAGACGACGCGGCATGCCGACGTCATCCTGCCCGGCAACTCGCCGCTGGAAGAAGTTCATTACGACATCGCCTTTCCGCAACTTTCCTACCGCAACCAGGCGCGCTTCAGCCCGGCCGTGTTCACCTGCCCATCCGATCGGCTCGCCGAGTGGCAGAGCCTCTTGCGTCTGACCGCGATCGTGCAAGGCAGGAGCGCAGCCGTCGATGTGCGGCATCTGGATGATGAATTCGTCGCCGAAGACGTGCGCCGCATTGCAGGACCACAGGCCGACGCTGTGCTGAAGGCGGTGTCGAATCTGCAAGGACCGGAGCGTCAGATTGATCTTGCGCTGCGGGCCGGACCATATGGCGACATGTTCGGCATGAAACCCGACGGGCTCAACCTGGCGAAGCTCAAGGCTACACCTGCCGGCATCGATCTGGGGCCACTGGCACCCCGCCTGCCCCACCTGTTACGCACGCCGTCCGGCAAGATCGAACTGGCACCACCAATGCTGCTGGAGGATTTGAAACGGCCAGCCGCCGATCTGGCGTGTCCGATACCTGAACTGGTGATTGTTGGCCGCCGCCAGGTTCGCTCCAACAACAGCTGGATGCACAATCTGCCAATCCTGGCCAAAGGACCGTTCCGCTGCACGGCGCTGGTCCATCCGCAGGATGCCGAGCGCCTGGGGCTGCGCAGCGGCGGGATTGCACGCATTGTCAGCGGCAATCGCGCCATCGAGGCGCAGGTCGAGATCAGCGACGACATGATGCCGGGCGTCGTCAGTCTGCCGCACGGCTGCGGACATGACAAACGCGATGCCCGCTTGACGCTGGCTGCGCAACGGCCCGGCGCCAACCTCAACGCGCTGTTCGACGGCAGCTTGCGTGACCCGCTGTCAGGCAACGCCGTGCTGAGCGGCGTGGCCGTAGAGATGATGCCGGCTGGTTGAGTGAAAAACGTTCCGACTGTGGTGCCCTTCGTGCTGTCTGCGTCCTTGATGAAATGGGAACGATTGGTGGCGGACGAGGATGTCGGCCGGCCAAGTCCGCTACGTCCATCGATCCAATCCATTGGCAGCGTTGAAGATTGCGTGCCGCATCCGAGACGCGGCTCACATGCTTGCCGCCAATCCGTCGTCACGTCGCTGTTTCAAACACCATCACGCGTGACAGGAACGCTATCTCCCTTTCGACCGGCATCAAGCCACTCGACGCGAAGAGCGTATCGGGATCCGATGTAACCCAGTCGGCAAAGTAAGGTTCGTGGAAATAGTACGGGAAAAGGTCGAACAGCCCCTTCCATTCCGGCCGGTCGATTTCGAGCGCGGAGTCGATGATGATGGCGCGGCCGCCCGGCTTCAGCACGCGCGCCATCTCGGCGACAACCGCTGTGCGCACCTTTCCGGGCAGTTCATGGAACAGGAACGAGGACGTGACGAGATCGATGCTCGCGTCGGCGAAGGGCAGGGCTTCAGCCGCACCTTCGATCCATTTCAATCGTCTTGAGGCCCCGATGGTGCGTCGAGCGTGCTCCAGATAGGGCTGGCTGAGGTCGAGTCCGATGATCTGCAAGCCGGGAAAGGCATGGTGGATGAAACCCGGCAACCGTCCCGTGCCGGCACCGATATCGAGCAAGCGCATCTGGCGTTGGTCGCGGTCATGGAGGAATGCCGCGATGGGTTTGAGCGCCCGCCGCCGCATCACGTCGGCGGCACCGGTGAACAGGGTCTCGACCTGGATGTCGTAGACCTCGGCCGAGTGGTCGGTCAGCCAGCCGCCGCTCTGGTAGTGGAAGTTCTGCCGGTAGTAACGCGGCAGATGTGCGTGCACCGGATCGTTGTTCGGCTCATCGTTGATGCGCGCGTGGCGGCGCTCGTCAACGTGCGGCAGGTCGCGGAAATAGAGGGCACTGCGGCGCAGCCACGCCACAGGGTCAGGGTCGAGCACGGGTGGCGGCGGAAACAGCCCGGCGGCGATGTCATCCCATTCGCGGGCAAACAGTTGGCGCATGTCGCGCAACAGCGCCTGCCGGTCGGGGAAAGGACCAACCGGAAAGTCGGGCCTGGGCAGCGGCTTGAGCTGGCGCCGGCCGGCGGCATAGTGCGCGAGGAACCAGCCGACCCGGGCAGTCTGGCCAGCCGCATAGGCGACACGGTCGAGCATCGTGGGCATTGCGACTCCGATCGAAGCCACGACTATACAGGGTCGCTGTATGCGGTGGCGAGGCGGCGCTCGGTCGCTGCCGGCGGCGGCTCGATGGTTGTCCTATGCCAACGCCGGCAGGCGTTTGAGCTTGTCCGGATTGCGCACGATGTAGATGCCGGCAACGCGGCCATCAACGATATCAAGGGACCAGGTGAACAGCGCGACGCCGTGGAGGCGGCCGATGACGCCCGGCATGCCGTTGATCCGTGCGGGCGTGCGGTGCATCGTCGAGGACTGTTTGCGTGTGACGCCGATCACGAAACGCATCACGCGATCCGCCCCGGTGATGACATTGAGCGCGGCCACTGCCTTGCCACCGCCGTCTGACCAGAGCTCGGCATCGGGCGCCAGCATTTCCATCAAGGCCGCGCGATCGCCGGTAAGCGATGCCTGGGCGAAGCGCATGGCCAGGGCGTCGGCTTGCGCCCGGTCGGGTGCGAAGCGCGGCCGCGCCGCCTTCAGATGGCGGTTGGCCCGCGACACCAGTTGCCGGCAGGCTTCTTCGCTCTTGTCCAGGGCGTTGGCGACCTCGCGGTAGTCGTAGTCGAACGCCTCATGCAGCAGCCAGGCGGCCCGCTCGGCCGGACTCAATCGCTCCAGTACCACCAGGAACGCCAGCGACAGCGTGTCATCCAGTGTTGGTGAATTCTCGGTCTCGACGATCATCGGCTCAGGCAGCCACGGGCCGATATAGGCGTCGCGCTCGGTGCGGGCACGGCGCAGGCGATCGATGCAGATGCGGGTGCAGGCCGAGACCAGCCAGGCTTGTGGCGTGCGCACCGTCCTGCGGTCGGTACGGTGCCAGCGCAGGTACGTGTCCTGCACGGCATCCTCGGCATCGCCCAGCGTGCCCAGCATACGGTATGCCAGTGCCCGCAGACGCGATCGCTCGATTTCGAACGTCGCGACGGGATCGTCGGGTTGGATCGGCTCAGCCATCGGCCACCTTCACGGTCACCAGTGCGCAGCTGCGGGCCACACCCAGGGCACGCTTGAGGCTGGGGTAGAAGCGGGCCATGCCGATCTCGAAGGCGAGCGCCGTCACCATGGCGGCTCCGTAGTGCTGCTGCAGGCGGGCACGATACTCTTCCATCGCGGGGGCGCCGGCGGCAACCGATCGTCCCAGGCGGAAGGCGTCAGCGAGCGGCGCCGGCAGTTCGTCCAGCCGATCCGCCAGGGCGGCGCGCAGCCATTCGGGGCGCACGCCGTCGGCGCGTGCCAGATTGGCATGGATCTGTACACACTCCCCGCAATCGTCGTGCATCGCGGCACCCAATCCCGCGAGATGGAAGGGGGCGGGATCGCCTTCACGCGCGTGGTTTGTGAGTGCACTCAAACGCTGCAGCCGGTCGAACGTGGCGGGTGAGGTACGCGCGATGTCGCGGGCATAGTCCATCGGCACCCCCAGGCGTCGCTCGGCAGCACGAATGCCGGCGTCGATCAGGGTGGCCGGTGCGCGTATGGACGCCACCAAAGTCGGCAGCTCCGGTCGAACGATCCGCCATGCCACCCACGCCGGCAGATAGATGCCGATGATCTCGGTGGCAATGGCCGGCGCACTCGGTAATCCGTGGTGGGCAATGCCGGCAAGATGCAGCAGTGCATGCCCGCTCAGGAATAGCGCCCCCGGCAGCGCAAAAAGCCGGGCATGCGGTAGCCGCAAGAAACCCATCAGCAGGCTGACGGCTGCGGTGGCGAAGGCGATGCCGATATCGGAAATAAAATGCCCATTGTAGGGGCCCGTCTGGTCGACCCCCGGTGTCGTGGCGTACCACAGCTGTCCGGCGACCAGCATGGCGAGCCCGTTCAGTCCCACCAGCATTGGTATGATCCAGCGGGCGACGCGCCGTCCCCGTCGCCGGTCCTGCGGTGGCGCTGAGGGGGACATGGCAGTCGGGTTTACAGCCGTCACGATGGTCTCCGCGTCTCGGTACCTGCCAGACGCGCCAGGCCCCACTTCTGTGACATGCTGGCAACCCATTGATTTGGTGCGGGATTTCGCCGCTTGCCCCGGTCGGAGCGCCGCCTATACTCCGGCCGCCTTGCCGGACCCGCGTCGTCGTGGTCCGGTGCATCTATTAGCGGCCCAAAATTACCGCCCGAGAGGTTATGTCCGTGTCCGTCCAGTACGCTGGCCCCCACAAGCGGGGCGACATCAAGAAAGTCGTGCTCGCCTACTCCGGCGGCCTGGATACGTCGGTGATCCTCAAATGGCTGCAGACGACGTATGGCTGCGAAGTGGTGACCTTCACCGCCGACCTCGGCCAGGGCGAGGAGCTGGATCCGGCGCGCAAGAAGGCCGAGATGCTGGGCATCAAGCCCGCGAACATTTTCATCGAAGATGTGCGCGAGGAGTTCGTGCGCGATTTCGTGTTTCCGATGTTTCGTGCCAACGCGCTGTACGAAGGCCAGTACCTGCTCGGCACCTCGATTGCGCGGCCGCTGATCGCCAAGCGCCAGATCGAGATCGCACGCGAACTGGGTGCCGACGCCGTGTCTCATGGCTCCACCGGCAAGGGCAACGACCAGGTGCGTTACGAGCTCACCTACTATGCGCTCAAGCCCGACATCAAGATCATCGCACCATGGCGCGAGTGGGAACTGACCAGCCGCACCAAGCTGCTGGAGTTCGCCGAGAAGCATCAGATCCCGATCGCCAAGGACAAGCGCGGCGAAGCGCCGTTCTCGGTCGATGCCAACCTGCTGCACTCGTCATCGGAAGGGAAGATCCTCGAGGATCCCTGGCAGGAGCCGGACGAGATCGTCTATCAGCGCACCATCTCGCCCGAAGCGGCACCCGACAAGGCGACCTACATCACCATCGATTTCGAGAAAGGCGACGCGGTCGCGATTGACGGTGTGAAACTGTCGCCGGCGATGTTGCTGACCAAGCTCAACGAGCTGGGCAAAGCCAACGGCATCGGCCGCCTCGATCTAGTCGAGAACCGCTTCGTGGGCATGAAGAGCCGCGGCATCTACGAGACGCCCGGCGGCACGATCCTGTACGCCGCGCACCGTGGCATCGAGAGCATCACACTCGACCGCGGTGCGGCGCACCTGAAGGACGAGCTGATGCCGCGCTATGCCGAGCTGATTTATTTCGGCTTCTGGTACTCGCCCGAGCGCGAGATGCTGCAGGCACTGATCGACCGCAGCCAGGAGAACGTCACCGGCACGGTGCGGCTGAAGCTCTACAAGGGCAACGCGACCGTGGTCGGCCGCAAGTCGCCCAAGTCGCTCTACAGCATGCAGCACGTCACGTTCGAGGAGGACCAGGGCGCCTACGACCAACGCGACGCGGAGGGCTTCATCAAGCTCAATGCGCTGCGCCTGCGCCTGCGCGCCATGGGCCAGGGCGGCCCCAAGACCTGACCGGCCGGCGGGATCCCTTCGTGCCTTTCGATCAGCGCGATCAGCCGCCACCGCGCGGCGAACCGGCGATCAACCTGCCGCCGATGACGCTCGGGCTGATCGTCATCCTGCTGGTGCTGCATCTGCTGCGGCAGATGCTGTCGGCGGAAACCGACGACTCGCTGATCCTGTTCTTCTCCGTCGTTCCGGCGCGCTACTTCGGCGACGCGCCGGCCGACGAATTATCGTTGCTGCTGGCGCCGCTGGCGCACATGTTCCTGCATGCCGATTGGGCCCATGTCGGTATCAACGCCGCGACGCTCGCCGCTTTCGGCGCGCCGGTGGAGCGCTTTCTCGGTGGGTCACGCTATATCGCCTTCTACCTGGTCACCGGTATCGCTGGCGCCTTGCTGCACGCCTTGATCTACCCGACGTCGATTGACCCGATGCTTGGTGCGTCAGGCGCCATCAGCGGTTTGTTCGGCGGTCTGCTGCTGCTGATGCGCGAACGCGGCCGCATGAACGCGCTGATACCCTTCGCCATCCTGTGGATCGTCATGCAGGTCGGGTTGGGCTTCTTCGGCACGACCGCCGGCGGCGACCGCATCGCCTGGGCCGGCCATGTCGGCGGCTTTATCGCCGGCCTGCTGCTGGTGCGGCCATTCGCCGGCTGGCGCTGGTAAAGGATCACACCAGCCGCGGCACGACCTTCTCGGCCAGCATCATGAAGGACTCGTGGCTGAGCGGCGCGCACATCAGGTAGTTCAGGCCGACCTCGGCTTGCAGTGCTTGGATGCGATCGACGATGGAGTCGGGCGTGCCGTGCAGCACGACCTCCTTGAGGTAGAACTCCACCGGGTCGAGGCCGCCGTAGGTACGCGCGACATGCATCGTCTTGGTTTTCTGATGCTGGGGGCCAGCGTAGGCATCAACCAGCCAGGCCGCACCGCGGCGGGCGACGTCGGCCGCTTTTTCCTCTGTGTCCGCCAGGGCCAGCAGCCGGGCCATGGGAATATCGCGGCCATCCAGTGAGAAACCGGCTTTCGCCAGGTGTTCGGCGTAGTGCCGGCGCTTGCGGCCGAGATCTGTGATCGACGAATGCGGGTCCATCAGGATCGAGAAGCCGCGGCCGGCGGCCCATTCGATCGCCGGATCGGACGTCGCTGCCATCCAGGTTGGCGGATGGGGACGCTGCATCGGCTTGGGCAGCAATTCGACATTGTCGAACCGGAAGTGGTCACCCGCGAAGCTCAGCTTGGGCTCGGTCCAGGCACGCAGCACGATCTCGACAGCTTCGCGGAAGCGCGCGGCGCTTTCTTCCGGCGGCACGCCGAAGGCGTTGAACTCGGTGACCGAAAAGCCGCGGCCGGCACCCCAGTTTACCCGGCCGCCGCTCAGCACATCCAGCAACGCTACTTCTTCGGCCAGGCGCAGCGGGTGATAGAGCGCCGCCAGCGAGACCGCCGTGCCGATGCGCAGGCGCTGCGTGCGCGCTGCGGCCAGGGTGCCCATCATGTGCACCGAGGGGCAGACGCTGAACGTGCTGAAATGATGCTCGGCCAGCCACACCGCATCGAAGCCGGTGCGGTCCATGATCTCGATACGCTGCAGCGCCCGCTGGTACACGGTCTCCAGCGCCACGCGCCGCTCCGGCCAACTGAAGAACTGCAGGACTCCGATTTTCATGGGGATGTTCCTTCATCCCCTCTCCGCCCACGCAGTGGGGGAGAGGGAGGGGCCCATGCCGAAGGCATGGGAGGGTGAGGTGGGTGTTGACGCAAACCGGATGTCGTCAGCAAAGACTATGTGGTTTCGCGACCCACCTCACCCTCCCGCGCTTCGCGTGGGCCCCTCCCTCTCCCCCCGCTGCGCGGGCGGAGAGGGTTGATTACGTCGAGTAGTCCGCGAAGCGGGCGGTGTCGGCGCGAGCGCGGTAGTCGGTCTTGACGTTGACCACCGCCACCATGCCGGCATCGACCTTTTTCTGCGCGCGCTCCAGCGCGGGCCGGATCTGGTCGGGCTGCTCGACATACTCGCCGTAGCAGCCCAGCGCTTCGGCCATCTTGTCGTAGCGCGTATAGCCGAGATCGCGGCCGGGCTTGTCGCGGTTGGGATCGGCGGTCCAGCCGCCGTTGAGAGAGATCACTACCAGCACCGGGATGCGGTGACGCACCGCAGTGTCCAGCTCCATGGCGTTGAGGCCGAACGAGCCGTCGCCGTGCACGACGATCACCTGCTTGTCGGGCTTGGCGATCTTGGCGCCCAGGCCGAAGGGCAGGCCGACACCCATGGTGCCGAACGGCCCCGAGTTCAGGCGATGGCCCGGGGCGAACGTAGGCATCGACTGGCGGCCGAAATTCAGGATCTCCTGGCCATCGACCAACAGGATGGCGTCGCGCTGCATGAAGTTCTTGATCTCATCGCACAGCCGCAACGGATGGATCGGCGCCTCGTCCATCGGCTTGTTGGCGCCGGGGGCCGCGCGCTTGGCGGCCTCGCCATCGGCCAGCTTCTTGCGCCACGGCGCGAAGCGCTCGGCGCTGACGCGCTTGTCGATGTCGGCCAGCAGCTGGGTCAGCACCATCCTGCAGTCGCCGACGATGCCGATATGCACCTTGCGCGGCGACGAGGCGATCTCGTCGGCATCGATGTCGATGCGGGCGATGGTGGCGCCGGCAGCGAAGCGCGGCGGTGCGGCATGGCCGATGA
>Ga0187894_10002906_pt1 | contig 19864 bp, 17 predicted proteins | sample GBC1701081metaG_FD_136650 | JGI IMG/M metagenome (GOLD analysis project Ga0187894, IMG submission 136650) | White microbial mat communities from a lava cave in the Kipuka Kanohina Cave System on the Island of Hawaii, USA - GBC170108-1 metaG ...
CCGCAGGATTACGAAACCACCGACAGATTATTTTATGCCGTCTGGCAGGCGTTGGCAGCGGTCGGCACAAGCTTGACCATCAACTTCTCAAAATTTGCTTTAGCTTGAGATAATTGTGTCCGGGTACTTAATAATACAGTAAACTCTGTACTGCACCCTTGAATGAGACAATGAGTTAAGCTTCCCTAGCTACAAAGGAGGCTACTCAATGACTCTCAAATCTCGTCGCCAATTCTCCCGTGAATTCAAACTCCAAGTGCTGGCAGAAATCACGGCTGGCAAATTGCTTGCCCAAGCCGCCCGTGAACACCAACTTGCGCCGACACTCATCAATCGCTGGCAAAAACAATTCCGCCAATACCCCAAGCAAGCCTTCTCCGGCAACGGTCGCGCTGACACCGATGAGGCTCGCCTTGCCGAACTCGAACCTATGGTCGGACGCTTAACCATGGAAAACGACCTCTTAAAAAAAGCTTTGCAGCGGCTCCAAACCCTGTCGCGCCAACCGGCAAGCAAAGGCGACAAGTAAGGCTCCAACTTGCGGCTCAAGCGCAGGCTAGCCCAAAGGCGTTGCCGCTAGCGACCATCTGCGACACCCTCGCTTTGTCGCGGGCGACCTATTACCGGCAGCAGGCAAAGGCGGAACTCGCCGACCCGGACGTGGCGTTGCGTGACCACCTCCAACGCCTCGCTCTGGAGTGGCCACAGTATGGCTCGCGGCGCATCACCGCCGCCCTACACCGCCAAGGCATTCAAGCCAATCACAAACGCGTCTTGCGCCTGCTGCGTGAGGACAATCTGCTGTGTCTGCGAAACCGGCGTTTCTTTTCGACCACTGATGCGTGCCACTCGCTGCCTGTTCATGCCAATTTAGTACCAGAGTTGATAGTCACGGCAGTGAACCAACTGTGGGTCGCTGACATCACCGACATCCGCCTGCTCCGGGAATTCATCTATCTGGCGGTGATTCTCGACGCCTACTCTCGGCGCTGCATCGGCTGGGCGTTGGCGCCTTACCTGGAAACGGCTCTTGCCCTGGAAGCCTTGCAGATGGCGTTGGCAAACCGCGAGGTGATCGGGGAACTGGTGCATCACAGTGATCGCGGCGTCCAGTATGCGTCTCTAGCTTATACCGATTTACTCAAAGAACGAGGCATCCGCATCAGTATGTCAGGGACGGGCAACCCGTACGACAATGCCCAGGCGGAGCGCTTTATGCGCACCTTGAAATACGAAGAAGTCTATCTCTTCGAGTATGAGACGATGACCGAAGCCCGCGCTCGGATTCAGCATTTCCTCGAAGCGGTCTATAATCAAAAACGCTTGCACTCGGCGCTTGGCTATGTGCCGCCAAGTGCGTTCGAGCAGCAACTTGGTCACTCAACCGAGGCTTAACTTTTTGTCTCATTTAGGGGTTCACTTCAACAAGAGTACTAAAATAAGACAATACAAGGAGAAAAATATAGCACTGTAGGTAATAGCAAAAACTTCTTGCAATTCATCGTTCAGTATGCTAAGGTGGCGAGTGCATGGTCTAAAACAGATTCAACTAGCGGTTGATGTGAAGTATTGGAATTAAACATTGATGCTCCAATAATGGTTTAATCCAATTTCGTTGAGTACTTCTCGGAAAATAATCACTATTTAACTTCCTCAAAAGATAATCTTTTAATTCACTGGTTAAACAAGGGGGTAGAATGTCCAAATCATTTATTTTGGGTTTTATTGCAGGATTGGTGTTGATAATTGCAAGCGCAGTCGCAGGATTTCAGTCACAACAGAAAGACCCGGCACAGAAACGGAAAGAACAAGAACTTGCACTGTATAAAACGCAAGTTGTGGATGCAACACCAGTCCAATTTGGCGTATTAACTGAGCGGCAACAGAAACACAGCAAGCTTTATACCTCCTACAACCTACAACTCTCTCATAATAAGAAAATAAGTAAACGTATCAAAGAAAGAGAGAGTACGGTTTTAGGAACCGAACTTTTGATTGGCTTAGGTCCCGCATTCGAATCAGCTAAACCAGAAGATTTTTTTGCTGAGATTGTGAAGACATCTGATGTAATAATACGTGGAAAAGTTGTGAAAAAAACTTCTCAAATCACCGAAGATGACTTCTTCATTTTTACCGATTACGATGTCACCGTATCAGAAATTCTTAAAAATAACCTGGCATCTCCAATTGATTTGGGTAATACAGTTATTGTTACTCGTCCTGGAGGAAAAATTGTTGTGGATGGTGTGGTACTAGAATTTAAAGACCATGGGTTTTTGCCATTGCCAGTCAGAGGTAATGAAGTCGTCCTGTTTTTAAAGTTTGTACCAGATACTGGCGCATATCAGACTGTAGAAAGCAGTGGTAGCTATGAGATAGTTGGCAACTCCCTTCAACCACTAACTAAAGAGCCATTCCCCGTTGGCGTACTTGATAATAGTAATTCACTTTTATCAATGATCCGAACTATTTTGAAATCAAAATGATTACCTAAGGAGGGCATTATGGTTAAACAATACTTATGGAAAAGTCTTACATTTTTGTCAGGTTGTATCAGTAGCTGGATAATCTTATTGGGAACCTACCCAGGGGGAACTACCGAAGCAAGCTGTGCTGGATTATATCATAATGGATGGTACTCATCTACTAGCATAACCTACCAGACATCAGGATTCGGAACTGTAGAGATTCCTGAAATACAAACAGGTGCAACTGAGTGGTCTACTGCAAATACAACAGCGAATTGTTCAAATGTTACTTTTGCAACTACCGGGACCGTAAAATTATCAATAATTGCCTCTCCTAATCAGCATCCTACAAAACGCCGTGCCGCAGCTACAACAGAAGTTACTTTATCGGGTTTGTATCTTGCTTCAGCGACTATAACATTTTAGTATGGTGGATTGACTCCATCTGGAGATTTTATTTGGGATCAAGATAATAGTATGACCTATCCAGGTTTTGTAAGAAAAATCACACGCCACGAAATAGGTCATACTATGGGTCTTGATGACGTACCCATTAATAATCCTGCCGGACGGACAGTGATGAATGGCTATGTAGGAAGGAATGATTTTTATGATAATATGCCTACATCCATTACTTCTTGTGATAATAATTCAATAAACTCCATTGAGCAGTATCTTGCTAATTGTACATATGGTGTTAATACTGATCCAGTATGTGAAAACACGCCTGGCTCAAATGGTTATATGCAGAATTTCACCGTGTATCCGTCTGGTGGCTGTGCATACGGATTTACTGCTAATAATCCAGACAATTCTTGTTGTATGTCTCCATCGCCAATACTAATTGATGTTTTGGGTAATGGGTATAACCTGACTGGAACCGATAACCCTGTTTCATTTGACTTTATCGGTAATAATCATCCCTATACAGTGAGTTGGACAGCAGCCGGCTCGGACGATGCTTTTCTAGTACTTGATAGAAACAGTAATGGTACTATCGATAATGGCGCAGAGCTATTTGGCAATTTTACTCCTCAGCCACCTTCGCCAAATCGGAATGGTTTTATCAGTCTCGCTGACTATGATAAGGTTGTAAATGGGGGGAACAATGATGGTCGCGTCGGAATCCGTGATGCAATTTTTCCTTCGCTTAAACTTTGGCAAGACCTTAATCATAATGGCGTCTCAGAATCTAGTGAACTATTTTCACTTCGGTCAAAAGGCGTCTACGCAATAGATTTGGATTACACAGAATCCCGGCGTACAGACCAGTATGGCAATCGGTTCAAGTACCGTGCCAGAGTCTATGATTCACAGGGCGCACAGGTAGGACGATGGGCTTGGGATGTATTCTTCCAGCAGCAATAAACCTATCAGTTTAAGCTAAAATAAAAAGGCATAATCTTATTATGCCTTTTTATTTTGTGAATGGCTTTTCATAAGTTCAGCGTTACTCACCTTCCGGCTTTCCTACAGCCTAAATCAAAGTTGACCTGCCAGAAAGCGACGTGCTACGCTGGCGTTTTGCTATCGTTATTTGATTTCTCATTTTGGCTTCGGGTGCTTTGCTTAAATCGCAGAGATAATAGGGAAGATGGGTGCAACTCCCACGCGGTCCCGCCACTGTAAGTCTTTTTTGAGTCGCAACATATAATGTCACTGGTTCGCCGGGAAGGCGGTTGCGATAGGGAATGTTCGCTCTATCTACATTCCGAAAGACGAGTCAGGAGACCTGCCCGCAGCAGTAGCAATTTGTTCTTCGGACGAAAGGGCAAGTGCGGACAGTCTAACGATTAGCTCCTGCGCGACCTTCCGAAACGAAGCGTTGCCGGGAGCTTTATCATTTTGGTTTCCATCTTTTACAGATTACCTTTTTCTTCGTTCGTCTTACGCCACCCGACTGCCTTCCCGGTTCAATGGTTGGTTCTCTTCTTCGTTTTCCTATCACTGACTGCCTGTAATCATCAACCGGCTGGCAAACCCGAAACCCGACTTGTCACCGATGAACTGAATCGCCCGGTGCGTGTCGTCGCCAATCCGCAACGCCTCGTCTCGCTTGCGCCTTCCGTAACCGAAACGCTCTATGCTCTCGGCTTGGGCGATAAAATTGTTGGCGTCACCTCATATTGCGATTATCCGCCGGAAGCCAAAGCTAAAGAGCAGATTGGTGATACGCTCAAACCGAGCATTGAGAAGATCATCGCCCTTAAACCTGATCTGGTTATCGCTTCCATCGCCAGTCAACTCGAAGCCTTCGTCCAGAAACTCGAAGACGCCGGCATTCCCGTCTATGTCAGCAATCCGCGTAATCTCGCTGAGACGCTGAATTCTATTCAAACCATTGGCGCTTTAACCGGGACAAACGACAAAGCAACAGCGCTGACGGACAAACTGCGCCAACGCATCGCCGCCATTCATCAACGCACTGCCGGACGTGACAAACCAGCGGTCTTTGTCCTGCTAGGCGCAGAACCGCTGATTACCATTGGCGGCGCGACTTTTATCAATGACTTAGTAACACAGGCGGGCGGACAATCTATCTCTGCCGATGAAAAGAGCGATTATCCGCAGTACAGTCTGGAAACCGTCATTGCCCGCAAACCGCAGGTCATCTTTTTACAAGCAGGCGACGAGCGCTTACCGGAACGCTTGCAACAAACGCCCGCCGCGCAACAACGCCGGGTCTTTCATGTAAACGACGACTTGCTACTCCGACCGGGACCGCGAATCATTGACGGACTGGAAGTGATTGCCGAAAAACTGCACCCTGCTCTTTAGGCGGCAACCTAAACGCAGATGGTGAGAAAAAATGCCGAATAACGCGATTAAATCAGAGTTTTGGTTGCGAGATATTTTTCACCACAGAGACACGGCGGCACAGAGAAGGAACCAATCAAGGTGTACGGCAACGAGAAAAAATGCGCCGCAGAGGCGCAAAGGACACCCAGGCAGCGCAGAGCTACACAGTATCGTACAAATTTTGCTGATTTTCCCTGTGCAACCTCTGTGCCTCCGTGGCTCTGTGGTTTAGCTGTAGCTTGATTCATGCAGAATTAGGAGTTTCGCGCTATCTCAAAATTTGGAATTGAGTAAAGCTAACGAATATGCAAACGACAACGAAACAAAGTCAACAGATAAAGCAGACAGCGCAAAACGCCAGTCCTAAAACCTCGCGGCAACGCTTGACGAAGCGCCGCCTGCTCATCACCCTTGCGGTTCTGCTTGTCGTGCTTGTTGTCGTCATCTGCATTGCTGTTGCTGTCGGCAGCGAAACGATTGCCCTCGGCTCTATTATTAAAATCCTCTTTGCCAGAATCACCGGGGCGACGATAGATATCCCCCTTGAGCAGCAGACGATTATTGCTGACATCCGCTTGCCGCGTGTCTTGCTCGGCGCGGTTGTCGGCGCGGCGCTTGCCGTTGCCGGGTCGGCTTATCAGGCATTGTTGCGTAATCCGTTGGCTGACCCGTACATTCTCGGCGTTTCGACGGGCGCGGCTCTGGGAGCGATTGCTGCCACCGTCTTCGCTGAAAGTTTCCCCATCGGCAGAACCCTTGCAGCATTTCTGGGCGCGACGCTGACGATTGGCATAGTCTACTTTCTCGGACAAACGCATCGCGGCGCATCAACAGAACGACTGATTTTAGCGGGCGTTATCGTTAATACCTTTCTGTCCTCAGCGGTCATCTTTTTATTGACCGTTGCCGCCGGGTCGCGCCTCCGCAGCGTCTTTTCGTGGCTCATCGGTGATTTGAGCGGCGACGTTAAATTACTGCCGGTCATTGTTCTCTTTATTCTTAGCGGCATCGCCATCATCTATCTGAATGCCCGCAGTTTGAATCTGTTGATGATGGGCGAAGAGGACGCGCTGGCAATGGGCGTAGAAGTGCGCCGCGTTCAAATCGTCGTATTTCTGGCGGCGTCGCTGATTACCGGCGCAGCAGTCGCCATTAGCGGCGTTATCGGCTTTGTCGGCTTAATTATTCCTCACGCCGTTCGCCTGACGGGCGGCAGTGACAATCGGCTGGTGATTCCGGCGTCCGCCTTGACCGGAGCCATCTTTTTATTGCTCACCGATATGGTAGCGCGAACCGTTGTTGCGCCAAGTGAATTGCACATCGGCGTCATTACCGCGTTAATCGGCGCTCCGGTATTTGTCTACCTGTTGCGCCGCGCTAATTGAGTTGAAAGCAAAATGATAGAAGCAAGAGAGATTCGATTCGATTATAAAACGCCGATATTGAACGGCGTTTCATTCGCCATTGAAGCGGGCGAATTGCTCACCGTTTTGGGCGCGAACGGCGCAGGCAAAAGCACCTTGCTCAAAATCGTCACCGGCTTACTGCGACCCAAAAGCGGCGAGGTTATATTAGACGGAAACAATCTGCATAGGCTGTCGCGCCGTGAAGTTGCCAAACGCATTGGCTATGTGGCGCAGGAAGCGTCTATCCGATTTCCGCTGACGGCGTTGGAATACGTCCTGCAAGGCAGATTCGCACAGGGCAGCTTGCTCGGCTTTGAAAGCGAAGAAGATGTCCGCGCTGCCGCAGACGCAATGCACCTGACCGAAACGGATAGTTTCAAAAGCGGTCTGGTGAATGAACTATCGGGCGGCGAACGCCAACGGGTCATGCTGGCGCGGGCGCTGGCATCCCGCCCGCAATTTCTGGTACTTGATGAGCCGGTGGCAAACCTTGATATTGCTTATCAGGTGAAGATGTTTGAACTGGTTAAGACTTTGTGCCGCGAACGCCGGCTTGCCGCGCTCGTCGTCACCCATGAATTGAATCTGGCAGCGGAGTTTGCCGACCATGTGCTGCTCTTGAAAAATGGCGCGGCGTTCGCTTATGGCAGCCCCGAAGAAGTCATCACGCCGGAAAATCTCTATGAAGTGTTTGCCGCGAGGTTAGCCGTTGATCGTAACCCGATGAGTGGCGCTCCGCGTGTAACCATTATGACGCAAAGGTAAAACCGGCAGGGTCACGAATTCACCATTTCTTATTTCGTACAGTTATGATACAATTATAATTTATTATTGTACCAAAAAGCATAGTAGTTTCGAGAGTGTAGAGAGTAGGAAAAGCAACGCCGCCAGAGGCAGAAAAAAAGCGCCCTTGCAGTTTGCCGTGCAGAAACCGATTGCAGAAATGAAAAATGGCGCCGATGTAGTTCATTGCGCCAACGTAATTCTGTAAGGCTGATAGGAAAAACTGTAAAAGAGAATTTGTTTATTTCTGTATCAAAATGTAACATAATTGATACAAAACGAAAAAAGCGCCGATACAATCCGTTATGCAGATAAAAAATGGCACCGATGTAAAGAGCAACAAAAATTTTTGCGCCAATACAGAGCGGCTTACTGGGAACGCCGCGCAGAAACAAAAATGGCAGCGATATACTGCACGCTGCCGTTGATGACAAAATTTTTGCTCCGATACAGAGCGAGCAACGGTGCAGGTATTGTACGAATTTGATACAGAACTAGATACGGATGAACACGGATACAGCGGATTGGCACAGCTGATCCGCGTCAATCCGCCCGATTCGCCCAATCCGCGTTCTATGCTTCGCAGAAAAATGGCAGCGATGCAGAAAGGAATTGCAGAAATGAAAAAATTGCTCCGATACAAGGTCTGATACAGATGCTCACAAAAATTTTTGCGCCAATACAGAAACCCAAAATGGCACAGATATAAAAAATTGCGCCGATACAATCGGTCTTAGAGAGACATTATGATAAAAGCGGTTTTGTACATATCAGGTATTATAATAAATTTAATAGTACCGAAAAGCTAGTTTTTAGTACCATTGAAACGAGCAGCACATAAACGTAAGCTCTGCGGCATCCAGTAGCAGAGCTATTTACCAATTACCAGTACGGTCAGGCGGAATTACCCTGCTGACCGTATGAACCGGAGTTCTTTGATTCATGGATTGCCGATGCGGGGAAGGCGGTGCGAATCCGCCACTGTCCCGCAACTGTATGGCGCAACGGTGCCAGCAAGCAAAGCCACTGCCCGCAAGGGTGGGAAGGCGCTGGCGTAGGCTGACAGGCACCAGAGAACCGGCGACGGGCTATCAGGAAGCGTAGCTGCCTCCTGTTCCCTGTAACCTATTCCCTATTCCCTGTTGTGGCGCTGAGTCAGGAGACCTGCGCGGCAATCTCCAATCCAGACTCTTTCGCGGAAAGGAGATGTTTTATGATTGACAATGTAACAAAGTGGAGTTTTATCCGTCGGGCAAAAGTGGCGCTCGCCTTCCTGCTCATCAGCCTTTGCTGCCTGAGCGCGACTGCCGCCGCCAGCGCCGGACGATTGGAAGGCAATGTCCGGGACCAAGCCGGAGCGAAAATCGGCAAGGCTCACATCTTTTTACGCAATGCTGCCGGCATCGTCGCTTATCAGGTCGTGACCGACGGCGAAGGACATTTTTCAGTAGAGGTGAACGAAGGGCGCTATTACCTGAGCGTTGAGGCAAGCGGGTTTTCGCAAACCGAAAAGCGCGTCATTGACATTCGCAGCGGCGCAACCGAAACAGTTGATGTAGCAATGGCAATCGCTGCCATCAGCGAGCAAATCGTTATCACCGCCACACGAACACCTGTCTCTGTAACGGAAGCGGGCGGCTCCGCAGAGGTCCTTTCGCAACTTGATTTGCAGAGAAAAAATCAGCTACAGGTATCCGAACCGTTGCGCCTGATTCCCGGTGTCAACGTGCTGCAAAGCGGCGGGCGCGGCGGCGTTACGACGCTCTTTGTGCGCGGCGGCGAATCGGATTACAATAAGGTCTTGATTGACGGCGTGCCGGTAAACGCGGCGGGCGGCTTATACGATTTCTCATCGCTGACGCCAGAGAACCTTGACCGCGTTGAGGTAGTGCGCGGTTCGCGCAGCGCCCTCTTCGGCTCCGATGCCATGACCAGTGTGGTTCAACTCATCACCCGGCGTGGTACAACTGAAATACCGGAACTTGAATTATCAGGCGAAGGCGGCAACTTCGATTTTCATAGAGAGACGGCGCGGCTCTCCGGCTTGCATCGGTGGTTCGATTACTCGACAAGTTATGCGTTTCAAAGCGCCGACGGCAGATTCCGCAACAGCGATTTCATCAATCGCTCGGCATCGGCAAATCTCGGTTTTGCGCTCGGCGCGAAAGCCGGTCTGCGCCTTACCTCGCGCTTCAATAACAACACGCTGGGCGTTCCCGGCGCTACCGCCCAACTCTTCTCTGACCCTGACCAACGCCAGAAACATCGTGACCTGGCTTTCGCTTCCGCCTTTGACTTCAAAGCAACGCCAAAATGGTATCAGACCGCCCGCTTCATCTACTCGGAGTTTGACACCAACAGTTTTGACCCCGCCGCGCAGGATTTATCAAATCCGACAACGCCGCTTCTGCCACCGGGAGTCTTTGGCAATGACTTCGCTTTCAAATTCATCGAGCATCAACAACGCGCCGGTCTGCACTATCAAACGATTGCCGCGCTCAACTCGTCCAATGTGCTGACCGCCGGAGTTGATTACGAACACGAAAAGGCGGTATTTACCGATGACTTCAGCCGCGTCTCACCCGCAAGAGACAATCTCGGCTTCTATATTCAGAATCAACTGACGTGGCGTGACCGCCTCTTTATCACCGCCGGGGTTCGCCTTGAACGCAATAGCGGCGAAGTACCAGAAGATTTACAGGCGGCGCTCCGTAGTCTCGGGCAGACCGCGCCCATCGGCGATGTCGGCTTCGGCGTTAAGGCAAATCCGAAGATTGCCGTTTCGTATATCGCTCGCCGTTACCGAGACGGCGCTATCGGCGCAACCCGATTGAGCGCCAGTTTCGGCACCGGCATCAAAGAGCCGTCGCTGACCGAAGCCTTCAGCCCCAGCATCTTCTTTCTTGGTAATCCGAGCCTCAAACCGGAACGCGCCATCAGTTATGATGTAGGCATTCGGCAGGAATTGTTCAAGCGTCGAGCCGCGCTAGAAGCGGTCTATTTTGACAATCGGTTCCGCAATCAGATTATCTTTGTCTTTGATCCCGTCACCTTTGGCGCGGTGCAACTGGCAGACGGGAGATTGACCAATTTCATCAATCAAGACCGTGCGACGGCTCGCGGCATCGAACTCAGCGCCGTCTTTCAACCTCTGGCAAAAATCCGCGCCAGTGTCAGCTACACAGGCTTGCGCTCGCGTCTTGAACGCGCTAACAATACGCCCCGCGAGGTCGGCTTATTGTTGCTCAGAAGACCGGCGCATTCCGGCACGTTTGACATTTCATGGGCAGAGCAGCGATTCGATTTGTCGCTTGATGGCAGCATAATCGGCAAACGCCGCGACCTTGACCCGGTGAGCGGCGCACGCTTTACGCTTGCCAATCAACCAATCTTTAACGACGGCTATGCCAAGCTGAACGCGGCGGGAACTTATCGAATCACCCAGAGAGTTTCTGCCTTTGCACGGCTGGAGAATTTGTTGAATCAACGCTACGAGGAGGTTCTCGGCTTTCCGGCATATAAATTCAATGTGCGCGGCGGGCTGCGCGTCCGTCTTGGCGGCAGCAAATAGGTTTGCGTCGCCGCAATCTCTTTTTCCGTGCATTGGTTATCAGCCATCTGCCCGCAGAGCTAGCGGGCAGATGGCTGATAAAGTTCGTCTCTCTTTCCTTCTTCCTCATTGGCACAGCCTTTGCCCTATGACGGGCTGGGAGACAGCGAAGAAAGAAGTTGTTTGATTTTCATACACTGGTTTAAGAAAAGCGTTTTACAGAGTTACAGAGCCAGTTCTCAAGAGTGGCAGCTAACGAATTGAAAGAGAGGAACTTACAATGGACGAAATCAGAGAAAAAAGCACCATTATTCAGGAAGTACCGACAAGCAGCCGTCCGGTGGTTGCAAGCGAATATGAGCAGGTGGTTTACGAACGACAGGGACTATCGGGGGCGGCGATTGCCGCTATCGTTCTTGGCATTGTCATCGCCGGAATCATCATTACCATGTTGATTGTCAATAGTCAGTCACAGACCCGCGAAGACGAATTGGCGCTGGCCCAACAGCGGGCGGCAGCGGCGGAACGCAGCGCCGCCGACGCGCAACGCAGCGCTTCACAGGCAGCCCAACAACAGACGCAGCAACCGCCAATTGTCGTCATGCCGCAAACTCAACCGCTTCCCGTGCCAACGCCAGCGCCGTCAACTTCAGAGAGTTCGGGCGCATCGTCAAGACCTTCGAGCCTCGATATAGAAGTCAACATCAACTCCAAGCTGCTTGATGATAGAGAACTGAGTTCGTATCCAATCAATGTGAAGGTGGAAAATGGCGTACCGACGTTAAGCGGCGAAGTCCCGACTGAGGATTTGAAGAGTCGCGCTGAAAGACTGGCGAAAACAGTCAAAGGCGTGAGCAGCGTCATTAACAACATTACCATCCGTGAAGCGTAAACGGATGCTTTCAAGAAAAAAGCCCGAAGAGTCGTAAAACTTTTCGGGCTTTTTTATCGTTGTAATGAAGCGGTGTCAAACTAGCGCCGTTTCAAGTATGGCGAGTTGCGCTTCAGGGTTTGCGGTCTGCTGAAGAAGAGCTTTTGACCGTTACTGCATAACTGTTATCCGGGCGTTTCGAGACGCCAAGTTTCTTTAAGGCGTGCGCCGATGGCAGCCCCGTTGCAGAAAGATTATTTGCCAGTTGAAAGCGTTTCATTGCTTGTTTGGTCGTGTCGTCATAAACGCCGGTAGCTTCGCCCTCCAGGTAGCCTTTCTTAATCAAGGCTCTCTGAATTTCGACGACGCGATCTAAGGCGATGCCGGAACGCGAATTGAGAGGCGAGGAATTTTGCTGCGTATCATCTGCTGCCGGTGCGGTCGTTTGCTCCGGCTTTGACTGTTGTAAATTCCCGGTATTTGGTATCAATTTCGCCTCATCGCTCCTCAACGGTTGCGGCGGCGTTCTCACCTCCGGGATTTTAGAAGTCGAACCTGAAGAGGTTACAAGCGGCGGTTTGACGACGCTGACTTGAGGTTGCGGCAACGGCATTCTCATTGTCTCGTTTGACGATTGCAGCAAGTCCGGTTTCACGTTGGCAGCTTTTGGGAGCGGCACAGACAGAGCCTCATTCTTTGCCGAAGGAACCGGCGCAGACGGGGTTTCCGAATGGCGTTCAGATGTAGCGCCGGATGCCACATCACGGCTTTTCGCAGGTGGCGGCAGCAACCGTTCTTCGTTGCTGCTAACACGATCTTCAATCACCTCGATAGCCGGATTTTGCGCTGCCGGTAATGGCGCGGCGTGGTTCATCTTGGGCTGAGGTTCCGGGGCTGCCGGTTTGATAATTGCGGCTCGCTCTGCGGTTGCAGGTACGGGCGCAACTTCCGCTTGCTTGTTCCGTGTCACAGTTCGCGGGCGGGTCTGTTCAACCTCTGAGGCTTTACTGGCGCGGTCGTCTGTCGAACGCTGGCGAGCCGATGTTTGGCGTTGGTTTTTGCCGGCTGACTTTTCGCGTCCGGCTTTCTCCTGACGAGCTACGGTTTTCGGTTCAGCACGGGAATTTTTCTTCTTGTCCTTAGCAACTTCTTCTTTGCGCTGCCGGGTTGAAGTGGTTTTGCTACCGCCGCCGCGTTTGGTTTCCGCGACCGCTTTGCGCTTGTCGTTCTTCGCGCCTTTAGCGTCCGCCTTCGATTTTCCGGCGGCTACCGCTTTTTTATCGGCGCTGGTTTTGCTCTTTGCTTCCGCTTTGGCGTCTTTCTTCTGCTTGGTGGTCTTCGTTGATTTGTTATTCTTTTTCGGCGTGTTCGCCTTAACACCTGAATTGATTAACGAAAGGAAAATGCTGAGTACGCAGAGAAGTCTGAAAGCCTTTTGCATAGCCGCCTCGCTAGTGCTGAACGTCGGTTCGTTAAACGTGGTGAGTGAGGGCTAGGGCAGCAAACGAACCGCCGAGCATTATACCCAAAACCTGCGCCGAACGAAAAGCGGTCTGCGCTTCATTGGTTCGTTGTTCTGGAGATTTTTTTTTGCTATTCTACTCTTCTCGCTGTGTGAAATGGAAAACAGCGAGAATGTCTGCCGAACGGTTGCTTGCGGGTCAGAGTTTCAATGTCAATTTAGATTGGAATACCTATGCAAACTGGTTATCAGCTTGCCCCTGACGTGGTTCAAAACACCGGGTCTTTTTCCCTGAATGTCTTGTGCTTCACATCCGCCAGTGCAAATCGTATGCTCTTCTTCGGGAAGAGATTGTTAAAAGAAGGAGAATTATATAATGACAGCAAATGCCATTGCTCAGATTCAATATAAACCGCTTGCCGATGCGCCCGGGCTGATTGACCTTGAGCAACAACTGGAATGGTTCAAACTCATCAGCCTGGGCAGAATGCTTGACGACAAAGCGCGTATCTATCTGCGTCAGGCAAAGGGCTGGTCGTATCACGCCTCACACGCCGGACACGACGGCATACAGGTCGCGCTCGGTCTGGCGTTCCGCCCCAATAAAGATTTCTTATTTCCTTACTACAGAGATATGTTGACCTGCCTCGCGGCGGGGATTACGCCTTATGAGATTATTCTCAATGGTCTGATGAAAGCCGATGATGTGGCTTCCGGCGGTCGTCACATGAGCAACCACTTTGCCAAAATTTCCATCGGCATCTGGAATGTCTCTTCGGCAACGGGCAATCATACACAACACGCCGCCGGTTTGGGTCGCGCCATCAAATACTACGACGCCGACGCCATTGCCTACAGCAGTCAGGGCGAATCTTCGACCTCGGAAGGCTATGTCTTTGAAGCTCTGAACGGCGCGGCACGCGAAAACCTGCCGGTGATTTTCGTCGTCCAGAATAATGGCTACGGCATCTCGGTTCCGGTCGCCGAACAGACCGCCAATCATACCGTTTCGGAAAACTATCGCGGCATTAAAGGATTGACAATTATCAACTGCGACGGCACGAATCCCTTTGACGCAACGAAAGCGATGCGGAAAGCGACTGATCATGTTCACGCCGGTAATGGTCCTGTTCTGGTACACGCTTTTTGCGAGCGCCTGCACGCGCACTCCAATTCCGACCGCCACGAACTTTACCGCAGCGAAAGCGAATTGACTGAGTGCCGCACCTTCGACCCGTTTGAACGGTTGAGACTGCATCTGCTCAACATCGAAAATGTCCCGGAAGAGACGCTCGCAGAGATTGAAGAGAAGAATCAGCGTATCGTGCAGGACGCTGCGGAACGCGCCGAGAATGCACCCGACCCGGAGCCAAAAACCGCAACGCTTTACGTCTTCCCGGAAGAGGCAAAAGTCGCGCCGGAAAATCAGACAGCCCAGGAAGGCGGTCAGATTCTGACCTTGCGCGAAGCGATTAACGAAACTCTGAAATCGGAGTTTCGCCGCAATCCCAACACCTTTCTCTGGGGACAGGATGTTGCTTCCAAAGAGAAAGGCGGCGTCTTTAACGTCACCAAAGGAATGCAGCAGGAATTCGGTCCGTCGCGGGTCTTCAATGCGCCGATTGCTGAAAATTACATTGTCGGCACAGCAAACGGCTTTTCGCGTTTCCGTGATGACATCTGGGTAGTTATTGAAGCCGCGCAGTTTGCCGATTACGTCTGGCCCGCGATGGAGCAAATTGTAGATACGTCGCATGACTACTATCGCTCGAACGGGCAATGGACGCCGAATATCGTGGCGCGGTTGTCATCCGGCGGTTACATTCACGGTGGTTTGTACCACTCGCAGAATCTCGAAGGCATCTTCGCCGCATTGCCGGGTATTCGTGTCGTCACGACGGCTTTTGCCGATGATGCTGTCGGCTTGTTGCGTCACGCTATGCGAAGTCGCGGCTTCACCTTCTTTTTGGAGCCTAAGTACTTGTACAATCAGGTCTTCGCTAAAGCCTCGCATCCCGGCGAACAGTACGAAATTCCTTTCGGCAAAGCAAAGATTCGCCGCGAAGGCGGTGATTTGACGATTATCTCTTACGGAACGCCGGTGCATTGGTGCTTACGCGCCGCTTCGCAACTTCAGGATGAACACGGCATCAGCGCCGAAGTGATTGATTTACGCTCGATTGTGCCGCTCGATAAAGAGACTATCTTCAATTCGGTTCGCAAGACCTCGAAGGCGTTGGTGGTTCACGAAGCGCAACTCTTCAACGGTTTTGGCGGTGAAATCGTGGCGATGATTGCCGAAGAGTGCTTTGAGTACCTTGACGGTCCGGTGATGCGCTTGGCAGGCGAAGATTGTGCGGTGCCGTTCGCGCCGATTCTGGAACGCGAAGTCTTGCCGGATGTCGAGAAGGTTTATAATAAAGCCCTGACGCTGGCGAAATACTAACCCTATCTGCCGGAAGCCGTTGTGGGAAACCGGCAGACAGGTAAAAGGCGAAGAGAGGGCGGGCGCAGAGGAGACGGTAAATTTCCCTCTTCCGCGCTCCTTTTCCCTTGTCAATAAAATCATTTTCCGTTGTACTATTACTATCTCTTCTCACCGGACAAGAAACCAATTTACTTACATAATGTTGATGCCGTGATGATTGATTTTCCGTGTGTAGTCGCCAAACCGGACGCCAGATTGCTGCCTTTGCGCTTGCTTATGCTCGCGTCTTTACTCACTATCTTTACTTCCGCCTGTACGGTTCACTCGCAGGAAACCAATACAGCAGGTGAGGCGACAACCAGCAATAAACCTGTGTTGCTGTCAAAAGCCGAAACCTCTGCGCCACCGGAAGCCGTGGCGCAAATCAATTTACAAGCACTGGAAGATTTCAAGAAAACCCTGCTATCTCGCGGCGAACGGCTGGAAGATCAAGGCATCCTCATTGAATCGCTCGACGGCAAAACCCAATTCGCCGAGCTAAACGCCGATACCCCCTTCAACCCGGCATCGGTGATGAAATTGGCGACTTCGTTGGTGGCGCTCGAAAAACTGTCGCCGGCTTATCGTTATCGCACTAACTTTCTTGCCGATGGTACTGTGAATGTGTCAGAACGGAAACTCATCGGTGATTTAGTTGTTGAGGGCAATGCCAATCCAATGTTTTCCTGTACCGATGCCGAACAGGTTGCCCAAACGCTGGCGCAAATCGGCATTTCACGAATCACTGGACATCTGCGAATTGCTGAACCATTCTACTTCTATGCGCGTGGTTATAAATCGAACCTGTCGCGTGAGACTTCCGCCGTCAAACTCTATGAATCGTTGCGTCGCGCCGGGTTACGCATTGAAGGCAGTATCAAATATAGCGAGAGCAAAGGCGTTCCGTTAATCGCTCATTATTCCGATACGCTGGCGAATCTTTTGCTTTATCAGAATGCTCACAGCAGCAATGCGGTTGCCGAAGTGATTGGCGAGTCTCTGGGTGGTTCAGAGAAGATTCAGGAGTATTTAGTCAAAACCCTGCAACTGAACGAAAATGAAGTTTATGTAGGTCGCCCATCTGGTCTGGAATTTAACCGTCTGACGCCTCGCGCCTCCATCAAATTGCTGCGCGGTTTAATTGCCACGCTGGAACGATACTCACTCAAACCGGAGAGCATTCTGCCGGTAGCCGGAGTTGATAACAGCACCTTGAATGGCAGATTCAGCCAAGATGAATTTCGCGGCTCTGTGATTGCCAAGACCGGCACCTTGTTCACTTTTGACAGAGGCGTTAGCACTCTGGTCGGCATCGCCTTCACCAAAGCCCGCGGCGCGTTGTTATTTTCCGTCTTTAATACCGATGGGCGCATCCACGCCTACCGGCGACTACAGGATGATTTTATCGTTCGCACCATGGAAGAAGCGGGCGGCGCTGCGCCACAGACTCGCAGCGAAGATGCGCTGGGAGAGAAGCCATCTGACTCTATTGTGCAAATACTTTATGGCAAACCTGTAATAGCGGAGCAGACAAAATGACTTTTGATTTACAACGCGCCCGCCATGATACGCCCGCTTGTGAGGAGGTACTTCACTTCAATAATGCGGGATCGGCGTTGCCGCCAAAGGCGGTTTTGCAGGCGGTGATTCAACATCTTGAACTCGAATCATGCATCGGCGGCTATGAAGCAAATGCTCAAAAGATTGAAGCAATCGAACATACTTACGACGCATTGGCAGGATTATTGAATTGCCACCGCGATGAGATTGCCATTATCGAAAACGCCACCCGCGCCTGGGATATGGCGTTCTATTCTATCAACTTTAAAGCGGGCGACCGCATTCTGACATCGGTTTCCGAGTACGCCAGCAACTATATCTCTTATCTACAGATAGCTCAAAAGACCGGTGCGGAAATCGCGGTTATTCCGAATGATGATTACGGGCAAGTATCGGTTGAGGCGCTCAGTCAGATGATTGATGAGCGCGTCAAGCTAATCTCCATCACTCACGTTCCGACGAATGGCGGTCTGGTCAATCCGGCGGCAGCAATAGGTAAAATCGCCTGTGAAGCGAATGTCTTGTATTTACTTGATGCCTGCCAGTCAGCGGGGCAGTTGCCGCTTGATGTCAACGAAATCGGCTGCGATATGCTCTCTGCCACCGGACGAAAATACCTGCGCGGACCGCGTGGCACAGGCTTTCTTTATGTGCGCCGCGAGATTATTGAGCAACTTGAGCCGCCATTTCTGGATTTACACGCCGCCGAATGGACGGCGCAAGACCAGTTCAAAATTCGGGAAGACGCTCGCCGTTTTGAGAATTGGGAGACTAATTACGCAGGCAAAATCGGCTTGGGCGTTGCTGTAGATTACGCTCTGTCATTTGGACTGCAAGCGATTGAAACCCGCGTCAGGATGCTGGCGGACAGACTACGGGAAAGACTATCTGCCATTGACGGCGTTACAGTTCGTGATTTAGGAAAGGAGCGTTGCGGCATTGTCACATTTACAATGGCAGCGAGAGACCCGTTAGAGATTCGTCGTCAATTGAATACCCAAAAAATCAATGTCTGGTCTAACTCAATAGAATCCACGCGCATAGATATGGAGCAAAGAAATATCGAAAGCGTCGTCCGCGCTTCGGTTCATTACTACAACACCGACGAAGAGATTGAGCGTTTTATCGCAGCCTTGAAAACCATAGTTTAGTCTTTCACCACCAGCGAAATGATGACAGATTGAGCAGTTGTTATTATCAAGCAACTGCTCTTTGTATTTTTCTACCCTGTGCCTTTTCGTTATAATCCGATTCGAGGAAATCTATGAGTGCAAAAATGACAATCAGTAGCGATGTAGAAGAACTATTGAAAAGAATCGAAGCGGGCGACAGGCTTTCTCTGGAAGAATGGAAGCGGGTTGAAGATGCTGCCCCGACAGAAGAACTTGGAAGATTAGCGGACAATCTCCGCAAACGATTGCATCCTGATAATGTTGTTACTTATGTTGTAGATCGCAATGTCAATTATTCCAATGTCTGCGTCTCGGTTTGCGCTTTCTGCGCCTTTTATCGTAAACCCGGCTCGCCCGAAGGCTACGTTCACGACTATCAGACCATCTACGAAAAGGTCGAAGAGATGATGGCTCTTGGCGGTAGCGGCGTATTGATGCAAGGCGGCTTGCATCCCGACTTGCCGCTTGAATGGTATACTGGTCTCTTACGTGAATTAAAGACGCGCTACGGCATTCATCTGCATTGCTTCTCGCCGCCGGAATTGCATCATCTTGCCAATATCACCGAGCTTGGCGTCGAAGGACTATTAAAAGAACTCCGCGCTGCCGGACTCGATTCGATACCGGGCGGCGGCGGCGAAATTCTGGTGGACGAAATCCGTCGCAAACGTCGCACCCATTGTATGACGGAAGAATGGTTGAATGTGATGGAAGTGGCGCATCAGTTAGGGATTCCGACAACCGCAACCATGATGTTTGGCATGGGCGAAACCCGCGATCAACGCCTGATGCACCTTGAAAGACTGCGTGATTTGCAAGACCGTCAGCCAGGATTTGTCTCGTTCATTCCATGGACATTGCAACCGGATAATGTGCCAATCGGCAAAGTCTTTCCTGACCGTGTTCCCGGCACAGAATACTTGCGATGGCTGGCAATCGGCAGGCTCTATCTCGATAACATTCCGAACGTGCAGGTTTCGTGGCTGACGCAAGGATTGGACATTGGGCGAATGGGCTTGCATTACGGCGCAAATGACATCGGCAGCACAATGATTGAAGAGAATGTCATTTCTCCGGCAGGCGCACATCATAAAGCAACAGAAGAGATGCTGAAAGAAGCGGTCATTGCTGAAGGCTTCACGCCACTAAAACGCAAAGCCGATTATGTCCGCCTCGAACAAATCGCATAAAAAAATCATCGTAGTTATCGTAAGGGCTGCTTTGTATGCCAGCCCTTATTTTATTTGAGAAGAAAGCAATGAGCGAAGAACAAGTAAAAAACGAGAAGTCAGCCTCACTCAATGATATGAATCTCGAAGACTTCCG
>Ga0187894_10002907_pt1 | contig 19862 bp, 21 predicted proteins | sample GBC1701081metaG_FD_136650 | JGI IMG/M metagenome (GOLD analysis project Ga0187894, IMG submission 136650) | White microbial mat communities from a lava cave in the Kipuka Kanohina Cave System on the Island of Hawaii, USA - GBC170108-1 metaG ...
GAAGCCGCGGACGTCGCCGATGATCTCGTGCTTGTCCTGGAGATGGCGCAGGCCGGCGGCGAGGTGCTCGCCCATGGCCAGAGCACGGTCGTTGAGCCCCTCCTCCGCCAGCACGTCCAGCACGGCGAGCGCCACCTGCGCCGGCATCGGGTCGGACACATGCGAGGTCGCATGGATGAAACCCTTGGCGTGGCAATCGGCTTCCATCGCCTCTGAGACGACGGTGGCGGAAAGCGGGAGGCCGCCGCCCAGCGTCTTGGAGAGCGTGAGCATGTCGGGCTCGACGCCGAAGTGCTGGAAGGCGAAGTCGCGGCCCAGGCGCCCGAAGGCGGTCTGCGCCTCGTCGAAGATCAGCAGCATGCCGCGCTTCTCGCAGTGCTGCCTGACCTTCTGCCAGTAGCCGTCCGGCGGCACGATCACGCCGCCCGAGCTTTCCACCGGCTCGGCGATCACGGCGGCGAGCGAGCCGGTCGAAAGCGCGTCCACCATGTCGAAGCCGACGTCGAGGCAGGTGGCGTCGCAGGCCTCGCGGCAATGCCGGATCGGGCAGTGATACGCGTTGGGTGCCGGCAGCGCCAGCGAGCCCGGCATCATCGGGCCGTAGCCCTGGCGGCCGGCGACGTAGTTGACGGACTGCGCGCCCGAGGTCATGCCGTGCCAGGAGCCGGTGAACCCCACCACCTCGAACTTGCCGCTGTGAAGCTTGGCCATCTTCAGCGCCGCCTCGTTGGCCTCGCCGCCGGTGCTGAGGAAGAGCGCCTTCGACAGGCGCGGCGGCAACAGGGCGGCGAGGCGCTGCGACAGCGCCACGACAGGCGGGCTCAGCATGCCGCTGAAGAGATGCAGGGCGCCCTCGCAGGCATCGCGGATCGCCGCGACGATGCGCGGGTGGTTGTGGCCCAGGGTGGCGCACATCTGGCCCGACGTGAAATCGAGGATCTCGCGGCCCTCGGTGTCCCAGATCAGCGTGCCGCGCGCCTTGGCGATGAGGCGCGGCGCGAACGGCAGGCCATAGCGGATGAGGTGCTCGTCCCAGGGCTTGTTGGTGAGACGCGGTGTCGACATCGGCGGCTCCCTTGATCCAGTGCCGCGGCAAGGCTACAACGGTCGTGCCAGATCAAGATTTCTTTGTTGATGCCTCAGTTGCGGACTCACGCCGTATTTTTGGTCAGATGAGAAATCTGGATGGCATACTGCGGGGTTCAACTTGCCGAATCGAAAGCCCCCCGAAACCGTCGCCAATACCGCCCTCGACGCCATCGACCGGAAGATCCTGCGCATCCTGCAACGCGACAGCCTGATCGCGAACCAGGCGCTGGCGGACGACGTGGGCCTGTCGCCGCCGGCCTGCCTCAAGCGCGTGCGCCGGCTGCGGGCCGCCGGCGTCATCGGGCGCACCGCCGCCCTGCTGGCGCCGCAGTTGCTGGGCTATCCGCTGCTGACGGTGGCGCGCATCAAGCTCGACCGTCCGCGCGAGAAGGCGATGCGCGACTTCGAGCGGCGGATGCGCGAGCTGCCACGCGTCGCGCAGTGCCTGACGGTCGCTGGCGACATCGACTACGTCGTCCTGGTCCGAAGCAAGGACGTGGCGCACTACCAGGACTTCGCGCGCCAGGTGCTGGCGACCGCGCCGGGCATCCGCGCCTACACCAGCGAGATCGTGCTCGACGTCCCGAAATGGACCACGGAGATCCCGGTGGAGGACGGGTGATTCGGCGCGAAAGACGGGGCGTCCGTGCCTACTTCCTTCCCGTCACTTGCGTTCGGGAAGCCCTCGGAATGACGGAGATGAGACAAGGCTGGCTTGGATGAACTTGCAGTGCCGGTAGTTTCCTCGTATTTATGGTATGATGTGCCATAAAAGCAAGGATGATGATACCTAGACGCAATTCGCAGCTCATCCGCGCACGGCTTGACCAGTTTCCGGCGGTCGCTCTGCTGGGCCCCCGGCAGGCGGGGAAGACGACGCTGGCGCACCAGATCGCCGATGGGCGGGCGAGCCTGTATCTGGATCTTGAGCTACCGGCGGACCTGGCGAAACTCGCCGACGCCGCGCTCTTCCTCGCGCTCCATGAAGACAAGCTCGTCATCCTCGATGAGGTCCAGCGCCTGCCCGAGCTATTCCAGACGCTGCGAGGCCTGATCGACATCGGCCGGCGACGCAACATCGGGGCGGGCCGATTCCTTCTGCTGGGCTCGGCCTCCATCGATCTGCTGCGGCAATCAGGCGAGAGCCTCGCGGGGCGCATCGCCTATGTCGAACTGGGCCCGTTCAGCGCGCTTGAAACGAGTGCCTCGGCGCGGGACCGGCTCTGGCTCAGGGGAGGATTTCCCAACAGCTTCCTCGCCAATACCGACGCCGCCAGCGCGGTCTGGCGCGAGAATTTCATCCGCACGTACCTGGAGCGCGACATCCCGCAGCTGGGACCGAGGATTCCGGCGGAAACCCTGCGCCGGTTCTGGACCATGCTTGCCCATCTCCAGGGGACGATGCCGAATGCGGCGCAGATCGCGCGGGGGCTTGGAGTCGATGGCAAGACGGTTGCACGCTATCTTGATCTGCTGGTCGATCTTCTCCTTGTCCGCCGCCTGCCGCCCTTTCACGTCAATGTCGGCAAGCGCCTGGTGAAGTCGCCGAAGACTTATGTGCGCGACAGCGGCGTCGTTCACGCGCTTCTCGGACTCAACGACCTCGACACGGTTCTCGGCCACCCGGTCGTCGGCGGCAGCTGGGAGGGTTTCGTGCTGGAGAACCTGATTGCCGTCGCACCCGAGCAGGCTCGCGCATCCTTCTACCGCACCGCCGCTGGCGCGGAGGTCGACCTGGTCCTCGAGATGCCCGGGGGAAAGCTGTGGGTCGTGGAGGTCAAACGCAGCCTCGCCCCGAAGCTGGAAAGGGGCTTCCATCATGCGTGGGAGGATCTGAAACCGGACCGCGGCTTCCTGGTGTACGCCGGCGACGAACGCTACCCGCTTGCGGCCGAGGTGGAGGCGATCGGCCTGCACGATATGATGGCACTGCTGGAAGCCGGCCATGGATGAAGGCGGCGGACGGATGACCACCGCCACGGACCTTGCCAGCAAGCCAGCCCCTGCCCTCGCCGCCATCCGCGCACGATCACGGAAGGCGGCGGCGTCAGTTTCGAAGAAGGGCTGGAGATCGAGCCCGAAGCTGCATGCCAGCACGAACGTCGGCTCAGGCCGCTATCCTCCTGGTGCCGCGGCGGGCAGGGGTTTTCCCGGGCGGCGGCAGGAGAACGTCGGCCGGCACGCGGAACCGGGCTCGCAGCCGCTGCACCATGGCCATGCTCAGCCCTTTCCGACCGCGCAGGATCTCACTGACCCGGCTCGGCGTGCCGAGCAGCGGCACCAGGTCGGCCCGCGTCAGGCCGTGCTGTTCCATGAGGTGGCGAAGCAAGTCCGCCGTGCTCGGCAATCGGCGTGGCCACTTGCGTTCCTCATAGGCGGCAATCAGGCGGGCTTGCGCTTCCAATCGCGCGATGTCAGCCGGATTCTCCGCGTCCCATAGCTTGTCGATCAAAGCACGGGCACGCACCAGCTCCGCATCGCTGTCGATCACAATCAGGGTTGCATCCATCACACCGTCTCCGCATCAATCTCGTCGTACTCGGCGTGCGTCCCGAAGAACCGGATTGCGAGGACTCCGGCCTGGTACTGCAGGCGCGCAATCAGTCGATAGTCGTTGCCCTTGATGTTGAACACGACCCGACCCGCCTTCAGAATGCTCGCCTTCGGGTACGAAGCCTTGACGTCCTCCGGGTTGCGCCAGGCGGCGCGGGCCACAATGCCGAGCCACGCTTCGTACTGTGACCGGGCGACCCTGGCCCCCTTGTGGCCGACGTGGGCCGCAAACCAAGTTTCGACCACGTCCGTACCAACGATGATCATCGCTCAAGCATGGCACGAAATTCCAAAAATTGGAATGTGTTCTCCGCTCGAGCCAAGGCTATCGTACCTGGCGACTGAGACACGCTTTCGCGTCTTGATCGGGGCGTGCCGCACTAAAAGACAAACGACCAAGTCCGTCCCCTGCCGCTCAAGCAGGAAAAGGAAATCGCCGATGGAGTTCTCCTTCCTGAAGGTGCACGTGGCGGGCCGCGTCGGTTGGCTGGAATACAATCGGCCGCCGGTCAATGCCTTCCACTGGGAAATGGTCGATGAGCTGATCCCCGCCTTCGACCAGCTGCACGGCGATCCTGACGTGCGCGTGATCGTGCTGGCGAGCGCCGTGCCGGGCTACTTCTCGAGCGGCGCCGACCTCAACGTGTTCGCCACGATCACGTCGGCGCGGATGTACGAGTGGGTGACGCGCTGCCACGCCTTCGTGCGGCGATTGCGCCAGTCCGACAAGCCGCTGCTGGCGGCGATACAAGGGACCGCAGTCGGCGGCGGCCTGGAGATGACGCTGCACTGCGACCTGCGCTTTGCCGGCAGCGGCGCGCGGCTGGGCCAGCCGGAGATCGCCATCGGCATGATCCCGCCGGTGGGTGCCACCCAAGCATTGGCCCGGCTGCTCGGCCGGCCGGCCGCCGTCCGGTTCCTCTGGGAAGGCAAGCTGCTCGATGCCAACGAGGCCCGGACGTTGGGCCTGGTGGACGAGGTTGTCCCTGACGATGAACTGCGCGAGCGCGTCAGCGCCTACGCCGCGGACCTTGCCGGCAAGCCAGCCCCTGCCCTCGCCGCGATCCGGCGCACGATCACGGAAGGCGGCGGCGTCAGTTTCGAGGAAGGGCTGGAGATCGAGCGCGACTGGGCGGCCCGCCTGGCGGGTACCACGGAATTCCGGGATGGTGTGCACGCGTTCCTGGAGAACCGGAAACGCCGGTAGCTGGGGGCGCGTCACTGAAAAGAAACTGGGCGTCTTCGGTCGGGCCGCGCCGCTCCAGCGGCGCTCATGGCCCTTGGGTCCGTGCTGATAAAGACAGAAAATGAGCGCCGCTGGAGCGGCGCGGCCCGACCGACGGCCCTCGTTTCATCCCTTGTGGTCCGCGACCGCTGGTGGGAACTCCAGTGACGCTTCATGTGCGTTGAGCAGCGAAGACGCGCGACTGGAGTCGCGCGCCCCCAGCGGCACGAAACGCCAACGGAGTGGCGCGCTCCCGGCGTCTTATGCCTTCGCCGACCACGCGTAGTTGAAGCTGATCGAGACGCGTTCACCGGCGGCGCGCGTGGCCGGTACTTCGTGCCGCAGCCAGCTTTCGAACAGGCTCACCATGCCGGCGCGCACAGGCATGATCACGAACGGGCGCAGGGACGCCGGCGCGTCCTTGCGACGTGGCGGCGCGGCCATCAGCCTCGACAGCCGCGGATCCTCGAACTTCAGGCCGGCCGAGCCGCGCGGCGTGCGCGCATAATAGGTGCCGCTGAGGAACGACAGCGGATGCAGGTGCATGCCATGCGCCACCCGCGCCGGCATGAAGTTCACCCAGCAATCGGTCATCTCGACCGTGCGGCCGCGCAGGTCATACTGCAGTCGTGCGGCGAACGTCCGCACGTGCGGCGCAAGGCGCCGCTCCAGCTCGCCGAACATCGAGGACGTGCGATGCAGCTTCGACAGGGTGGCGTAAGACGTGTAGCCGCCGACATAGTGCGTGTCGGACCAACGACGGCCGGCGGCGTCGTGCAGGCGCAGTGCCTCGGCTTCGTCGAGCAGGCGCTGATTGAAGCTTTGCACGCCGCGCCCGCCCAGGGTCGCGCGGTAGATCAGCGTCGGAAAGAGAGAGCGCACGGACATGCCGGGCGCCACGTTCGCCACCGCCTTGCGCCCTGTCAATGCGCTGGCGACAGCATCGGCGCGACGGCGGCGATCAGGGTCGTGACGGCAACGGCGGCGACCAGGGTGAAGGCGATGCGCCGGAACGTCGTCTCCGACACCATGCTGAAGGCGCGCGCGCCGGCATAGAGGCCGGCGCCATACACCGGAATCAGCACTGCGGCCATGACGAACACGGTCGGGGTCAGCAGCTCGTTGAGCCAGTACATCAGCTGGGTGCCGATCGACAACACGCTGAAGAACGCCAGCGTGTTGGCACGGGCCAGGGCAGCGTTGGCCTGGCCGGCGAGCCAGAAGACGACGACCGGCGGCCCGCCCATGCCGATGGCACCGCTCATCACGCCGGAGGCGCCACCCACCGCCAGGGTCGTCGGCAGGCCGGGCGTGCCGGTGTAGCGCCAGCCCAATGCCAACACGCCGACCGCAGCCAGCACGAACAGAGACATCGCGATGCGCAGCGTCGTGGGTGCGGTGTTGACCAGCACCCAGGCACCGAGCGGCAGGGTGACGATGGCGGCCAGCGCCAGCGGCAGCACCTCGCGCCAGCGGCAGCGGCGCCATGACTGGATCGCCAGCGGCAGCCCGATCAGGAAATCGGCGACCCCGAGGGTCGGCACGGCCAGCGCCGGACTGTAGAAGGCTGAGAATACCGGCGTCAGGATCAGGGCGGCGCCGAAGCCCGCCATGCCGCGCACGAAACCCGCGGCCAGCGCGGTCAGCCCGACGGCCGCGAGCTCGAGCCGCCAGATGTCGCTGAACGCCGCCGCCCACATCGGCTCAGACATAGCCGATGGGGGTTGGTGGAAGAAAGGGCACAGGCGCCTTTTGGACCACGCGCGTCCACGCGTGCATCAAGGCGCCGACAGATTTCGCTCTCCGCTTCGCTACGAGCGAATGCGGGCGTGGACGCCCGCGGCCCAAAAACGATGGCGCCCGCCCGGCCTCGGCCGAGGGGCGCACATCGAGCGTCTTTGGGATGTCGGCGAGGGTGCCGACGGGAACGGCCGATTTACCGGGGCGTGGTCGCCGCGCCGACGCCGGCGCCGATGGCACCGCCGATCAGGGCGCCGCCCAACACGGAGAGGCCGCCCGTCGCCGCGCCGACGGCGGCGCCGGCACCGGCGCCGATGGCGCCGCCGGTCACGGCGCGCTGACCCCATGTGTCGCCGCATGCCGAGGCCAGCAGCGCGATCGGTACCAGCAGCGCCACGATCCTCACGGGCTTCACGATGTTCGACACGGGATCCTCCTTTGTTGCGGCGGGACTGCACCCCGTTGGCTTCCCGCTAGCGAACAGGCTCGCCGAGCAGGATGGCATCAATGAGGCGCCGGTTTCTTTCATCGATTCAGAGGTTTAGATGCAACCCTGTGGGTAAGACGCATCATCACCACTAGATCGTGGTGCCAGAGGAAACGACGGACCCGGCCGACGGTTCCGCAGCTGTATGAGGAAAGGTTCGGCGTTCGGACGGCGGGCCGCCCTCGCCGCCCGAAACGCCGGCGGCCGCACCCGAGGGTGCGGCCGCGATCACCCAACTCTACGCCACACTACAACTCGCGACGGCTACTTCTTCTTGTCCTTGTCCTTGTCCGGGGTGGTGATGGCGCCGATGGCAGCGCCGGCCACGCCGCCGATCAGGGCGCCGCCGAGGATCGAAAGACCGCCGGTCATGGCGCCAACGGCGCCGCCGGCCACCAGGCCGATACCGCCGCCCGTCGCCGCGCGCTCGCCCCAGGTATCACCGCAACCGGCAAGCACCACCGCTGCCGGCACCACCAGGGCCAGCGCCTTTATCGCCATCGTTTCTTGCCTCCAAATGATCAAAAGGGCGGCATGTACGCACCGCCTAATGACTGAGGGGGACGCGGGCCTGAACTGGGGAAGGGCCCACCAATGCGCTTCGTTCTGAACGAATCCGGGGGGTTGAGGGGGATATCCGAATTCGCTCTTTTATGACTCGAAGATAGACCGGGAGAATCTTGAATTCAATATCTTTTTTTAGATTCTTTTATTACCCAAACCGGCCCCCGTACCGCCGGACAAGCCGGCCGCAACCGATCGGGCTAACCGGCTTCGGCGGCTGGAGCGCATCTCGTCGGGATGGATTCACGCCGTTGCGCACTCACGCTGTCGTCCTGAACGCATTCAGGGATCTAGTGTGCCTCCGGATCCCTCGTTGCGCTCGGGATGACAGCGTGATTCGTATTCGATCGGGACACGCTCTAATGATGGTTCGAGCGGATCGATCGGCCGGATGACGGGGCTGGAAACTGCAAGGAGGGTTGGAGATGCCCAAGGAGATTCTGTGCGGGTTCGGTGTCGACGTGGATGCGGTGGCCGGATGGCTGGGCTCGTACGGCGGCGAGGATTCACCCGATGACATCTCGCGCGGGCTGTTCGCGGGCGAGGTCGGATCGCCGCGCCTGCTGGAACTGTTCCGCCGCTGGGGCATCAAGACCTCGTGGTTCATCCCCGGCCATTCGATCGAGACCTTCCCGGACGAGATGAAGGCCGTCGCCGACGCCGGCCACGAGATCGGCATCCACGGCTACAGCCACGAGAACCCGATCGCCATGACGCCGGCGCAGGAAGAGGAGGTGCTCGACAAGTGCATCGACCTCGTCACCCGGCTCAGCGGCCGGCGGCCGACGGGGTATGTCGCGCCGTGGTGGGAGTTCTCGCGCGTGTCCAACGAGCTGCTGCTGAAGAAGGGCATCAAGTACGACCACAGCCTGATGCACAAGGATTTCCAGCCCTACTACGTGCGGGTCGGCGACAGCTGGACCAAGATCGACTATTCGAAGAAGCCCGGCGAGTGGATGGTGCCGTTGAAGCGCGGCACCGAGACCGACCTGATCGAGATCCCGGCGAGCTGGTACCTCGACGACCTGCCGCCGATGATGTTCATCAAGACAGCGCCCAACAGCCACGGCTTCGTCAACCCGCGGCATCTCGAGGAGATGTGGCGCGACCAGTTCGACTGGGTGTATCGCGAATACGACTACGCGGTATTCCCGATCACCATCCACCCCGACGTCAGCGGCCGCCCGCAGGTGCTGCTGATGCTGGAGCGGCTCTACGCCTACATAGGCCGGCACCCCGGCGTGAGGTTCTGCACCATGGACGAGATGGCCGACGACTTCGCCCGCCGCTCGCCGCGCAGGAAATAGGCGCCGGCGATGTGCGGGCTCTGCGGCCTGTTCGGGAGCGCCGACCACTGGACGGCGGCCTCGGCCCAGCCCGAGGTCTTCGGCAGCACCCGGACCCGCCGCGCCGAGCGTGCGGAGCAGGTACGGCTGGCCAACGCCGTGCTGCGTGCCTTCGCGCTGCGGCTCGACGACTGGCAAGGCGCAAGCTTCGTGCTGAGCGGTGCCACGGGCCGGCGCGAAATGGCCAGGACGCTGCCCGACGTCTGGAAAGCCGCCGCGGCGATGCTCGGCCGCCCGATCGACCCGCTCGATGCCGGTCTGCTGGCACGGCTGCGCGCCCGTCCCGACAAGTGAGGCGCTTCATGGTGAGCTTGTCGAACCATGAAGCGCCGCACCACGGCCGGTGCGAGGCCTTCATGGTTCGACAAGTTCACCATGAAGGCAACGAGAGCGCAGGCATTCTATCAGGCCGTCAGCGAAGGGCGCCATGAGCGCGGCGATCCCCGTCAACGTCATCACCGGCTTCCTCGGCTCGGGCAAGACGACGCTGCTGCGCCATATCCTCGCCGACCCCACCTACGCCGACTGCGCCGTGCTGATCAACGAGCTCGGCGAGATCGGCATCGACCACCACCTGATCGAGCGTATCGAGGGCGAGACCGTGCTGATGCGGTCCGGCTGCGTCTGCTGCACGATCCGCGACGACCTCGCCGGCGCCATCCGGTCGCTGTACGACGGCCGCGAGGCAGGCACGCTGCCGCCTTTCCGCCGCCTGATCATCGAAACCACCGGGCTTGCCGACCCGACACCGATCCTGGCGGCGGTGATGAACGACGTGGTGATCCGGCATCATTTCCGCCTCGGCAATGTGATCACGACGGTCGACGCGGTGAACGGCGAGCGGCACCTCGACCGGCAGCCGGAGTCGGTGAAGCAGGCGGCCCTCGCCGACCGGCTCCTCGTCACCAAGATCGACATCGCCGACGAGAAGACCGTGCAGCGCCTCGAGACGCGCCTTGCCCGCCTCAACCCGGCGGCGATGCGCTTCCGAACCGTCAACGCCGTCGTACCGCCGACGGCCCTGGTCGGCGAGGACATCTTCGACCCTTCGAGCAAGGCGGCAGAGGTGCGGCACTGGCTTGCCGAGGAGGCCCACCGCGACCATGCGGCGCATGACCATCAAGGCCACCATCATCAAGCTGCCGGTCCGAACCGTCACGATGCCCGCATCCACGCCTTCACCATGACCTTCGATCGGGCGGTCGACTGGACGGTGTTCGGGATCTGGCTCACCCTCCTCCTCAATGCCCACGGCGATGACGTGCTTCGCGTCAAGGGCATCCTCAATCTCGGCGACGGCACGCCGCCGGTGGTCGTGAACGGGGTGCAGCATCTCGTGCACCCGCCGCAGCACCTCGATCGTTGGCCCGATGACGATCGCCGCTCGCGCCTCGTCTTCATCGTGCGTGACCTGGCGCGCACGGCGATCGAGGACTCGTTCGCCGCATTCCACCGCGCGCTCGCGGCACCGGCGCTCGTCGCCTGAAACTGACCGTCACGACCGGCCGCAACACTCGCTGCTGACCCGACTGCGGCGTCGCCGACCTCTCACGATCCATCGCAGGCGTGCGGTGAAGCGGCCGTCGACGCCGGTTCGCCTCATGCGCCCTTGGCATGACGCGCTCGCCATGGCGTCACAGAAACCGGGTTGACGGCCGCGCCGGGATCGTTAGGATGTCCGGATGGTCCTACCAACGGTCCATCACTTGGATATGACGATGGAAGGCACAGTATGACGATCGACGTAACGGCGGTTGACGCCGCGATTACGGCGACCCGCAGGAGCCTGGAGGCGTCCGGCTTCAGCGTCGCGTGCGCCGGCCGCGACGACACGCTCACCGTATCGGTGCATGCCGGCCCCGACGCCTGCGCCGAATGCCTGGTGCCCAAGTCGGTGCTCGAGTCGATCATCGGCGGTGAGCTGGCGGCGCAGGGGATTCGCGTGGCCGGCGTCGAAGTCGTCTATCCGGCCGACCTTGCGGCCGGCGTCGGGTGACGGCGATGAAGGAGATCCATCTCGCCCCGGTCCCCGATCGCCTGGAGGTCGACAGCCTCGGCCGGGCGATGGAGCTGTTCTTCGAGAAGGAGTGGACGGACGGCCTGCCGATCGTGCCACCGACCGAAGAGCGGGTGCGCGACATGCTGGCGGCCGTTCCCGACCGCGATCCCGAGGAAGTGATCGGCACCGTGCCGCCGCGCTGGGCCGAGGCCACCGTTCTGATCTGCGCCGTCAACGCGGTGATGGCGGGCTGCCTGCCGAAATACATGCCGGTGCTGCTGGCTGCCGTCGAGGCGGCGGTCGATCCGGCGTTCAACCTCGGCGGCATCCAGGCCACGACACATGTGGCCGCGCCCCTGATGGTGGTCAGCGGGCCGGCGTGCGCGCGGCTGGGAATCAACGCAGGCTACAACGTGTTCGGCCAGGGATTCCGTGCCAATGCCACCATCGGACGGGCGCTGCGCCTGATCATGACCAATGTCGGCGGCGGCAGGCCGGAAGAGGCCGACCTGTCGCAGTTCGGCCATCCCGGCAAGTTCAGCTACTGCATCGCCGAGAACGACGCCGCCAGCCCGTGGGAGCCCTATCGGGTCGAGCACGGGTTCGATCCGGAAGACACCATCGTGGCGATGTTCTCGGCCGAGGCACCGCACAGCGTCACCAACCACGTGTCGACCGACACGTTCGGCGTCGGCCAGTCGATCGCCAGCTGCATGTCGTCGCTGGGCAGCAACAACGCCTTCGGCATGGGCGAGGTGGTGGTGGCCGTGGGGCCGGAGCACGTCGCCTTCTTCGCCAAGGAGAAATGGTCGAAGGACGATCTGCGCCTCTATCTGTACCAGAAGGCGCGCAACCCGATCGGCAAGCTGATGTTCGAGCGGCGCTACGGCTCGTTCTACAACCGCATGTGGCCGAAATGGTTCGACCGCACCCGCGACAGCGAAGAGGTGCCGGTCGTGGTGCGGCCCGACGACATCCACATCTTCGTCGCCGGCGGGCCGGCCGGGCGCTTTTCCATGGTGGTGCCCGGCTGGGGCGGCCTGGGCGGCCGCAGCGTGATCAAGAAAGTCCGCTTCCCGCCGGGCTGATCCATCCCCGTCATCCCTGCATTCAGGAGCTCGCATGTCGGTATCGGTCTACACACCCGTGGGCAAGGTCGTGAAACGCGAGTTCGACCTGTCGCCCCGCGTGACGAGCCTGGACGGCCTCGTGGTCGGCCTGCTCGACAACAACAAGTGGAATGCGCAGAAGCTGTTGCGGCAGCTCGACGTCGATCTGCGGGCGCGCTTCGCGATCAAGGACATCGTCTATCGGCGCAAGCCGTTCTTCTCGCGCCCGGCGTCGCCGGAGCTGATCGAGGAGATGATGACGAACGCGCATGTGGTGGTTACAGCGTTAGCCGATTGAGGCTCCTGTACTCTGAGCAGTGTGCTCGACTCTTCCAGACTTGAAAAAGCCGGCATCCCGACTGTGGCCGTGATCACGGACGTGTTCGTTCGGGAAGCCGCCTACCAGGCCGAGACATCGGGCATGCGCGGCTTCCAGCCGATCGTCGTTCCCCATCCCACCTCGCACCTGCCCGAGGACCAGATCAAGGCGCTGGCCACGAGCATCGTGGACCGTGTGCTGGCCATCCTCATCAAACCTGCCTGACCGCGCGGCGGAGCCCCTCGCGAGCTCCGCGCGCTTCAACGCGTCCCTGGATCCGCATGAACATCTCCCCTCCCCGCCGACTGGATCGGCTGCTCAACCCGGGCTCCATCGCCATCGTCGGCGTGTCGCGCGACGGCGCCGTACCCGGCAGGATGGGCGGCTCGGCCGTGCTCGACAGCCTGGTGCGCGGCGACTACAGCGGCCGCCTGCACCTGGTGCACCCCGACGCTGCCGAGATCGGCGGCCGGCCGGTGTGGCCATCCATCGCGGCGCTGCCCGAGACACCGGACCTGGTGGTGGCGTCGCTGCCGGCGGCGCGCATCCCCGAGCTGGTGGCCGAGTGCGGTGCGCGCGGCGTCGGCGCCGCCGTCGTCATGTCGGCGGGCTTCTCGGAGCTGGGTACGGCGCAAGCCATCGCCCTGGAGCGGCAACTGCGACGGGTAGCCAACGACACCGGCGTCCGCCTGTGCGGCCCCAACGGCCTTGGCTTCATCAACGTGCCCGACCACGTGTTCTGCGGTTACTTCCCGTGCCTGAGCGGCGTTGCGCCGACTGCAGGCGGGCTGAGCGTCATCACCCACAGCGGCGCGGTGGGCAACAGCCTGCTGGCGCGCGCCATCGACCGCGGCGTCGGCATCGGACACATCATCTCCAGCGGCAACGAAACCAACGTCAGCCTGGCCGATTACGTCGATCACCTCGTCGACGACGAGCGGGTGCGTGTCGTATCGATCTACATGGAAGGCGCGACGGATGGCCTGGCGCTGCGGCGTGCATTCCAACGCGCCGCCGATGCCGGCAAGCCCGTCGTCGTCTACAAGATCGGCAGGTCCGAGGCCGGCGCCGCCGCGGCGCTGAGCCACACCGCCAAGGTCGCGGGCCGGCATGCGCTCTACCGCGGGCTGTTCCGGCAGATGGGCGTGATCGAGGCGAGCTGCCTCGACGACCTGATCGACATCCCGGCGCTGCTCATCAAGTCCGGCGACCGTGGCGCCGACAATCCCCTGCGGAACGTCGCGGTGGTTTCCATCTCGGGCGGCCTGGGCGCCATCGCCGCCGAGCACCTGGCCCTGGAAGGGTTCGCACTGCCGGCCCTGGCCGAACCCACGCGTGCGCGTCTGGTCGAACTGCCCATCGCCTACGGGTCGCTGGCCAATCCGGTTGACACCACGGCGGCGATCCATCGCTCGGAAAACAGCTTCGGTGACGTCGTGCGCATCGTCGCTGAAGACCCCGGCATCGACGCGGTCGTGGTGCCCAATGCGTCGCGCTTCCCGCACGCGGCGCTGAACACCGCCAGCATGCTGCGCGACGTGGGCGGGACGCTGTCCAAGCCGCTGCTGTCGCTCTGGTATGCCGGCCGCGACAACGAAGCGGCCATCGACCTGCTGCATCGGAGCGAAGCCGTCGCCTGCTACGACGATCCCGGCACCTGCGCGCGGGCGCTGGCCGCCTTGCGCGACCATCGTGCCTTCCGGGAAGCGCGCCAGCGCCACGCCGACGTCGAGATGGCGCAGCCACGCGAGGCCACCCAAGAGACGGTTCACCGCGGCACACTCAACGAGCCGGAGGGCAAGCGCCTTCTGCAGGCCTGGGGCGTAGCGGTGCCCCGCGAGCGCTGGGTCCGCGACGCGGAAGCTGCCGAAGCCGCCGCAGCGGAAATCGGCTTCCCGGTGGCGCTGAAGATCGTGTCGCGCGATGTGCTGCACAAGGCGAGCGCCGGCGGCGTGCGGCTCGCGCTGCGCTCGGCCGCGGAGGTCCGCGACGCCTGGCAGCAGATGCTCGCGGATGTCGCCGGCCATGCGCCCGGCGCGCGCATCGACGGTGCGCTGGTCAGCGAGATGGTACCGATCGCGGCGGAGCTGCTGGTCGGTTTCTACCGGGACGAGACGTTCGGGCCGGCACTGGTCGTCGGCCTCAGCGGCGCGATGGTCGAGTCGCTGAATGCCGTCGGCACCTGTCCCCTGCCGCTGGGCCGCGCCGACTGCGAGCGGCTGATCGACGAAATCCCGGATCGTGTCGTGGCCAGCCGGCTGCAACCGGTACGTGCCGCCCTCGTCGATGCCGTCGCGCGCATCGCAGCCATGGCCACCTGTGCCGGACCGGCGTTGCGCGAGCTTGATGTCAACCCGCTCGTGATCACGACCGCTGGCGCCGTCGTGGCGCTGGATGCCGTGATGCGCTTCGAGGACGGGTGATGTCAGCGAACCATGAAGGCGTCGCACGGGCGGCGGTGCGTCGCTTCATGGTTCGACCCGGCAAGACGCGAAGCGTCTGCCTGCGCTCACCATGAAGCGTGTCCCCGTCAGTCCAGATCGCGCCGACACGTGGTGCGACCCTTCGAAAGGGAGGTTTCCAGCATGGCCCGCAATCTGCCGAAGTGGCTCGGCATCATCCTGTGCTTCATCGCCGCTGCGACCGCCGCGCGGGCGGACGATTACCCGTCTCGCCCAATCTCGGTCCTCGTGGCCTTCGGGCCGGGCGGCGCGACCGACACGCTGGCGCGGCTCGTCGCGCAACGGCTGGGCGACAGCCTGAAGACGCCTGTGATCGTCGAGAACAGGCCCGGCGGGAACCAGACGATCGCCATCCAGATTCTCAAGTCGCGGCCGGCGGACGGCTACACGCTGTACGTCGGCACCGGCAGCTCGATGGTCCAGTACCCTGCCCTGCGCAAGGATCTGCGGTATCGACCGCTGGACGACTTTGCCCTGTTGTCGATGCTGGCGCTGCAGCCCGGCGTCCTGTCGGTCAGCCCGGCCTCGCCCTGGCGCACCGTCGCCGAGCTGGTCGCCTATGCCAAATCGAATCCGGGCAAGCTGAACTACGGCTCGCAAGGCGTCGGCTCGGCGAGCCATCTGGCCATGGAGTATTTCATGGCCCGCACCGGCACCGAGCTGACCCACATCCCGCTGAAGTCGGACCGCGATATCGGTCTGGAGCTTGCCGCCGGTCGCCTGGACGTCTCGTTCATGACCACGCTGGCTGCCGTGCCGCTGGCGCAAGCGGGGCAGCAGCGGATCCTGGTGACTACCAGCCGCCGCCCGCTGCCGTCGATGCCGGACCTGCCCAGCCTCGCCGAGGCCGGCGTGCCGGGGCTCGACGGCCTGGATCCGCTGACCTTCTATGGGATCGTGGCCAGGGAAGGCACGCCACCGGATGTCATCGGCAAGCTTAACCGCGCCATCGTCGAGATCATGTCCGAGCCCGAGTTCGTCGCCCAGCTTCGCGGCAACCTGCGCGTCGAGCCCATGGCCAGCTCACCCGACGGCTTTCGCACGTTCGTCCAGAGCGAGACCGCGAAATGGACCGAGATCGGCGGTCGCGTTAAGCTCGATGCCAATTGAACTCCCCGCCGTCCCATGCCCCTCCAACCTGGACCATACAATGAATGACGATCCAGGCTTCGCACGTGTCCAGACGACGCGGGTGTTCGAGGAAATCGCTTCGCAGATACGGGTGCGGCTGGCGACCGGACGCCTGCGTCCGGGAGATCGCCTGCCGTCGGAACGGGATCTGGCGCAGCAGCTGGGCGTGGGTCGCAATTCGGTGCGCGAGGCGCTGCGGTCGCTCGAGGTCTCCGGCATCCTGCGGCTGCACAAGGGCGGCGCCGGCGGTGCCTTCATCGCGCAGCCGACGGGCGACGTCGTCGTCAGCGCCATGCAGGACATGTACCAGCTCGGCGCCATCACGCCGCAGCAGTTCACCGAGGCGCGCATCGGGCTATCGGACCTTGTCGTACGGCTGGCGTGCCAGCGCTACACCGAGGACGACCTGCAGCAGCTCGAGGCCAACGTCGAAGCCGCCACGCGCGCCAGCGAGCGTCATGACTATGTCAGCCGTGCCAGGATCAGCCTCGAGTTCCACCAGATCCTGAGCCGGGCCACGCGCAATCCGCTTCTGATGGCCATGACCAACGGGATGCTGCAGATCATGGGGCAGTTCATCGACCGCCTGGGCGCCCCCAGCGGCCCCTACGTGTTGCCATCGCGCAAGGCCTTCCTGAGGCATCTGCGCAAGCGCGATGCGGCCAGCGCGTCGGCCGAGATGACCAAGCTGCTGCATCGCGTGCACAGCTACTACCTGTCGCAGATCCCGGAAGCACCTTCGCCCGCCGCGGCGGCAGGCGACGCCAAGGCACCGGGCAACGGACCCAAGCGACGCATGAATTGAAGCCATCCAGGCCCGGTGCTGTCGCCCTTGGCGCCGCAAAGGCCAACCGCAGAGACACAGAGACAGACACAGAGAGTGAATGGTCTGAGTGCTTTCACCGCCGTGGAGACCGTCTCTGTGCAACCTCTGTGTCCCTGTGCCTCTGTGGTTGGTCTTCTCTCAGTTCGAACGACACCGCAGCACGGAGGCTGGCTTGATGTACCGTCACATGTTCGACTCCAAGGTCGCCCTGCTGACCGCAGCCACTTCGGGCATCGGCCTGGAGACGGCCCGGCTCCTGGCTGCCGCGGGCGCGCAGACCGTCGTCGTCAACGGGCGCAATCCGGCAAGGGGCGCGGCAGCGGTCGAGCACATCAGGGCCGTGGCGCCGGAGTGCAAGGTGTCCTTCGCCGCCGGCGACCTGTGCGATCCCGACGCGGCCGCCCGGATCTGCAGCGGCGTCGTTGCCGAGCATGGCCACATCGACGTGTTCGTGCATGCCGGCGGCGCCGAGATCTCGCCGCAGTTGTTCGTCGATCTCGCTGCCCGGGACTATCGGCCGCTGATCGACGGGCACTTCACCAGCCTGCTGAACTGCTGCCACATCATCGCGCCGGCGATGGTGCGACAGGCGAGCGGCTCCATCGCCGTGGTCGCGTCCGACGCCGGCAAGATCGCCACGCCCGGCGAGTCCGTCATCGGCGCGATGAAGGCCGCGACCATCATGTTCGTGCGCACGCTGGCGCTGGAGCTCGCGCGCCACAACGTGCGCGTCAACTGCATCACGCCGTCGCTGGTCGCGGAGACCAGGGCTCACGCCCGAGTGATGTCCTCGGAGTTCAGCCAACGCCTGTTCGAGAAAGCCGCGTCACGGGCCCGGCTGGGCCTGCCGACGCCAGCGCACATCGCGCCGCTGGCCCTCTTCCTGGCGAGCGACCTGTCGTCACGGACCACCGGACAGGCGATCAGCGTCAACGGCGGCATCTCGGCAGCGTAGGCCCGTCCCGTTCAAGTGGGAGCGCCGGCTTCCAGCCGGCACCGGCGCGAAGCGCCGGATCATGAGCCGGCTGGAAGCCGGCGCTCCCGGAAGGCGACTCTATTTGAAAGGAATGTGCTCCAGCCATCGACAGTTGACAGTGGGTCTCGGGCGTTTTATTGGTCGGACCAATAAAATAGTGGACCATCAGCTTTCACGGTCCTGCGAAGCGAAGGGATGGAAACCGTGCCGGTCATGACCAACGACTACGCCATGGGCGAGATGCTGGCGGTGCTGCTCGCCCGCGACCTTGCCGACGGCGAGAAGGCCATCGTCGGCACCAATTCCGACATCCAGGTCGCGGCCTGCAACCTCGCGCGCCAGCGCCAGGCACCCCGGCTGTGGTGGGTCTCCGGGCCGGGCGGCATGACCAACCCGACCGAGGGCGTGATCCGGCCGGCGGCCGATGCCGAGAACATCGCCGTCGCCGAGGCGGTGATGGACCTGACGCTGATGATCGACTTCATCGACTGGCAGGTGCATTTCTTCGATTTTGCCATCCTCGGTGCGCTGCAGACCGACCGCTTCGGCAACATCAACACGGTCTGCATCGGCGATCACGCGAAGCCCCGGTTGCGTGGGCCCGGCACGGTGGGCATCAGCGCGCTGACCGGCCTGTCGCGGCGCTTCTACATCATGATGACGCGACACGACCGCGGCGCCTTCGTGCCCAAGGTCGATTTCGTTTGCGGCGCCGGGCATCTCGATGGCGGCACGTCGCGCGCCGACGCCGGCCTGCCGGAGGGCGGCCCCAAGCTGGTGGTCACGCCGCTGGGCGTCTTGGACTTCGCACCCGACAGCAAGGCCATGCGCATCCGGTCCCTGCACAAGGGTGTCACGCTCGAGGAGATTCGCGACAAGACCGGGTTCGATCTCATCGTGCCGGAACGCGTGGCCGAGACCGCGCCGCCCGGTGACGAGGAACTCTTCCAGCTGCGCCGCAGTGTCGACACGTCGGGCGTTCTGGCGCGCAAGTTCCCCTGGCCCAGGGCTGCGTGACCGTCAGGGCACGCATGTTCAGCCTGTCATTCCGAGCGCAGCCAACCACCGTGAGCGCACCACCCACAGGCGCCAACCTTGGCTGCTCCACACCACTCCTCACCCTGAGGAGCGCGCCCTGGCGCGCGTCTCGAAGGGGGACCGCGCAGGCGGTCCGAAAACCGTTGGAACGAACCACCGCGGCTGTTCCCCACCCTTCGAGACGGCCGCTGGGCGGCCTCCTCAGGGTGAGGAGGATGATGATGAACATCCAAAAGTAACGCTCATGAGTGGCGCGCTCCCGGCGGCTCGCTGCGCTCGGGATGACGGTGTGGCGAAGGAACCGAAGATGCATAACTACCATTTCGAGGAACACCACCTGCTGCTGCGCGAGCAGGTGCGGCGCATGGTCGAGCGGCACGTGGCGCCGATCGCGTCGGAGATCGACGAGAACAACCGCTTCCCGCGCGAGTTGGTCGAGGTCTTCGGCGACATGGGCCTGCTGCAGCTGTGGGTGCCGCAGGAGTATGGCGGCCCGGGCGGCGACCTCACCTCGGTCTGCCTGGTGAAGGAGGAGATCGCCAAGGTGTCGGAGTCGGCGGCGCTGCTGGCCGGCAACAACTCGTTCGGGCTGGTCCTGCCGATCCTGAACTTCGGCACCGAGGAACAGAAGCGCCACTATCTCGGCCTGGCCGCCAGGGGCCGCACGCTCACCGCCGTGGCCATCACCGAGTCGGGCACGGGCTCGGACGTGTCGTCGATGAAGACGCGGGCCGTGAAGGACGGCGACAGCTGGCTGATCACGGGCTCGAAGATCTACATCACCTTCGGCTCGGTGGCGCACTTCATCCTGGTCTTCGCCCGCACCAGCGAGGGCAAGGGCGCCAACGGCATCTCGGCCTTCGTCGTCGACACCAGCTTGCCGGGCTTTTCGCACGGGCCGGAGGACCGCAAGATGGGCATCCGCGGCGTGCCCAACGTGCCGATCTATCTCGACAACGTGCGCGTGCCGGCCGAGAACATGATCGGTCCCGAAGGCC
>Ga0187894_10002908_pt1 | contig 19861 bp, 21 predicted proteins | sample GBC1701081metaG_FD_136650 | JGI IMG/M metagenome (GOLD analysis project Ga0187894, IMG submission 136650) | White microbial mat communities from a lava cave in the Kipuka Kanohina Cave System on the Island of Hawaii, USA - GBC170108-1 metaG ...
AGATCGGGATCGAGGACCAGATAAAACGGCTCGATACCGTGGGATTTAATCACTTCGAGCTCGCTCCGGGTCCTGGTCGAGCCCTTGACCTTATAACCCTTCCCTATCAGATAATTAGCCAGAGGCAGCCCGAGCCAGCCGCACCCCAATATGCTTATAGTTTCCATTTGGTCCCGCCGGTAAAAGTATAAACGGACTATCCGCGTCCCGGAGACAGGCCGGACATTCCTGCCGCCCGTTACTTTCAAGCAGTTAGCCGTTCGAGCGCCTCTTTGTATTTTTCGGATGTTTTCCGTACGACGTCTGGGGGAAGGGACGGCGCGGGGGGGCGTTTGTCCCAGTCGATTGACTCGAGATAATCCCTCACGAACTGCTTGTCGAAGCTCCTCTGGGGACCTCCGGGCTTATAGCCGGCCATGGGCCAGAATCGGGAAGAATCGGGCGTGAGCGCCTCGTCTATGAGGAGAAGCTCGCCCGACTTTTCGTCCATTCCGAATTCGAACTTGGTGTCTGCGATTAATATCCCTTTCTTCTCAGCGATATCCCTCGCCCTCGAATAAAGCGCTATGCTCACGTCCCTGACCCTTTCCGCGAGCTCCCTCCCGATGAGCTCGGCCGCTCTCCCGAAACTGATGTTCTCGTCGTGGGTGCCTTCTTCGGCCTTGGTGGAAGGGGTGAATATGGGCTCTTCGAGTTTAGAAGATTCCAGAAGCCCCGGCGGGAGCGGGATGCCGCATATGGAATTATTCTCCCTGTACTCTTTCCAGCCCGAGCCCGCAACGTACCCCCTTACTATGCATTCGACGGGGAGGGGCTTCGTCTTACGGACGAGCATGCTCCTCCCTTCGAGCACCTCCCGGTACCTCCTGAATTCTTTCGGGTAATCGTTCACATCGGTCGAGATCAGGTGGTTCCGGATGATGCCGCTCATCCGCCCGAACCAGTACTTCGATATCATATTCAACACCTTCCCCTTCCCCGGTATCCCTTCGGGGAGGACTACGTCGAACGCCGATATGCGGTCTGAAGCGACGAGCAGAATTCTATCGCCGAGATCGTAGATGTCCCTGACCTTGCCCCTCCTGGGAGGCTTAACACCCTCGAAATCGGTCCGCATTACGATTGAGTCTTCGATTGTAGCTGTGTCCCCCGCGCGATAGTTGAAAAAACAGAGGAGAAAATTCTATTAAAGAAAAAAAGATATGTCAAAACCCGGGACTGCATGCGAATATAAGACCGGGCAAACGCGGCGGGCGGGCGGTATCGTGACCTCACTCCGCGCCGCGAGACGCCCTGCTCCTCATCCTCGAAGCGTCGAGAATGTCCTTCAGGAACCACAGCATTAGGAGCGGGAGATAATAAAAAAGTGTGATATAGAACGATGTAACGAGGTCCCGGTACAAAGCCCATATCCCGGCGAAATCCAGAAGCGCGACCAGGATCAGAACGAGGTACGCCCTCTTATAGGGGTCGGGAACCCATCTTCTAAGCAGGAGATGCGCGCCCCTGGAAAGTATAGTGACGTTTATAAAGGCTCCTGCGAGCCGCCACAGCATGAGCGTGTCCATATCTATTCGGTCCCTCGTTAACGCCGGTCCCCGAACTTTTCACTTGAAATTTGGGCCCGAATCATTATTTTCATTATATCATCCCATTTGAGGGGTGTATGTACCGGAATGTTAACGAAATGTAACCGTTACACTCGGGAATGTGAGGTTTTAATCAGTCGGGAGACATTAAAATGAACACACTTAAAAGCCTGATACTGCTTGCAGCGCTATCCGCGATCCTCATGTGGATCGGCGGGGCACTCGGCGGAAAGCAGGGCCTGGTAATAGCTTTCGGATTCGCGATGGTCATGAATTTCGCTAGCTACTGGTGGAGCGACAAGATCGTCCTATCCCTGTACGGGGCAAAAGAGGTCAAATACGAGGACGCGCCTGAGCTTTACGGGGACATACAGGATCTCGCACAGAGAGCAGGACTGCCTATGCCCAGGGTGTACATAACACCCCAGGAGCAGCCGAACGCGTTTGCGACGGGGAGGGACCCGGAGCACGCCGCGGTCGCTGTAACGCAGGGTATATTGAGGCTGCTCAGCCGTGAGGAATTAAGGGGAGTCCTCGCCCATGAGCTTGCCCACGTTAAGCACAGGGACATACTGATAGGGTCTATCGCAGCGACCATAGCGACAGCGATAACCTACCTCGCCTACATGGCCCAGTTCGCGGCCATATTCGGAGGAGGGGGCGGAGGCGACAGGGGAAGGGGCGGAAACCCGCTCGGGCTCCTTGTAATGGCAATCGTCGCACCGCTGGCGGCCACTATAATCAGGCTCGCTATATCGCGGACGAGGGAATACGGCGCCGACCAGGGCGGAGCAGAGATCAGCGGAAACCCCATGTCGCTTGCGAACGCGCTGAGGAAATTGGGGGCGGCTTCCGGGAGAATTCCTCTAAGGGTGAGCGAGCAGGTCGCCGACAGCACCTCCCATATGCTTATTGCCAACCCCCTCTCCGGACACGGGCTGTCTTCTCTATTCAGCACACATCCGCCTATGGAGGAGAGGATAAGAAGGCTCGAAGCGATGGCGGCCGGAATCTCCGCATAATCAGAAGGCAGCAGTGGTGGGCGTATTGACGCCGGCGCATGGCCGCCGCCTGAGAACTGCTTTAATCGGAGACGCACTTTTCCAGATGAGAGGAAACGGCTTCCCACCTGTCGTATAATTTCTTTAATTCGCCGTGCAATCGGCTGAATTCATTTGAGGCTTCGGCCGAGCGGCTGCCGTCCCTGAAATTCCCCGGGTCAGCAAGGAAGGCTTCCAATTCGGATATATTACCTTCGACCTCACGGATCCTTTGTTCGAGCCCGGCCAGTGCCGAGCGCAGCTGCTTACCGGATAGCTCATCCCAGTTCTCCATGTTCTCGATACCGCGTTCCCTGAGCTCCCTGTAAAGCCGGTTCCGCTTTTCAGCCTCGAGCCTTCTCGACTCATCGGATTCGGATAACTTGTTCCGGGGCTCCGGAGACTCGACTTGCCTTCCGTTGACTCCCGCCGCACCTGCATCCACCATGCTCTCCGAGTCCGTCGTTTCCTTTAGATTTTGGTGGTACCTGAACTCCGAATAAGTGCCGGGATACGTAACGATGCTCCCTTTCTCCGCATACCAGATCTTATTCGTCACACGGTCGAGGAAATGCCGGTCGTGGCTCACGACGAGGAAAGTCCCCTTATACTGTCTCAGGGCTTCTATGAGCACGTTCCTCGATTGTATGTCCAGGTGGTTCGTCGGCTCGTCGAGAACGAGAAAGTTTTTTGGAGAGAGGAGTGTCTTGGCAAGGGCGACGCGGCTCTTCTCCCCTCCCGATAAAACAGAAATTTTTTTATACACATCCCCTTCAGAGAAGAGGAACGCGCCCAGAAGCGACCTGATCCCGGTCTCGTTACGCGACTCGGCCTCCGACTCGAGCTCCTCTATTATCGTATTGGACGGATCGAGGGAATCGGCGAGGTGCTGGGCAAAGTAGGTGACGGACACGTTGTATCCCTCCTTCCTCTCGCCTTCGAACGGCTCGGTCCCGATAACGATCCTCGCGAGTGTGCTCTTGCCGGCACCGTTTTTCCCTATGAGCGCGATTTTATCGCCTCTCGATACGAGTAACGGTCCCGCGTCCTTAAAGACCACGATTTCGCTCCCGTCCCCGCCCTTGTATGATTTGGAGAACCCGGACAGCTCGAGCACCGCCTTTCCCGAGCGCTCGGGCTCGGGGAATTTGAAATGCAGGACGGGATCGTCAGTGGGGGGCGGCGGTATCCTCTCCAGCTTCTCGAGGGCTTTGATACGGCTCTGGACCTGGCTCGCCTTCGTATTCTTGTACCTGAACCTCTCTATGAACCGCTCCGTGTCTTTAATCTTCCTCTGCTGGTTCTCGTATGCCGATTTCTGGATACGGCGCCGGGACTTCCTCTCCTTAAGGTAATAAGAATAATTCCCGGCGTACTCGGTAATCCGCCCCATGCCGAGCTCCGCTATCGTGTCGGCCATGCGGTCGAGGAAATACTGGTCGTGCGAAACCAGTATCACGGTCCCCTTGAATTCCCGGAGGTATTTTTCGAGCCAGTCGATACTCTCTATATCCAGGTGGTTGGTAGGCTCGTCGAGAAGAAGAACGTCGGGTTCCACCAGAAGGAGCTTGGCCAGGGCGACCCTCATCCTCCAGCCCCCCGAGAACGCGGAGAGCGGCTTATTCAGGTCGTCAGTCTCGAATCCAAGGCCCAGGAGAAGCTTCTCGGTCTGATACCTGACCGTATATGGAACCCTCTTGTGTTAAGCTCGCTCTGAACCGCATCAAGCCTGTGGAGGAGCCTGTTCCTCTCCGACTTGTTCTCGCCGCTCACCCGTCCGAGATCGTCTCTCACCGATTCCATCTCACGCTCTAGCTCCTGAATATCGCGGAACGCGGTCATGCCCTCCTCGATCACGGTATTGGGCGGCACGGAGTCGCCCACCTCCTGAGGCAGGTATCCCACAATGACGGCCGGAGGCACGATCACCGCGCCGCTGTCCGGGTGCGCCTGACCGGCGATAATATTGAGCAGAGTGGTTTTCCCCACGCCGTTAGGACCGTAGAGACCAATCCTTTTGCCGTCTTTTATAGGCCAGTCGAGATTCTTGAAAATCTCCCTCGACCCGTACGTAAGGGAAATATTATCGAGCTGAATCATGGCGTGTTATCTCAGGGGAAATATCGGGAACCTTTATTTATTCCTTTGTAAAATCGAGCCTGGTCTTAATATAGTCGAAATCGGTCTCGGGGATGAGTGTAAGCGTTTTCTTGTCCCCGCTGAATTCATATGTGAAATTCACTTCGCTCCCCTTGTCGAATTTCAGGACGAGCGTTTTATCGTCGTAGCTGTAGTCTCCGCCGAGATTGACCGATATGGTGCTCCCTAAAACGAATTTGAACGTGCGGTCGTTTTCGAATTCGAGCTCAATCATCCCCGCCCTCCACTTGCCTGCAAACGGGTTGAATAGCCCCTTTATCGCATCACAGCCCGAAACCGCGATTGATAGAGCGATCAATAACGCCGCCATTGTCAAAACTCCGCGCATATGCATAAACTCCTTACTCCGAAACAACCATCAGTTTAACTGACGGGCAAGAGCCCGAACACATACACCGTGATAAAAGATATACCGAGGGATATAAGCACCGCAAATGTGAATACATATTTGTTGAGCAGGGACAAGTAAATACCGTTCCTCCAGAGAAATAGACCCCCCGTAAGGCTCACCGCCCCCAAAGATATGCCGGCGTAGAATAGTATAAGGAGGTGAAACGCGGCCATAGGCACAGGATAGAGACCGACCACGGCGCTTGCGGGAAAAAGGGCCGACAGTATAAGCGCGGAGACAAGAATGAAGACGGTTCTCCTGACCCTCGCGGCTATGCCAGCCCTCATTTTCCTCGATCCCCCGCGTAACGAAACCGCATAAACTACGATACTGAGAATCACGTGAGCCCCAAGAAAGACAGGAAATAGCGGGAGGATGAAAAACGGACGCTCGTAACCGAGCGCAGTCCCGAAGAAAACATAAAACAGGGACGCCGAAAGAGTGGAGATCAAAACGAAATATATACCCTTCAACATAATCGCCGCCGCTCCGGATACCTGAGATAAGAATAATGCAGAAAAGGATTTCCCACAGACACATTTTCCGGCTCAACTCAGGAGGTCTTGCTTTTTCCGCCGGGACAAATATCTTTAGCTCGAAACTCGTCTCGTCAATTCCCGGGGAATGCATGGACCACAAGAGACCCGTAATAGGCATAACGACCGACATCAAGGACGGCAGCTTCGTCATCGAGGACGCATACGCCCGGGCAATAGCCAGAGCAGGAGGTATCCCGATACTGATTCCGTCGATACCGGAAAGCCCCGGGCTCTTAAAGGAAACCGTTTCCCGTATTGACGGCCTGCTGCTTCCGGGGTCGAGGGACATGGACCCCAAATTCTATAACGAGGAGCCTCATCCGAAACTTAGACCCATGAGCATCGAAAGGACGGAGACGGAGTTCATCGTGTTGAAAGAATCCCGCGAGAGAAGTATCCCCGTCCTCGGCATATGCGGCGGGATGCAGCTCCTGAACGTCTTCTTCGGCGGGTCCCTCTACCAGGATATCTCCTCTTTACTGCCCGATGCGATGCCGCACGAAAAAGGGGCCGTTCACGATATTCTCATAGAAGACGGCACGCTGCTCCATAAAATGTCGGGGGCGAGTAAATTTCAAGTAAATAGCTACCACCATCAGGCGTTAAAAGAGATAGGGAGGGGGTTAAGGGTCTCGGCAACCGCCCCCGACGGGATCGTGGAAGGCATCGAGTCCCGGGGTGAGCCACGTTACGTTTTGGGAATACAATGGCACCCCGAGCGCGGAGATTCGGAATTAGCCGACCGAATATTCGAATCGTTCGTGGAAGAATGCAGGCGGGGATAAATGTAAATCAGCGGATGAAGCGTGCTATTTCAGCCCGCTCTCTTTAAGGAGCGTCATGAATTCCGAGAATGTCTTGGGCGCATCTGCAGATGAGCCGACTATGAATCCCGCAATTGCAGCAGTAAGGCCCGATTCGAGGGGATACTTGTTGACGAGCCCCATTGGATCGGATGAGAAGTCCGTACCCGCATGTCCGGGTTTTGGTTTGACTCTCCCCGACTTCTTGAAAAAACCTGTAAACAGAAGCGCTATAAGTACGACCGCCGCTGCGAGCGCTATTGCTCCCGCTCCGCTCATGAGCGCAGCCCAATAGGGGCTGAACATGGTCTCAAGATAGAGGTAAAGAGACCATACAAAAAAACTGAGACCGATTACGGCTATCACGGACGATACGCAGATTACAAGCAACACGATGAGCACCCTCAAAAGTATCGACCTCAGGGCCCTGTAATCCGGTTTAACCAAGCTTAAAATTATATTAACCAAGTCCTTCAAATCGCGGGAACCTACCTGCTCTCAAAAAGTTTTCCCAGAATAAGCCCTGCGAGAAACGCGATAAGGAGGCTCATTAAAGGCTTTTCCTGGATTTTATGCTCCACCGACTCGACCGTATAGCTGCCTTTATCTCGCGCCGAGCGGAGGTTTGACATACGCTCTTCAATCAGCCTGTCTTTGGCCGTATCCGTCTCGCTCTTCCCTTTATCGAGCAGAGACTTTGCGAGCTGTGACAGATCAGACCTCAATTTGGTAACGTCTTCCCGAAGCGCTTCCAAATCCTGCCCAAGGTTTTCCTGACCCATTTGAATCACCACCCACGTTTAGATTTATTAATAATAATAACATCTTTGGACGCAAATCTAAACTAGTATTTTTCTGCTAACGGGGGTCCTCAAAGCGATAAGCGGGGGAGTTTCTTAATGAGATAGGCAAGTTAAATCTAGAACTTGCCGTCGTACCCGGTAATTTTGGAGAGCTGCTCGAGCGGCATGGCGCCCTCGTAAAACTTTCCGTCGATCTCCCAGGTCGGGTAATTCATTATACCCTTAGCGAGGCAGAGGGAGGGATCGGCATTTTCCCCTTTAGGGTTGCATTCGACGTATTTGATATATCTGAACGCCCCGCCGAACATTTCTTTCTGAAGATTGCAGTGCGGACACTTGAACGAGCCGTACATAACGGCCCCGTGGTCCGCCATGTAGATTGCGAGTCCGGTCTGGAAGGAATCGGCGGGCCCCAATGCATCGTAGGTATGGGAGTTAGACGCGCCTGACTTTCCCGCCTGCACAAGCAGAGCGCCGAGTATGACCGTAGCGGCAACGGCAAGGCTCAAGACCATGATATAAGACGCGGATAATTTGGGGTGGTATTCGGATTTGGCTTTTATCAGCGCTATGAAAATAATCGTCATCAAAACCGCTGAAACGATGCAGTACATGCATACCGCTTTGATAACGAAGAGCTCGATGTATGTAAGGTAGGCGGAAAATACGAAGCCGGCCAGGGCGAGTATGTAGAGAAGAAGCCACTTTGTCCGCTTTTTCATGCTTATCAGGAACACGACGAGTATGACCGAATATCCCGCAACGCCCAGAGCTGCTACGGGAACGCCCATTATAGTGGAGAAGCCGCTCTGCCTGACCGTATCGCAATCCGTCCCCGCGGCGCAGAACGCAGCGCGGCTCTCGGTAAAATGCATGTACGTGAGGTATAGGGAAAGAATGATTCCAAGCGCCGAGAGCGCCAGGATAACTGGTTTTAGATAACTGCTTTTTTTCATTTTATCCGAACTCATAAGAGTTTAATTATAACTAGAGGCCCCCGGTTTTCATACACGGAAATCCGCCGGGGTCATAAGCTTAGATAAGATAACCAGTGTATCAGTTTTCGTAAAATTTATTTCCGCCCACAGCCGCGTTCTTCAAAATTACAGGGGGCGTATAACGCGTGCCGTATCTTACGCTCAGGTTATGGAGCTTCTTTAATATCTCCCCGGCCCCTGCTGAGTCCACATATCTGAACGGGCCTCCCCTGTAAGTCGGGAAGCCGAGACCCAGGAGCGCGCCCACATCCCCTTCCCTGGCGCTCCCTATGACCTCGTCCTGGAGACAGAGCATCGCCTCGTTCACCATCGCGAGCACGAGGCGGTCCTGTATGTATTCCTGCGAGATGCTTTCCGAATCCTCTTCTTCGAGCGCCAACAGTTTGTGGAGAGACCTGTCAAGTCTTTTTTCATCCCGTCCGTATCTGTAGAACCCCCTGCCGCTCCTTGCCCCGTCCCTGCCGTCTTCTATCATCCTGTCGAGCAGCGAGAGCGGCTTCATCCTCTCGGCCGACTGCCTGAAGACGATTTGAGAGCCCTTTCGGATCAGGTCGAGCCCAATTTCGTCCATTGCGCTCAGGGGACCTTCGGGAAACCCGAACTGCGTCATCGCGTCTTCCATGTGCTGCGCCCCTATACCCTCCTCAAGGAGGTGAAGCGCTTCGTTGAAATATGCCAGCTGAATGCGGGTCGTATAAAACCCGGCCTTGTTTTTGACCACGAGAGGGATTTTCCTGAGACTTTTGGCGAATTCGATCAATTCGGCCACTGTTTCCTGAGATGTACCTTCGGCGACCGCGACCTCCATGAGCTCGGTCTCGTGAACAGGCCCGGGGATCCGCATGCCCACAACCCTGTCGGGCTTCTTGGATGCGCCCGCGATTAACTCCACAGGCAGGGCGAACGAATTCGAAACGTATATATAATCCCCGCCCATTAGAGACTCCACGTCTTTAAGTATCCCGCGTTTTACATCCACATCCTCCCCCGCCGTCTCAATAACGATATCCGCCCGTTTGAATCCGGTGTAGTCCGAGGACACACTTATGAGATCGAGCATTTTTTCAGCCCCGAGCCCGGATGTCTCGTGATTCGCAACCTTCTCCATGAAGAACTCATAACACTCCTTCATATTTTTCGCGGCGCCGGCAAGGTCCCCGCTCTTCATCCTTACGCGGATTCCGTTCCCGGCGGCGAGGCAGGCGATCCCCGCCCCGTGTGGCTCTTCTCCCACGAGCGCGATCTTCCCAACAGACTTCCTCGTTTTATGGCCGGCCTTTGTAAACCTGACGTCGTTCCTGACCTCGTCTATCGCTATGCTCGATCTTATTAACTGCCTCGAGTATCCCGTCACCGCGAGCTCGCCGAAATATACCGATTCCGCGTGGAGCCCCCTGTTGAAGCTCGCGACGCCGATCTCAAGGGCCTCGACCGCCATTCTCGATGCCGTAAGGTATAACTCCCGGCTCTCTTTTATCTCCTTCTTTGCTTTGTCGAAATACATTTTTCTGGATACGGGGTTTTCTTTTATCAGAACGTTCGTCATGCCGCCGAAACGGAAACGCCTCGGCTTGAACTCCTTGCTCGATAATTCGTCCGCGCGTTTCCTGGCTATGCTTAAGAGGTATTCCTCCGGCACGACCTCATCGAGGAGCCCTTTCTGCTTCGAATGATCGGCATCGAGGACCTCCCCGCTTAATATCAGGTCAAGCGTTTCATTAGTCCCGATGAGTTTTGCGAGCCTCAGCACCCCCCCGGCGCAGGGGATAATGCCGAAATCGATCTGGTTAAGACCGAGCGCCGTTTTCTGATTATTAACCGCGACCCTGTATTTGCACGCAATGGCCAGCTCGAGGCCGAGACCGAGACACGGCCCCCCTATCGCCGCCACGAACGGTGCCCTCGAGTTCTCTATCTTCTCGGATATTTCCTGCGCCTTGAGACTGTACGACCTGCCTTCGTCGGCGAGGGTGAAATTGAGGTATTCCCCGGGGTCGGCCCCGTGTATGAAACTCCCGTCCTTGGAGCTTGCGATAACGACGGCCCTTATCTCGTCATTGCTCTCGAGCATGTCGAACTCCCTGTCTATCTTGTTGAGGAATTCTTCGAGAGACAGGAAACTCTCCTGGTCGAGCACGTTCACTGCCCTGCCGGGGGTGTTTATTGTCACCACGGCAATGCCCGTATCATCTATCGTGTAGGAAATGCTGCTCATATCCGTTATTCCTTTTCTAGCACGATCGAGACTCCCAAGCCGCCCGCCGAAGCGAGACTGACAAGCCCGAAATTCCCTTTCCTCTTGGACATCCTGTATGCGAGCGTCATTATTATCCTCGCGCCGGTCGCGCCGAGCGTGTGTCCGATCGCGATCGAGCCCCCCGAAACGTTGAGCTTCTCCATGTCGACCTCCCCCACAGGCTGGCTCCTGCCGAGATTCTCCTTGGCAAAGCCCTTGGAATCTAATGTCCTCAAGTAAGAGATCACCTGCGAGGAGAACGCCTCGTGTAATTCGACCAGGTTTATCTCGTCAAGCCCGATGCCGGCTCGCTCGAGCGCAGCCGGGGTCGAGTATGCCGGGCCCATAAGCAGGTCTTCCGACGGGGCGAGCGCGGCGTACGCATATGACCTAACGTACGCTATGGGTTTATACCCGAGCGCCCTCAACTTTTCTTCGGACATGAGGAGGATTACCGACGCCCCGTCCGTAAGTGGGGCAGAATTGCCCTCAGTGACCGTCCCGAACTCTTTATCGAAAAGGGGAGGAAGGCCCGAAAGCGCTTCGACGCTGATGTCGTGTCTGACGCTGTTATCAGCGGAAACGATTTCGGTAAAATCAGGCGGCACGAACGTATGAATTATTTCATCCTCGAATATACCCTCCGTCTGGGCCCTGGAGGCGAGCGTGTGGCTCCTTGCCGCGAATGCGTCCTGCTCGTCCCTGCCTATCTGATATCTCCGGGCGAGCTTCTCGGCTGACTCCCCGAGCGTGTGTCCGGCATACCGCTCCGGCAGCAGGGGAAGCGAAAAGACCGAATCACCCGCGCCCATCTTCAAAAGAGGCATGGCCTTCTCGATCAGATTAATACCCCTGGCAGAGTCATAGAGCCTCGACCTCGGGCCCCTCCCGCCCAAATAAGGCGAGTCATGCACGGTATCGGCTCCTCCCGCGAGCACTACATCGGAGTCCCCGGACAGGATGCTGTCGACCGCGCTCGTGAAAGCCTGCATCGATGAAGCGCACGCGCTCGTAACGGTGAAAGCCGGAACGGACGGCGGGACGCCTGAGCCGAGCGCGATTTCCCTGGCCAGGTTAGGGGTTCTGACAGAAGGTATGACGCTGCCGATGAATACCTTGTCTATTTCCTTCGGAGCTATTTCAGTCCTGTTAAGCAGCTCGACAACCGCCGTCTTACCCAGATCCAGGGAGGTGAGGTTCCTGAAGAGAGTCCCGCACTTTACGAACGGGGTTCTTAATCCGTGGACTATGGCCACTCGTCTTCCGTTGTTAGATCGACTCACAGCCGGCTCCGAATGAATTATCCATATTCTATTTTATCCGTCACTTTAAGCTTTAGGAAGCGGATTAAGCCGTGCGCATTAAAAAATTTACCCGGGGCCGCCTGAAGCCTCGAAGTCCAGGGACCAGTTTACACGAGCCCCTTATTATCCGCCCAGGCACGCAGTTACGAACCCTGGATCTCGTTTTTAACCTTCAATTTGAGCTCTATGAATTTTGAATGGTCAATATTCAGCATACGGTATAGTTTCTGCGCTACGTAGTTTTCAAACTCACCGAGAGAGCCGTCTGAATAAATGACCTCCCAGACTGCTTCCATCAAATCGTATTTTTCTTCGTTAGACAGGTTTTGATTAATGAGATTTGTAAAGTACCAGATGTCGGCTTCGTTCCGCCTCGCCCTCTTCGATTCGTCGATGAGCTCCTTTACGGCTTCGTCGTCCATCCCGAACCTCGATTTCAGTATTTCGACGACCTTCTTCTGCTCGACGTCGGAAAAAGCATCGTCGGCGGTCGCAGCTTCGAGCAAGAGGACGCACGTGGCGGTCCTCAGTCTGGCTCCTTTATCCTCCACTTTATCATCGGCGCCCAGGCCTTCAAAAAGCTTTTTAAACGTACTCAGCATATCTTTACCTCCCGGACTCCCGCGAGAATTATAAGCCCTCGAAATAAGCTCTTTAATTTAACCAAAAATCGCCGGATTTCCACACCCGCTCCGAATCCGGCACGGCTTACATCTCCCGGGAGGGGCGCGCTCCGCATGAAAAATGACTGACGCCGTGAGCGGAATACCGCGGGTACAGAATTTTCTTGCGAAGAGGTCGAAACCATGTAACATTATCGGAGCCAATTCGGAGCAGTGAAGACATGCCTTTTCCAGAGCCGCTTAGAGAAAGAATTAATTTGATAGTATCCGGGTCCGAAACCAAACAGTCCGCCCTCATACCGGTTTTGAGAGAAATACAGAATGAATTCGGGCACCTTTCGGACGAATCGATGGAAGAGGCGGCCGGGATTCTCGGCATCCCGCCTTCGAGCGTACAGAACGTGGCCACTTTTTATACCATGTTCTTCAGAAAACCGGTGGGAGAGCACGTGATCTGGCTCTGCCGCACCCTGTCCTGCGCTCTCAGGGGGGCGGAGCACGTCGAGCACTACATGTGCGAACGGCTCGGCGTGAGGACCGGCGGGACGACGCCCGACGGAAAAATCACTCTCATGGAAGCGGAATGCCTGGCGTCTTGCGGAACGGCGCCCGTGATGCTCGTCGACGACAGGCTCGAAGAGAACCTGACTAAAGACAAGGTCGACAGGCTGATAGAAGAGCTGAGGAAAGGCTGAATTCGATCTGACATGTCCGGATCGGGAAATTCCCTTCAGCCGATAATAAAACAAGATGGATTTCAAGAAATCGCGTGAAAACGCCCTCAAGATGTACTGGGAGGCTGTAGAAGCCGCCAACCCTTATAAATGCGTGCTTGACCACCTGAGCCGTAAATCGGATGTCCTGACGGTAGACAAGAAGAGATATAACCTGAAAGAGATCGGGGCAATCTACGTGGTCGCGTTCGGCAAGGCCGCGACCTCCATGGCCGAAGCCGTCGAGGAGGTGCTCGAGGACAGGCTTACGGGAGGCATTGTAGTATCGAACTCCCAGCCGCAGAACCCTTACAAAAAGCTCGGATTCTACTTGTCGAGCCACCCCGTGCCTGACGACAGGAGCCTCACCGCCGCGAAGGAGGTGGTATCGGTCCTGGAAAAAGCCGGGGAGAACGACCTCGTAATATTCCTCATATCGGGGGGCGGGAGCGCTCTCCTTGCGATGCCTTCGCCAGGCATCTCTCTCGACGACAAGCGGAAGGTGACCGAAACCCTGCTCAGGTCGGGCGTGGACAAATACGGGCTCAACACCGTGAGGAAACACATCTCGCAGATAAAGGGAGGGGGGCTTCTGAAGAAGGCCCTTCCGGCAAAGGTGATAACACTCATTCTTTCCAATGTGGTGAGTGACAAGCTCGACGCCATAGCGTCGGGTCACACGGTGCCCGACCCCACTACGTTCGAGGACGCCTGGCGTGTCATAGAAGCCCTCGGCATCGAGCACAAGCTCCCGCCCCAGGTAGTCGTGCATCTCGAGGAAGGGAGGAGCGGGAACTCCCCCGATACTCTCAAAGAAGGTGAATACGACCCGAAAGACGTCCAGACGATCATCGTCGGAAACAACTTCAAATCCCTGAAGGCGGCCGAGAAAAAAGCAGGGGAGCTCGGGTACAACACATTCCTGCTTTCTTCACAGATAGGAGGCGAGGCGAGGGAAGTCGCGAAGGTAGTTGCGGCGGTTGCGTTCGATGTAGAAAAATTCGGCAACCCGGTCGGGAAACCGTCCTGCGTAATATTCGGCGGCGAAACCACGGTTACGGTCCGGAGCAGCCCCGGCACTGGAAAAGGGGGCAGGAGCACGGAAACCGCCCTGTCCTTCTGTATGGAGATTATAGGTCACGACATCGTGGGACTCTTCTGCGACACGGACGGTATAGACGGCCCGATAGATGCGGCGGGGGCGATCTGCGACGGGCAGAGCAGGCTCCAGGCCCGGACCATAAACGTAAGCGCGAGAGAGCACCTGGCTCTCAACAACTCGTACGACTTCTTCGACAAGCTGGGCGACCTCATCATAACCGGGCCCACGGGCACGAACGTGATGGACATAGGGATAGTTCTGGTCGAATAACCTCTACCGTCCGAGGAGAGCGTTGAGATACGCAATAATCTCCGACATACATGCGAACCTGGAAGCCCTGCAGTCAGTCCTCTGCGAAATCGACGGCTGTAACGCGGACAGGATCATTTGCCTGGGCGATATTGTGGGGTACGGGGCTAACCCCAACGAATGCCTCGAAATCATAAAGAGCAGGAACATCCATTCGATAATCGGCAACCACGATAAGGCCGCGTGCGGCCTTACAGAGCCTACTGACTTCAACCCGGCCGCGATGGAAGCCGCCCTATGGACTAGGGGAGTGCTCACCGGGGAGAATAAGGAATACCTTAGAAGCCTGCCGGAGGAGGACGTTATAGACGGTTTTATGATAGTCCACGGCGCGCCGTCGGACCCCGACAAATACATATTGTCCTTACTAGGCGCGGCTCCCGAATTCTCACACCTCGGAAATAAGAGCCTCTGCTTCTTCGGCCACACTCACGTGAGCGTCGTGTATTCCCTCTCGGACGGCACCGTCAGCGTATCGAGGGACCGTGTGTGTAAAATACGGGACGGAGCGATGTATCTCGTAAATCCCGGAAGCGTCGGACAGCCGCGGGACCGGGACCCCCGGGCTTCGTACCTGATGTACGACGACCGCGGAGAGGCCGAGTTCAGACGGGTCGAATATCCAATAGAAGGAGCACAAAAAAAGATAATAGACAGCGGTCTCGATAGGTTTCTAGCCGAGAGACTCTCCCACGGATATTGAGCCCGCTCCGTAAACTGCCCTTAAGATTTCCTTTTAAACCCGCTAAGTTGAAAACATCCGAACAAGTGATTTAATATAGATAGTCATGGAGATGCTCACACGTCAGCTCCCGCAGAATCTGGAAGCGGAACAGGCCGTTCTCGGCGCAATCCTCATAGAGAGCTCGGCGATAAACCAGGTCATGGAGATTCTCACGGCCGAAGACTTCTATAAAGAGGCGCACAGGAAGATATACAACGCCATGATCGACCTCGACAGGGACAGCAAGCCTATAGACCTGCTTACGCTCTTCGATTACCTGAAGGGGAACGGGAACCTGCTCGAGGAAGTGGGCGAGAGCAGCTACCTCACATACCTGACGGAGATCGTGCCCGCGACGGAGAACGTGAGCTACTACGCGAAGCTGGTCAAGGAAAAGTCGATAATAAGAAACCTCGTGATGGCCGCAAGCGACATAGCGCATCAGGGTAACGAAGGCGTCGCCGATATCGACGAATTCATAGACAGGGCCGAGCACAAGATACTCGACATAGCGCAGAATAAAATCAAGCCGAGCTTCTACGATTCGAGGGACCTCGCGGCCAAGGCGCTCGATATAATAGAGATACTCCACGCGAGGAAAGAACTCGTCACGGGGATACCCACGGGGTTTGAGAAGCTCGACTACCTGACTTCGGGGCTCCAAAAGGCGGACCTCGTCATAGTGGCGGCGAGACCGGGGCTCGGGAAGACCTCCCTCTGTCTCAACATCGCCTCGCACGCGGCAATAGACTGCGACGCGTCGGTCGGCATATTCTCGCTCGAAATGACCAAGGAGCAGCTCATGCTTAGGCTGCTGTCGATGAAAGCGCTCGTCAGCTATTCGAACATAAGGAGCGGATATATCAAGGACGAAGACCTGGAAATGCTCGTAAAGGCCGCCGAAGAATTCAGCCGGGCGAAGGTTTATATAGACGATACGCCCGCTATAAGCGTCCTCGAGATACGCGCTAAGGCCAGGAGGCAAAAGAGGGATAAGGGTCTCGATTTAATAATAGTCGACTACCTTCAGCTCATGCGCGGCACGAGGAGGACGGAGACGAGGGAGAGGGAGATCGCCGAAATTTCAGGCTCCCTTAAAGCGCTCGCGAAAGAGCTGAGCGTGCCCGTAATCGCAGTATCGCAGCTCAGCAGACAGACAGAGGCGCGCTCCGACAGGCGGCCGCAGCTCGCAGACCTGAGGGAGAGCGGCGCGATAGAGCAGGACGCGGACCTCGTAATGTTCATACACAGGGCCGACGCCTACAGGAAAACACCCGAGGAGAAGGACGGTATAGCGGAGCTTATCATAGGCAAGCAGAGAAACGGCCCGACGGGGACCGTGAAACTCACATTCCTCGACAGCTCGAGGGGCGTTCCCACTTTTAAAGACCTGTCCGAAGAATACACGGACGATTACGAATGATTGATCGGCACCGGCGTGCCGCGTGATGCGAAGACCCGCGGGAAGGCGCCGGATCGATACTTTTCAAACCAGCATGGGTATGACTACGGCCTTCGACTTCACTTCCCTACGGTAGAGCTCCTCGTCATCCTGCCAGGCCCGGAACCTGCCCAGTATCTCCCGGAGCCTTTCCCTTACGGACGTCCAGTAGAAATCCCAGCCGTAATCCTTCTTCCTGCTTTTGAAAAACATATCGAAGAATATCTCCCTCTCGACAGGGAATCCTTTTTCGGCGACCCACCCGGTGCGTACGCTCCCGTACCCGGCCCCGAAGGCCATGGCGAATGTGCCGTTCAAGCCGAGCCTCTCGGAAGCCTTTGTCGCGAGCTCGATGTATACATATAAGGCCTCTGAAGTCGAATATCCCCGTTCAGCGAATTTTTCTTCCATCGAGAGGAGGTTGTTTATAAAATACATGGGATAAAACGTGGGTGCGTAAAAGGATACAGACTTCGTGGGACTGACGAGCGGCTCCCTGATAATCACGTCCTCATTAATGACCCCGATCATGAAGTCCTCTTTATCGAAGCCGCCGATATCGCCGCACTCCCCGAGGGAGAGCCTCACCTTCTCCCATTCCCTCTCGGCGATGACCAACGCCCTTTCGAGGCGCTTCTCGCCCTCTTCGTATTCCCTGTCTTTAAGGAGTTCTTCCAATTCCATTAAGGCCTCTCTTGAGATGATAATTACACTGAATACTCGGCAGTAAAAATATACCCCGATATGAAGGGTTCTCAATGTTTGTATCTAGGTCATACCAGGAATTCCCGTATTACGATGTTCCCGGCATGCCAGACTCCATTGTTTTTCCGCGGTGTCTATTGTAATATGAAATTCTCTAAGCACCTCGGGAGGATTGCACATGGCTACACTCGTTACGGGGGCGACCGGTCTCCTGGGCTCTCACATAGCGAGAAAACTGGCGGAGAGGGGAGACAAATTAAGGCTCCTCCTCAGGAAGTCCAGTAAAACGATAAATATCGACGATATAGATGCCGAGAGGGTTTACGGAGACGTGACCGACATAGACTCCATCAGAAAGGCGATAGAAGGCTGCGATACCATTTACCACGCGGCTGGAATCGTATCGTTCAAGCAGGCGGACTATCAAAAGATGGAAGATATCAACGTCAGGGGGACGCAGAACGTATTCACGGCCGCTCTCGAGGCGGGCGTGAAGAAAGCCGTATATACAAGCAGCGTAGCGGCGATAGGGTTAAAACCCGGTATGGAGGCAGCGGACGAGGAGACCCCGTTTGACCCCGCAGGCACCGATATACAGTATATAAAATCGAAATATTATGCCGAAGAGGAAGCACTTAAATTTTTCAGGAAAGGCCTGCCGCTCGTAATCGTTAACCCTTCCATAGTGATAGGCGCGGGAGACGTCTACGTCTCGACCTCCGGGTTTATACTCTGGTATTGCAAGAAGAGGCTCCCGGGATATACGGACGGAGGCATAAACGTGGTAGACGCCGAAGACGTTGCAATTGGACATCTGCTCGCGGCTGAGAAGGGCAGGCTCGGGGAGCGCTACATACTGAGCAACCGCAATATCACTATAAAAGAGCTCTTCGAGGTCATTGAAAAGGTAACGGGAATGCCGAGACCCAGGATGAAGATACCCTACCCGCTCGCTTACTTAGGCGCCTATATCGCCGAGCGCATAATCGGCATATCCGCCCCCAACTACGTCGCCATGGACATAGACTCCGTAAAGGGGTCGAAGCACTTCTGGTATTTCGACAATTCAAAGGCAGTGCGGGAGCTGGGGTTCTCCCCAAGGCCCCTTGAGCAAACGATAGAAAGCACCGTAAAGTGGTTTAAGGAGAACGGATATCTCTAGAAGAGTCTGTAGCTAAACTAAATTAAATAAATCAGCAAACCAGGGGGATTGCGAGACCATGCAATTCTATGCCCTACCGAAATGTAGCAGTATGGTTAATGAATGGACAAGCCCTCTAACATAGTTCAGTGCTGAATCTTTCCTTACGGGAACTGGAACAGATTCCTAAACCAATCTACATTACTATAGATAGGAAAGATTTTTAATGCCATGATAATTTCTAACAGAGGTTACTCAAAATATGAATGAAGTAAGATTTAAAAGACATAAGATACATGAGGTGATACTTCCAATTTTTAAAACGACGAAAACTAAACCATATGACCTGATTTCTTTTCAGGGTATGGGATTCATAATTGCACCCAATGTATTTCTAACATGTTGGCATTGTGTAGATGATCCGCTACGAGATAACGAACAATATGCCGCTTTAGTGGTTAAAGAAGATGGTTCTGATCATACGGTTATACATTTATCGAATATTGAAAAAGATACTAATGGTAAGGACTTGGCAACTGCAAATCACGATTATATACCTTCGGAATACGTCTTGAAATTAGGCCTTAATGATGCTGCATTTGGAAAAGAAATTTGGACGTACGGTTTTCCTCTTACGACTCCCGAACGTCTACCGGATGGTGGAATGATTTTCAACGTGCCACCCCAATTCTTAAAGGGATACATAATCAGAAATCTTACATTTAATCAACCTGGTTTCGGAAACACAAAATCTTATGAGCTCGACCTGCAAGTTCCCAAAGGACTAAGCGGTGCACCGCTAATGATATTAGGTGATTCTATCGTCATAGGGGTTATCTATAGTTCAAATGATGTTGCAACGATAGAACATATTGGTAGTATCGACCCTGAAACCCAAAGCAGAGAGCCAGAAATTCAACGGATTATTTCATTCGGTCTTGCTCATTATACAGAAAACCTATTGCTTGTTAGAGGTAAAGCGACTGAAAATGTGTCACTTATTGATTATTGCAAAAAATATATTACGGGGTAATCACTAAGTCTGTTAAAGTTTCCCAAGGATAGCTTACTAAATCTTGAAGCATGAGAAAAGAAATAGTGAAAATACTACAGCTGATGTGTAAGCTCCCCTAAAAAGTAGACAAGCGATAAGTAGAACTTTCTGGCAAAATAATGCAGGTCAGGAGGTTCAGATGAAGAAGTCACGATTCAGCGAGTCGCAGATAGTCGGGATACTGAA